>OIYO01000956.1_pt1 | contig 19141 bp, 16 predicted proteins | sample 1588191 | NCBI WGS metagenome assembly OIYO01 (sample SAMN03283275) | human gut metagenome | biome: human-associated habitat; material: feces | host: Homo sapiens | place: Peru | collected 2012 | reverse complement strand
CAATAAAAGAAAAATTATCAAAAATAGATGATAATTTAAAAATAAGTATAGAATATGGAAAGGGAATTAGAATACTAAAACAAGACACATGGGAAGCGTTAATTAGTTTCATAATATCAGCAAACAACAATATTCCAAGAATAAAAGGAATAATAGACAGAATGTCGAAAAAGTATGGAAATAAGCTAAGTTTTAGAGGTCAAGACTACTATACATTTCCTACAATTAACGAATTAAGCAAAGCAAGTAAAGAAGATTTAAGAGAACTTGGCTTGGGCTTCAGAGATAAATATATAGAAGAAACAACAAAATTAATATGCAACTAATAGTTGCCACTATTCAAACTAAAATTGGTAGTTAGCAATTATATTTTTATATATAATGAAAACATATAAAAACAACAATTCGCAGCACCGGAAAGAATTATATGCAAAAAAAGATAAAGGGGTGTCCTTTTACGTATGTGTTTCATATTATAAAGTAATCGCAGTTTCTCAAATAAAAAGACGCATTCTTTTTTTAGCAGACATACTCTATCTAAGTATATCACACTTTTGACATTTTGTCAAAGGCTTGTTGCAGATTTTCCACGGTTTTTGAATTTCCCCATTGTTTTCAGCAGAAAACATATATCAGAAAACAAGGATAATTTGCATAGGTTTGTGAAATAAACGGGTTTATAAGTTTTTCATAGAGGAGGCGAGGCGTATGATAAATGAGAAGCATAAAACGGCTGCATACAAAATTATTCCGTCACAGGGCGGAAACCGTTACAGCTTTTTCTGCGAATTGTCGGGAATGCTTGTCTGTACCACAGGAACGTATTATGCAGACGATTTCGAGGCAGAGCTTTTGGCGGCATGGGAAGCGGAGGGCAAGAAAAATTTTAATTTATGCCACTTGTGCGGCAGATGGGTCGATTCGATTGTATATAATCCGGATATGCTTATGTGTGTAAACTGTGCTCCGCTCGAAGAAGAGGCAAGGTATTGCAAGCACTGCGGAGCAAAAGTAATTAACGGCGATATAATCTGCTCTGTATGCGGCAAAAAAGTATTATATGGGGGAGCTGATGGAAATGACAAGATATAGACCGTCAAGAAAAGATATTTTAGAGCATTTCGGCTTTGGCACGAAAAAAATGAAAAGCTGTAAAATATGCCGGTGCTGCGGGAATGTACAGGCTGCAAAAAACAAGTTTTGCAAAGTTTGTCAGATAAAATTGCCGGAGGAAACAGTTTTTGATATTTACAAAGTAAAGCATCGTCGTTGTACCAAATGCGAAAATGTTCTCCCTGATGATGCGGAGTATTGCCCCATGTGCGGAGCGAAACAAAATAATGAAAGAGAGGCGATTTAATTATGAAGAAATTTTTGTCGCTGTATATGGTATTTATTATGTTGATGACGCTTTTGCCGCTTACGGCGATTGCCACACATTGAAAGAAAAAGGAGATGAATTACATGAAAAGAAAAAGGAGCAGGCTGTTTTCAGCTTTTCTTTGCATGGCGGTGCTTTTGGGTGTTTTGCCGCAGACAGCGTTTGCGGCGCCGACCGTTATACCGGAAGTGAGACTTGTTGGAATGAGCGAAATAAGCATTAAGAAAGGCGTCCAAGCAAAGCCTGTTAAATTAACCTGTCCCGGTTCCGATGAGATATTAAAAATTGACAATGGTAACTGGTACAGGGCGTGCGACGGCGCAAAGCTGAGCTCAAACATAGACCCGTTTGACAGCGGTACCGAGTATTATTACTATTTTAAAGTGACGATCAAGGACGGAAATTATGTTGCAAGCAGTGAAACCAAATTTTATATTGATGATGAGCTTTTACCCTATGAAAACATAAACTATTATGCCGGTTATGTGTATATAAAAACAAAAAATCTGTGTTCCGAAGGAGTAAAGAAGAATTATTTGGATTCGCTTGAGCTTATGGGGGTGCAGCAGCCCGGACCAAACAGTTCGGTCGAGGAGCTGACGCAGGCGATAAAGGTGCCTGACGGCGTGAACTACAGCATATTGCAGCTTAAGTGGATGGTATATGACCCCGTTAAAAAAATCTATGTGGATGCAAAGAATTTCAAAAACACAACCAGGTGTGCGCTGACGATTTTGTTTGATTTTGAGGAAGGCTTCGGCATGAGTCGGAATACGCAGATACTGCTGTCGGACGGAGCGCCGCCGGGTAAGATAATAAAAAACACCGTAGGAGTGAATTGGCCGAAGGTTACGCTGGAATACACAATCAAAAGCCCGAATCCATACACGGTGACGCTTGATGCAAACGGCGGCAGCTTTGTCGGAGCCTCCGGCGCCGCGACACTTGATATGAAGACGCAGATTGACGGAACGATTATGAGTTTGTTTTATGATCATACCGTTATCAACAGAGAAGGGTTTTATATCGAGGGCTGGTATACCGAGTCCGAAGGCGGCGAGCAGGTTGACAGCGGCAGGGTATACAACAAAAATACCACAATCTACGCACACTGGAAGCCGATAATAAAAGAGCTGCGGCTTTACAATATTGAACCGATGCCGGGCAGAAAACCCGTTTTTTATTCTCTCGGAACATCGGAATATACCGCAGTGCAGCTTTATGAAAATGAAGACGGGTTTATGATTTCGGATGTTGAGGCACAAAATGCGCTGATTGCGGAAGAAGGCGAATACAACTTATTGAAGGAATATACCGAGAATACCGTATACGAATACGGCGCCTATGCAAAAGCCACGGGTGATGCATGGTTTACGGGGGAAACAAAGCTGTATATAAACGATGTCCCTGCGGAGAATCATCTTTCCAAGCCCTCCAAGGACATATACGTGAGCCGCGAATATTTTTGTGCGGAGGCTTCGGAGTTTAAAGTATATAACAAAAAGCCCGTCGAAATTCCGGCAGGTGTTTCGGGATCTTCCATCGATGTTGATTTGAGAAATTATATAAGCTGTGCCGACAGCTTTACGGTGACGGGCGATGCGGAATTTGCAGCTTACGGGCTTTCAATCATAGACAATCGTTATATCATCGGCGCTTACCCGTCCACGGAAACGGAGGAAAAAAGCTTTACGCTGACGGTGACATCTGACGGCGGAAGCGAAGCTTTGCCCGTGCATATCGGGCGAACGGAAAAAGCGCCCTTTATCGAAAGCCTTACAGACAAGGTTGTTACGGAGTGCAATGAAAGCACAGCATTTTACATTAAGGTATGCGCGCCGAAGGGGGCAACGGTTACATATGACTGGCAGCTTAAACAGGATTCGGCGTATGTCAGCATAAAACAGCTTGTTGATTATGGGGTAGGCGTCGGCATGTTTGTCGGATATGACACGCCGTCATTTATCGTAACAAACAGGACGCCCGGAAGCGAAAAATACAGATGCGTTGTCAAGGTAAACGGTACAGAAGTAAACAAAGGGATAAACGGTAACCTTGTCAGCCACTCTGTAATACATAAATTTGATTCGTGTGCCCAAAAGGACGGTACAAACCACAGCCTTATATGCAGCCGCTGCAGCTACGAGGATGCGGACGGAAATACCGTGACGTACAAGAAGGACGAAGAACACATCTACAAATATGAGCTTTTAAGAGAAGCAACCGACACCGCAGACGGGCTATATCGCAAAACCTGCGCCAAGTGCGGATATCAGCCGTCTGCTGTCAATTCGTTTACAAAAAGCGATATGCAGGAAACCACGGTTCTTTTCCTGTTTGATAAAGCGGAAGTCGACAGCCAGCCGTATAAATCCATACGGATGAAAAAGTACAATCAAGCAGTTCTGCCCAATGTTCGCCCGATAAAAAGCGGATACAGCTTTTTGGGATGGACGGTTGAAAAAGGCGGCAAAACGGTGGATTATTTGCCGGGAGATAAGGTTTTCGTACCTATGGGGCTTTCGCTTTATGCGGTATTTGCCGAACCTATAATAACGGTGGAGGGCGAAGACGTCACACAGGGTGATGCCGAGACACTGTTCGGCGGTACGGTCAGCTTTACGCCGGAAACGACGATGTCTCCCGCAAAGCTGACGCTGAACAATGCGCATATTGATACGCATCCGATTTACGCCACGGCGGAATCTGTCGGAATTTATGCAAACGGCGACCTTGATATAGAGCTTATAGGCGACAGTATAATAGAAGCGGACACTATAGATGCCGTGGGTATTCTGTGCGGAGGCAAGGTTTCTTTTTACGGCAGCGGAACACTTATAATCAAGGGCGCGGGCAAGATAACGTACGACAAGGGCATAAAAGCGGCGAAAATTGAAAATCTTGCCGAAAAGCTGAGCGTGAGAGACTGCAAAACTGCGTTTGACGGTAAAACGATGCTTGCCTACGGCATAACGGAAATCTATTGGGGAAATTACAGCGGCACAAGCTTTAAGGCATTTACACAGGCATTTACGCAAAGCGAGTATTCTCCCATGAAAGTCGTAGGAGCAAAAAACAGCACCGACTTGTCGACTATCATGTCTGACACCGATGCAACGGACGCGTGGTATGCGCTGATTGCGCCGAAGGATGCAGCATTTATCAGCTGCAACAAAGACCTTAATACCGTAATCGGCTTTGCGCCGAGCAGCAGTGCGAGGGTTTACAGTGCGAAGTATGACGCAAACGGAATTTTAGTCGATTATCGGGTAAAATATGTTAACCGGGAGGATTACTATTTATATGGAACCTCCGGTGACGGATACATATACAAGCTAATGCTCTGGAACTGCGAAGACGGCAGTATGCAGCCGCTGTGTGATGCTGTGACGGTAGAAAAATAACACTTGTAATATCCATTTTTAAAATGTGGATATAAATAAAAAATTTTTTAAGGAGGTTCATTATGAAAGGAAGAAAGTTTTTGAAGGTCACGGGGATTCTGATGATTATCGGCGCAGCGTTCGGTATTATCGGAGGAATTATTGCAATGATCGGAGTGGGAGCTTTGGCAGCGGTTCTTGAAACAAGCGCCGTTGGTCTTATGCTTGCGAGCGTGCTGGTTCTGGCAAGTGCAGTGTTTCAGCTGATTGCCGGAATTATGGGCGTGAAAAACTGCGATAAACCCGAAAAGGCACAGATCTGCCTGGTTATGGGTATCATTGTGGCAATCTTAAGCGTAGCCGGAAACGTTATCTCAAACGTACTTGGCAGCGATTTCAATGCCTTTAACTACGCTACCGGCTTGGTTATTCCGGTTCTGTACATAATTGGTGCGGCCAAGAATAAAGAGACAGCATAAGTAAAACGTCCAAATGTTCCCGCCGCTCGTTTTTGAGCGGCGGGAACAGCCGGGTAAAAAGGAGAGAAACGATGGAAACAGTACAAAGCTATAAGTGTCCTTGCTGCGGTGATTCGCTGATTTTTCGGAATGAGTCGCTGCACTGCGATTCCTGTGGAAATGATTTTGAGCTTGACGCTGTGCGGCAAATCGAGGATGTCGGATCGCAAATGCATGGAGAGTCAAAATATGACTGGGAGCATTACGAACCGAGAAGTTATGAAACAGACGGAGAGATTGAACTCGCAAGCTATACCTGCCCCTCCTGCGGTGCGGAAATAACCGGTGACGATACAATGGGGTCAACCGTTTGTCCATACTGTGGCGATGCAGCGGTGATCAAGGGACAGTTTGAGGGTACCCTTCGGCCTGACTATATTATTCCGTTTAAGATAGATAAAAAAGCGGCAATGGAGGTATTTGAGGCAGATTTCAAAAATGCACCGTTTCTGCCGGATGCGTTTAAAGTCAGAAAGAAGATAGAAGAAATGACAGGCGTTTATGTGCCTTTTTGGATGTTTGACTGCGACTGCAGTGCTGCAATAACTTACGGTGCACAAAGGGTTACAAGTTGGAGTGATTCCAATTATCATTATACCAAAACAGATTATTACAGACTTTTCAGAAGCGGCAGTGTGGGTTTTGCCAACATTCCTGTTGACGGCTCAAAAAAAGCGGATGACGCATATATGGAGGCGGTAGAACCTTTTTGTTATGATGATGCAGTGGAGTTTAACGGTGCATATCTTTCGGGGTATATGGCGGATAAATATGATGTTTCGGCAGAGGAAAGCATAGAGCGAGCGAACGAACGCGTAAAAAATTCAACGGTTTCGGTATTTAAGGAGACAACGAGCGGTTACGCTGCGGTGATTCCCGAAAGTACAAAAATCAGCTTTTCAGGCGGTAAAATAAGGTATTCCCTTCTCCCGGTTTGGATGCTCAATATTAAATATATGAACAATACATATAAGTTTGCTGTCAACGGACAGACGGGCAAAGTTGTCGGTGAATATCCGATTGACAAAAGGAAAAAATGGAGATACTTTGCGAAAATTGCCGGCTTTGCTTATATAGCATCTGCAGTTATAGCATATTTCTTGCTGCATTAGGAGGAGGCCAAATGAAAAGATTTGTTACAATCATGATTGTCCTTCTCTGCTTTGTATCGACAATTACCGTATATGCGGATTTTATCAATCCAACGATTACGGATTCGGTCGGATACCTGACAGAGGAACAAAATAAAGAGCTGTCGGCAAGGCTTGATAAAATTCGTGAACAATATAATTTTGACATCGTATTTGTTTCAGAGGATAGATTATCTGCCTATGACGCACAAGCGTCGGCAGACGACATTTACGATTATAATGACTACGGTTACGGTGAAAACCACGACGGCATTCTTTTTTACATAGCGGACTATGAAAGAAAATATCATTTTTCAGTCTGCGGCAGCGGTGAAACGATATTTAATGAAAACGGTCTTGCCTATTTGGAAAAAAAGATTGTTCCGTATTTGAAGAAAGACAACTATTATGCTGCGGTCAAATCATACGCCGAACATACGGAAGAACTTTTGAAGATGGCAGCAGAGGGTAAGCCGTTCAACAAAACTCAGCACAGCATGAAGTATATCCTGTGTGTGGTTGCCGGGGCACTTCTTCTTCCCCTTATTCTTGCGTATTTTATGATGTACAAAAAGCTCTGCGCAATGAAAACGGCGGTCAAAGAGGACAATGCCGCAAATTATATGAAGCCGAACAGTATGAATCTTGATTTTTCAAGGGATATATTCCTTTACAGTACAGTGACAAAAACGGAAAACCCGAAATCGGATTCCGGCAGCCATACATCGTCTTCCGGCAGAAGTCACGGCGGACGAGGCGGAAGTTTTTAATAAAAATTTTAAGGAAGAAAAATATACAAATCCACATTACTTATTTATGTAATACCAATAAACCAAACCGTAATCAACCGCGGAATAAAAGGTTGATAGAAAGGAGAATGGTATAATGCGAACGACCGTTAGATGAGTCAATTACATTATACCGGAAAAAATTATGGGACTCGGTGATTTTTTCAAGAACATTTTCGGCAAAAAAAATTGTGCGTTATGCGGCAAGGAATGCGGCATGATGCACCGCACAAAAATAAAGAACAAGGAATTTTTATGTGACGATTGCGGGAATCTATGTTCAAAGTACATTAGGCTGAGCGAGCTGACATTGGATGAAATCAAGGGACATATAGAATATATGAAAAGGCAGAACAGACTTTTTGAGGAGGTCTATTCCAAAGCAGGAAAGAAAGACACATACCCTTCGTCGCTCAAGGAAATGGGCATTGAGTTTTGCGATGACTTGGGAATGTTTCGGATTAAACACAGAAGCAACACGGGCAGAGGAAAGATGAACGAGCTTTTCCGCTACGATCAGGTGGCAAGCTATGAGGAATACATAGATGAAACGCCGGCAAGCGAGCCGGGAAAAAATCCTGAATTTAAGGAATGCGGATTAAAAATCAAGCTTTTGGGCGGAAATATGAGCAAGGTGAATACAGACAACAAAAAAGGTCTTCGTCCTCATCCGTATATCAAGCAAGAACTTAAAATCTGTTTCAGCAAAAACAATCGTTCGGACGCGCAGTATGCACATAATGCAAAATGCAAGTTTGATTATATTTTCGGCGTTCACGATGATGAAAGAGGTTTGTTCGGCTTTGGCAGAAGTAAGGCGGAAAAAAGAGAGGATGCGGCAGCGATTGGAATGGCGGCGGCATTCGGAACGGCTTTTAAGGCTGCAACAAAAGGTGAGGAAGCTATAACAGAGACGGACAAAGAAAAACTGAAGGAAGGCATAAATGCTATGAATGATGCAGCGACCGGCGGCATGGCGGTTTACACAAGACGTGCGGACGATGCGGAAGCCAAAATAAAGTAATGGGAGGCGAAAAACATGAAAAAACTATCATTATTGCTTGCAGCACTGCTGATTTTAAGCGGCACTGTTGTCTGTGCGGAATGGGAAACATTCAAATCGGCAGACGGTATGTATGAATACACAAAGGATGGAGTAATTACAGCTTATTACGGTGATGAATTTGCCTTTTTCCCGGCAGAAATAGACGGAACAAAAATCAATGAAATCGGCGTTATGGCTTGTTTTGACTTAGAAATTGAATACATATCCCTTGCCGAAGGAATTGAATTGATAAACACAAATGCATTTGAAGGCTGCAATGCCAAAAGCGCATATATTCCGTCAAGTGTGAAAAATATCGGTGAGCGCGCTTTTGCCAACTGTGCAAATCTTAATGAGGTTACATTGAATTCAGAGGAAATAACGTTTGATTTTGATGTGTTTATCGGAACCGGATTTATACAGTTTTATATCCCGTGCACGGCAGATGAGTATGCGATGCACAAAAAAATATCCGATGCAAAGGGTGACGAGAACTTTAGTTTTTCAGTTATGCACACTTCGGTTGTTGAGAGTATGACGGAAAAGGATATTTTCGGTGAAAACATGATATACTGCGAGGACTGCGGCTTTAAGGGAAGCAAATATCTTGACGATAACCCTCTTCCGTTCTCCGATGTATCACAGGACGCATGGTATTACGCTTACGTTCAAACGGCATATAATTTCGGTATAATAAACGGCAAAAGCGAAACGATATTTGACCCGAACGCAGGTCTTACCTGCGCCGAGGCGGCAAAGATTGCGGCGGTTATTCATAATCAAAAGCGTTATGACGGCGAGAAAACGGAATTTCAGATGCTGGGCGAAAACTGGTATGACGTTTATGTGGACTACTGCTACGCCAACGCAATCATTGAGGATTATGTCGTTTTCGACTGGAATGCCAATGCAACGCGCGCGCAGATGGCCTATCTGTTTTCGCGGTGTGATATGGAACGGTGTTTTATAAACGATGTTCCGCTTACTGACATTCCGGATGTTTACGATACAACGCCGCACGCTTATGAAATTTTAGACCTTTACAATAAGGGGATCGCCGTGGGCAGCGATGAGCATATGACATATTATCCCGATTCGCAGGTAAAGAGGAGTGAAGCGGCAGCGCTTGTTTCCAGAATACTCTGCCATGATATGAGGATAGAATTGCCGAAAGGGTAATTAAGGTGAGGCTGATATGTACACCCGATATATGGGATATAACAGAGTATAAAAAATAAAATAATTGAGAGGAGAACAGAACTATGGGACTTTTAAAAGCAGGGGCAGGTGCGCTCGGCGGCGTTTTAGCTGATCAGTGGAGAGAATTTTTCTACTGCGAATGCTTGGACGCCGACACACTTGTGGCAAAAGGCGAAAAACGAGCGGGAAAAAGAAGCTCCAACAAAAAGGGAGACGACAACATTATTTCAAACGGTTCAATCATTTCAATAAATGAGGGGCAGAGCATGATTATCGTGGAATCGGGCAAAATTGTTGAATTTTGCGCCGAGGCAGGAGAATTTGTCTACGATAATTCCACCGAACCGAGTATTTTCTGTGGAAGCTTAGGCGAAAGCATTAAGCAAAGCTTTGCGCAGGTAGGCAAGCGTTTTACTTTCGGCGGCGAACCCGGTAAGGATCAGAGGGTTTATTATTTTAACACAAAGGAAATAACCGGAAATAAATTCGGAACTTCTTCACCTGTACCTTTTAGGGTAACGATAGATGAATCTATGAACTATAAGCTGTCGGTGGATTTAAGGTGTAACGGCGTGTATTCCTATAAAATAGCCGATCCCGTTATGTTTTATACGAACGTAAGCGGTAATGTCGAATATGTATACAGCCGCTCGGAAATCGACGAAATGTTAAAGAGTGAGCTTCTGGACGCTCTCAGGCCGGCATTTGCGCAGATTTCGGCAATGAAAATAATGTATTCCGAAATACCGGCGCATACAAAAGAGGTTACAAAGGCTCTTTCCGAGGAGCTTAAAGCCGAGTGGAAGGAAAAGCGCGGAATCGAGCTTTTCACCGTAAGCATTAACGGTGTATCTATCCCCGAGGATCAGAGAAAGAAAATTACCGAGTGGGAGGAAAACATTATGACAACCAACCCGAATATTGCGGCGGCGCGCATTGTCGGCGGACAGACAGACGCTATGAGAACAGCTGCGGCAAACGAAGGCGGAATGGGTGCAATGGGCGGATTTTTCGGGATGAGTATGGCGCAGAGCGCAGGCGGCATGAATGCAGGCAATCTTTTTGCGATGGGTCAGCAGCAACAGCAGCCTCAACAACAGGCACAGCAGCCTCAAGCGGCAGGCTGGAGCTGTGAATGCGGTCAGACCGGAAATTCGGGCAAATTTTGCATGAATTGCGGAAAACCGCAGGCATCGCCCGACGGCTGGACTTGCTCGTGCGGAACGGTCAACAAGGGTAGGTTCTGCCGGAACTGTGGCAATCCAAAGCCTGCGGGCGCACCAACCTATAAATGCGACAAATGCGGTTGGGAGCCTGAGGACCCCAAAAATCCGCCGAAATTCTGCCCTGAATGCGGTGACATATTTGATGATAATGATAAACAATAAAAAACGGAGGAATTCAATATTATGAAAAAGTTATTAGCAATGATTTTGACAATCGGAATGATATTCACACTTGCATCGTGCGGAGGAGACAAGACCGGGAACGGCGGACAACAAGCCGGGGGAGCTAAAAAGATTGACTACGCAAATATGACAGAGGACGATCTGATAAAAGAGTTTATCAAAGATGAAAAGAATATAACCTTGGACGAATTTGTAAATCTTGCTTCCACATATTCATATACAACAATCAACGATAAGCTTGAGCTTGATGAAAATATAACAGATAAAGCAATCAAAAAGCTTAAGGACAACAAGGCAACACTCCCCGGGGCAAAGGAATTTGTTGAGCCGCTTCTGAAAAGCGACTCGCCGCAGGTAAGAGGCTATGCTTTTTCAAACATTGCCACATTTTTCGGGGCAAGTGATTCGCATAAAGCGGCGGCAAAGGAGATTCTGAAAACCGAAAAAGAGCCTTATGTTATTAAATGTGCGGTAAAAGCTCTTGGCAATGAAGGCGGCAAGGATGCAGAAATCGGCAAATTTCTGCTTGATGCGGCAAAGAATGAAAACGCAGTTGTAAGAAGGCAGGCGGCGGTTGCTCTCGGAAGTACATGGAACAAAACTCTTGATGGTGCGGTTGATGCGGAGATCAAGCTGATGAAGGATTCGGATAACGATGTTCGGAAAGCAGCGTATGAGTATGCCGGTCTCCTCGGTGATGACAGAGTGGTTGCGCCTATCTCTGAAATGCTGAAAAACGAGGCTGACGCAGACCTCCATTCAAGCGGCGTAAGAGGACTTGTTTGGCTGTGGTACGATTATCCGGCACACGAAAATACAAGCGAAGCGGCATACAGGGCTACGATAGACTACTTTAAAACCACACCGGGCAGTGACAAAGTTCCCGCATGGGCAGCTGTGACAAGCTTTACAAACAAATCCGAGAAGAACTATGCCGCATGGAAGGAAAAAGCAACCTATTTCAATACAGATGAGCTTTATGAAGTAATGCTCGGACTTGTAAAAAACGAAAATTTAGGACGTATGACGCGCGGATATGCCTGCAAACCCGTTGCGGTGCATTGCACAAAAGAGCAGTTTGAGGCGTTTGGCGAGGTTGTAAATGCTCTTACCGATAAGAATTCAAAATTTATACAGGACGAGTATCAAAATCAGGCAAAAAAGCTTGAATAGCCACAGAATGGAGGAATGACTATGAAAAAAATAATCGGCGTTATACTGATTATAGGAGGCATATTCTTTGCTTCGCTTGCTGTAAAAGCTCTTGTGTCAGCACCGCAGAGTTACGAGAAAATCAGAGCTGCGGCAACGATTAAGGACGGCAGGGTTATTCCCGAAAATGAGGGAAAGCTTGTGGTTGTCTCAGGAACTCTTAAACCGGCAGAACAGCTTCAGGACCCCATAACGGGCGTTAAGCTTCCCGGAGTAACGGCGAAAAGAACTGTTTGGACTTATAAACAGGATACCGGCAGCGGTGATGAAAAAGTGTGGGATTGGCATCCGGAGAATACCGACTACAGCGAAAAGGGAAATTTCGGAATAAATGCCGAGATACTTACGTCAACCATGCTTGCCGCTCCTACCCTGCTCGGTGAGTTTAAGGTGGAGAGCAAACTGCTCAATCCTCTTATAAGAAACACGGAATTTAAGCAATATGACGAGAAGAGCCTCAATGCGGGCTGGAAGGTGCTTTCGGGCGGAAGAGAAAGCAGCTACTGCGTTTCAAAAGAAAATTGGCTGCCGAAAAAATCAACAGGTACGTACTCGTCGACGGGAGACGGATCTCAAAAAGTATCCTACGGTATCGTTTCATCCGACGATCCGCTCGAATATACGATTGTCGGCGTACAAAAGGAGGGTAACCTGGTAGAAGCCGATGACATTGATGCGGTTACAACCGTTAAGGGAATTATGACGGCGGAAGAATTTGCTGAGGAGAACAAAAAAGGCGTGCGCGGAGGCTCGATTTTCGGCATAATAGCCGGTATACTGCTTGCGGTAATCGGTGCGGGAATGATGATATTTCGGAGGCAGTGAAAATGAAGACGAATACAAAATTATTCTCCGGCGGCGGAACGTATATTTCAGCGGCGGCAATCGCAAGACTTACATTAAAGAAGCACATACAAATGATTATAGGGGGCTTCTTCACGGCGGTTTTTCTGTTCGGAATTATTTCGGGGGTTACGGGGTATAACGAAAAACTTCGTGATAACTTGATTACCAATATAGTTATGCTTGTTCCGTCCGCACTCCTTTTGTTAAACGGCATAAAAAACGGAATAAGAGCGAATCTTGCACGCCGTTACGATTCAATATTTATGTGCGACCAAGACGGCACCGTTACGATTGAGGAGATTTCAAAGCAGATGGGAAAACCGTCCTATAAGGCGCTTTCCGAACTTGAATGGTTTTTCGGAAAGGGTGTCTTTCGAGATTGTACACTGCAAAAGCAGGGAGCGCCATGCGTGTTTCTCTTTGGCAGAGCGAACAGCAAAACAAGCTTTGTCAACGTTGTATGCGAAAAATGCAACGGAACAACAAGGATCCGCGCCGGAAGCTCAGGAAAATGCGAGTATTGCGGAAATGCAATCTCAAGTCGCAATACCGAATAAATGTAAAACCCAAAAGAAAGGAGATGTAAAGTTATATCGAAAGATATTAACGCAGAAAAAGAAATCTAAAGTTCGGATTATGCTGTTATTTAATCCGACATATTCCGGTAAATTTTATCTTCGGACATTGAAAATTTAAAGGACAGGACTTTTACGGCTGAAAGGTCGGGAGATTTAAAAAATAAATGTCAGGATATTTCAAAATTAAAACCAAATAAGACTGATAATAATAAACCTGAATATAACGATACTGATAATAATGATACTGAGAGTTTAAATAAAGCTGAAAAAGAAAATTATACAGAGCTTAACAGCAGTTAATAGTAACCTTATTCCGATTTGGAATATTGGAATAAATATAAATATGCAGTAATAAATTCACATAGAAAAACCGCCGACAATGATTTTAATCATATTGGCGGTTTTCTCTTGTTCTTAGTTTATGTAATCCTTGAAGCCTTTGCCGGGCTTGAAAGCCGGCGAGTTGCACGCGGCGATTTTGATTTTTTCGCCCGTCTGCGGGTTTTTGCCTTCTCTTGCTTCTCTTTTACGAGATTCAAAAGTTCCGAAGCCGACAAGCTGAACCTTGTCGTTCTTCTTTACGGCATCCTTTACAGCGTCAACAAATGCCTCCGTACCGATAGGCGTATATTCAAATGTGGTTTGGTTTTCTTCTGCGTATGCCCTTTGCTCATCGGACGGATACACACCGATGAAAATATCTGTTTCTTTTTCCGCCAAAAGGCGATAGCCGTCAGGGGTATTGTTATACTCAAATATTCCGTCGTGCAGCTTTGTCGTATTCGGATATACAGCGTTCACAAATGCGGAATACACGGGGAACAATGCGGCAGCTCCGTCAATTCTCGGCAGATTTTCGGTAAGCTTTAATGTTTTGCTGTCAGTCTTTACAATTTTGGAATCCTCCTTAAACGGCAGATATTCATAAACATCAATGTTCGGAGATGTGTTTACGGTAATGCTTTCGTTATACCTGATTATTCCGAAGTTTGTTCCGAGCGCAATTCCGTACACAGCGGCGCAGATACACCAAATTATTAAAAACATCTTTTTCTTTTTCAGCCATATCAAAGGCAGCAAAAGTGACGGTACAACAATTAAACCTATGTATGCTATAATGTGATTTATGCCGTTCCAAAACAAAAACATACCGATTATAATTAAAGCATAATAGCTTGCAAATAAAGCCGCCGCAGTTGATATTATTTTGAGTATTATAACTGACGCTTTTTTCATTGCTTTTGCCCCTTTCTTTTGTTAGAAATTAAGTCAAATCAAAATCATAGTCAATTACAATTCCGTTATCAAACTTAATTATCAGCCATTCATAGTCTATATATTTTGATTTACAGTTGTTCTTTACGCTTCTCATAACAGGATTCCCAATAATTTATTCTTAATAATATTATACAACATTTTTTTGTGCATTTTCAACCTTTCAGCAGCCTTTTCGGCGGATTGTATAAAAAATCGCAGACAGAAGCGAATCAACTCTTGTCTGCGATTTTCGGTATCATTCTAATAATTTAAACCGATTTAGTGAACAACATCGGCAAAGGCATATAACATTTGTGCAAATTCTGCTTTGGTAACATTGTTGAATGGTTTGAAAGTGCCGTCTTCATATCCCCGTATTATACCTATACTGCTTGCCCAGCTGACTGCTTCGACAGCCCAGTCGGAAACGGCATCCGCATCCGTATAAATGATTTGTGACGATGCCTCGCTATTGTCTGTACCAAGAAATTCCGCGCAACGGTATAGCATAACAACCGCCTGTTCACGCGTTACATCATCCGAATATCCGAAAAGCGTGTCGTCATACCCGTAAATAATGCCGTTATCGTATGCCCAGTTGATATATACTTTGTTATTCGCTGGAATATCGGTGAATTTCGCTTTTGATTCGACATTTTCACCGCGGCACAGTCCCGCAATCCCCGTTGCTATAATCCCTCTTGAGGCATTTTGGTTTATACCGTACTCAACATCCGATAACCCATCCACATACGGCAGAGAAAAGAACACTGCGTTGTAATACCATTCATCATGCTTAACATCTTCATAATCGAATCCGAATTCTTCGGTAATCTGTTCCGCAAGAATGATTGAACATTTTTCTTCAAAAACATTGTGAATACCGACTTCGGAAAGAGCTTCCTTGAACGGAATATGATCGCCGAGCGCACAGAATTTTAAATATCGATCCTTTGCCACATCAAAATCGTCAATTCCGGACCAGATGTCAAGAGCCGCCATTGAACTTGTCGCATAACTTATGTAATAAAACGGTTGCGTGAATATATGCTGTATACGTACCCATCCGTATGCCATCTCATCATCCGTCATAAAGGTCATTCCGTAGCTTTCGCCTATTTTTCTGTATGTGCGGTTCAGTTCGTCAACACTCATATTCGGATTTTTGATTGCGGCAAGCTCAAACTCGTTTATAACGCATCCGTCAATAACATTCCCAAGCAAATAATAAATTAAAGAAAGAGTATATGCGTTTTCGTCTTTGCCGTAAAAGCGGTTGTAATAGTTTGTCATAAGTGTTTCAAGACCGAGTGAATTAACCTCTGCGGTATCCATATTTGATGCGTCAAACGTACTTATATTATTTTCCTGATTTACCGGATCATAAAGCATTGTGTTAAAATGCCCAAATTCATGAATAACCGTGCCGAGTTGATCTGCATTATCCTCTGACGGGCTTGCAAACAAAAACGGAGTTCCCGGATTATAAAGATAAATCGTTGCCGCATAGGAAGGATATTTATCCTCCGAATAGGTAATGTCATACATATTCTTATCCAGCATATACATAAATGCGTCCGACATCTCACCGCTCACATCCGCAAAGCAGAATTTTAATTCCTCGAGGATTTCCTCATCCGTCATGGATAAATATCTTGTATCCAGATTGGCGATTGCATCGCCGACCTTTTCAAATAAGGGGACTATATGTTTTTTAACATAACCGGAAAAGCTTTGTGCTTCGGCAACGGTATAATCTCTGGTGTAACCGATCTCATAGGCGTATTCGGCATAATTCTCATATACTGTTTCCCCGGCAATTTTATCTCTTACCTTTACTAATTTGGAATAGATTTCTCCCAAAATAATATTGTTTTTCTTGGTATATTCCAGATATTTATTTTCCAGCATTTCAAGTTCCGCCTGCAGCGCGTCGGTATCGCCGCCGTTTTTCATTGCTTCATTCGCCGCATTCATCTTAGCTGTAATATCGCTTATATTAAGCTCCTCGCCGCTATCGGATATAACGGTATTATTGCCGTAGATATTTGCCGTAAAATCACTGATGAGCTTTTGCTCTTCTGCGACAAGCTCATAGTATTTATCTGAACCGTTACTGTCGAGAAAAGCCTCAAATTCATCCTCGCTGCCGAAAAGCTCCGCCGGCACGGATCTGTATTTTCCTTCCGCAAGCTCGGTATACATACGGGTATAATTTTTTCCCGCTTCGCTTACGATATTGAAAGCTTTTTCCAGCTCAGCAATATTCTCCTCGGAATTGTGTTTCCACACGTCAATCTGTGCAAGAGCATACCTTGATACCGAATCCCAATACTGTTCCGATAAAGTTTCAAGCAAGCCCTTCATTGCTTTCGCGTTTTCCTCTGTATAGGGCTTTAAATTGATTTTAAGGATCTCAGATATATTTTTGTCAAACTCCGCCATGCCGAATCTTTCATATTTTATATCGTTAAAATTCGTCTGAGGCATGGAAAACTTCCCGAAATATTTCTTTTCAGCCGGCTCTGCGCCGTATAAAGAGTAATATGTATCGTAAAAGCCGAGGCATGCGTCCATACCGGCATTTGTGCTTAATGCTTTTTCAAGCACCGTCTGCCACGAGCCGTATTTTTCATAAAGCGAATCCGCCGTCGGACCATTTTCGTTTCCGTAGGTGTCAAGATTACTTTTCTTTACCCTCGCAAGACCCTCCGGATCTCCGTTATATGCCTCAAGTCGCAATTCATTTCTGCGCTTGCTGACCGTGCGTGCAATCTCCTCGGTGGTTTTGCCCTCCGCCGACAGTTTGTCAATCATTTTGTACAACTCTTCATTTTTGGCGTGGTACGCAGCACGTTGCTCCCTTGCTTCGGCAACCTGTTTCTCATCCGTCCAGTCAATCGCGTTTGCAAACTCGCCCAGCCGCACCGAATCGGGGTTCGGACGGTAGCCGTAAACCGCAGCCGGATCCTCAATAATATCCGCCGCAGTCTTCGGATTATCCATCGGATTATGGATATATGCGCCCTCCGCCGCAAACGCAAGGTTTGACGGAACGAGTGAAAAGACCATAATCAGGGACAGTACGATCGCCAAAAGCTTTCTTTTTACATGATACATCTTCATGCCTCCTTATATAATGGATTTTTGAAAGTATATACTATAAATATACTCAATTTTATTATACCACATTTTTTTGACAATTTCAAGGTGAACCTTCCGTGTCAGGCATTTTTTCGTGTAGGTTTACAATAGATGTGTTACAGATTTTCATCATTATGCACTAAAAAAGACATAGCTTTTAGACCAATGCTATTTTAATTTTTAACATTGGCCTGCTTTGCTATGCCTTTTTGCACAAAAAAGTTTTGAATTTTTTTATTATGCAGCGTTTTTTGTTTCGAATTTATGAAAAACCCACTTTGCCTGCAACATAATTCTGATTATGTGAAAATGCCTTTACCGCATAATTCTGATTATGTTGCAGGCATTTTTTTGCGAGCCGGTAAAACGGTTGCTCAATAAACGCAGAGTGCGATGAGGAGGTGACTTAAAATGAATACTGCCGCATATCAGACAACGGATAAAAGCGAGCTTTCGGCAAGGATTTTCCCCTATCTCGTTGAGCGTGGACTTGAAAACATAACCATTCGTGAAGTGTGCCGGGGCACGGGAATTGTGCAGGGTACGTTGCGCCGGCTGGTACAGTATGTATTTGTTAGCTCGGGTTCAAGAGAGAGTTTGCGGAATATACTTTTCGCCCATAGTTTCAAGGTGATAAAGCAAACGAACAAGCTTCTTGGCAGCATGGGATAATGCAACATAATAGTGCTTGCCTTCGGAACGCTTTTTCTCAAGGTAGGCAGCAAAAGTTGGCTCCCAGTTGCAAACGTATCTTGCGGCATTGATGAGCGCCCAACGTAAATACCTTGAACCTCGTTTTTCCATCACTGCATGGGATGAATAAAGCTGACCGGATTGATATATTGTAGGAGAGCACCCGGCATAAGCAAGTATTTTGTCCGGGCTGTCAAATCGGGAAAAATCCCCGATTTCCGATACGATCATTGAACCAATGCCGTAACTGATACCCGGAATTGAAAGAATCGGAGAATCAATAGAATCCATGATTTTTTTGATTTCTGTTTCAATCTCATCAATTTCACTGCTGAGTTCCCGAATCAAGTTGATCGTGTGCTTAAGCTCCAATGACTTTGCCGGAAGATATGTACTGATGGAACGTCTCGCGGCTTCACGGATTTCGTTTGCTTTCTCTCTGCCGAAATGTCCTTTGGATGCAGTGGAAAGCAAAGCCGTCAGATGCTTCAGATTGGCAGATGCGACCTGATGAGCGCCGGGAAACTCGGAAAGAAGCTCATACACAGCTTTCGTGT
>OIYO01000954.1_pt1 | contig 19201 bp, 22 predicted proteins | sample 1588191 | NCBI WGS metagenome assembly OIYO01 (sample SAMN03283275) | human gut metagenome | biome: human-associated habitat; material: feces | host: Homo sapiens | place: Peru | collected 2012 | reverse complement strand
AATTTATATGTGAATTTGCTAAAGTTACCCCTACTTTTATAAATGGTAGCATTAGGAAATTAGAAAAAACTAATCTTACATATATTGAACCACATAAAGTGATTATTAAAAGTATTACTTTTTTAATTCACGTATTGCATTTTTTAAACAATTTGCTACTAAACTAATGACTTTTTCATTAAAATCGTGTAAAATATTTTCCATAAGATACCTCTTTCAATTGGTTAAAGATTTTTTTGTTTTATTTATTTTAACACAATTTTGATTGGATATCTTATTTTATTAAATTAATTTTCCCGAATTTATTTTACATTAACTAAATAAAAAAAGCCCAAAGGAGAAATAGAAAATGTTTCTCTTTCTCCTTTGGGAAAATAAGTTGATAGATTATGAATTATGTCTTATCACTGTCAGTAAGCTATCACCTGTGAACTTGTGTACTTTTAATGCTTCAGCTGAGTACCATGCAATACTTGAAATATGATTTTCATAAATTTCTGAACTTCCATCATCTAATGCCCATAAATCATATGCAATATTGTACATATAATTCTTTCCAATAGCAGGAACTCTTAAATCTGATTTTGCTACCTGAAAAATTGCTAATGCATGGAATAACCTTGAATAGTTGTCAGCATACATTTCTCTATCATGAGGCGGTTCATTGATTTCAAGTATAATTCTTTCAATTACTTCATCACGAACTATTTTCATATCAGATTTTGAAATTTTATTTAATCCCATAATACCATAGTAACCTTTTCTTTCATCCAACCAAAATGATTCTGGAATAGATTCCTTATAAGATACTCCTTCCTGAATTACAGAACAAATTTCGAAACCTTCATTAAAGCCCCTGAGTATGTGCCACATAAGATCATCAAGTTCTTTTTTTTCTACCATGAGTCTATTACCTCCTAAATTTAATATATTAAGTATAACAAATTTACATAAATATGTCAACTGTTGTTGACATAAACAAATAGATTATGCTATAATATTAGATATTAAGAGTGTGTATACCTAAAAAGGAAATAAAATATTCTTCTAGTTCACCAATTTTTAATCCTAATTGAATAATTTCTTGAAGCATTCTACATTCCTCCTTATTCAGTTCAAATACTTCATCATCTTCAAAAATTAATTGTAAATTAGGAAATCTATCCATAATATCATGGTATTGTTTTTTTGCTTTTTATAGTCATCATTCTTGTTTTTCAACTCCATTCTTACACTATCAAATAACTCATTTAGTTCAATAGAATTTATATCAAATAATCTTGTTTCTTCCATAATTTTTTACCTCTTTTCTACACATAAATTAATTCTTTTATTATTATTTCATCAGCAGAATTTTTAATATTATTCATAAGTCCAACCAATTTTAATTGATCAGTCGCTTTCAATTATTCTGTAATATTTTTTTTAGCCAATTGTTTCATTAAAAATTCAAACCTATCATTAGCAGTTTTATCAATTTCTAATAAATGTTCTTGCAATTTAATGTTCATAAATAAGATAATATATTCTGATTTTTTCTGTTCTTTTAAAAATTTTAATCTTATTCTTCCAAATAAAAATCTTTGAAATTTTCTGGTGGTACTAAATTTGGAAAATAATACTCTCCTTGTTTATTGTATTCAATTTTCATACATAAATCATCTTTTCAATTTTGATTTTCATGTTAAAGGAATTGGCTTTTTGTTTTAAAATTCGGTATACAATTTGTATACAAATCATTTTATTTTTGGAATTTTTTAAAAAATTAAATATCTCTGAGTTTTTAAATAAAAAAATAGAACCAAATGTTGCTACCAACTTAGTTTATGCTATTCAAGTGACCTCACACTAGAATAACTTAAGTTAAATATAGCATTATTATATGTCAAATGAAACTTTTCTATAAACTTTTAGAAAATTTCTTGTTAACTTTATTTTTAAATATTTATATGTTAAAATTGATAAAGAAGAAAAAATTAGTAAGAATAAATTTAAGTATTTGTATGAATGGATGTGAAAAAATGAAAGAGCAAGAAGTTATTTTAAAAAATGTAAATTCATTTGAACCAAAACATATTTTTGAATGTGGACAATGTTTTAGATGGGATAAAAATATAGATGATAGTTATACAGGTGTTGTAAACAAAAGTGTATTAAATGTGAAAAAAATTGGTAATGATATTGTAATTAATGGTATAAGCAATGAAAGTTTAGAAGATATTGTAAATAAGTATTTTGATTTAAATAGAGATTATCAAAAAATTAAAGAATTATTAAAAAATGTAGACAAAGATGTAAAAAAAAGTATTACATATGGAGAAGGAATACGTATTCTTAATCAAGATTTATGGGAAACTACTATATCTTTTATTATTTCGGCTAATAATAATATACCGAGAATTAAAGGAATAATAAAAAAGATATGCCAAAAATACGGAGACAAAATTATTTGGAATAATGAGGAATATTATTCATTTCCAACACCAAAGCAATTATCAAAGGCAAGTGTCCAGGACTTAAGAACTTTAGGATTAGGATTTAGAGATAAAAGAGTATTTGAAACGACACAAATTGTTGTTTCAAATCAGGTCGATTTAAGTAAGCTTATGTGCAAAAAAACTGAAGAAGCAAGAGAAATTCTTCTTACTCTTCCAGGGGTTGGACCTAAGGTTGCAGATTGTATTTTATTATTTTCTGAATTAAAAAGATTAGAAGTTTTTCCAGTTGATGTATGGGTAAGAAGAGTAATGAATGACTTGTATATAAAGATGGAAGATGAAAATAAAGTAAATAAAAAAGAAGTTTTAAATTTAGCTAAAGAAAAATATGGGGATTTAGCTGGACTTGCACAGCAATATTTATTTTATTGGAAACGAGAAGCATAAAAATTAAAGTTTTTAATTTCAAAACCTTTAATATATTTAAGCTTCTTAGTATTTAAAGTATGAGATTTTGAGGAGATAAGAATATATGAGTTTACGATTAGTTTATGGAAGAGCAGGAAAAGGAAAAAGTAGTTTTTTATATAATGAGATAAAAGATAAAATTAATGAAAAGAGTAAAATTTATATTATTACTCCAGAACAATTTTCTTTTACAGCAGAAAAGAAATTAATGGATGCAATTGGCACAGGTGCTGTAATAAATGCTGAGGTTCTTACTTTTAACCGTATGGCATACAGGGTGCTTAAGGAAATTGGAGGAATTAACAAAACAGACCTATCAAAATGTGGAAGAGCAATGCTAATTTATGATATTTTATCTAAAAATAAAAGAAAACTAAAGTATCTAGGTAAATCTGATGAAAATATTGATATGATTGGAACTCAAATAACTGAATTTAAAAAACATGGAGTTTCAGTTGAAGAATTAGAAGAAGCAAAAAATAATGCGGAAAATAAATATCTTAAATGTAAAATGGAGGATATGTTTTTAGTATACAATGAGTTTCAAAATAGAATTATAGATAAGTTTATTGATGAAACAGATAGATTAAGCATGTTAGCTAATAAAATTGATGAAACAGAAGAATTTAATAATTCTCTTATTTATATAGATGAATTTGTAGGTTTTACAAAACAAGAATATGATATTATAAGAAAACTTTTAAAAGTGGCAAAAATGGTAAGTATAACAATATGTGCAGATAATTTAGAGGAAATAAAAAATCCTGATACAGATATTTTTTATTCAAATAAGCAAACGGCGCAAAAAATAATAAGTCTTGCAAAAGATGAAAAGATTAAAATTGAAAATGAAATTAAAATTGATAGTAAAAATGCCAGATTTAAGGTTGAAGAACTTAAACATATAGAAGAAAATTTATATAATATTCCTCTTAAAAAATATGAAAAAGATGTAGAAAATGTAAAACTTTTTTTAGCTAATAATCCATATTCTGAAATAGAGCATCTTGCAATTCAAATTGTAAAATTGGTTCGTAATGAAAAATATAGATACAAAGATATTTCTATAATTACAAAAAATTTAGATACATACTCTAATTTATGCAAAGCAATTTTTCATAAGTATGACATACCTATTTTCATTGATGAAAAAAAGGACTTAAATAATAATATTTTAATCCAATATATTCTTTCAATATTAGAGATTTTCTCAAAAAATTGGTCACATGAATCTGTATTTAATTATATAAAAACAGGCTTATTAGATATTGACGAGCAGGAAATTTACAAATTAGAGAATTATTGTTTAAGATGGGGAATTAAACAAAATAAATGGTATGGTCCTGACTGGAATTATACAGATGATACAAAAAAAACAGATGACTTAAAAAGAATAAATGAACTTAAAAATACAATTGTAAACCCATTAATGGAATTAAAAAATGAAATAAATAAATCAAAAGATGTAACGACTATAACAAAATGTTTATATGATTTCCTTATAAAAATGGAGATAGATAAAAAAATAGAAAATAAAATAGAAAGACTTGCTGAAAATAATATGACTGAAATAGCAATGGAGTATGAAACTAGTTGGAAGGTTTTGGTTTCAGTTTTAGATGAAATTGTTTTAATTTTTGGAGGAGATAAAGTTACATTTGAACAATATAAACAAATTATGAAAATTGGTTTTAAAAATAGTGGGCTTGGAAAAATACCTGCATCACAAGATCAAGTAATTATAGGAGATGTAGAACGTTCTAAAACACATAAAGTAAAAGCCATTTTTATGATTGGGTTGAATGATCGGAGTATTCCCAAGTGTAAATAAAGATGAAGGTTTTTTCAATGATAAAGATAGAGAGTACTTTAAAGAACAGAAAATAGAGCTTGCTAAAGGTACACTGGAAAATTTATATGAAGAAAATTTCAATATTTATAAAGCATTTACAACAGCAGAAGACAAACTTTATTTATCTTATGCATCGTCAGATTCAGAAGGTAAATCTTTAAGGTCATCAATTTTTATTAGTAAAATAAAAAAGATGTTTCCTAAAATTTCTATGGAAAGTGATATTATCGAAAGAAAATCAGAGGTGCTAAATGAAAATACTACATTTGAAGAGTTATTAACAAAATTAAGAGATTTTAAGGATGGAATAGAGATTGAGAATAAATGGTTTTTATTATATGATTACTTTAGCAAAAACAATTTATGGAAAGATAAATTAGAAAATGCATTAAATGGAATTTATTTCACAAATAACCCAAAACAAATAAATGATAAAGTAATAGATGATTTATACGGAAGAGTTTTAAATTCAAGTGTATCAAGGTTAGAGCAATATAGAGCGTGCCCATTTTCTTATTATTTAAAATATGGTTTAAAAATAAAAGAAACTAAGAGTTTACAGGTAAATGCAATAGATACTGGATCATTTATGCATGATGTAATAGATGAATTCTTTAATACAATAGATGCTAGAGATATTAATATTAAGAAAATAGAATTTGATGAAATGAAAAATATTTTGGAAGAAATTATAAATGAAAAATTACATTTAAATAGAAATTATATTTTTTCAAGTACTCCTAAATATAAGGTATTAGCTCAAAGATTAAAAAGAGTAATAACTAAATCAATGTGGTATATAATCGAGAGCTTAAAATATAGTAATTTTGATGTCCTTGGAAATGAAATAGAGTTTAAAGAGGGAAAAAAATATCCACCTATTAATGTTTTATTAGATAATGGGAAAGAAGTGAAAATTACAGGAAAAATTGATAGAATTGATATTGCTAAGCTAAATGGTAAGAATTATATTAGAATTATTGATTATAAATCTTCTACAAAAAATATAGACTTAAATGAAGTTTATGAAGGACTTCAAATTCAATTATTAACATATTTAGATGCAAGTTGTCAAAAAGAAAATTTTGATCCAGCTGGTGTTTTATATTTTAATTTAATTGATCCAGTTATAAAAGCTAGCAAAAATATGACAGAAGAAGAAATAGAAAAGGAAATTAGAAAAAAGTTTAAAATGCAGGGTTTAATTTTGGCTGATGCAGAAGTTGTTAAAAGTATGGACAAAGAGCTTGAAGCTGGTGCTTCAACCAGAATTCCGGCATATTTAGATAAAGAAGGAAATTTAAGTTCTTCTAGATCAAATGCTGTTACAAAAACACAATTTGAATATTTACAAAAATATATGAACAAAATAATTAAACAGATTTCAGAAGAAATATTAAGTGGTAATATTTCTCTTAAGCCATATTATAATTTAAGAAACAAGCAAACTCCTTGCCAGTATTGTGAATATAAAACCGTTTGTAATTTTAATAGAAGCGGATGTAAGAATGAATATAGGTACATAGGTAATTATGATAAGGAGTTTTTATTAGAAAAGATTAAAAATGATGTTAATTCTATGGAAAAATAATAAATATAAATTTATTAAAAATAAGATATATTAATTATTGTAAATAAAATTAAGTTGTAGGATAAAGCAGTCTAAAAATGAGTAGAAAAGAGGAACATATGAGAAATAGTTTTTTAGAAGTAAATTTAAATAATGTTTCATACAATATACAACAGATAAAAAAATTTGTTGGTGATAATGTTACTGTGATGCCTGTTATAAAAGCAAATGCATATGGGCTCGGAGCAGAAAAATTAAAAAATATTCTAGAAAAAGAAAAGATAAGTAAAGTTGCTGTTGCGATTGTGGATGAAGCTATAAAACTAAGAAAAGCCAAATTTAATATGGATATAATAGTACTAAATGAGCTACTTGAAGATGAAACAGAACAAATTGTAGATTATGGCTTAACTGCGGGAGTTTCTGTATTCAAAATAGCAGAAAAAATCAATGAGTATTCAAAGAAAAAAGGGGTTATTACTAAAATTCATATAGAAATTGATACTGGAATGGGAAGAGTTGGACTGAAAATACAAGAAGTACTTTCGTTTGTAAAGAATATAACTAGTAAATTAACAAATTTAGAAACAGAAGGAATTTATACTCATCTATCTTCAGCTGATAGTAGTACAGATTTTACAAAACAGCAAATAAGTAAATTTGAAACTGTTAGAAAACAATTAGTAGAAAGTGGCTTTAAATTTAAATATTATCATATTTCAGCAAGTGGAGGAATATTAAAATATCCAGAAGCACATTATAATATGGTAAGACCAGGTATTATTATTTATGGATATTTACCAAATGAAAATATGAAGGATATTATAGATTTGAAACCAACTACAAAATTAAAATCTAGCATAGTTTTTATAAAAGATGTAGAAAAAGGCGAGCCTATTAGTTATGGAAGAACATATATAACAAGTAAGAAAACCAAAGTTGCAACTATACCAATTGGATATGCAGATGGAGTTGGAAGAAGCCTTTCAAATAAAGGAAATGTTATTATTCACGGTAAGCTTGCACCAATTATAGGAAATATTTGCATGGACAATTTTATGGTAGATATAACAGACATTCCAGATGCTAAGATAGGTGATGAAGTTATTTTATGGGATAATGATAAGATTAAAATAGAGGATATTGCAGATGTTTGTGGTACTATAAATTACGAAATTTTATGTGGAGTGCAAAATAGAATTCCAAGAAAGTATATAATTTAATTTTTAATATTTAGGAGGATTTATGCAAGATTTATCTAACGAAAATGTAATTCACAAAAAAAGCGGTGAAATTGAATATTTACAATTTAAAAAATTATTACAATATAAAGAAAAAGTAGTACATTGTTTTACATTAAAGCCACTAGACTTTGGAGGTATTTTAAATTACTATGATAATAAAAAAATGTTTTCAGAGAATTATAAAAAAATATCAGAAAAACTAAAATTAGATAGTAATAATATAGTAAGACCATTGCAAACACATACAAATTGTGTTAAAAATATATATAATGAAAAAGGAATTTTTATAGATAACTTACAAAATGTTGATGGATTAATTACAGACCAAAAAGAGGAAATATTATCTTTAGTTTTTGCTGATTGCACACCAATTCTGCTTTATGATCCAGTTAAAAATGTTATAGGAAATGTTCATTCTGGATGGAAAGGAACTGTAAGTAAAATTGGAAAAATTGCATGTCAAAAAATGATTAATGATTATAAATGTAAGCCAGAAGATATTATTTGTTGTATTGGTCCAACTATTAGAAGTTGTCATTTTGAAGTAGATGAAGATGTGAAAAATTTATTTAAAGATGCCTTTGGAAATATAAATATTTTTCATTTAGGAGAAATAAAACAAGGAAAACAGAAGTATTTTATTGATACTGTATTAGCCAATATAACAATGATGAAAGAATTAGGACTAAAAGACGAAAATATTATAGATAGTGGAATTTGTAGTGTTTGTCAAAATAAGTTTATCCACTCATACAGAGCAGAAAAAGAGTTAGCTGGAAGAAATACAGCATTGATTAGTTTGATTTAGTAATTTTTAGGAGGAATAAATGTACGACAATTGGGAGAAATTAGAAGAATCAATTAGAGATTGCAAGAAATGTAAATTAAGTATAAATAGAACTAATATAGTTTTTGGACAAGGTAATAAAAATGCTGATGTAATGTTTATTGGTGAGGGACCTGGTGCTGATGAAGATATGAAAGCACTTCCATTTGTTGGTAAAGCTCGGACAACTTATGAATAAAGCATTTGAAGGATTAGGAATAAATAGAGAAAATGTTTATATTGCGAATGTTGTAAAATGTAGACCTCCTGCAAATCGTGTTCCAGAAGAAGATGAAGCGGCATGTTGTTTGAATTATTTAAGAAACCAAGTGATTTTAATTAAACCCAAAATTATTGTTTTATTGGGAAGTACAGCATTAAAAAATATATTGGGAAAAGAAATGGGAATAACAGCAACTAGAGGAAAATGGGTAGAAAAAAAAGGAATTTTTTATATGCCAACATGGCATCCAGCAGCACTTTTAAGAGATGAAAATAAAAAAATTGAATTTTGGCTTGACCTTAAAGAAGTAAAACAAAAAGCTATAGAAAGTAACCTTGTAATATAAAAGGAGATGAAGAAAATTGGAAAATCCATATTTTAAAAACTTAACATATTCGTTACTAGAAAAGAAAGTAGCTTATAAAGGAAGAAGAGTTACTGTAGAAGAATTAACATATCTAGCAGATGATAAAAAAATTTATAGAGAACATGTTTTAGCAGGAGATGCATCAGTTATTTTAGCAATAACAAATGAAAATAAAGTTATAATGGTGCAAGAAGCGAGAACACCAATTAATAAAGTAATTTTAGCTCTTCCAGCAGGACAAATTGAAAAAGGGGAAGATGCTAAAAATGGTGCAATAAGAGAATTAGAAGAAGAAACAGGATATAGAGCCAAAAAAGTAAAAAAACTAAGAGAAGTTTATCCATCTGTAGGTTATACCAGTGAAAAAATTACTATATTTTTGGCAACAGATTTAGTAAAAACCAAAAGACATTTAGATGAAGACGAAGATATTAATGTAGTTGAGTTACCATTAGATGAAGTGAAAACAATGTTAGACAATAATGATATTATTACAGCAAGTAGTACTGTTGCACTTATGCATTATTTTTTATATGAAAAAAAATGAAAAAAATTTTAGTACATAATAACAGTAGAAAGTAGAATTATAGTGTTAGAACATATGGTGATTTTTATGTCATAAAAGAAAGGAAATTTTTAATAATGGAAGAATTAAGTTTAAAAGAAATTAAAGATATATTAGAAGGTAATAATTTATTAAAAAGCAGTAAAATAATTAATGATGAAAAAATAGAATCAATATCTTGCGATTCTAGAAGTGTAGAAAAACAATCTCTATTTTTCTGTAAAGGTCAAAATTATAAGCCGGAATATTTAGGAGATGCAATTAAATGTGGTGCTGTTGCATATATTTCAGAAATTCAATATGAAAAATATGAAGCTTCTTATTTTATAGTAACTGATATTTTAAAAGCAATGGCAATTATTGCTGCAAGGTTTTATGGATATCCAGCTAAAAGCCTAGAATTAATTGGAATTACTGGAACTAAAGGAAAAACTACAACAACGTATTTTTTAAAAAATATTTTAGAGACATTTTTAAATAGAGAAGTTGGAACAATATCGAGTATTAATGTTAATACTGGAAAAAGAAATGAAGAAGCTCATTTAACAACACCAGAAAGTTTGGACCTACATAAGATGTTTTACGAAATAAAAGAGAGTAATTTAAAATATGCAGTAATGGAAGTTTCTTCTCAAAGTTATAAAAGAAATAGATTATATGGAGTAGAATTTGACTATGGAATTTTTACTAATATTGCAGAAGATCATATAAGCCAAATTGAACATCCAACATTTGAAGATTATTTAAATTGTAAAATAGAATTTTTAAAACATTGTAAAACAGTAGTAATTAATAAAAATACTGACTGCTTAGATACAATTTTATCAAAAATTAGTGATAAAAATATAATTTATTATGGAACAGATGAAAGTGCAGACTACTATGTAACAGATATTGAAAAAGAAAAAACAGGATTTAAATTTAAGGTAATAAATAAAAAACAGGGCTACAGTAGTGAGTTTAAAATTAAAATGGCAGGAAGATTTAATATTGAAAATGCACTTGCTGCAATTGTAATTGCAAAATTATTAAATGTGGATGATGAAAGTATAAGAAAAGCTTTATCAAATACAGAGATACTTGGAAGAATGAATATATATGAGCAAAAAGGAATCACAGTAATCGTAGATTATGCACACAATGGATATAGTTTTTCTAAGTTATATGAATCTATAAAAATGGATTATCCAAATAGAAAAATTATTTCTGTTGGAGGAATTGTTGGAGGTAAGGCTTTTAACAGAAGAAAGGAGTTTGGGAAAATTGTAGGAGATAATTCAGATTATATATATTTAACTGCAAATGATCCTCAATTTGAAAATGTTCAAGATATATGTAATGATATTGCACAATATATAACTAAAAAAGATAAATATGAAATTATAGTAGACAGAAAAGAAGCCGTTCAAAAAGCAATTATGAATGCAAAAAAAGGTGATGTAGTTGTTCTTTTAGCTAAAGGAGGAGAACACTATATTAAGATAAAAAACGAGTGTGTAAGTTATGAAGGTGATTTGACAATTGCAAAAAGCGTTTTAAAAAAGAAACGTTCAAGAACAAAATCAAAAACAGAAGAAGTATCTTATAATTAAAATAAGATTTTTATGTATTGGTTATAGAAGACATTATTATAAAATGAAAAATGAAAACTAAAAAATTCTAAAATCTCAAATATTAATAGATATATAGAAAGTTTTTAGTTTTCGTTTTTTATTTTAAATGTATACGAAATTTATTAAATAATGATTGCAAAAAGAGTACAAGTTTATTTTGAGTCTTCTTGGCTGGAAATTTTCTACTTAAAATTTGTGTATGCATTTGTTCTATATCATTTAGTTTTTGTTTATAATAGTTGCTAAAATCTGAATATGTGTCTGTTATGCCTATTAAATCTTTATAAATTGTGAATTTAGTCTTATAAATTTCAATATCCGAGTCAGATTGTAATCTTAAAAATTGGTTGTCAAAGTAGGAGGTAAAAATTATTTTTTGTGTATGCAAGAAAATATCTTTTATTTTATTTTTGTATATATTTATTATTGATTGATATTTTATAGCTTTTTTACTTGGACAGTTTTCATCTTCAAATTTATTATTTAAAATAATTATTTTTTCTTCTAATTGCAATAATAAATCAAAATTTTTTTTAATAATATTAAATGAATTTTTACCACAAAGTTCAATGAATTTGTTTTTAAATTTATCAGTACTATAGAAAACGCTGTCATAAAGTAAGTCTTCTCCGACTATATAACACATTTGACTTAACAAATTGCATATAAGAGGGTAACAATCTGGACTAATTGTTGAAAATTCTATTCCATAATATTTTACGGTTTCAAGTTTTGTTTCTAATACACAAGAACTGACAATCTGAACAGCGGCTTCATTTAATGCTATACAAGTGCCTTTGCCGTTTTTATAATTTGAAAGCCCCATTTGTACAAGTTCGTTTTTCTCATTTTTTACTTCTTGAATATGATGAATTACTTCATGTACTGCAAATTTTTTAAGGTCATTTAGTCCCATGCCATCTCTAAAATATATACCAGAGTTTTCATAAAAGTAGCATGCTTCTGCAAGACCAGTAGGCATATTGGCTATAAACATTGGCATAGCTATTATTTCGTTAAATAGGTCTTCATGTTCTAAACGAAGTTTTGGAAATGTTGTACATATTCTAGATGATATGTATTTAGCAATTGATTGTTTACTTTCTACATCAAGTTCAGAAATTATTTCTATTCCGTGACATCTTTAATTGTTTCTCTATATCCATTAATTTTTTCTCCCTTTGTGATTTGCTTTTATTATAATATAAGGATATGATAAAATCAATGGAATTATTATAATATAATAGTTACTAAAGTTTAAAAAATCTAACTTACTTATATTTGCTAATAAATACGTTTTTATTATATAAGCATCGTTGACATTATTAGTAATAGATATTAAAATTAATCAAGATTAAATAAAGAAAATGAGGAATTTCTATGGAAGATATAATTGAAAAAGCACAATTTTGTTTAAATTGTAAAGTTAAACCATGCAAAAAAGGATGTCCAATGGAAAACGACATACCAAGCTTTATACAATGTATAAAAAAAGAAGAATATGAAAAGGCTTATAAAATACTTAGTAGAACTACAGTTTTAGAATCAATATGTGGTAGAATATGTCCACATATGAGTCAATGTATGGGTTCTTGTGTTAGAGGAATAAAATCTTCTCCTGTAAGTATTGGTGAGTTAGAAGCTTTTATTGGAGATTTAGCATTAAAAGATAAGTTTTGTATGGAAAGTCTAGAAAAAAGCTGTAGTGGTAAAAAGGTAGCTGTTGTTGGAAGTGGACCTGCTGGACTTACATGTGCAGCTTTTTTGGCCAGAAAAGGTGCTAGTGTTACAATTTATGAAAAACATTCTAAATTAGGCGGATTATTAAGATATGGCATTCCAGATTTCAGATTAGATAAGGATTTATTAGATAATGTAATTGAAACTATTTTGTCTTTAGGAATCGAAGTTAAATATAATAAAGAACTTGGAAAAACCCTTTTGTTAGAAAATTTAGAAAAGGATTTTGACGCAATTTTTCTTGGAATAGGTGCTAATATTCCAATGAAAATGCAAATTGATGGTGAAGATTTAAAAGGAGTGTTTGGAGGAAATTCATTACTTGAAACACAAAAGCATCCAAATTACATTGAGAAAACAGTTGCAATTATTGGTGGACGGAAATGTTGCAATGGATGTGGCAAGAACTGTAAAGAAAATGGGAGCAAAAAAAGTAACAGTTATTTATAGACGATCAGAAAAACAAATGCCAGCAGAAGTAAAAGAGATTGAATTTGCTAAAGAAGAAGGAATAGAGTTTTTATTTCAAAACAATATTGTTAAAATTATTGGGAACGATAGTGTAGAGAAAATAGAATGTATAAAAACTAAGCTTGTGAAAAAAGAAAGAGAGTCAAGAGAAATTCCAGTTAATATTCCAAATAGTAATTATGAAATTAAAGTTGATTATGTTATTATGGCAACTGGTTCTTCAGTAGATACAGATGTAGTTTCTAATTTAGGACTAGAAACTACTAAAAACGGATATATAAAAGTAAACGAAAACTTTGAAACTTCAAAGAAAAATGTATTTGCCGGTGGAGACTTAATAGGAAATAAATCAACTGTTGCATGGGCTGCTAGGGCTGGTAGAGAAGCAGCAAGTGCAATTAGTTCCATGTGTTAAGAGTAAATATAAGAGCAGGGGATAATATTTAGATAGCTGTTAATTGTTAATTTATGAAATTGCAATAAATAATGATAATTGTAAAAAACGTATTGACAGCTACAAAAAAACGATATATAATTCGAAACATAATTTAGAGAGATACCTGTTAACATTCCGAACACAGTAGTCAAACTCTATATTTTCAGTATTTATATGATTTATATAAAGTACTTGCAAATATTAAGAAGACTAAGCCAAAAATGTTTAACAATAAAATCATATAAATACCAAATATACATGTTTTGTATATTTGGTATTTTTGCGCGTCTAAAAAAGTCTTTTTTCAAGGAAAAGTAAATGCTACAAGTTTGCAATATAGCATTTAAGGCTAATGGAGATTGGTCAAAAATAAAGAAAGGAGGAACATATAATAATCTAAAATTTTATATAGAAGGAGGACAATAAGCTTTGATTGAGTTAAAGAATATTCAAAAAACATATAAGGTTAAAAAAAGAGAAGCGGGAGTAAAAAATGCACTAAAGAATTTTACAAAAGGAAAATATGAAGAAGTTAAAGCTTTAAAGGGCGTTTCATTTCAAATTAAAGAAGGAGAGATTGTAGGGTATATAGGACCAAATGGAGCAGGAAAATCAACAACTATAAAAATTATGTGCGGAATTTTAACACCAGATAGTGGAAAATGTGTGATAAATGGGCTAATTCCTTATAAAAATAGGAAAGAATATGTAAAAGATATTGGTGTAGTGTTTGGAAATCGTTCAGCTTTATGGTGGGATGTACCAGTGGATGATTCATTTGAACTAATAAAGTCTATTTATAAAATACCAGAAAATAAATATAAGCAGCAAAAAGATATGTTAATACAAATGCTGAATATAGGAGAAATTATAAAAACACCAACAAGACAGTTAAGTCTAGGACAAAGAATGAGGTGTGAAATTGCTGGAGCTTTTTTACATGATCCTAAAATAGTATTTTTAGATGAGCCAACAATTGGATTAGATAGTGTTTCAAAAATAGCGGTAAGAGAATTTATAAAGAAAATTAATGAAGAAAAGAAAACAACAATTATTCTTACAACACATGATACAGGTGATATTGAAGCCCTAACTAAAAGAATAATTTTAATAGGAAAAGGAAAGGTGTTGCTAGATGGAAGTCTAAAAGGATTAATTAAACAGTATAGTAATAAGGAATTGAAAATAAAATATGATGGTGAAATTGATAATTTGTGTGAAGGTTTAAAAATATTAGAAAAAAATGATAATGAAATAAGAGTTGAGATTGATGAAGAAAAAATAAATTTAGCTGAAAGTATTGTAGAAATTTCAAAAATTGCAAAAATAGAGGATTTGGAGGTTAATAAAACATCTATTGATAATATTGTTGCAAGATTATATAAGGAGTATAAAATATGACTTCATATTTTGCATATTTAAAAATTAAATTTTTGAATGAAATACAATATAAAACAGCTGCAATAGCAGGTGTACTAACCCAGATAACATGGGGAGCAATGTATATTATGCTATATACTGTATTTTTAAACAGTTCAACAAATCGCACAATGACAATTTCACAAATGTCTACATATATATGGCTTCAGCAAGGATTATATATGTTATATAACTTGTGGAGCATGGATACTAATATTGTAGAACAAATAAAAGATGGTTCTATTTCAATGGAATTAATAAAACCAGTTGAGCTTTATAAAATTTGGCATGCTAAAACATTAGGAAGGAAGATTGCGTTAGTTGTTTTAAGAATTGTACCTTTAATAATAATTTGTAACATTATACCACTTGGAATTTATGGATTTTCACTTCCAGTAAGTTTAAAAGCAGGTATATTATTTGTAATTACCTTAATTCTTTCTACATTACTTGTTATGGCTTATATTATGATAATTTATGTTGCAATTATTTTTGTAACATCACCAAAAGGAATAAAGCTAGTATTTCAGCTTATAGCTGAGTTTTTTAGTGGGGTGGTTATTCCAATTGCATTTATGCCAGATAATGTAATAAAAGTTTTAAGGTTTACACCATTTTTCTATATGCAAAACTTGCCATTTAATATTTATATAGGCTATGTAACAGATGAAAAAGAAATTTTTATTTCAATAATTATGCAAATAATGTGGATTATTATATTAACTATTATTGGTAAAACAGTACTTAGTAAAAAAATAAGAAAAATAGAAATACAAGGAGGGTAATTTATGATAAAACTATATTTTGAATACTTTAATATTCAGATAAAATCTCTTCTTGAATATAAAAAAGCATTTATATTTTCTCTAATAGGACAAATCTTTTCATCTTCGTTTTCTATATTAGCAATTTATTTTTTATTTGATAAATTCGGAAATATAGAAGGTTATACATTTACTAATATATTAATTTGCTTTATAGTATCATTTGTAGGATTTTCCGTTTCAGAATGCTTTTTTAGAGGATTTGATCAGTTTGAAAAAATGATTTCAAATGGAGAATTCGACAGAATTTTAACAAGACCTCAGGGATTAATTTTTCAAGTCTTAGCAGGAAGGATAGAATTTGAAAAAATAGGAAAGGCAATAGCTGCATTTATAACACTTATAGTTCTTTTAACACTAAATAATGAGCTGTTACAAATAGATAAAATATTTACAATTATAATGATGATATGTGGAACAATTGTGATTTATGGAAGTTTATTTATCCTAAAAGGAGGAATTACATTTTTTACAATTCAAAGCTTAGAAATAATGAATATTTTTACAGATGGTGCAAGAGATCTTACACAATACCCTTTAAGTATTTATCATAAATATGTAAAAAACTTTTTCACATATATTTTGCCACTTGCTTTTGTAAATTATTTCCCATTACTATATGTAATCGGAAAAACAGATAATAAACTATATATGTTTTGCCCAGTTATATCAGTGCTTTTTATAATCCCATGTTATATTGTATGGAATATAGGAGTGGGAAAATATAAATCAACTGGGTCATAAAATGATAAAATTTTAAAGTATATTAGGAGGAAAAAATGAACGAAAATTTAGTTAATAAAGAATTAAAAAAATATATTGAAGAAAATATATTTAAAGTATATGATTTAAATAAAGACAAAAAAGGTTTTTGAAGAAATAATGTAAGAATATATAATTAAAGAAAGGAGAGTATGGTATATTTAAGACTTTTAAATACATCATAGAAATTTATTATGAGTAAAGAAGAATTAATTGAATTAATTGAGAAATTAGAATTACCAAAGGATGAATATTATATTCTATCAAGTGGATGTTTAGCTTTATATGATTTAAGAGATAAGGTTGGAGACTTAGATTTATGTATTTCAAATGAACTATTTGAAAATTTTAAGAAAAAATACGGAATTAAGGAAGAAGATAAAAATGAATGCGGATTTTATAAGTTAAATGAACTTATAGAATTTGTTGTAAATGATAAGAAAAATTTTGTTAGAGATTTTAGAATGGGTTATCCAGTAGAAAAATTGGAAAAAGTATTAGAATTAAAAAAAAGAATGAATAGACCTAAGGATGTAAATGATATTAAGAAAATAGAAGAGTTTTTAGGTAAGAAACAAGAAAGTTAATTATAATAGCATGAAAAACGGATAGTCAATAACTATCCGTTTTAAAGATGCTCACATTATCCTATTTTGCAACAATATTGTAAATTTTATTTTTCACATAGATTTCCTTTACAATATTCTTACCTTCAAGTACTCTCATAATTGTCGAATTATTATGAGCAATATTTTTTACAGTTTCTTCATCAGAATCTAAAGGTATTGTAATAGTTGTTTTAACCTTTCCATTTACTTGAATAGGTAATTTTATTTCTTCATCAATTATTTTCATTTCATCATATTTTGGCCATTCAGCATAAGAAATAGATGACATGCCACCAAGAACAGTATTCCATAGTTCTTCTGTAATGTGTGGAGCAACGGGGTTAAGTAATTTTACAAATCCCTCTGCATATTCTTTTGGAAATATATCTGTTTTATATACACTGTTTATAAAAATCATTAACTGACTAATAGCAGTGTTGAAATTCATTGTTTCATAATCGTTTGTTACTTTTTTAACTGTGAAGTTATAAACTTTTTCTAGTTCTGGATTTGGCAAATCCTTTATCTTATCAGTTTGTGTATATAATCTCCAAACACGGTCTAAGAATTTTTTAGAACCTTCAATTCCTTTTGGATCCCAAGGTTTTACGGCATCAATTGGTCCCATAAACATTTCATAAAGTCTTAGGCTATCTGCACCGAATTGTTTTATCATATCATCAGGATTTACAACATTTCCTTTTGATTTACTCATTTTTTCGCCGTTTGTTCCAAGTATCATACCTTGATGACGTAATTTTGCAAATGGTTCTTTTACTGGAACTAAACCTTTATTATATAAATAATTGTTCCAGAATCTAGAATATAGCAAATGACCAACAGCATGTTCAGCTCCACCCATATATAAGTCGACTGGAAGCCAATAGTCAAGAAGCTTTTTATCTGCGAATGCGCTTTCATTTTTAGAATCAATATAACGTAGAAAATACCAGCTAGATGCAGCAGATCCAGGCATTGTACTTGTTTCCCTTTTTCCATGCTTTCCATTAATTGTAACATTTACCCAATCGGTTGCTTTTTCTAGAGGAGAATTTCCAGATTTTGAGGGACTATAGTCTTCAAGTTCTGGTAAAATTAAAGGCAAATCTTCATCATTTAAAACTACCATATCTCCATCATCCATATGAACAATTGGAATTGGTTCACCCCAGTAACGTTGACGTGCGAATATCCATTCACGTAATTTATAATTTGTTTTTTTAGAACCGATTTTATTTTCTTCAAGCCATTTTAACATTTTTTCTATGGAATCTTCTTTATTTAATCCATTTAAAAATTCTGAATTAATATGTAATCCATCTAGAGTATAAGCTTCTTTTGAAATATCTCCTCCATCAATTACAGGGATTATATCTAGTCCAAATTTTTTTGCAAAGTCATAATCTCTTTGGTCATGAGCTGGAACAGCCATAATCGCACCTGTACCATATGATGCTAGTACATAATCTGAAATCCAAATAGGAATTTCTTTTCCGTTTACAGGATTTATTGCATAAGCACCAGTAAATACGCCTGTTTTTTCTTTATTTAATTCAGTTCTTTCTAAATCTGACTTAGAACTACAAGTATTTATGTATTCATCAACTAATTTTTTTTGTTCTGTAGTTGTAATTTTTTGTACCAAATCACTTTCTGGTGCTAGTACACAATATGTAGCTCCAAATAAAGTATCACATCTAGTTGTAAATACAGTAAAAGATAAGTCTTCAAACCCTGATACCTTAAAGTTTACTAAAGCCCCAACAGATTTTCCA
>OIYO01000952.1_pt1 | contig 19213 bp, 22 predicted proteins | sample 1588191 | NCBI WGS metagenome assembly OIYO01 (sample SAMN03283275) | human gut metagenome | biome: human-associated habitat; material: feces | host: Homo sapiens | place: Peru | collected 2012 | reverse complement strand
CCCCGACCCCAGGCTTAGAAGGCCTGTGCTCTATCCAACTGAGCTACTGACCCATAACTGTAACTGCAATAACTATTATATTGCCAAAATTGAAATTTGTCAATAAAAAATATAAATTTTATGAAAAAATGTGGAAAATTTATATTTTTTAATGTAAAATAGTAATATCTGATTAAAAATAAAAGTAGAAGAGATATTAGGATTATTGTGAAAATTGATATGCAATTGGGAAAGGAATGGAAAAAATGAAAAAGCAAACAGTACACCAGATTGTATGGTATATGTTGATTTTTAGTATATTAGGTTTAATTGTTGAAACTATATATGGGTATGCTACTACAGGAATTTTAGAAAGTAGAAAAGGTTTAATATTAGGACCTTTTTGCCCAATATATGGTGTTGGGGCTGTGATTATTTTATTACTGTTAGATAGATTTAAAGGACATAAGATTAAACTTTTTATATACGGAGCGGTATTAGGAAGTTTTATAGAGTATATATTAAGCTTTATGTTAGAGGCAATGTATGGAAGTAGATTCTGGAGTTATTCGAATTTTATGAATATCAATGGAAGAATCTGTTTGTTATACAGTACTTTTTGGGGAGTTCTATCTATAATTTTAATTGAATTTGTAAAAAAATACATAGATAAATTTATTGATAAAATAAAAGGAAAGGCTAGAATTATAACAGATATTGCTTTGATAATATTCTTTTCAGTTGATATATTATTAACAGTTTGGGGAATAAATGTGTATAAAGCTAGGGCGAAAGACGTATATAATGACGTTAAAGTTTTTGAAGAAAAAAATATAATTCAAAAAGCTGGAGATGCAATTTTTACAGATGATATAATGTCTAAAGTATTTCCAAATCTTAGATTAGTAGATGAAAGTGGAAACGAGATATGGATAAAAGATATAATAAATAAATAATAATAAATATGTAATAAAATAAACTTTCCATTATTTAGGAAAGTTTATTTTTGAATCTTTTTTATTCTTTCTAAAAAGAGTTATTTTATTTCCGATTGTTTGAACCAATACTGAATTAGTACTTTTAGCTAATTCTTCACCAACAAATTTTACATCTGAAGGAGCAGTTTCTAAAACACTTAATTTAATAAGTTCTCTAGCTTCTATAGCATCATCAACTTGTTTTATTAGATTATCTGATATACCATTTTTTCCTATTTGAAATATAGGTGTTATTGTGTTGGCTAAACCTCTTAAATATGCACGTTCTTTACTTGTCATTTTTATTGTCCTTTCTTGAATCTTATATATAATGTAATTATAATACCACAAATTTATTAATAAATCAAACAGGTAAGAGATTAGCTTAAATATATCTGATAAAAACATATTCTGTGAAAGTTGTGTGAAAATTATAAAATAGATATTGCATATGCAAATTTAAAGTGATAATATCATAAATGTTATTAGGGAAATAAGAGATTGGAGGAAAGCAAAAGTGATAGAAGTAAAAAATGTCACCAAAAAGTATGGTAATTTTACTGCAGTAAAAGATGTAAGTTTTACTGTAAATGATGGAGAAATTGTTGGCTTCCTTGGTCCAAACGGAGCAGGAAAAAGTACAACAATGAATATGATTACAGGTTATATAGAGCCAACAGAAGGTTCTGTAATTATAAATGGATATGATATATTAAAGAAACCATTAAAAGCTAAAAAACAAATTGGCTATATGCCAGAGGGAGTTCCTTTATATTATGATTTAACAGTTAAAGAGTTTGTTACATATATGGCAGAATTAAAAAAAGTTGATAAAAAAGAGAAGAAGAATGAAGTAGAAAAAGCCATAAATGAAACAGGTCTTAAAGATGTTGAAAAAAAGCTTATCAGAAACTTATCTAGAGGCTATAAACAAAGAGTAAGTATGGCAGGAGCTTTAGTTGGAAATCCTGATGTACTAATATTAGATGAACCAACTGTAGGATTAGATCCTAAACAAATAACAGAAATTAGAAATTTAATAAAAGATTTAGGAAAAGAACATACAGTAATCTTAAGTTCACATATATTATCAGAAGTAAGTCAAATTTGTAAAAAAGTTATTATAATTAATAAGGGCGAAATTGTTGCAATTGATACACCAGAACATCTTGAAGAGCAGACGAAGGAAAAAGATATTATTATTTTGACAGTGGAAGATAAAGAAGAAAATATGAAAAAAATTAAAACCATACTTCCAGAACTTAAGAGTTGCAAAGAGATTAAGGATAATAATGATGGAACAAAACAATATATGTTAGAAGCTAATGAAAATGTAGATTTGCGTAAGAAATTATTTGATGTCTTACCAAAGTATAATGTGACTATATTTGAGCTAAAAAAGGCAGAAACATCATTAGAGGATGCTTTCTTAAGTTTGATTGACAAGAACACTAAGGCTAAAAAAGAAGAAAGCAATAAAGACGTGGAAAAACATAATGACAATAAGAAGAAAAGTTGGATAGAAAAAATAAAAAATAAAAGTGAAAAAAAAGGAGGTAAAAATAATGTGGGCAGTATTTAAAAAAGAATTAAAAGGCTATTTCTTATCTCCTGTGGGATATGTAGTAATAGGAATATTTTTATTATGGTTTAGTGTAATGTTCTATTTGTCGGTATTTTCAGCTGGCTCTGTTGACCTTGGTGGATTGTATTATTATACTGCATTATTTGGATTAATTATTATTGTACCAATATTGACTATGAGGATGTTTGCTGAAGAAAGAAAGTCGGGAACTGAACAGCTATTATTAACATTGCCAACAGGAATGTTTAGTGTTGTAATGGGAAAATTCCTAGCAGCACTTGCTGTAATAGTAATAACATTAGTATTGTCTTTAATGTTTTTTGGAATTTTATGTTTCTTTGGAAAACCTAATATTGTTACAGCATTAGGTCAAATACTAGGATTTATTTTTATTAGTATGGCAGCAATTTCAGTAGGAATGCTTGCATCTAGTTTAACCGAAAATCAAATAATTGCAGGAGTTATAACTGTTGCCTTTTTAGTGATTTCTTTATTTGCTAGTGGGATAAGTGAAGCCTTAGCAGGACTTACATTAATTGATTATTATCTTAAATTTGCACAGGGTGTAATTTCAGTAGAAAATATAATTTCTTTATTGCTATTTACTTTTGTATTTATGAGTTTAACAATAATAGTAATGAAAAGAAGAAAATTGGTTAAGTAAGGAGATGAAAAAAAGTGAAAAATAATAGAACTGAAAAAGCGTTGTCAACATTTGAAGAAAAGGAAGACGGAAAAATAAAGAAATGTTTTAATAAATTTGTAGAGTTTTTAAGTAAGAAGTGGCTTGTAAATGGAGCAACAACAATATTATTAGTGGCAATAATAATTGCAATATATCTTGGAGTTACAATGTTATTAGACAAAGTTACTTTGCCAGAAATAGACCTTACGTCAGAAAAAATATATTCTTTATCTGACGAAACAAAGAGCAAGGTTGGGGCATTAGATAAAGATGTTACTATAACCTTAATAAATTATAAGGATAATGCAGATTTAATTAAAAAATATGAAGGTCTAAATAAAAAGATTAAAATTGTTGAAATTGATGATTTGACATCAAGATCTGATTTGATGAGTAAATATTCATTAAGTGAAGATAGTTCATTAATAATTGTTGATTCAGGTGAAAAAGAAACAATATTAACATCAAGTGATTTAGTTACATATGACTTTTCAACAAATAAAGAAGTTGATAAAACAGAAGAGGCTGTTACTAATGCAATAGTTGATGTTACAAGTGAAGTAAAGCCTAAGATATATTTTTTGTCGAGCCATACAATGTATCAAACTTCCGATTTTACTATAATAATGCAAACATTAAAAGATGATGCAAATGAAATTGATACTGTGGATTTATTAACTGCTGGTAGAGTGCCAGAAGATTGCGATTGTTTGGTAATTACAACATTAAAGAGCGATATTACAGAAAGTGAAAAAGACTATATAATTAATTATATTAATAATGGCGGAAAATTATTGTTACTATGTGGAGCAAATATGTCAAATGTTGACCTAACAAACTTTAATCAAGTTTTAGCAGTATATGGTGTTACAATAGAAAATGGTGTAATATATGAGGGAAATACAAATAATATGCTAAGTGTTTATCCAAAAGCAATAGTAGAAGAAGTCGAATCTAATAGTACAACTAAAAATATGAATATGAACTTAAAGGTAGCATTTAAAGATGCTGCACCGATAACAGTTACTAGTGATGAAGAGAAAATTGAAGAATTGGGAGTGGAATATGAAACGTTGTTAACAACAACATCATTATCTTTTGTAAGAACAAACTTGAATATAACTTTCCCAAGTAAAACATCTGAAGATGGGGATACAATGTCTTATAAAATAGGTGTTTTAGTAACAAAAAAAATAGATGATGAAAAAACATCAAAATTAATACTTTATTCGAATGATATTTTTGCAAAGAATAGTTATGTGATTGGCGAATATTCATATTATATGCCATATGTGTATAACAATCAAGATATTGTAGCAAATGCTGTTGCTTACTTAAATGAAAGAGAAGATACCATAACAATTAGAAAAAAATATGATTCTGTAACATTCACATATACAGATGCACAGAATAGTATAGTTAAGGCAATTATATTTGGAGTTCCAGTATTAATTATAATTATAGGAATACTAGTATGGATTGCTAGAAGAAAAAAACAATAAAATACAAATAAAAGTCTTAATATAAAAATCCCTTCATAAATATTATGGAGGGGGTTTTTTTGTGAAAAATAAAAATTCATTAAATATAATTTCCGTTATATTATGTACGTTTATTGGAGCAGGATTTGCGTCTGGGAAGGAAATATATAATTTTTTCGGTAGATTTGGTAGAGTTGGAATTTTGGGAATATTTCTGTCGGGAGTTATTACAGGACTGATAATTTTTATTACTATAAAGATTTCTAAAAACTTTAAAATAGAAAGCAATGTAAAATTCATGAAAAAAATAAGGGCTCCAAGAATTATGTATAACATAGTAAATATTTTTTTGCTAATATCGTTTTATATAATGATTGCGGGATTTGCAGGATATTTTAAACAGGAATTTAATATTTCTTTGTATATAGCAAGCGGAGTGTTGTGTTTTTTATTATATATTGCTTTGATAAATCAGATTGATGGAATAGTGAAAATAAATACATACATAGCACCAATATTGCTTTCTATAATGATATATGTGTGTATAAAGTATGGCAAAGGAAATGAAAATATAATTTATGAAAATGTAAATTGGGGAAGGAGTATATTTAATGCTGTTTTATATTCTAGTTACAATAGCATAATACTAATTCCGATTTTAGTTAGCTTATCTAAATTTGTAAATTCTAAAAAAGAGAACGTGAAAATAAGTGTGTTATCAGCATTGATAATTATAATCTTAACGTTTGGGATATATCAAGTTTTAATAAATAGCAATTTAGATATTAGTATGATAGAACTTCCAGTTGTGGCAATTATAGATAATAAAGTAGAAAAAGTTTTATATTCTATAGCAATTGAAACAGCAATATTTACATCAGCTATTTCAGCAGGCTATGGAGTGTTTGAAAATTTAAGCAAGAGAACTAAAGAAAATAGAAAAAAATATAGGTTTATAGTTGTATTGATTTGCATATTAGGAATCCCTATATCTGCTATAGGCTTTGGAAATTTAGTTAATACATTATATCCTGTGTTCGGGGTTTTAGGGCTTGTGCAGATAATACTGATGTTTAAAGTTAGGGAAAAAATATAATCAAATACTATTGAAAAAAAACATTGAAACTGATATAAATATAGAAGAAGTAATGAAAGGAATATATAGATATGATTTTTGATAAGGAGAAAAAGGATAACATAACTTATCTTAAAGATACAAAAGAAAAGAAAATCAATAAAAAGAAATTAGCAGTATTAATTACTGTACTTTCAATAATAGCTGTAATTACTATTGTATTTGTAATATATGCTTTTAATGAACAATTTAGAGGGCTTTTGGATACATATGTTTTAAGGAAAAATATTGAAGAAGATAATTTGCCGTCTATAAAAATAGAAAATGTAAATACAGAGAATATATTTGCATATTCAAATTATATAGGAATACTTAAGGAAAATACAGTAACCACATATAATTCAAGTGCTAAAAAGGTTTCTGAAATGAGTGTGGAAATTACAACACCTCTAATAGATGCAAGCGGAGACTATGTGGGAATAGCTGAAAAGGGTGGTAAGAAATTCTACTTGATTCAAAAAAATAATATTTTATGGCAAAAAGAAGTAGAAGGAAACATTTCTAGAATAAATGTAAATTCTAATGGATATGTATCTTTAGTAATATCGGGCACTTCTCATAAATCTGTTATAGTGGTATATGATAATTTAGGAAGTGAGATTTTCAAAACGTATTTAGCTAGCACAATTGCGGTTGATACTGATATCTCTGAAGATAACAAATATATGGGATTTGCGGAAGTAAATATATCTGGTACACTTATTCAATCTAATATAAAAGTTATATCAATAGATAAAGCAAAAGAAAATCCATCAGATGCAATTATATACAAATACTCTGCTGATTCTGGTAGTTTGATAATGAATGTAAAATATCAAAATAAGGGAAAACTTGTATGTATGTATGATGACTCAATTCATGTGATAGAAAATGAGCAAGATAAAAAAATATTAGATATAAAGGATCAGGACACGAAAATAACGTTTGCGGACATAGAATTAAAGAATTATGCAGTAACTGCTTCAGAGGAAAGTGATGGATTGTTTAGCACAAAAACAGCAATAACTTTATTAAATACATCCTCAGAAAAAAGCAGTGTTTATAACCTAACAGGAAGTGTAAAAGAGCTATATTGCTATAATGATAAGGTTGGAATTAATGTTGGAGCTGACGTTCATTTTGTAGATATGAATGGATGGCTAATTAAAAAATATACATCAACACAAGAAATTAGAGGTGTAGTAATAAGTAATAATTTGGCTGGAATTATACATAAAAATAAGATAGAGATTATAAATTTATAAAGAATAAATAAAAAAGGAGAAAAAAGATGGGAATAATTGTAGATTTGATTTTAATAGTGTGTTTAGCAGTATTTATTATAATTGGTTACAGGAAAGGATTAACAGGAAGTTTACTTAAACTAATATCTTTTGCTGTGGCAATAGTACTGGCAATTATATTGTACAAACCATTAGCAAGTGCAATTATAAATAATACCAAAATTGATGAAAATATGAAAGCTTCAATAATTGATACTTTTAATAAGGAAGAAAATGGAACAGCAGAAGAAAAAAGTGAAGAAAAAGGAATAGAAAGTGCAATAGTAAAAGATATAAGTAAAGAAATAGAAAATGCTACGGCAGAAGCTAAAACAGCTATTATTGAGAAGTCTGCCAATGACATAACAATAACAATTATAAATATTGGTTCTGCAATTATTGTATATTTGGTTGCAAGAGTTATACTTATAATAATAAGTTTCTTTGTAAATGGAATAACTCAATTGCCAATAATAAAACAAATTGATAAAACAGGAGGAATTATTTACGGATTATTAGAAGGAGCCGTTATAATCTATATAGTTTTAGGAATTATATCATTTGCAAATGTTATGTGGCCGGGAAATGCAATAGCTCAAGCAATAAACAAATCAGCAATAGGAAGTATGATGTACGGAAATAATATAATTTTAAATATATTGTTTAAGTAATTATGGAGTTATATAAAAAAATAATAAGGAGATAAAAGATTGTGGATGATAACAAAAGTATAAAATTAAAAAAAGTAAAGAATTGTTCGGGAATTACTTTGATGGCACTTGTTGTTACTATAGTTGTGTTATTAATCTTGGCAGGTGTTAGTATTAGATTAGTATTGGATAACAATGGAATAATAACCAGAGCAGGAGATACAAAAGATAAGTATCAAATAGAGGCTATAAAAGAAGCAAAAGCAATGTGGAGAGCTGAAAAAGGACTAGATTCAACAACGGAAAGTCTTGCAGATTATTTATATAAACAAGGAGTAATAGAGGAAGAAGAAAAGCAGGTTGTAGATGATGGGGGAACAATAACAAAGGGAAAGTATTCGGTGAGTTTCTTAAAAACATTGGTAGAAGCTTTTAATGATGGAGATTTGAAGATAGGAGATTGGGTGGACTATGAAAATCCAGAAACTGTTGCAGATGAAATAAAGGCAACGGATGAAAATTACAGTGATACTGGTTATAAATGTATTGGAACAAGAACTGGAATGAGTATATCTGATGGATATTCTGTAGATTTAGATCAAGAATATTCGTTATCAAATAATGGTAAACAATTAAATTGGAGAATATTAGGATTAAGTGAGGATGGAACACAATTAATGCTGACAACAGGAAGTCCTTTGCAAAGAAATTATGATGAGACGCAGGCTTTAAGTGATACAAATAATCCATATTTATGGCTTAGAGGAGCAAAAGGTGCGTCGACAGAGTATGGATTAAAAGAGTTAAACAGAATTTGTGCAATATATAAAAATAATTTTGCAGCCGAGGTAAGGAGCTTAACAATAGAAGATATAAATAGATTATGCAATGTAACAGTTAATATAGAAGAGAAAAAAGTAATTAATATTAGCGGTACTAATATGTGCGAGGGAGGAAATATAGGAACAGAAAAAACATATAGTAATCAATTTCAAAGTCCGGAAGATTATATTGCTAATCCTACTTCTGGAAAAGTAGAAAGTTTTTCAAAAGTAAGTAATTTGTATGATTATCCGGGAAAAGAAGCAATAGATAGTGAATCTGAATTGTATGATGTATTGTTTGCACGTACAGGACAAGATAATGGAGATTATAGGTGGTATTGGTTAGCTTCACGTGCAACTTATGTGTTGTCTGGTGGTTGTATTTGGGGACCTGGAGATGTAAACAGAGGAAAAGCAAGTTCATTTAGTAGTTATCTATTCTATTCAACGGGAAAGCAACTAAATGATGGTGGAGCAGTTAGACCAGTGGTTTACTTAAATTCTGACGTGACCATACAGGATATACATAAAATTGAAGTTCCGACAGTCGGAGAGGAAGCATGGAATTATAGTTGGTAATAATTACATATGTTAAATAGAAAATCCAAAAAAATGTTACAAATAGCAAGAAAACCTTGCTATTTTTTTTATGGTTTGATATACTCTTGTTACATAAATAATATAGGAGTGAGAACTTTGGGGAATAAAAACAATACAAAAGAAAATAAAAGGGATAATGTTAATACAAAAGATAAAAAACAAAAAAATATGAAGAAAACTAAAAAGCCAAGAAAAGTATTAAGAGCAGTTGTTGCAATTTTAATAATTTTTGTAATTTCGGTGTTTGCTTTTTTAGGTTATAAAATTCATAAAAATGGAGGAGGACTATCTGGATTACTTGCTACAGTATTAGGAGAGAGTGAAGAAACCTTAGAAGATCTGGAACCAATACAAATTTTAGTTATGGGAATTAGTGGTGTTGATGATTATAAATTAGCAGATACAATTATGATTGCTTCTTATAATCCAAAGACACAATCAGCTTCGCTAATGTCTATCCCAAGAGACACATATGTTGGAAAGAAAAATAGAAAAACAGCAACTCAAAATTACATAGCAAGCTATAAGATTAATACTGTTTTTAGAAATGGAACTAACATACCAGAGGCAATAGATAGAATTAATGATTTAACAGGATTGGAATTAGAAAATTATGTAATTATAGATACAAAAGCACTAGTAAAATTGGTAGATGCGATTGGTGGAGTTACATTTGATGTTCCGATTGATATGGATTATGAAGATTCTTCTCAGGATTTATATATTCATTTAAAAGCAGGAGAACAGCTAATAGATGGAGAGAAGGCAGAGCAGTTATTAAGATTTAGACATAATGATGATGGTTCAACATATCCTTCAAGCTATGGTCAACAAGATTTAGGAAGAATGAGAACACAAAGAGAATTTATAACAGCAACATTAAAGCAAACCTTAAAAATGCAAAATTTGCCTAAACTTAAAAAGATTATGGATATTGCAAATGAAAACGTTAACACGAATATAGATTTTGCATTATTAAAGAAGTATTTGCCTTATGCAGTAAATTTCAATGCAGATAATATACAAACTGGAATGTTACCAGGTGATGTGGAAATGTGTAATGGAGTGTCTATATATGTAGCTAACAAGGCTGATTCTGCAGAGTTGGTTAATAAACTTTTCCCAGTTGAACAAAAGGATTCAACTGATGAGGAGAAAGATAATACAACCACAAACACAACAACAACTACAGAAACAACAAAATCAACTAATACAACAAATATGGTTAAAGATGTATCAACAAGTAATAATGATGAGAAAAAATCAGATGTTAAAATACAAGTATTGAACGGTTCAAGTTCAGAAAGTAATTTAACAGAAGTTGTAAAGAAGTTAAAGGAAGCAGGATATACAGTTTCTAAACAAGGAACCACAAATGCTACAAGTAAAACAAGCATTATAAATAGAACAAATCAAAGTGATGAAATAATATCAAATATAAAACAATTGATTGGTACTGCAAGTACCTCAACCGGTTCGGAAATGTCTAAAGTGGATGTAACGGTAATTATTGGAAAAGATTATAAATAGAATAAATTTGAAAATTGAAAGTTTCAGTAAATTTGTTCGCGTGCGAAAATTTATGAAATAGATTTTCTGTACAATATATTTTATATAATAAAAACAGGGGAAGCATATAAATAACTTCCTCTATTTTGTTTTTTGATATATTATATTAAGCTTTAAAGTTACTTGTAGATGGGTAAAAATCAAAATCATAATACATTCTTTTTGAAGATTTATTCTTTTTATTCTTAGAACGTTTTGAAGCTGATGTCTTTTTATAATTTTTTGAATTACTAGAGTATTTTGATTTGTTATTATTTGAGCGTTTCATAAACAATGAAATTAAAGCTAAAACAACCAAAATCAATAAAATCTCTAATATTATTTTTATAATGTCAAATTGATATACATCATGAGAGGCAACTAAATCTGCTGTAAATGTCTCTCCGTTAGCAGTATATGTTATTTGCCCGACAACTGAACCTTTGGTTATTGGAGCAGTTATATCAGTGTTTAAAGTAATGTTTTTCTCTATTGAAGAAGTATCAAAGTCGTTTGGTAAATATGCTGAGATATCTTCTGTAGTTATTAAATCAAGTTTCTTTGTTTCCTCTGTGGCACCACTTACAGTAATAGTTTGCTCTATGCTGTCTGAAGTGCTAATCGTTCTTAAAGAAAAATTGTTGAAACCATATTCAAATAATGTTTTACAATCTGCAGCTCTTGTATTAAGTCCTTCATCTGTTTTCTCGTCATGTAATATTACAACAATTAAATCGGTAGAATCCTTTGAAGCAGTTGCTATAATGCAATTCTTAGCAGCATCAGTATAACCTGTTTTAGCTCCTGTTGCGTATTTGTAATATGTTGAAGAAGAAGGTGATTTTAGAAGTTCATTTGTTGTTGCAAAAATACGATCTTCTTTATCATATTTGTTTGTTATAGGTAAAGTATATGTTGTGGTTGAAACGATTTTTCTAAAAATAGCGTTTTTCATTGCATATTGTCCCATTAGGGCTAAATCATAGGCAGTAGAATAATGGTTTTCATCATGAATGCCGTTAGGATTAACAAAATGAGTATTTTTGCAACCTAATTCAACCGCTTTTTCATTCATCATTGTAGCAAAATTTTCTACACTACCGCCAATGTGCTCGGCTAATGCAAAAGCTGCATCGTTGGCAGAGGGAATTAAAAGAACATATAAAAGTTGCTCTACTGTTAATTGTTCACCTTCTCTTAAACTTGCATGAGAGTAAGTTGAAGGAACGTCAAATACTGCATCATGGCTAACTGTTACAATATCATTTAAATTGCATTTTTCTAAAGTTAAAATAGCTGTCATAACTTTAGTTGTACTTGCAGGATACATCTTGGCATTTGCGTTTTTGCTATATAGTATTTTGCCAGTGCTTGATTCCATTAAAATGCAGGCTGGTGCATAAATATTTAAATTGGGTTCTGTTGCATTAGAATGAAGAGGCACTATGCAAATAAATATCATCATTAAAAATATACATATCAATTTCTTATGTAAAAGCTTAATATTGTGCATAGAAAATCTCCTTAACGTAGTTTAATAAATAATATATTAAAAATGGGAAAATTTCAATTGTTTTTGTTAAAATAATTAATTAAAATTAAGAGATTAAACGTGTTTTATAGTATATGCAAATGAGAGAAAGAAAAGTACAAAAGAGATAAATAGTATAAAACTAAAGAGTTATAAAGGTTTGTATATATTAATTTATTGGAGGTAGAAATTTGAAAGATTTAAATTTAAAGCAATTAATAATTATAGGTGCTATTGCAGTTGTGGTTGTATTTACAATAGGAGTGTATATTTATAAAATGGCAAATAAAAGTGCTATTAATTATGATGAAGACATGCTAGAAACTTTAGATGAAGTTGAAGAGAATACAGAAGATGAGGATGCAAAAAATGAAGATAATAAAATAATGGTGCATGTGACTGGATGTGTTGAAAATAGCGGAATTGTTGTGCTAGAAGAAGGAGATAGAATAATAGATGCAATCGAGGCTGCTGGCGGAGAAAAAGAAGATGCTGATTTAAATAAACTTAATTTAGCATATGTGCTAAAAGATGGGGATAAGCTTTATGTGCCATCAAAATTGGAGGATAAGGAAGATATAGAGTATATATCTGGTAAAAGTGGAGATAATGTAGTAATAGAAGGAGCTGGAAAAACAATGGAAGATAAAGAAGTTATAAATATCAATACTGCAACAAAGGCCGAATTAGTAACATTAAATGGAATTGGAGATGCCACCGCAGATAAAATTATTGCATATAGACAGGAAAATGGAAAGTTTAAAACAATAGAAGACTTAAAAAAGGTACCTGGGATAGGTGATTCAAAATTTGAAAATATTAAAAGTAAAATAACAGTCTAAATAAAAGGAAAAGGACAGGCAGGAGGTGTATCTCCTGCCTAAGAAAGCTTATAAAAATAATAAGAATATGTAATAATCTTAAAAAATATGCATATACTATATAACAAATGTATTTTTATTTGTATATTTCAGAAATTTATCAAAATGTATTGACAAGAAGCATTTTTAGTATTATACTTAAATAGTTCAAACATCGCGGGGTGGAGCAGTTGGCAGCTCGTTGGGCTCATAACCCAAAGGTCGGAGGTTCGAGTCCTCCCCCCGCAACCAAAACGGACATAAAAGAAATTTTACCTATTTTCAAGGTGGTTTCATTTTATGCACAACAATAAGAAAACAAGGTTGAAATATACCTTGTTTTTCTATTCGAATATGGCATTTTTCCATAGTTCAACTTTTTCTACAATTGTATACTTAGTATTAGCGCTACTAGATGATGGAACATATTTATAATTGAAATGTATATTTTTCTTTTTTAAATATTTTTTAAAACCTTTCTCAGCTTCTTTGCCGTTTACTAATACTATTCTAATATTTTTATTTTCGTTCAAAAACTCATTAATATTGTTGAATTCTCTATTTTGGATATTGGTATCAAGAGAGCCTCTTCTTTCTGCTGAACAATATACGTCCCATAATGCAATATAATGTTTGTCCAAAAACTGTTTTTTTTCATTATAATTTTTGAATTTGTTTTTTTTATTCTCAAAAACCAAACTAATAATGTCCCAAAATTGATTTTGCTTATTTTCATAATATTCATTTGTCATAATTGATTTATCACTTGGCAAACTACCTAAAATTAATATTTTTGAATTATCATTTACTATTGGCTTAAATGCTATCTTTATATTTTTATTTTCCATACTTTAAAGACCTTTCATATTGTACATAATATTAGCATAGAAAAATTAAACATACAATAATTCTGTAAAAATTTGTCTAACATTTATTTGCTCTTATGGTATAATAAGGGCAGATTTAATATTCATTTAATATGTTTAAAATACAATAAAAAAAGTGATAATATGAGAATTTTAAGTGTAGAAGATGAGTTTAAAATTGCAAATGTAATTGCAAGTAGATTAAGAAAAGAGCTATATATTGTTGATGTATCTGGAGATGGAGAAGAAGGATTAGATAATGCTTTAACCAATATATATGATTTGATAATTTTGGATGTTATGTTGCCAAAGATAAATGGGTTCAAAGTGTTGGAAGAAATACGAAAAGAAAAAATAAATGCAAAAGTTATAATGCTTACAGCCAAATCAATGATAGAGTACAAGCAAAAAGTATAGAATTGAAATTAGATAGCACATCAAAAATAAAGCTAACAGGTGACTCTTATGTAACTTCTTTAGAAGATGCAGATACAACATATAGTAATATAGACTTTAATGGATATAAGTTATATGTAAATGGAGTGGCAATAAATTAAATTAAAAGTATCATTGCAGATTGCAATGGTACTTTTGACTTTGTATAATGGAAAGAAAATTTATAGAGAAGTATAAATAGTAGAGTAAAGACTGAAATTTGAAAGTTTTCAGATTTGTTCTATTAAAATATAAATGGAAAAATATTGAGAATAACAGGAAAATATGATATAAATTAGAAAAAGGAGAGTGAAAAAGTATGAAATGTTTAATTGTATCGGATGTACATGGTTCAGGATATTATGCAGATAAAATATTAGAAATAGTAGAAAAGGAAAATCCGGAAAAAATAATCTTGTTAGGGGATTTATATTATCTTGGTCCAAGAAATAATTTACCTAAGGAATATAACCCGATGAAAGTAGCTGGAATTTTTAATTCAATGAAAGATAAGCTGATAGTAATAAGAGGAAACTGTGATGCAGAGGTGGACGAAACAATATCAGAGTTTGTGTTTAATGAACATATATTGATGGACATAAATGGGAAGAAGTTTTATTTTACACACGGACATAAACATAATATAGAAAAATTGCCTTGTGATAAGTTTGATATAATGATTTATGGACATATTCATCAAGGATTTATAAGAGAAAAAAAAGGTTTAATATTTGCAAATCCAGGTTCAATATCATTACCAAAATGCAATACAGCACATAGTTATATCACATTAGATGAAAATAAAATAACATTAAAAGACGTGGACGGAGAGATAATACAAGAATATGAGTATTAGAGAATATGCAAGGAGTTGATAAGGTGCTGAAAATCTATAATATAATGGAAAGAATGGAGTTGTTGGAAGAAGTAGCTACACTTGAACATGAAGAATGGGCTGAAGAGCCAGAGAATGACAAAGCCAATAGAATTTTAAGGAAGATAGAAAGAATAAAAAATAGTTTGAATAGAAGAGATTTTTGTAAATTGGTTTTAGTAGATGATGATAAGTTGATAGGATTTATTTCGATATTTCCTGAAGACTGTGACGAATGTGAGGAACTTAGTCCATGGTATGCCACAATGTATGTAAAAAAGGAGTACAGAGGTCATGGATATTCAAGAATCTTAAATGATGCAATTTTAGATGAAGCAAGAAGAAGATTATATAAAGAGATATACTTAAAAACAACTTTAAATAATTATTATGAGAAATTTGGAGCTGTGCATATGAAAGAATTAAGTGATGGAGAAAAATTATATAAATTTATATTGTAAATGAACAAACAAATAAAAATGGAAGGAGATTGTTAATTATGAAAGTTTTAATAGGCACGAACAATAAAGGAAAGGTTGAAGGTGCAAAACAAGCATTTGAAAAATTTTATAGTGATGTTGAAGTTGTGGGGGTGTCTGTAGATTCAGGTGTGGGTGATGAGCCTGTTAATGATGAAATTTATAAAGGAGCCAGCAATAGAGTAAATAATTTGATTAAATATGCTGAAGAAAATAATGTAGAAGCAGATTTCTTTATAGGTGTTGAATCTGGAATTACAAATAAGCTTGGAAAGTGGTGCATTATTCAAATTGCTGTGATAAAAGATAAAAATGGATATGAAAGCTTTGGAACAGGACCTGCTTTTCCAATTCCAAATAAATATGTAGAGGAAACTATAAAAACTGATTTGGGAATTGTTATGGATAAAATATTTAATGGAAATGGATTAAAAAATGAAAAAGGTGGAATAGCTCACCTTACGAATGATGTTATAACAAGGTACGATTTGACAAGGGAAGCATTCATAATGGCATTAACAGAATTTATAAATGGAGACCTTTGGAGGGATTAATATGATTACATATAGTGGAAGTGAAAGCTTAATAAAGCCGTGTGGAATAAAAAAGCTAGATGGGATAAGAGATAGAAACTATGAATTACCACATATTGCAGTCGGTGTGTTCTCAGAATACCTATTAGAGGATATAGTGGAGAAATATGAATGTACAAAAGTTGGAGTAATTAGCTGTGCTAATTGTAGACGTCCAATATACATTATGAAGTATGAGAATATAAAAATAACGTTATTTTTGGCGGGAGTGAGTGGACCATGGATAAGTGCTGATATAGAGGAACTAAGCTTAAATGGTGTGAATACATTTATAATCTTTGGAAATTGTGGCGTTTTGGATAGAAAAATTGAAGACTGTTCCATAATCATTCCTAATAAAGCTTTTAGAGATGAAGGAACTAGCTATCATTATTTACCTGATTCAGAATTTATAGAAATGAATGAGGAATACAAGCACTTGTTTAAACAAGTGTTGATTGAAAACGATTATAAATATGAAGAAGGAGCAACATGGACAACGGATGCTTTTTATAGAGAGACTAAAGAAAAAATGAGGATGTTTCAGAAGAAGGGAGCAATCTGTGTTGAGATGGAAGGTGCAGCTATTGCGGCTGTTTGTACATATAAAGGTTTGAAATATTTCACTTTTTATTATGCAGGGGATAACTTGGATGCTGTGGAATGGGAAGAAAGAAGTATAAGTCAACTTACAAATTTTGAAAAGAAAGCAAGTGTGCCATATTTAGCATTTGAATTAGCCAGAAAAATTGAAAATCAGGAAAATATTGAATTGACATATAATACAAACAAAGAAAAAGAACAAGGAATGAATGCAGTAAAAAAATATAGATATACATATAATAAACTAGTAAGAGACAAAATTCCGGAAAATATAGAGAAAGAGGAAGGCAGAAAGTGCAAGTATAGAAGCCTAAATGATGAAGAATATTTGGAGGAATTAAATAGAAAAGTATTAGAGGAAGCAAATGAGTTTATAGAGGAGAACAGCATTGAAGAGCTTGGAGACTTAATGGAAGTAATAAATGCAATAATGAAATTAAAGGGCTATAAATTTGAAGAAGTCGAGAAGGTTATGAAAGCAAAAGAAAAAAAGAAAGGAGCGTTTTATAATAAAATATTTTTGGAATATGTTGACGAAGAAAAGCGAAATATAGCAGAAGAAATAGAGCTTAATAAAAAATTTAGGAGGAGATAATATGGCATACGAACCAGGAGATTTAGCCATAAAAATGGATGGCTATAAATTAAATATAAGAGCTGTTGGGGTGATAATACATAATGGAAAAGTTTTACTACATAAGGGAAAATTGGCGGACTATTATGCACTGCTAGGTGGACATGTAAGAATAGGAGAAAGTTCACAAGATACAATAAAACGTGAGATGCAAGAAGAATTAGGCAAAGAAATAGAAATAACAGGATACATATCAACAATTGAAAATTTCTTTGAACTAAAAGGCTTGAAATATCATGAAATAATGTTTGTATATAAAGCAGAGTTTTGCAATGAAGAAGATAAAAAAATAGAATATACAATGGAAAATGTAGAAGAAGGTGGAGAGAGTGATATTCACTATGAATGGATTGATATAAAAGATTTAGAAAAATGCAACCTAAAACCACAAAATATTATAGACGTTATAAAGAATGGAGAATACCCAGTGCATCTAATAAATGAAGATTAAGATAAATAGATGGGCAAAAGACTATGGAAACAACAGTATATCTAATAAGACATTCAGTTAGACTTAATATGAAGAACAATATAGAAAGATACAATACGACTCAGGAAAGTCTAATAAAAAGTGAGAAAATAATACTAAGCTACAATGGAAAAATCATCTTTAATAAAAGACTAAATTCACCAGAAGTATTTAAGTTGACATTAGATGAAAAAACAATGTGAAAAATATAGAAAACATAGAATTTGCAGACTTAGAATTTGATGATTTTAATATATAAAAATTGAAATGAAAATTATATACTGAAATTATAAATAATTCCAAAACTAAATAATTTAAACGAGTATATAGAACAATTTGTGGAAAGTTGCCCCAAATTTTCTGATATACTCGTAAGATTAAAATGAAAGTTTTTACTGGAGCTAAAAAATAAACTAGATATTAAAAGACTGAGCTTAATTCTGCTCAGTCTTTTCTCCTAAATCTTGCATAAATCTTAATAAATATCCATTTGGATCTTGTACTAAAAACTCTTTACATCCCATTAGAATATTATCTTTTCTATACCAATGTTCTTCCATTTCTATAAATATTTTATATTTTGCTGTTTTTAATCTATTATATATTTCATCTATATTAGTTACATCTATTTGAAAATTAATGCCAACTCCTAGTGGGTATTCTAATTTTCCAGTTCCCCATTTATTATTCTCATTGTCTATTTCTTGTATCATAAGTTGTACATTTTCTAATTGCAAAAAAGCAAATTTATCTTCTTTTCTATCATACACTACATTAAAACCAATTAAATCTATATAAAACTGTAAACTATCTTCTAAATTAAAAACATCAAACTCTGGTAACATTTGATTCCATTCCATTTATTTCTCCTCCTTTTTTACATTAGTATTAATATTCATATTTATATCATAAAAGAAAAGAATATATTATAATTTTATTCAATTTTAAAATTAGTTCATCAATAGGTTCTGTATAGATACCTTGTTTTAATTTATCATTTTTAAATTGTATTAAGGCATTTAAAATTATGTTAGTTTCTATATTCTTAATAGGTAATTTTATTTTTTTCATTATAACCACACTCCAACAAATTATATATTAATTATAATACTACTAATAAAAATAATTAAATGTGCAAATTATATGAAAGTTTCTTTTCTTTTA
>OIYO01000951.1_pt1 | contig 19225 bp, 13 predicted proteins | sample 1588191 | NCBI WGS metagenome assembly OIYO01 (sample SAMN03283275) | human gut metagenome | biome: human-associated habitat; material: feces | host: Homo sapiens | place: Peru | collected 2012 | reverse complement strand
CTGCCGAGCGCGTTGTGGTCTCTCACCACTTAGTTGTTGCTCTTGCCGGGCGCACTACGAAAACATCCCGCCTGACCGAAATCAGACGGGATGTTCTTTACTTTACGGGTTAATTTCCGGCGCGGTTTCCGGGTCGAAGCGCTCCAATTGAACCTTCGCTTCCTTAAAAATATCCAGCGAAAAGGAGTCCGGGTAGCCCTCCTGATACACAACGCGGCGGATGCCGGCGTTGATAATCATCTTCGCGCACACGCTGCACGGCTGATGCGTGCAGTAGAGCGTCGCGCCGTCGATGGAAACGCCAAGTTTCGCCGCCTGAATGATGGCGTTCTGCTCCGCGTGGATGGCGTAGCAGAGTTCGGCGCGCGTGCCAGACTGAATGCCGAGCCGGTCGCGCATACACTCGCCGCGCTCGCGGCAGGTTTTGAGACCCGCCGGCGCGCCGTTGTAGCCCGTCGTCATGATGCGCTTGTCCTTCACAATGACGCAGCCAATGCTCCGCCCCGGACGATAGCAGCTTGTCCATCCGGCGATGACGTGCGCCATTTCCATAAATCGGCTGTCCCACTTGTCCATACTTGTGTCCTCCTGCATGTTTGTTCCCCATTATATCGGCTTTCGCGGATTCTGTCAAGTTTTTCAGCGGCGGCGCATAAGTTTGCGGGCAAAGGAGGCGCTTTTATGCCCCAGACCCTCAAAAAACAGGCGCTGACGCTGACCATTGCGAACGGCTTCACGCGCGGGCTTGGATTCCTCTTCCGCCTGATGACGGCGCGGCTGATGGGCGCAGAGGCCATCGGCGTGATGGAGCTTTCCGCATCCGCCGCGATGCTGGCGCTGACACCCGCAACCGCTGGACTGCCGACCGCCATGAGCCGCGTGACTGCGCGCCCGAACGCCGATCAGCACGCCGTCCTGCGCGCGGGGCTTTCACTCAATCGGCGGATCGCGCTGGTGATGATGCCGCTGCTGCTCCTGCTCGCGCCGGGGATGGCGTGGCTGCTCAGCGACTTTCGGACGCTCCCCGCGATTCTCATCAGCATTCCCGCCGTGTTTTTGCTGGGCTGCTGCGCCGTGTACAGCGGGTGGTTCTACGGCCGCGGCGACATGCTCACGCCCGCGCAGTGCGAATGCAGCGAGCAGGTCGTCCGGTTCGTCGGCAGCCTGATGCTGCTGCTGATTTTCACGCAGTCACCGCTGTCCGTCCGCGCCGCGCTGCCGGGTTTTGCCGGGATTCTGGCGGGTATCTGCGTTTGGATGATGTTCCGCCGCCGCGCGCCGCTGCCGCCGGGCGTGCCATCCGCCGATTTGCGCCGTGAGCTGCTGGCGTTATCCGCCCCAACCGCCGTTTCGCGCCTCTGCCAGACGTGCCTGCGGATGCTGACGGCCGTGCTGCTGCCGATGTGTCTGCGGCAATCCGGGCTGACCGCGTCCGCCGCGACTGCGCAGTTTGGGCTGCTGAACGGGATGGCGATGCCGCTCATCATGGCGCCCGGCATCGTCACCAGCGCCATGTGCATGGTCGCCGCGCCCGCCGTGTCCCGGCAGGAAAGCAACCGCGTCCGCCTGAAACGCACCATGCGGCAATTGCTGCTGATGGCGGGGCTGATCGGCTGCCTGTCCTCATGCGTGCTGTTTTTCTTCGCGCAGCCGATTTCGATGCTGCTCTACGGTGAACCGGCGCTGACGGGCGTGCTGATGGCGCTTTCCCCGCTGTCGATGCTGTTTGCTATCCAGCAGGTGCAGTTCGGGCTGGTGACGGGCTTGGGTGTTCAGCGCAGCGCCATGACGGGCACCATTGTTTCCTCCGTGCTGACGCTGGTGGTCATGAGCGCCCTCTGCCCGATGCCGCGCGTGCGGATTTTCGGCGCGGTGCTGGCGATGCTGGCAGGCAGCCTTGTGCGCGTGATTTGGAACGCCGCCGTGCTGCAATCAGCGAAGCGGGCGGCGTAATCCCTTCGGATAGTGGTTCTTCATCTGCCCGTCGGAGATCTTGCCCCAGCCGAGCGGAATGCCGTCGCAGCACGCAAGCGCCCAGCCTTTGCCATCCGCCGGGAGCGTCTCGCCCGCCTGATAGCGGCGCGCATCCTCCCGCGTGAGTTCCACACGCGGCACATCCGGCGGAAAGATACTCATTGCCCACGCGTGGTCGGGCACAAACAGCTTCTTCTGCACTGTGCCAAGCTGCAAGCCGCAGCGGACGACCTGAATGCCGTCGCAGACCGGACGGTCGGGCAGACAGCTCAGCGTCACCGATTCGTCACGGTTTCTGCCGGGCTTGCCGCTGCCGGTGCGCATCACGTTCGCGCTCGCCGTCGGGCAGAACGTATGCAGGGCTTGCAATGCGTCCTTGCTCGGCGCATCCTTCTCTGGCGCTTTCTGCCAATTGCAGGGCGCGTCGCCGTGCTTGCGCAGGAGGGCGACGAAGTGCCCCTCGCCCTTCATGCGGTGCGGATAGCACGTCAGCATCCCGTCCGGCGCATCCGCTCCGGGCAGGGAGAACGCTTCCGCCGAGAAATCCGCGTGGCGCGACAGGAACGCATCCACCGTATCCTCGTTTTCCGTGCGGTTCATTGTGCAGGTGGAATAGACCATGCGCCCGCCGGGACGCAGCATTTCCGCCGCGCGGTCGAGGATTTCCGCCTGCCGTTTAGCACATCCGGCAGGGCTTTCGGGCGACCATTCCGCGCGTGTTTCCGGATGGCGGCGGAACATGCCTTCGCCAGAACAGGGGGCATCCACCTGAATCGCGTCGAACGCCTCCGGCCAGCGCTGCGCCAATTGGTCGGGGTAGGCGCTGACGACGAGGGCGTTCGGGATGCCCATGCGCTCAATGTTCTGCGAGAGGATTTTCGCGCGCTCCCAGACGGGCTCATTGCACACCAGCACGCCCTGTCCGCCCATGCGCAAGCCGCTCTGCGTCGATTTTCCGCCCGGCGCGGCGCACAAATCCAGCACATGCTCCCCCGGCTGTGCGTTCAGCACGGCGGCGGGCAGCATCGCGCTCGGCTCCTGCAAGTACCACGCGCCCGCTTCATGCAGCACGTCCGCACCGGCGGTCGAGGTCAGCGCGAGGTAATGGCCGTTTTCCTCCCACGGGACTCTTTCGCCGCAGTCGTCCGGCAGCAGCGTCGGGCGCTTCCACGGATTCACGCGCAGACCGCGCTGATACGGCTCGTCATATGTACGCAAAAAGGCGGCCATTTCGCCTTTCAGCTGTGCCGCCATTTGGGATAAAAATGCCTGTGGAAGCTCGGTCATGCCTGTCCCCCCGGTATATTGTCATGATATTGATTTTTGTCCTGCGCAATTGTCAGCGGCGGCGGGGTCAGCTCCGTCTGCGTTGTGCCGAAATGTGCGCGACGCGCCGGAATCACCCGCTTGCGGCGCGTCGCCGCGTGGCTTTCCCGCTTGGGCGCGGGCTTCGGCTTGTGCGTGTGCTGCACCACCTGCTCCTCTTCAATCATTGTACCGTCAGCGTAAATCAGGTGGCGGCCCGTCGGCGTGCGGCGCGCGCGCTTAGGCAGAAAGCGCGTCCAGAAGTTCCCCCAGACACGGTACGGCTGCCAGCGGATCAGGTAGACCAGAAAGTCCATCACGACGCCAAAAATGCACAGGAGGATGACCAGCGGCAGCCAGTTGCGCATCGCCCAGCCAAGCAGACCGCCGCGGCTGTCGCTCGTCACCATGCTCCAGAGCCACTGCGCTGTCCCGCGAATCCACCCCAGCAGGAAATTGAACAGCGCGTTGATGAAACTGCCCATGGTCATCCTCCCCTTTCAAAATTACTCTACTGTTATTGTTACGCTGACGTTTCCCGGCACGACCTCGACCGAGATTTCCTCGTCCTCGTCCGCATCAATGCGGCAGAGCACGGGCAGACTGTACGTCCCCGGCGCAAGCCCGGATGCATCGCATACCAGCCGAATATCGCGGCTTTGCAGCGCGTTCAGCCAGTTTTGCGGCGCGGTAATCATCACCGAGGCATTCACGCGGCTCATGGAGGCGTTGTAGCCCGCTTCCAAGCCTTCAATCTGAATCGGCAGGTTCGTGAAACTCTTCGACTTCAGCACCGGTCCGATTTCAATCGTCACGTTGACGTAGGTGGCGCTGACGTATTTCAGTTCTGGCACGCTGCTCAGTCGGACGCGCTGCTTGACCGAATCGGACAAGCCGGACACGTCGATGGTTGCATCCGTAAACAGCGCGTCGATTTCCGCCAGTTCGCCTGACCAGCCCGCCACCGTGATGTTCTCCGGCGTCATGCTGATTTTTTTGATTTCGTAGCCTTCCTTCGGTGTGCCTTGAATCAGCCCGGTCTGGGAGAGTTCGAGCGTTTTCATGGCGTACATGGTCTGCTCCACAATCACGCTGTCCAGCAGCACCGATTCGCTCGTCACTTCGAGCAGGTCGCTTTCAATCGCGTTGTTGTTCTCGTCCAGCAGCGTATACGCCAGCGCCTTGCGAATCGTGCCCTCGCGCTGGGGCAGGTTGTTCAGCTCCAGCACGACTTCGGCGCGGACGATTTTATCCACCATCGACTTCGGGCCGCTGATCGTCACCGTCGGCGGGTCAAGCGTCACCGCGCCCGCGTAGTAGCCATCCGGCGCGCTTCCGACCGTCTGCACGGACACGGGGATGCGGAAGCGGGTGATGTACTCTTCCACATCAATCGTCACGGTAGACGGCTGAATCGAAGAAACCGTACCGTAAGTGCTGGAATTGGTGGACAGAATGCGGATTTCCTGCTCCCCCGCCGACGAAATGCGGGAGAGGTCAATGCGGACGTTGTAGTTCGTCGCCTTGGCGTTGGCGTACTGCATCTGCGGCACGTCGGCGGTAAGGGAGACGTCACCAAGGAGGCTGGTCAAATCGCTGGTGACAATGAAGCCGTTGCGCTTGACGGATTCTTCGCCCGAAACAGACACGCTGACACTGGAGAAGTGCTTTTCGCGCGTGAGCGTCGGGTCTTGGGTAATCAGCCCGCCCCAGAGAATGATGGCCAGCAGGAGCGCGAGCAGCTTTGTCGGCCAATTGTGGATGAAAATCCGCTTGAGACCGTCCAGCAGCATCGTCAGGCGTGGGTCACGCTTCTTCTGCGGCTTTGCGGAAGGGGTCTGCGTCATTTGGCACCCTCCTTTCCCTTGCGGCGCACGAGCATGGACAGCAGACGCTGATGCGGCTTGCGAACATAGATGCCCTCCAGAATCGTCCGCAGCGACTTCGCGTCAAGGTGGCGGGTGAGCTTGCCGCCCTTCGCCATCGAGATGATGCCCGTTTCCTCGGAGACAATCAGCACAATCGCGTCCGTCGTTTCGGACACGCCGATAGCGGCGCGGTGGCGCGTGCCGAGGTCATGGCTGATGCCGCTGGCTTCCGTCAGCGTGAGGATGCTCGCCGCGCTCATCACACGTTCGCCGCGGATGACGACGGCGCCGTCATGCAGGGGCGTGTTCGGCTCGAAGATGTTTTCCAGCAAGCCGGAGGTGATCCGCGCGTCGATGCCGATGCCGTTCTCGATGATGTCCTGCAGGCCTGTTTTCTGCTCAAAGACAATCAGCGCCCCCACATGGCGGCGGCTCAAATCCTGTAGGCAGCGGATGATTTCGTCGATAATGCGCGTCGCTTCATCTTTATCGGTGTCGCGCCGCTTCGTCTCAATGCGCGCGCCGCGGCCAATCTGCTCCAATGCCTTGCGCAGTTCCGGCTGAAAGAGGATGACCAGCACCAGCGCGCCGTTGTTCACCACGCTCATCAGCAGCCAGTTCAGTGCCGTCAGCCCGAAGAGGTTGCTGATGCCGACGATGAGCAGCAGCATGGCAAGCCCCTTCAAAACGGCGCTGCCCCGCGTGTCGCGGGTGAGCATCAGCAGTTCATAGATAATAATGGCAACGATGAGAATATCCGCAATATCGGAAAGACCGGGGCGGTTCAGCACGTTCCAGAAAAAGGTCTCCAGCGTCTGCAAGAACGTTGTCACGCCAGCTCCGCCTCCTTTAGCATCTTGAATGATTTCATGCGTTCTGCTTCTCCATTATACAACAAATTGCCGCGAATATGAATGCCTTTTCACAAATTTTCCGTGAAGCATCCGTAAACATTCAGAACACCCCACAGTGCAGATAACGAATGAAGCAGCCACTTTCTTCCCGATGGGCGGAAAAAACATGAAAAAAGGGAAACGCAGCCGCTTTGACGGCATACTTTCCCCTTTCCCCAAATTACCGTGCCCTCTTCAGGGCGAAAATGATTACAGATTGCCGCCGTTCCAGCCCCAGAAGCCGATTTCTTCATACGTCACATAGATGCGGTCGCTGTCAATGTCCAGTTCTTCGCGCAGGATGTCCGTCAGCGCCTCGGTCAGCGCAGCATAATCCTCCTCCGTCGCAGATCCGCCGAAGAGCTTCACTTGGCAGATGGCGCAGGGGGCATCCGTGCCCTTGAAGTACATTGCGGCATTGTCGCGGAAAGACAGCATCAGCCAGCTTTCCGTCTTGCCGGGGATTTTCTCAATGGCATCGCCCATGCGATCCTTGATGACCTGCTCTTTTCGTCCGGGAATGGACACGTTGGAGGTCGTTTCTATGTAAGGCATAACAGTTCCTTTCATTCATATCGGCATTATCGCCGTTTCCGCCCCGCAAGCAGGGCTTCGGATGAAATATTCGATGTTCAGACGCTCAATTCCTGCTTTTCGCCCAGCAAATCTGCATTTTCCGCCAGCAGCGGACGAATCACGTCGCGCAGGTACTCGTCCACCTGCTCGCAGCTTCGGCCCGTGAACTGCTCCGGACGCAGAATCGCTTCCACTTCCTCGCGGGTAATCATGAACGCCGGGTCAGCGCAGATACGATCGATGAGGTCGTTCTTGCCGCCCTCTTCCTTCACCACGCGCGCCGCCGCCTGCGAATGCACGCGCAGCTTCTCATGCAGCTCCTGACGATTGCCGCCCTTCTTCACCGCGTCCATCATGATGTTTTCCGTCGCCATAAACGGCAGTTCGTTCATCACGCGCGCGCGCACCACCTTGTCGTACACCACCAGCCCGTCACAGACGTTCATCATGATGTTCAGGATAGCATCCACACCGAGGAACGCCTCCGCGACGGCAATGCGCTTGTTCGCGGAGTCATCCAGCGTGCGCTCGAAGAATTGCAGGGAGGACGTCATTGCCGTGTTCAGCGTATCGACGCAGACGTAGCGCGCCAAGGCGTTGATGCGCTCACAGCGCATGGGGTTGCGCTTGTAGGGCATGGCAGACGAGCCGATTTGGCTCTTCTCGAACGGCTCCTCCATCTCCTTGAAATTCGCCAGCAGACGCAGGTCATAGGCGAACTTGCTCGCGGACTGCGCAATGCCGCTCAGCACGGAAACCACCTGATAGTCCATTTTGCGGGAGTACGTCTGCCCGGACACCGGCACCACCTTGTCAAAGCCCATCGACGCGGCAATATCCTGCTCGACCGCCTTGATTTTCGCGCTGTCGCCGCCAAAGAGCTCCATGAAGGACGCCTGTGTGCCCGTCGTGCCCTTGCTGCCCAGCAGCGCCAGGGAGGACAGGCGGTGTTCCAGCTCGCAATAGTCCATGTACAATTCATTCAGCCACAGCGTCGCGCGCTTGCCGACCGTCGTCAATTGGGCGGGCTGCAAATGCGTGTACGCCAGCGCGGGCATTGCCTTGTACTTATCCGCGAAATTCGCCAGCAGGTTCATCACGTTGAGCAGCTTGCGGCGCACGACCTGCAAGCCCTCGCGCATGATAATCACATCGGTGTTGTCGCCCACATAGCAGGACGTCGCGCCCAGATGGATGATGCCCGCCGCCTTCGGGCACTGCAGACCGTAAGCATAGACGTGGCTCATCACGTCGTGGCGGCACTCCTTCTCGCGTCGCTGCGCATCGTCGTAGTTGATGTCCTCCGCATGGGCTTCCAGCTCGGCAATCTGCTCGTCAGTGATGTCCAGCCCCTGCTTCTTTTCCGCCTTCGCCAGCGCAATCCACAGCTTCCGCCAAGTGCGGAACTTGTTGTCCTCAGAGAAGATGAACTGCATCTCCTTGCTGGCATAGCGGGTCGAAAATGGGCTGATATAGCTGTCATGAGGCATAGTATTTTCCTCCGATTTCATTTCAAAGGGTGATTTTCCGCGCCAATTCCAGCGCCAGATACGCCGCGCGGTCTTTTTCATCCAGCTTGGCATGGGTGGACAGGCTGCGCGGATCCCACTGCTCACGATCAAGGTTATCGCCCGCGTAGAAAAACTCGAACACGTCGATTTGGCGGAACTGCGCCAGCGCCATCAGCGCCGAACACTCCATATCCACGCAGACGCAGCCCTGTGCTTTGCGCTTCTCGAACTTCGCGCGGGTTTCGCGGTAGAAGGCATCCGTCGTCCACACTTTTCCTTCGGTGAAGTCCACGCCCGTTTCGCGCAGAATCGCCTCGAACGCCCCGCGGTACTTCGGATTCGCCGGAATCTCGTCCGACGGCGGCGCGTAGTGGAAGCTCGTGCCTTCGTCGCGCACGGCGGCGGTCGGGATGATGATGCCGCAGTCGCGAATCTGCTGATTCAGCACGCCGCAGTTGCCGAATACGACGAACCGCTTTGCGCCCAGCGCGTGCAGCTCTTCCAGCGTCGCCACGCAGGACGGCGCGCCGACCATCGCCAGCGCAAACGTCATAGGTAGTCCCTGCCACAAACCGCGGTATATGGGGTATTTCGCGTTCGCGTCGCCGAGTTCGGCAAGCACGCGCACATCCGCCGCCATGTTCAGCATCCGCTCGAACGTGACGTGCGAAAAGCAGCTGACGACCGTCGCCGGCAAATCCGGCACAGGTGAAAAGAGCATGTCGGGGTTGATGACCGCTTGGCGCGACGCATCAAAATCCGTCAAAAGCATGGTGATTCCCTCCTGCCGCCGTTTGCCCTCTATCATAGCAGATTTTGCGGCAAAAGGCAACAGGAGGGCTGCATATTACAGACGGAAGTAGTCCACGCCGCCCTCAAACAGCGGCTGATACTTGTCGCCGGGTACATTCTTGTAGAGATTTTCGCCGCTGCGCTCGGTGTGACCCATCTTGCCCAGCACGCGGCCGTCGGGGCTGGTGATGCCCTCGATGGCGAAATAGCTGGCGTTGGGGTTGAAACGCATATCCATCGACGGCGCGCCGGACAAATCCACATACTGCGTGGCAATCTGCCCGTTCGCCGCAAGCTGACGAATCAGCGCTTCCGGGCCGACAAACCGACCCTCGCCGTGGCTGATGGCGACCGTGTGAATGTCATCCACCTTGCAGCGGGACAGCCACGGGGATTTATTCGACGCAATGCGCGTGCGGACGAGCATCGACTGGTGACGGCCGATTTCGTTGAACGTCAGCGTCGGGCACTGATCAGACGTGTCGATGATTTCGCCATATGGCACAAGCCCCAGCTTAATCAGCGCCTGGAAGCCGTTGCAAATGCCCAGCATCAGGCCATCGCGGCGCTGGAGCAGATCATGCACCGCGTCTTTCATGGCAGGGTTGCGGAAGAACGCCGTGATGAACTTCGCCGAGCCGTCGGGTTCGTCGCCGCCGGAGAAGCCGCCGGGCAGGACGATCATCTGGCTGCGCGCAATCATGCGGCTTGCCTCGGCAATCGACTGGGTGATGGCTTCAGGCGTCAGGTTGTTGATAACGAGGATTTCCGCCGCGCCGCCTGCGCGCTCCACCGCCCGCGCGGTGTCGTACTCGCAGTTCGTGCCGGGGAAAACCGGGATGAACGCCAGCGGCTTGACCGTCTTGACGGCGGGCACGGGGTAGGTTTCCGCCGAATAGGAGAACTTCTCCGTCGTTTCGCCGGTGTGACCGCGGTAGGAGAACACCTTGTCCAGCTTGCCCTCGTAGATTTCCTGCATGGCGGTCAAATCAATGCGCTCGCCCTCATACTCCAGCACCCACTCCGGCACGGTGTCGCCCACCTTCACGCCGAGGTCGATATCTTCGGCGCATTCCAGCAGCATCGCGCCCATCTGCTGCGCGAAGAGATTGCCGTCGTAATCATCGTCGATGCGCGTGCCGATCTGATTGCCGATTCCCATTTTGAACAGGCCTTCCGCCACGCCGCCCAGACCCAGCGCCCACGCGGAAACCACCTTGCCCGCGCGAATGGCGGACAGGACGGCATCATAATTCGCGGTCAGCGCAGCGGTGTCGTGCGGGTTGCAGGAGACAAGGCGGATGGAGTGCCCCGCTTCCTTGAATTCGGGCGAAATGACCTCGCTCGCCTTGCCGGGAGCAATCGCGAAGGAGCAGAGCGTCGGCGGAACGTCCATCTTCTCGAACGTGCCGGACATGGAGTCCTTGCCGCCAATCGCCGCGATATTCAAATCCAGCTGCGCATCCAGCGCGCCCAGCAGCGCCGCGAACGGCTTGCCCCAGCGCGTCGGATCATTGCCCATGCGCTCGAAATATTCCTGAAAGGTCAAATACGCCTGCTTGTAGTCAAAGCCCGCGCAGACCAGCTTCGTCACGCTTTCGATGACCGCCAGATAGCTGCCCTCATACGGCGACTGCGACAGGATTTCCGGGTGCATCCCGTACGCCATGCCGGACACGGTATCCGTCACGCCATGACGAACCGGCAGCTTTGCAACCATCGTCTGGTTCGGGGTCAGCTGATATTTGCCGCCGAAAGGCATCAAGACCGTCGCCGCGCCGATGGTAGAATCGAACCGCTCGCTCAAGCCCTGCTTGGAGCAGATATTGAGGTCGCCAAGCATGTCCGCCAGCTTCTCCGTCACCGTATCGCCCGCAAACTCGTAGGGCTTGACATCATCATCCGGCACAGACACAGTCGTGTGCTTCTCCGCGCCGTTGGAATTGAGGAACTCGCGGGACAAATCGACAATCGTCGCGCCCTTCCACGTCATGCGCAGACGGGGTTCGGCGGTCACTTCCGCCACGACGGTCGCTTCAAGGTTCTCGCGGTTTGCCGCCGCAAGGAACGCGTCAACATCCTCCGGCGCAAGCACAACCGCCATCCGCTCCTGCGATTCGGAAATCGCCAGCTCCGTGCCGTCCAGACCGTCGTACTTCTTCGGCACTTTGTCCAAATCAATCAGCAGGCCGTCCGCCAGTTCGCCGATCGCCACGGACACGCCGCCCGCGCCGAAGTCGTTGCAGCGCTTGATGAGCCGGGTGACTTCGCCGTCACGGAAGAGGCGCTGGAGCTTGCGTTCGGTCGGGGCATTGCCCTTCTGCACCTCCGCGCCGCACGTTTCGATGGATTCCAGCTTATGGGATTTCGACGAACCCGTTGCGCCGCCGCAGCCGTCGCGCCCGGTGCGCCCGCCGAGCAGGACAATCTTGTCGCCGGGGGCGGGCACTTCGCGGCGGACATTCTTCTCCGGCGCAGCGCCCACCACCGCGCCGATTTCCAGACGCTTGGCGGCATAGCCCGGATGGTACATTTCATCCACCAGCCCCGTCGCCAGTCCAATCTGGTTGCCGTAGGAGGAATAGCCCGCCGCCGCCGTGGTGACGAGCTTGCGCTGAGGCAGCTTGCCCGGCATGGTCTGGCTGACCGGAACGAGCGGGTCTGCCGCGCCGGTCACGCGCATTGCCTGATAGACGTAGGTGCGCCCGGACAGCGGGTCGCGAATCGCGCCGCCGATGCAGGTCGCCGCGCCGCCGAAGGGCTCAATCTCCGTGGGGTGATTGTGCGTCTCATTCTTGAACATGAGCAGCCACGGCTCTTTCACGCCGTCCACATCCACATCAATCTTGATGGAGCAGGCATTGATTTCCTCGCTCACGTCGATGTTGGGGGTCTGCCCGATTTTCTTCAGGTACTTGCCGCCGATGGTCGCGATGTCCATCAGGTTCATGGGGCGCTCGCGGTCGCCGTAGACGGTCTTGCGCGCCGCCAAATAGCGCTGGAACGCCTTCTCGACCGCCGCTTTGCGCACATCCACCGCGTCAAGGGTCGTCAGGAACGTCGTGTGACGGCAGTGATCCGACCAGTAGGTGTCAATCATGCGGATTTCGGTCAGCGTCGGGTCACGGTGCTCGGACGCGAAATAATCCCGGCAGAACGCAAGGTCGTCGTCATCCATCGCCAAGCCGTACTTCTTGACGAACGCATCCACCTCATCGGCATTCATCGCCGTGAAGCCCGTCAGCGTCTCCACATGGTCAGGCGTGTCGTACTGCTGCTGGAGCGTCGTCTTTTCGCTCAAATCGGCTTCGCGCGCCTCCACGGGGTTGATGACGTGCTTCTTCACGCGCGCCAGCTCATCCGCTGTGAAATCACCGTCCAGCAGATACACACGCGCACTGCGCACCGTCGGGCGGGCGCACTGCCCCACCAGCTGGATGCACTCCTCGCAGGACGCCGCGCGCTGGTCATACTGACCCGGCAGGTACTCCACCGCAAAAACTGCCTTTGCGCCCTGCGGAAGTTCCGTGTACGTCACATCCACCTGCGGCTCGGAGAACACGACCGGCAGACACTTCTGGTACAGCGCATCATCGACACCCTCGACATCATAGCGGTTCAGCAGGCGCAAACCCGTGACCGTCTTGATTTGCAGGATATGGCGAATCTCCCACAGGAGCTGCTTCGCCTCCACCGCGTAGTGGGCTTTCTTTTCCACATAAATGCGTTTGACGCTCATGAATGGCTCTCCTTTCGTGATGCCAAGGCGCGCTGACCGATGTCGCGGCGCATGTGCATGTCGGTGAAGGTGATTTTGTCCGCTGCCTGATACGCTTTGTCAATCGCAGCTTCGAGCGTATCCGCCGTCGCGGTGACGCCCAGAACGCGCCCGCCCGCGGTGACAATCTGCCCGTCCACCAGCTTCGTACCCGCGTGGAAGACAGTCGCGTTTTCGCCCGCTTCATCCAAGCCGGAAATCGGGTAGCCGCTCTTGTAGCTGACGGGATAGCCGCCGGATGCCAGCACGACACAGCACGCCGCGCCGGACGCAAATTCCACGGGCGTATCCGCCAGCGTGCCGTCCACCGTCGCGCGCATGATGGTCAGCAGGTCACTTTTCAGCAGCGGCAAGACCACCTGCGTCTCCGGGTCGCCAAAGCGGCAGTTGTATTCGATGACCTTCGGGCCTTTGGGCGTCATCATCAGGCCGAAATACAGGCAGCCCGTGAAGGTGCGCCCCTCGGCATTCATGGCGGCAATCGTCGGCAGGAAGATTTCGTCCATGCAGCGCCGCGCCAGTTCGGGCGTGTAGCAGGGATTGGGGGCAATGGTGCCCATGCCGCCGGTGTTGAGTCCCTCGTCGTGGTCAAGCGCGCGCTTGTGATCCATGCTGGACACCATCGGCTTGACCGTTTTGCCGTCGGTGAACGCCAGCACGCTGACTTCCGGGCCGGTCAGGAACTCCTCGATGACGACCCGCGCGCCGGACGCACCGAACTTTGCTTCCTTCATCATGGACGCGACGGCTTCCACGGCGCTTTCGCGGTCGGGGCAGATGAGCACGCCCTTGCCGAGCGCCAGACCATCCGCCTTGACGACGATGGGCATATCCGCCGTCTGCAAATACTTGACCGCCGCGTCATAATCGTCGAACGTCTCATACGCCGCCGTCGGAATGCCGTACTTCTTCATCAAGTTCTTCGAGAACACTTTGCTGCCCTCGATGATGGCGGCATTCTTGCGCGGGCCGAACGCGGGAATCCCCTGCTCCGCCAGCGCATCCACCATGCCGAGGCACAGCGGGTCGTCCGGCGCGACGATGACGAAATCCACCTTGTTCTCCGCCGCCCAGCGGACGATACCATCCACGTCCGTTGCCTTGAAGGGCAGGCAGGTCGCAATCTGCGCAATGCCGCCGTTGCCGGGCGCGGCGTACAGCGCCGTCACTTTCGGGTTTTCCTTGATTTTCAGCGCGATGGCGTGTTCGCGTCCGCCGCCGCCGACGATGAGTACCTTCATCTTGCTTCCCTGACCTTTCTGAATGCAATCAATGGTGGAACAGGCGCATATGGGTGAAGCACATGACCATATTGTACATATTGCAGACGTCAATCACGTTATCATCGCGAATCGAACCGCCGGGCTGGGCGACGTAGGTCACGCCGGATCGGTGCGCGCGCTCGATGTTATCGCCAAACGGGAAAAACGCATCGCTGCCCAGTGCAACGCCCGTCTGCTGATTCAGCCACGCGCGCTTTTCTTCCTTCGTCAGCGGTTCGGGGCGCTCGGTGAAGAAGCGCTGCCAGCGGCCGTCCGCCAGCACCTCGTCCGGCTCGTCGGAGATGAACACGTCAATCGTGTTGTCGCGGTCGGCACGGGCGATTTTCTCCACGAACGGCAACGCCAGCACACGCGGATGCTGACGCAGCAGCCAGTTATCCGCCTTCTGCCCTGCCAGACGCGTGCAGTGGATGCGGCTCTGCTGACCCGCGCCGATGCCAATCGCCTGACCGTCCTTGGCGTAGCAGACGGAATTCGATTGCGTGTACTTGAGCACAATCAGCGCCACAATCAGGTCGCGCTTGGCATCCGCCGGCAGGTCGTGATTCGTGGTTACGATGTCGTTCAGCAGATTTTCATCAATCACAAATTCATTGCGCCCCTGCTCGAAGGTGATGCCGAACACCTGCTTGTGCTCAATGGGCGCGGGACGGTAGGAAGGGTCAATCTGAACAATATTGTAATTGCCCTTCTTCTTCATCTTCAGCAGCGCCAGCGCCTCGTCGGTGTAGCCGGGGGCGATGATGCCGTCGGACACTTCGGGCTTAATCAGCCGCGCGGTGCTTTCATCGCACACGTCGCTCAGGGCAATCCAGTCGCCGAAGGAGGACATGCGGTCTGCGCCGCGCGCGCGGGCATAGGCGCACGCCAAGGGGGACAGTTCCTGTTCCCCCACGAAATAAATTTTGCGCAGGGTGTCATTCAGCGGCAGACCCACCGCCGCGCCCGCCGGGCTGACATGCTTGAACGACGTCGCCGCGGGCAGTCCCGTCGCGCGCTTGAGTTCGCTGACCAGCTGCCAGCCGTTGAGCGCGTCAAGGAAGTTGATGTAGCCGGGTTTGCCGTTCAGCACGGTCAGGGGCAATTCGCCCTCTTCCATATAAATCCGCGACGGCTTCTGATTCGGGTTGCAGCCGTACTTCAGTTCCAGCTCTTTCATGCCTCTTCCTCCTGATCATGCTTGTTGATGATGATGGTATCGCTGCTGCCGTCCGTCAAGCTGATATAAGAGACGTACAGCGACACTTTGTTGTCCTCATTTAGATTCATCCATGTATCCAGCGCCAGCTGCTCAATATCGCCGTGCAGCGCCACCTTTTCCGGCTCGCCCGCGAAGGACGGAATCGGATTGCCGTCGCACTGGTAGGTGTGGATGAAATGCCCCTCGCCCGCCTTGGGCTGCGCGTACTCATAGAAATAGCGCAGGACGCTGCTTTCGTCGCCGTCGTCGGACTTGATGATGGACAGCTTGTAGGATGCCTTGCCGTCCGCGACGCGCACCAAACCGCTGATGCGGGGCGTCCAGTTCGGGCGGTCGTCCTCGAACGTGCGGGTACGGAGCGCGTCCTCGAACGTCTGCCCATTCTGCATGAAGTCGTAGACCGTGTCGGTCTGGTCGCCGTTGGTGACGATGGTGTATTCGCCGCCCGGCAGCGCGCGGACAGGCGCGTAGATAATCAGGTGCGGGTCGGTCATCAGGCTTTCGTCGTGCGCCTTGGTGATGATGCCGTCGTCCGTCTCCTCAAAAATGCGGTTGCGGCTGTTGACGCTGCGGCCCATGATAAAGTAGACAATCACGGCATATTCGCCGCTTTCGTCCACGCCGAGGCAGATGCCGCGCCCCGGATAGGTGTTATTGCTCAGCACATCGTTCAATTCCTGCTTCTTCATTGCTTTTCCTCCCGCTTTTTTGCGATTTCGCCTGCCACCTGCTCCAGCGCCTGCGGCAGCAGAATCCATTCCGCCTGCTCCATCACGCGCCGCTGCAAAGTTTCCGGCGTATCGCCCGGCAGCACTTCAACGGCTTTCTGCGCAATAATATCGCCGCCGTCGGTAATTTCGTTGACAAAATGCACCGTCGCGCCCGTGACCTTCACGCCGCGTTTAAGCGCCGCTTCGTGCACATGGAGTCCATAGAAGCCGTCGCCGCAGAAGGACGGAATCAGGCTCGGATGGATGTTGAGGATGCGATGGTCATACGCGCGGATGACGTTCTCCGGCAGAATCGTCAGGAAGCCCGCCAGCACGACGACGTCAATCGCGTTTTCGCGCAGCAGCGTCAGCAGACGCTCGCCGTAATCGGCAGGTGCTTCGCCTTTCTCCTTGCGCAGGACGGTGTGGGCGATTCCGGCGTTTTCCGCGCGGGTGAGCGCATAGGCGGATGCGTTTGACGCCACGACGAGCGCCAGTTCCGCGGACGGGATTTTCCCCGCCCGTTTCGCGTCGATGATGGCTTGCAGGTTCGTGCCGCCGCCGGAGACGAGGACAGCTGCTCTTACCACAGTTCCACGCCCTTTTCCCCTGCCACGATTTCGCCCAGCACATACGCGCCGGGTTCGCCGTTCTGGTGCAGGATTGCAAGCGCCTTGTCGGCATCTTCGCGGGCGACGGTAATCGTCATGCCCACGCCCATGTTGAAGGTGTTGAACATGTCGCGCTCCGGGACGCCGCCTTCGCGGGCAATGAGGTCAAAAATCGGCAGAACGCGCACGTCGCTCTTCTTGATTTTCGCGCAGCAGCCTTCGGGCAGGGAGCGCGGGATGTTCTCATAGAAGCCGCCGCCAGTGATGTGGCTGATCGCCTTGGGCTGGATTTCCTTCAGCAGCGCCAGCACGGGCTTGACGTAAATCTTCGTGGGGGTAAGCAGCGTTTCCCAGAGGGACTTGTCCAGCTCCGGATAATTGCGGTTTTCGCCGCCGTTGCCAATAGCAAACACCTTGCGCACGAGCGAGAAGCCGTTGGAATGCACGCCCGTGGACGGCAAGGCAAGCATCACGTCGCCCGGACGAACCGTTTCGCGGTTGATGATGCGCTTCTTGTCCACAATGCCGACGGAGAAGCCCGCGAGGTCGTAGTCGTCCTCCGGCATCATGCCGGGATGTTCCGCCGTTTCGCCGCCGATGAGCGCGGATTCCGCCTGCACGCAGCCTTCCGCCACGCCCGCGACGATGGACGCGATTTTCTCCGGCACATTCTTGCCGCAGGCGATATAATCAAGGAAGAACAGCGGCTTCGCGCCGCAGCAAATCACGTCGTTGACGCACATCGCCACGCAGTCAATGCCGATGGTATCATGCTTGTCAAGCAGCATGGCGATTTTCAGCTTTGTGCCCACGCCGTCCGTGCCGGAAACGAGCACCGGCTCTTCCATGCCTGCCGCATCCAGCGCAAACAGGCCGCCGAAGCCGCCGATGCCCTCGACACAGCCCGCCGTCATCGTCCGCGCGACGTGCTTCTTCATCAGTTCCACCGACGCGTAACCGGCGGTAATGTCAACACCCGCTGCCTTGTAGCTTTCGCTCTCGCTCTTCATCATGTTTGTCTGCTCCTTTGTCGCATTCGTCGCGTTAGTCGTCGTCCTGCACTTTGCCGCCGTGAATGGGCTGGTCGAATTTGTTCTTCTCCGTCACCAGCGGCGGGTCAACCGGGTATTTGCCGCAGAAGCAGCCTTTGCAGAATCCGCAGTGGCTGTCCGCCGCCAGCTTGTCGCACGCCTCCAGGGACAAAAAGCCGATGGAGTCCGCGCCGATGATTTTGCCGATTTCCTCCACCGAATGGTGTGCGGCAATCAGGTTCTCCTTGCTGTCCACGTCCGTGCCGAAGAAGCAGGGGTCGGTGAACGGCGGGGCGGACAGGCGCACATGCACCTCCGTCGCGCCCGCTTCGCGCAGAAGGCGGACGATGCGCGCGCAGGTTGTGCCGCGGACGATGGAATCATCCACCATGACGACGCGCTTGCCCTTGACGGTGGCGGAAATGGCGTTCAGCTTGATGCGCACGGCGTCCTGCCGCTGCTTCTGCCCCGGCTGGATGAACGTGCGCCCGATGTACTTGTTCTTGATGAAGCCGATGCCGTAGGGAATCCCGCTGGTGCGGCTGTACCCAATGGCGGCATCCAGCCCGGAATCCGGCACGCCGATGACCACATCCGCCTGAACCGGATGGTCAAGCGCGAGGAAGCTGCCCGCCCGGATGCGCGCCTCGTGGACGCTGCTGCCGTCAATGACGGAATCGGGACGCGCGAAATAAATGAACTCGAAGATGCACATGCCGTCATGGCACGCGCCGGGCATCTTATAGGAATGAATCCCCTCTTCGTTGACGACGACGACTTCGCCCGCCTTAATATCGCGCACGAACGTCGCGCCGATGGCATCCAGCGCACAGCTTTCCGACGCAAACACCACATCATCGCCGATCCTGCCCATGCACAGCGGACGGAAGCCATGCGGATCGCGGCAGGCAATCAGCTTCGTCGGACTCATGACGACGAGCGAATACGCGCCCTTGATGACCTGCATGGCGTTCAAAACCGCCTGTTCAATCGAACCGCACTTCAGGCGCTCCTGCGTGATGATGTAGGCAATCACCTCGGTGTCCGACGTGCAGTGGAAAATCGCGCCGTTTTTCTCCAGCTGTTCGCGAAGCTCCGCCGCGTTGGTCAGATTTCCGTTGTGTGCCAGTGCCATCGCGCCTTTTTGATGGTTAATCAGCAGCGGCTGGGCATTGGAACGGCTGTGCATCCCCGTTGTACCGTAGCGGCAGTGACCGACCGCCATCGTTCCCTCGTGGATTTTGCTCAGCGCGTCGCGCGTGAACACCTCCGTCACCAGTCCGTTGTCCTTGTGCGCCTTCATCACGCCATCATCGTTGACGACAATGCCGCAGCTCTCCTGACCGCGGTGCTGCAAGGCATACAGCGCATGATACGTCTCCGCGACGACGCTCTTGTTGGCGGAATCCGCGCGGTAAATGCCGAACACGCCGCACTCCTCGTGCAGCTTGTCAAACGGCGCTTCGTCCGCCTCCGCAAGATAGCAGGCTGACTCCAGCTTGTTCATCTTCATTGCTCCTTCATGCTGACCAGTGTTTGATTACCACACAAGCGCCCCGGACAGTCGATTGCCATCCGGGGTGCAAATTATACTATTTCCAAATGAGAATGCGCCAAGATGCGCCGCGAATTTTTCTCGTTGGCTAACGCGAATGAAACGCAGCGTAGCAGCGCTACGCTAAGTGGAATGAG
>OIYO01000947.1_pt1 | contig 19304 bp, 19 predicted proteins | sample 1588191 | NCBI WGS metagenome assembly OIYO01 (sample SAMN03283275) | human gut metagenome | biome: human-associated habitat; material: feces | host: Homo sapiens | place: Peru | collected 2012 | reverse complement strand
CTGGCAAAGGGATTTGACCTGGTATCCGGCGGCACGGACAACCACCTGATGCTGGTGGACCTGCGCAGCCACGGCATCACGGGCCGGGATCTGCAGGAGCGGCTGGACGGGCTCCACATCACTCTGAACAAAAACGCCATCCCCGGCGACCCGGAAAAGCCCGCTGTCACCAGCGGCGTGCGGATGGGGACGCCCTGCGTCACCACCTGCTATTTCGGCGGCATGACCCGGGAAAACGGGCAGCCGGTCCATCACCCGGAGGCATGCAGCGGCTGCGGTCTGTGCGCTCACAGCTGTGGCCGGGGCGCGGTGCGTATCCGGGAAAGCAACGAATAAAATCCAATTCAGGAGGCAATTTCCATGAAAGTTATTGATCTGCACGCCCATGCAGGCCCGTCCGTAATGCCCCGGGCCGTGGATGCGGCGCAAATGCTGGGTTTGCCGGAGGCAAGGCTGCCCCTGGCGGACGCGGTGGTGCTGGTGGCCACCAGTCCTAAGAGCAATACCGCCCATGACGCCATTAACGCGGCTATGGCGGATGTGCAGCGGGGCAATTACTCGCCCATTCCCCGCCGACTGCAAAACAAGCACTACGACGGTGCAGACACCAAGGTGAAAGGGCAGTTTTACAAATACCCCCATGAATATGAAAATCACTGGGTGGAGCAGCAATACCTGCCGGATGTGCTTAAGGGCACGCAGTATTATCATTTTGGCGACAACAAGACCGAGCAGGCCGCCCATGCCTACTGGGAGCGGGTGAAGAAGAGGAAACTGTAAATATGACCAAGAAAGAACGATTTTTGCGGGTGGCGGCTGCCTTGGAGCAGCTGTACCCGGATGCCAGATGCTCTCTGTTCTCCGGCAACGCCTTTGAACTGCTGGTGGCGGTGCGTCTGTCTGCCCAGTGTACGGACGCCCGGGTGAACCAGGTGACCCCGGCACTGTTTGCCAAGTACCCCACATTAGAGGACTACTGCAATGCCGATGTGGCGGATATAGAGCGACTGATTTACTCCTGCGGGTTTTACAAGACCAAGGCGGAGAATATTATAGAAATGGCACGCAAAGTACGAGACGACTACCATGGTCGGGTGCCGGACACCATTGAGGATCTGCTGACCCTGCCCGGGGTGGGACGCAAAACCGCCAACCTGATCGTGGGTGATGTGTACGGCAAGGAGAGCGTGGTGGTAGACACCCACATGATCCGCATTGCCAATCGGCTGGGGCTGGTGGCAACGAAAGATCCCAAGCAGATCGAATTTGCCTTAAAGAAGATCATTCCCCCGGATATGGGGTCGGATTTTTGCCACCGCATTGTGCTGTTTGGGCGGGATATTTGCCCGGCCCGCAGCCCTAAGTGCGAGAGGTGTCCCCTGGCAGACGGTACTTGCCGCCGCGTGGGTGTGGCTGCCAAAAAGTGAAGAATTGAGGACGAGAAAATGCAAGCAAACAGCGGCAATATCATATTGATCGGTATGCCCGGCAGCGGCAAATCCACCTGCGGGGTGGTGGCAGCCAAGCTGCTGCTGAAGAATTTTTTTGACACGGATCTGCTGATCCAAAATCGGGAGGGTCAGCGCCTGCAACAGATCATTGACGAAAAAGGGCTGGACTACTTTGCCCGGGCAGAGGAGGAGGCCGTTTTGTCCCTGGATATTGCCGGTACGGTGATCGCCACCGGCGGCTCCGTGGTGTATTCCCCGGCGGCCATGGAGCACCTGCGCCGCATGGGCAAGGTGATTTATCTGCATCTGGAGTATGAGACCATGTGTCGCCGTATTCAGAATTTGGACAGTCGAGGCGTGGTACTGCAAGCGGGCTACACCTTGCAGGATATGTACAAGGAGCGGCTGCCCCTGTACCGCCGGTATGCAGATGCAGTGATTAAGTGCGACAACAACACGGTGGAACAGACCGCCCAGCAGATCGCCCGCTGCGCCCGATAAAAGGAGAAAGAAATGGAGAAGAGAACGAAGGCGAAAAAGAGATTTTCTGCCCTCACCAGCTTTTTGCTGGCGCTGGCTCTGCTGACGGGCACGCTGGGCGCGCTGCCGGCAGAGTGCTTTGCCGCCCAACCTGAAAAGGCGGCGTTTCACAGCACTTACGGTTTTCGCCTGGGCAGCAGCGCCAAGATGGAGCTGCAATTCCGGGATAAATTAGAGAAGAATTACAAGGTCAACGGCAACACCTACTACGGCAGCCAAACCGATCTGAGCCGCCAACTGCGGGACCAGATGGTAAAGCGCAGCGACCAGGTGGTGCTGCGCTTGGCCACCGATCGGCGGGGGTTGACCGGCAGGAGTAACAGCGCCGCACAAGCGCGTGAGGAGCTGTTTTTGGGCCTGCTTAACGACGCCACCGCCCAGCGGAACTCCGTTTCTGCTCGGGATGGGGACTATCTGCGCTGGCAGCTGGGCAGCGTTAGCGGTGTGTTGTATGCGGACGGCAGCAAAAACGGGGTCTATTACTACCGGGTGATCTATTACGGCTTGGGTTATTACACCACCGCCGCCGAGGAGCAGTGGGTGGATCGGTATGTGCAGAAGTATGTGCGCCGGGTGGACCGAAACAAAATGAGCGATTATGACCTGGCGAAGAAGGTGCACGACGATGTGTGCCGTGCTACGGCCTATGATATGGAGATGGACAGCCGCTACGACGACTATGATTTCTCTGCCTATGGGTGCCTGTATGTGGGTCGCTGCGTGTGCCAGGGGTATGCGCTGGCGTACTACCGGTTGTGTCGGGAGCTGGGATTGTCGGTGCGCTTTGTGTACTCGGATCCGCAGGAGGGCTGCCACGCCTGGAACTTGGTACAGGTGGGCGGCAAATACTATTATGTGGACTGCACTTGGGACGATACCTACCATGAAGGCAATATTGTCTACAACTTCTTCTTAAAGAATTACACGGATTTGCAGGCGATGGACAGCGACTACCATGAGCACCGGCTGGACGACGGCGTGTATGCAGACGCGGACTTGACCCGCAATTATGTGGACCGGGTGGCTGCCCGCAGCTATGAGCCGCTGCTGCCCAATATGGGCAATGTGGTGGTGCGCCTGAGCCAAACCCAATTTACTTACAACGGCAAGGCACAGGGGCCCAAGTTGACGGTCACTTACGCCGGGCAGCCCTTTAGCGGCTACACCGTCCGCGGCGGCACCGCCACCAATCCGGGTACGTACACCGTGACCCTGCGGGGCACCGGCGGCGACAGCACCGGGCGCACCTACACCATTCGACCGGCCAAGGTGCAGCAGATCAAGATCACCAAGCGGGAGCCAAAGGCGCTGACCTTCAGCTGGCAAAAGGCTGTGGGGGCGAGCACCTACCGCTTGCAGCAAAAGAAGAACGGCAAGTGGGTCACCGTTAAAACCGTCAGCGGCAACAGCGCCAAAATCGGTGGTTTGTCCCCGGCTACCACTTACACTTTCCGGGTTACGGCTTACAAGGGCGGCATTGCCGGTGCGGATGGCAGCAATTATGTGACCTGCACCACCCCGCTTACTCCGGCGGCGCCTAAGCTGACAGCCGGCAAGGGTACGGTCACGGTGAAGTGGAAGAAGGTGACCGCTTCCGGTTATGAGGTGCGCTATTCCACCCGATCGGATATGAAAAAGGCCAAGACGGTGAAGATCGGCTCCGGCAAGACGGTGCAGAAGAAATTAAGCAAGCTCTCCCGTCATAAAAAATATTATGTGCAGGTGCGGGCAGTTAAGACCCGCAAGAACGCAGACGGCAAAACGGTGACCTATCGGGGCGCCTGGTCCGGCAAAAAGAGCATTTCTACCAAATGAATATCACCTTTTGTGTCGGATTTTCTACTTGCAGGGCGGCGCAAAAAGTGCTATTATAGTAAAAATATTCTTCACGGAATAGGAATTTATTGATAACGGAGGTAATGTAATGAGCGAATACGGCGCAAAGTTTGTAAAAGAAGGGCTGACCTTTGACGATGTTCTGCTGATCCCGGCAGAGTCCGATGTGTTGCCCAACGAAGTGGATTTGTCCACCAAGTTGACCAAGGATATTACCCTGAATATCCCCTTGATGACCTCTGCCATGGACACGGTCACCGAGTCCAATATGGCCATCGCCATTGCCCGTGAGGGCGGTATCGGCGTGATTCACAAGAATATGACCATTGAGGATCAGGCCACTGAGGTCGATAAGGTAAAGCGCTCGGAGAACGGCGTCATTACCAATCCGTTTTTCCTCTCTCCCCGGCACTTGGCCCAGGACGCGGAGGATCTGATGCGTAAATACAAGATCAGCGGTGTGCCCATCTGCGAGGCGGACGGCACGCTGGTGGGTATCCTTACCAACCGGGATATGCGGTTTATGACGGACTTCTCCGTGCCCATCTCCGCTGTGATGACCCCCAAGGATAAGCTGGTCACCGCGATGGCCGGCACCACCCTGGAGGAGGCCAAGAAAATTCTGATGCGCTCCAAGGTGGAGAAGCTGCCTCTGGTAGACAAGAACGGCAAGCTCACCGGCTTGGTGACCATTAAGGATATTGAAAAGAGCGTTAAGTACCCCAACACCGCCCGCGATGAGAAGGGTCGCCTGCTGTGCGCTGCCGCTATCGGTGTAACCAAGGATATTATGGATCGTGCCGGTGCGCTGGTCAACGCCCAGGTAGACGCCTTGATTTTGGACTCTGCCCACGGTCATTCCGCCAATATTTTGAAGGCGGTAGAGCAGGTGAAAAATGCGTTCCCGCAGATCTCTCTGATTGCCGGTAATGTGGCCACCGCAGAAGGCACCGAGGCTTTGATCAAGGCCGGTGCAGATGCGGTAAAGGTGGGTATCGGCCCCGGCTCTATCTGCACCACCCGTGTGGTTGCCGGTATCGGTGTGCCCCAGATCACAGCGATTTATGACGCGGCAGAGATGGCCGACAAGTACGGTATCCCGATCATTGCAGACGGTGGTATTAAGTACAGCGGCGAAATCGTAAAGGCCATTGCGGCCGGCGGTTCCGTGGTGATGGTCGGCTCTTTGGTGGCCGGTTGTGAGGAGTCTCCCGGTGAGACGGAGATTTACCAGGGTCGTCAGTTTAAGGTGTACCGCGGCATGGGCTCTTTGGGCGCCATGAACAAGGGCTCTGCCGACCGTTACTTCCAAAACGGCACCAAGAAGTTCGTGCCGGAGGGCGTAGAGGGTCGTGTACCTTACAAGGGCCCGGTAGGCGATACCGTGTTCCAGATGATGGGCGGTTTGCGCTCCGGTATGGGCTATGTGGGTTGCCACAGCATTGCGGAGCTGCGCACCAATGCCAAGTTTATTAAGATCACCGGTGCAGGTTTGGTGGAGAGCCACCCCCACGATGTGTATATCACCAAGGAGGCGCCCAACTACTCCGGCAGCCGCCAGGATTGATTTTAGGAAAATGATGTTTCAAATGCCGAGATCCAGCCGTTTCTCGGCATTTGTCCGCTTTTGAGGTGAGCCTATGGCACAGCCGCAAAGCCGCTGGGTGCGGTTTAAGAGGTTCTTAAAACGGAATATGACCCCCACCTGGGCCAAGCATTTTTCGTACCAGGTGTTCAGCTTCCTGGTGTCTGTGGCTATGGTGATCGGGGTGGCCAATTATGCCATCACTCGCTCGTATGACGAAAGGAAGTTGACTTTTGTGGATGGATTTACCATTACGGCCCATACCGGTGCGTTCGATACGAACCAGAACAGCCTGGAGGCTGTGCAGGCGGCGATTGACCATCAGGTAGAGGTGCTGGAGATTGATGTGCGCCAGCGGCCGAACGGTATTTTGGTGATGGCCCACGACTTGGTGGTCAAAAACAGCGACGGCGTGCCCCTGGCAGACGCCTTTGCTCTGCTGGAGCCGACTGCCATTCGCTTGAATTTGGATATTAAGGAGACCAAAGTGCTGGGTGCGCTCCATGATCTGTTGGTGGAGTACAACCTGTACGATCGGGTGATCCTCACCGGGCTGGAGGTGTGGAATATGAACGCCGTAAAAGCCTCCACCTGCCGTGACCTGCCCTATTATCTCAATTATATTCCCTCCCGGTTCCAGATCTTTTCTGCGGATTACCAGCAGCGCCTGCTGAAAATACTGGAAGAGAGCGGCGCCATCGGGCTGAACTGCAATTATAAGCATGTGGGCGGTCGGTTGAGCAACTTCCTGCATAAGAACGGGTACAAACTCTCTGTTTGGACTGTAGATCGGCGCGATACCATGAAGCGCATTTTGGTGGCGAAACCGGACAATATCACCACCAAGCAGTACGATAAGCTGCAAGATGTAATCGCCCGGTGGGGGAAGAATAAATAAACGCAAAAAGGAAAGAGCACCCATGTGGGTGCTCTTTTTTTGTGTGGGCTTTCGTAGGGCGGGGACTTGCGCCTGCCCTGTATTTATGGTTGTGCAATCTCTTCGTCAAAGCCGGATTCAAAATATCCCTGCAAGGCGGACCAAATGCGGGCCTCTACCTGATCCGGCTGGCCGCTGCCGTCCACGGTGAGAATGTGCTCTTCCGTTTTTAATCGGTCAAACACCTGCTGATACCCGGTGCGAATTTGGCGAGCCAGTTCTGTTTTTTCATAGAATTCCGCGGCGCCGCCCCGGTGCGCTCTCCGGCGGGCACATTCCTCCGGGTCCACATCGACAAACACTACGGCGTCCGGGCGCAGGGTGCGCCGGGCAAAGGCGTTGTATCGCAGCAGATCCTCTAAATCAGAGGTGAGGGTCTGGTAGGCGAAGTTGGAAAAATAGTACCGATCGCACAGCACCGTTTGGCCGGCCTCCAGTCGAGGCAGCAGGTCCTTTGCAATATGCTCCACCCGGTCGGCGGCATACAGCAGCGCTACCGTTTCCGGCGCCAAGGCCAGCTTTTTTTGGCTGAACTGTTGACACAGTATCCCCGGGGCGCTGTCCCCCGGCTCCCGGGTACAGTAAACGGCGTTTGTGCCCAGCTTTTCCGTCAGTCGAGCACCCAGCCGCTCCAATTGGGTGGTCTTGCCGCTGCCGTCCAGTCCCTCAAATACAATGAATTTGCCCTGTTTCATACGCCCACCTCATTTTGTTTCTCTCCCCAGTATAGCAAAATTTCACCCCCCGGGCAAGACCAAGGCGGAAATTGGGGGGATAATCTGAAAATCCCCTTGCAATATAGAGCCAAAATCGGTATGATATAGGGGATCACAAAAATCGCGCCGGGGCGCTTGCGCCGGCCTATTTAATGGGGTAAAAAGATGAACAAATATGCAAAGGATCCGCAGGAGCTGCGGCGCATTTGCGCCAACCTGACTTTTGCAAAACAGCTGGGACTGATTGACGATGACAGTCTGGAGGCGGCAGAAGAACGCTGCCGTCGGGAGAATGCCCGCCGTGGGGAAAAGCTGGCTGCCGGGGAAGTGGTGTACGGCTTGACCGCCTATCCGCTGCCCGCGTATCTGCAATATGAATGCACCCGCTTTCGGCTGGCATTCGCCGGGGAGCGCAAGCAGGTGCGTTACAATTATGCGCCGATTACCGCCCGGGAAGAAAAGGCCTATTACAAGGCCAACAAGGACCTGTTTACGCGCTATATGGGGGACAAATTCCGTTTTCGTGAAGTGAAGCAGGTGGTTCGTAAGAAAATGCGAGAGGAGGAGTATGACCGTGCCGTCCAAGACTTATTACGTTAGTTCTCTTCACGGCAGTGCCGATTTTGACGGCCTTACCCCGCAGACGCCGTTCTTGCATCCGGCGCAGGCCAGCGCCCTCTCTTTGCAGCCGGGAGACAAGGTGCTCTTAGAGCGGGGCAGCGTGTTTGCCGGCGAGGCCTTGCACCTGAAAAACTGCGGCGATATTGCCGGCGCGCCCATAGAGATCGGCGCTTACGGTACGGGCGACGCCCTGCCTTGTATTGCGGCAAACGGTACCGGTGTATGGTACCAGGATTACGGCACGCCGCTGGATTTTGACGGCCATGTATATCGGGGAGAAGTGTCCTCCGCCGTGCTGCTCTATGATGTGGAGAATATTGTGCTGCGGGATCTGGAGATCACCAACGATGCGCCCTTTACCGACCTGGAAAGCTACTGCGCTGCAGACAAGATGGACCGCACCGGCGTGGCGGTGGTGGCTCGGGATCGGGGCACCTTGCACAGCATTACGCTCACCGGACTGTTTGTCCATGATGTGAAGGGCAATGTGTACAACAAGCACATGAATAACGGCGGCATTTATATGACCGCCCTGACTCCGGCCGATGAGGCCAAGACCGGCGTGGCCCGGTATGACGGTGTAACGGTGGAGAACTGTATGGTCCAGCAGGTGAGCCGCTGGGGTATTGCAGTGGGTTACAGCTATCGGCACCGGGACTTTGCTGCCAAGGAGCTGGCAGAAGACGCTTTCTTAAAATACGGCCACGAAAATATTACCCTGCGGGGCAATTATGTGGTGGCTGCCGGGGGCGACGCGATTACCCCCATGTACGCCCTGCGCCCGCTGGTGGAGCACAACACGGCGGACAGTTGCGCCTTTGAGATGAACGACCGCTATTACAAATACCCGGGCAAGCGCCAGGGCAAGGTGGCGGCGGCCATTTGGCCCTGGAAGTGCAAGGACGCCCTGCTGCGGTATAACGATGTGGCAGATACCAAACTGAACCAGGACGGTATGGCCTATGACGCAGACTCCGGAGACGGCACTGTGTATGAATACAATTACTCCGCTTACAACGAGGGCGGAGCCATGATGTTTTGCCTGGGCGAGGCGGTGCACAGCACCTATCGCCACAATGTAAGCTACCGGGATTTGGGGGGCGTGCTGTCGCCTTCCGGCAACCCGGACGGTTTGGTAGAGGGCAACACATTTTATATGGAGCCGGGTGTGCCCTTGCGGCGCAAGCGCAACCACGGCAAGATGAAACTGGTGAACAACACCGTCGTTCCGGCGGACAGCAAGGAAGATTGAGGTAACAAACTATGGCAAACAGAAAGGGCAGAGTCACCATCCCCACCGACCTGGATGTGGTGCCCCAGACCAAAGAAATTATGGAGCGCTGGGGCGCAGACGCCCTGCGTGACTGCGACGGCACAGAGTTCCCCCAGGAGCTGAAAGATACCGGCGCCAAGATCTACGCCACCTACTGCACCACCCGCAAGGACAACGCCTGGGCAAAGGCGAACCCGGACGAGGTGCAGCAGATGTACATTATGACCCCGTTCCATACGGCGGTAAAGGACACGCTGGAGATCCACCTGATGGACCACCTGTACCCGGCAATGCTGAAGGTGAATACCTATGATGATATTCAGCGTTGGTGGGAAGTGATGGACCGCACCACCGGTGCGCCGGTGCCGGTAGAGGACTGGCGTTATGATGGGGAGAGCGGCAATGTGGTGATCCGCACCGTGCCCTTCCACCAATACACCGTCAGCTTTTTGACCTACATTATGTGGGATCCGGTGAATATGTATAACGCGGTGGTCAACGACTGGAAAGATGCGGAGCCGCAGATCACCTTTGATGTGCGCCAGCCCAAGACCCATGCCCATTCCATGGAGCGGCTGCGCCGGTTTTTGGACGAGCACTCGTATGTGGATGTGATCCGCTTTACCACCTTCTTCCACCAGTTTACGCTGGTGTTTGACGAGATGGCACGGGAGAAGTGGGTGGATTGGTTTGGCTATTCTGCCTCTGTCAGCCCCTATATCTTAAAGCAGTTTGAGCAGGAGGTGGGCTACAAGTTCCGCCCGGAGTTCATTATTGACCAGGGCTATATGAACAACAGCTACCGGATTCCCAGCAAGGAATTTAAGGACTTCCAGGCGTTCCAGCGCCGGGAGGTGGCTAAGCTGGCCAAAGAGATGGTAGACATTGTGCACAGCTACGGCAAAGAGGCTATGATGTTTATGGGCGACCACTGGATCGGCATGGAGCCGTTTATGGAGGAATTCGCCACCATCGGGCTGGACGCTGTGGTGGGCAGCGTAGGCAACGGCGCCACCTTGCGGCTGTTTAGCGATATTAAGAATGTAAAGTACACGGAGGGTCGATTCCTGCCCTATTTCTTCCCGGATGTGTTCCACGCAGGTGGCGATCCCATTATGGAGGCCAAGACCAACTGGGTCACCGCTCGCCGTGCCATTCTGCGCAGTCCCATTCAGCGGATCGGCTACGGTGGTTACTTAAAGCTGGCGCTCCAGTTCCCGGACTTTGTGGATTACATTGAGTCCGTGTGCGACGAGTTCCGCACCCTGTATGACAATATTCAGGGCGTGACCCCCTATTGCGTAAAGAAGGTGGCCGTGCTCAACTGCTGGGGCAAAATGCGCGCCTGGGGCAACCATATGGTGCACCACGGTCTGTATTATCGGCAGAATTATTCTTATTTCGGTGTCATTGAGGCGCTTAGCGGCGCGCCCTTTGATGTGGCGTTTATCAGCTTTGAGGATATTAAGAGCGATCCTCACTTCCTGGATCCGTTTGATGTGATCCTGAATGTGGGCGACGCAGATACCGCCCAGACCGGCGGCGCCTACTGGTGTGATGAGGAGATCGTCACCCGGGTAAAGGCCTTTGTCTATAACGGCGGCGGCTTCATCGGCGTGGGTGAGCCGGCAGCCCACCAGTGGCAGGGCAAATTCTTCCAGCTGGACGATATTCTGGGCGTGGAAGAGGAAAACGGCTTTGCCCTGAACACGGACCGCTACAACACCACCGCCCACCCGGATCACTTTATCTTGGCGGATACGAACGGCGATGTGGACTTCGGCGAGGGCAAGAAGAACGTTGTGGCTCTGGAGGGTGCTCGGGTGCTGCTCCAGAACGAAACGGAGCTGCCCTTTGCGGTGCGCAACGGCTGTGAGGTGCAGATGGCGGTCAAAGAATTCGGCAAAGGCCGCGGCGTGTATATCAGCGGTCTGCCGTACAGCTTTAAGAACAGCCGCGTGCTGTACCGTGCAGTGCTGTGGGCGGCTTCTGCGGAGGCGGAGCTGCACAAGTGGTTCTCCACCAACTACAATGTGGAGGTCCACGCTTATGTAAAGAACGGCAAATACTGCGTGGTCAACAACACCTATGAGCCGCAAGACACCACCGTGTATGTGGGCGACGGCAGCGGGTTTGACCTGCACCTGGAGCCTAACGAAATTAAGTGGTATCAGATTTAACAGGCATAAAAAAACCGGCAGGGAACTTTCCTGCCGGTTACTTTTTGTGTAAAAATAAAAAGAAACGACAATCTTCGGAAGAAAATTGTCGTTTCTTTGGTGGGCAGGGATGGATTCGAACCATCGAAGTCGTAGACGGCAGATTTACAGTCTGCTCCCTTTGGCCACTCGGGAACCTACCCATATAAATGCGGAGAACGGCGTTACCAACTCCGCCGTGGAGCTGGTGAACGGACTCGAACCCCTGACCTGCTGATTACAAATCAGCTGCTCTACCAACTGAGCTACACCAGCATTTCTTAACGCCTTAATACTATAACACAACAAAAAATGATAGTCAAGCCCAAATTGCAAATTTCCAAAAATTCCGTTACTGGCAAAGGGCGTGCGCCTGCATAGACTAAAAGTGAGGTGATGTTATGTGCGGAATTGCAGGAATTCTGCGTGAGGATGTGGATCTGCGGGAGCAAGAGCAGCTGCTGTGCCAAATGAGCGACAGCCTGCGAAGCCGTGGCCCGGACGACAGCGGGCGATACTTAGAGCCGGGGGCGGCGCTGCTGCACCGGCGGCTGGCGATTATTGACCCGGCAGGTGGGCGGCAGCCTATGCGCTTTGGCGATTTAGTGATTGCCTATAATGGCGAAATTTACAACACGGCGCAGGTGCGCCATCTGCTGGAAAGCGCCGGGTACAGCTTTGAGACCGCCTGTGATACGGAAGTGGTGCTTAAGGCCTATCATAAGTGGAAAGCCGGGTGTTTGGAAAAGCTCAACGGCATTTTTGCTTTTGCGGTGTATGACACCCGCCGGGGCACCCTGTTTGCTGCCCGGGACAGGATCGGGGTAAAGCCCCTGTTTTACTGCAAAAAAGGGCGACTGTTTGCCTTTGCCAGCCGGATCCCTACCTTGCTGTTGCTCCCGGAGGTGGAGCCGGTGGTGGATCGCAGCGGGTTGGCAGAGATCTTTATGCTGGGGCCTGCCCGCTCCCCGGGGCACGCGGTGTTTCGGGATCTGGCGGAGCTGCCTCCGGCCTGCTACCTGACCTATGACCACGGCACTTTGCAGGTGCATCGGTACTGGAAGCTGCACGCCGCGCCCCATACGGACAGCCCGGCGGACACCATAGAGCGCACCCATCAGCTGGTGACGGACGCGGTGGAGCGCCAGCTGGTCAGTGATGTGCCGGTGTGTACTTTTCTTAGCGGCGGGCTGGACTCGTCCATTATTTCCGAGATCGCCGCCCGGCAGATGGCGGCGCAGGGGGAGCGGCTGTGCACCTACTCGGTGGATTATGAGGACAACGACCGCTACTTCCAAAAGAGTCTGTTCCAGCCCAATGCGGACAGCGATTATATTGGCCTAATGGCCGAGGCCATCGGCTCCCATCACCGCAACGTGGTGCTGGATAATGTGGATGTGGCAGACGCGCTGGTGGAGGCCACCCTGGCCCGTGGCGTGCCGGGCTTTACGGATGTGGACTCCAGCTTGTTGCTGTTTTGCCGGCAGGTGCACCGGGACTTTAAGGTGTGCCTGTCCGGTGAATGCGCCGACGAGATCTTTGGCGGTTACCCCTGGTATCATCGGCAGGAGATCTTGTTTGCGGACACATTTCCCTGGTCCCGCAGTGTAGATGTGCGCCAAAGTCTGCTGCGCCCGGGGCTGTTACCGGAGGGGGCGGACTATGTGCAGGCCGCCTACCGCCGCACGGTGGCGGACACGGAGGTGCTGGACACAGACAGCCCGCTGGAAAAGCGTATGCGCCAGATGTTCCGGCTGAACACCGATTGGTTTATGCAAACACTGTTGATGCGCAAGGACGCCATGAGTATGCACAGCGCCTTGGAGGTGCGTGTGCCGTTTTGCGACTGGCGGCTGGTGGAGTACGCCTACAATATGCCTTGGGCGCTGAAGTCGCCGGAGGGGCGGGAGAAGGGCGTGCTGCGCAAGGCCTTTGAGGGGGAGCTGCCCTATCAGATCGCCTGGCGCAAAAAAAGCCCGTATCCCAAAACCTTTAATCCGGCGTATTTTGCCCGGGTCAAGGCGCTGGCAGAGCCGGTGCTGACGGACACCGCCTGCCCGCTGTATGAGCTGCTGAACCGGGACGCGGTGGTCGCTCTTTGCCAAAACCCGGACACCCTGCAAGAGCCGTGGTACGGCCAGCTGATGCGCGGGGCACAGGTGGTGGCGTATGTGGTCCAGATCTACGGCTGGGTTCAGGCTTACGGCGTGACCTTTGACTTGTAATTCTCCCGGGATTGTGCTATACTGAGGCTGTGTTCCCCTGCCCGGTTTTGCGCCGGGCGGGGGGCGTGCAGCAGGCAGTGTCTGCCGTAGAGAGGAAGTGGTACATTTGACCAATGCAGAATATATTGAGGCCATCGGCGCCCGCTGTTCCCGCCGTACTTACAGCCACACGCCGCCGGATCCCCGGGTGCTGGAGATCTTGCAGGAGATGGTGGACGCCGTCAATCGCCAAAGCGGGCTTTCCTTTCGTCTGTTGGCGGATGGCACGGCCCCCTTTACCCTGTTTACCGGCAAATTTGCGCTGGTGGCTGTGTGCGGGCCGGACACGGAGTGGGCCAGAATTCAAAGCGGCTACTTTGGCGAAAGTATTGTTTTGCAGTGTGTGTACCACGGGCTGGGCACCTGCTGGGTAACGGGTACATATAATGAGAACAAGCTCTACCAAATGCTGGATTTGCCCCGGGATCTGCGCCTGTACGGCGTGATCACCATCGGCAATGTTAAGCCCGGCAAGAGCATGAAAGAGAAGATGATGTACAACGCCACCCACAAGACCAACAAGCCCTACCAAAAGATGATGGAGGCCTGCGACCGGGCGCTGCCGGAGCCGTATGTGTTTGCCATGCAGATGGTGGAAAAGGCACCGTCTGCTACCAACCGGCGGTGCGTGCGCTTTCGCTACGAGGAAGGCAAGATCTCTGCCTCGGTGGACGCGCCGTACTCGGACAAGAGCCTGGACTTTGGTATTGCCCAGCTGCATTTTCAGTTGGGTGCCGCCCACAAGGGTGTGCAGGGCAAGTGGAACAAAAAAGGGGAGTTCGTCACCGACGATAAGGTGATCAAATTCCCAACGCAATCGGAGGGGGAAAAAGAAAATGAGTGAAACCGCAGTGAAAAAAGAGAAGAAAAAGTGGTCCACCGGCAAAAAGGTGGCAGTGATCCTGTGCAGCGTGCTGCTGGCGCTGATCCTGATCGTGGTCAGCGGCGGGTTGATCTATCTGCACAATTACTGCCAGGTGAAGGACTACACCGTCACCGCTATGGGCAATCATGATGTGACCTTGATCGCCCACCGTGGGTTCCGTGCCGTGGCACCGGAGAATACGCTGCCTGCCTTTGAGGAGGCCGGCAAGGCCGGATTTACCGGCGCCGAGTGCGACACCTATCGCACCAAGGACGGGGTGTGGGTTATCTCCCATGACAGCCATACCTACCGTATGATGGATCAGCACGCCTTTGTGGAAAAAAAGACCTACGACGAGCTGCTCACCTACAATACGGACAATGGGGTGAATATCGACCAATACCCCAATTTGAAAATTTGCACCTTAGAGGACTACTTAAAGACCTGCGTCAAGTACAATATGACTGCTGTGATCGAGCTGAAAGGCAAAAACAACACGGAGCATTATGACGAGATCTTGAAACTGGTGGCGGACACCGGTGCCAAGCCGCTGTTTATCTCCTTCCATTTGGAGAATTTGCAGCAGATCCGCAAGCTGTCCCAGGATGTGCCGGTGTGGTATTTGGTACAGAAGATCGACGACCAGGCCATTGCAGACGCCAAGGCTCTGGGCGGAGAGTGCGGCATTGACTTTAACGGCAACAAGGACGAAAACACCAAGGAAGTGGTGCAAAAGTGCCTGGATGCCGGGCTGGAAGTGGGCGCCTGGACCATTGACGATATGGACACGCTGCAAAGCCTGAAAGACAAGGGTGTTACCTACATTACCACCGACAGCATCACCTATTAAGATTGTATAAAATAAAAAGCAAAATTGCCCCGGCGCCCTTTGTAGGCGCCGGGGCTTTCTGTACCTGCCGGAAAGAAAAGTGCAAAAAATCAAAAAAAGACTTGACATCCGGTTAGAAATCGTGTATATTTATGTTGTACTCATTACAAGTCAGTAATAATTACAACATAAAAAGAGGTGATCCCAACGGAAACGGCAGAGATCGTACAAATCTTTAAGGATCGAGGGTTTAAGGCAACGCCCCAGCGCATTGCCGTGTACAAGTATCTGTGCGAGCACCGCACCCACCCGGATGTGGAGAGTGTGTACCGGGCAGTGCTGGAGGACAATCCCGCTTTCTCAAAGACCACGGTGTACAATGCCCTGCAAGCCCTGGACGCCTGCGGTCTGATCATTCCGGTGACCATTGACAGCGGCCGAATCCACTACGATGCGGACACCCGCTTCCACGGGCACTTCCGGTGCGAAAAATGCGGGCGGATCTATGACTTTATCCCGGACCTGACGGGTATTCAGGGACTGGACGGCTTTACCGTCCACCACAAAGATGTGTACTTCAGCGGCATTTGCAGCTGTTGTCAATAAATGTGTTATCCAAATCATCTAAAAAGGAGAAAGACGATTATGAGCAAAAAGTATTATTGCCCGGTATGCGGGTATGAAAGCGACACACCCATTGATGTTTGCCCCATTTGCGGCGCCAAGATGGCCGTGCGGGAGAACGAGGAGCGCACTTGGGCTGCCGAGCACCAGGTAGGCATTATTGACGGCGTGGACGAGGAGATCGTCCAGGGGCTGAGAGACAACTTTAACGGCGAGTGCTCCGAGGTGGGTATGTACCTGGCTATGGCCAGAGTGGCACACCGTGAGGGCTACCCGGAGATCGGTCTGTACTGGGAAAAGGCCGCTTATGAAGAGGCAGAGCACGCTGCCAAGTTCGCCGAGATGCTGGGCACCACCCTGGAGCCCAACATGACCGCCTCCACCAAGAAGAACCTGGCCTGGCGCGTAGACTGCGAATTCGGCGCGACCCAGGGCAAATTCGACCTGGCCCTGAAAGCCAAGCAGTACGGCCTGGACGCCATCCACGACACCGTCCACGAAATGGCCAAGGACGAGGCCCGTCACGGCAAGGCACTACTGGGTCTGCTGGAGCGGTACTTCAAGAAGTAAAAATCACATAAGAGGGCGAGGCAACGCTTCGCCCTCTTTGCTGTAAGAGAGGCAGACGAAAATGAGCAAGTACAACGCCCTATGGGAATACATACAAGCCAGCGGCCGCCCGTCCTTTGCGCTGACCTTTGAGGAAATCCAACACATCGCCGGGATCCCCATTGACCATTCCTTCCTGAAATACAAAAAGGAGTTGGAGGACTACGGCTGTCAGGTGGGCAAAATCTCACTGAAAGAGCAGCAGGTTTCCTTTAATAAAAGTGATTGATGTGCGCTGATTGCTGGAGTGAATCATATGGTATATGGAGTAAGAGAGCCAGGTAATCAGACAAAGAGCTACGTTCAGAGCTGTGAACAGATGGTACAAAAGAGCAAGAGCGCATACAAGGAAAGCAGCATACAGCCACTGAAAGTGAACGCTGTATGCTGCTTTTTGCAGGAAAAGTGAAAAACAGGATGAAAATTCACATAAAAGTTTAAAAACTTCTGAAAAAAGTTTGTGGCTGAGCAACGAATCTTTTGAACCCAGGTTGTGAAATGAAAGGCAGGAAATACATACAGTATTCCTCCACTTCCATCCCTGAAATCTGCATCCATTATTGTCATCTTCCACCGATTATATCAGAAGTTCCTTAAATAGCTGAAGTCAATTCAGATCGCAATTCTGACAGATAATAAATGTATTGTCTCACAAGAGAGTCGTTCTGCTGCCCTTTGCGCACTATGGCCCAAACTTTATCCGTCTCCAGCTCCATTGTCCCTTCATAGCGGAACGGAATAGCTGTCAATCCATCCATCATATTTCGATACAAAAAGTGCAATTTTGAATCAAAATAGATACCTTTGATGTCTCGAATTGTACGCAACATCGTTAACGGATCGAGGGAAGGGGAGGGCAGGGGAAGCACAATTATTCCCGCCTGACCAAAGGCTTCTTTGTCTTTCGTAGAGAGTCCGGCAATAGGTCTCGAAAAAACGGGGCGGCCAGTCAAATCTTCAGCACCAATTTCAGCTTTTTGCGCCAGCGGGTCATCATTGCGCAAAATGAGATAGTACGGGAGACATCGAAGCAAGACGCTGAATGTGCCATCACTGTCTGCATAGCCACCGGAAATAATCAAATCCAGTGATCCGTCCTTTAGGTGCTGCATCAGCTGCGCCGGACGCATGATCTCATAAGATATCTCCACATCGAAGTGAGCATTTGCAAATGACTCCACGTGACCATTATCCCATAGGTTGTAGGACAGTGGGGCGTAGCCAATGCGCAGGCGCTCTTTGCTTGAAGATTTCAGCTTCTCAAGTTCTGCGGTCGCTTTTTTCCAGTCCTGGAGCAGCACCTGGGAATGCTGATATAGAGCTTTTCCGAAAGGAGTCATCTCTACGCCCTTTTTTCCCTTAATAAAAAGCTTTGCCCCCATTTCGCTTTCCAAAACAAGCATGGATTTGGACAGTGCCTGTCTGGAAATATGTAGCAGCTCGGCAGCTCTTGCAACACTTCCAGCCTCGCAAACGGTGCAGTAATATTGCAGGACGATAAAATTCATATTTAACACTCCAAGCGATCTATACTCAACCCTGTGCAAAGTATACCAGGAAAGCGCAAACTTTGCAACTAGAAGTTGACATTTTGCAAAAAGGAGCTTCTTTTCAACGGCTGCATGATTCTATATAATAAGAGTCGAATAAAAGAAGGAGGGTCCTCAATGAATTCAAAAACAAAAAAGTGGCTGGTAATCCTATTAGCTATCTGCCTGGTGTGTACTGTATGCGCCAGTTTAGTGCAACATGGATTTGGCTCTGTAAGCGTAAAGGCGCATAATATGGGCCTGTTGCAAAATACGCCCATGAAAAAAACCACATCGACCATCCCGAAAGGGCTTGGCTGATGTGGTTTTTTGCGTTAGAATTAAACTGCTATGAAAAACTCTGGAACGCAAGCTCAGTATACCGCAGTTGAGCAGAATAATCAACTGGTTCTTATACTGAACAGTGAAATTAAATTACCAGAGGATGCACCCGTCCGAGTGACCAGCGCCCAGCTTGAGGAACTGGACTACAGGAAACTGTACGCAGCGTATTCTTCCAGAGGAAGAAAATCGGTCACCGACCCGCGAGTGATATTCAAGGTAATGGCTTACGGATACCAATGCGGCATTTTTTCCAGCCGAAAGCTGGAAGAAGCCTGTCAATATCGAGTGGACTTCATGTGGCTTCTGGAAAATCAGAAGGCACCGGATCATGCTACTTTTTCTCGCTTTCGGACGGGCAGATGCTCAGAGGCGGTAGAAGATCTGTTCAACCAGTATGTATCCTGTTTGGAGACGCAAGGAGAAGTAGACCACAAAAGTGTTTTCATAGACGGGACAAAGCTCGAGAGCCGGGCAGGCAGATATACATTTGCTTGGCGAGGCACAGTGGAGAAGAATCTGGGGAAAGTAAAGCAGGCTGTTTTAGAAGAAACAGGCTATACAAAACTAGAGCAATTAGAGGAATACCTCTTAAAAGCAAAAGAAAATATTGCATTTGTCTATGGAAAAGGAAAGCGCAAAACAGACAAACAGCGTCAATGGGAAAAGCTGGATGCACTACGCCAGCGGTGGACGCAGTATGAGCGGCAGCTGGACATTATGGGAGAAGGACGAAACAGCTACGCCAAAACGGACACGGATGCGACCTTCATGCGGATGAAGGAAGACCACATGAGAAACGGGCAATTAAAACCGGCCTATAATATCCAAATAGCGGTAAACAGCGAATATGTCACAGGCATTGAAGCGTTTTCTAACCGGACAGATGTGGGAACGTTTATTCCGTTCATGCGCAAATTGGAGCTTGCCCACCAGCAGCGATATGAGGAAGTAACCACGGATGCCGGTTACGAGAGCTTGGATAATTATCTGTACCTGGAAGCCAACGGTCAAATGAGTTTCATTAAGCCAACCAATTACGAAGCACAGAAAACCAAGAAGTTTCGTGACCAAATCGGGCGGAT
>OIYO01000945.1_pt1 | contig 19312 bp, 16 predicted proteins | sample 1588191 | NCBI WGS metagenome assembly OIYO01 (sample SAMN03283275) | human gut metagenome | biome: human-associated habitat; material: feces | host: Homo sapiens | place: Peru | collected 2012 | reverse complement strand
CGAACAGCTTTCTTCGCGCATATCGTATAATGAGATCGACCTGCTTCTCTATTTCCGCAATCCGTTGGGTGCGCCGCAATATAATGAAGCGGAACACAATCTGCTTCGCCTTTGCGATATCTATAATGTGCCGGTGGCCACCAATATCGCCACAGCCGAAGCACTTATCCTGGCGCTTGACCAAGGCTCGCTCGATTGGCGTGAGCTTGTCAATCCGCGTTCGCAGGCCAAAGGTGCGCACGGAAAACTGTATTAAACGAAAAATAATTTTAAACTATAAACTACAATTAACAAATTTGTAGTTTTTTTATAGAATTTTTAACTAAAAAGTGGTATAATATAAGCCGTTATTTAAAGGGGGATTATCAATGAAAAACAAAGAAATAATGAAAAATAAAATTAGTTTAATACTAGTTATGATATCTATTATAATAAGTATTTACTTTATGCATTGTATAAACAACATAGGAATATTACCAAATAAATACTTAGCAATAATATATATAGTTATTATCCTAATTTTAATATTAATAATATTATTAATCACAAGAAAAAAAATAGTATTTTATATACTTAGTATAATCTTAATATTATTTACAAACACATCATATATTATTGGTTCTAATTATATAAATAAAGCAAACAAAACACTAGAAAATATTTCAAAGAAAAAAATTACAAATGTTAATTACTACATAATAGTTAAGAAAAACAGTAAAATAAATAAAATTAGTGATCTTAATAATAAAACAATAGGTTATATAAAAGATAATAATACTAAAAATTTATTTAATAAACTAAATAAACAAATTAATTATAATGAAAAAGAATATGTAGGATTAAGTAGTATTATTGCTGATTTAGAAAATGATACTCCAATAATATTAAATAGTGGATATATAGATGCATTAAATAGTGAAATACAAACATTTAAAAACTCATATAAAATCATATATACAATTACTTTAAACGAAAAAAATGATAATATGAACTCTTATAAAAATATTAATAAAGAATCATTTATTTTATATATTAGTGGTATTGATACATATGGAAGTATTACAACAGTATCTAGATCAGATGTTAATATGATCGTTACTGTTAATCCAAATACAAAGAAGATCTTATTAACATCTATCCCAAGAGATTACTACGTAAGTCTTGCGAATATGAATAAAAAAGACATCGGCAATTCCTCTTTTGCTTACAGCGTAAACCTGCTGCGAATGCTTTTGAAAATGGACTTAATAACCGATGACGAATACGGTAAAATAGTTAAAATCAGCGCGGAGCATTACGGCACAGAGATAATATGTGTCTGAATTCTTAAATTTAAAGTTTCAGGAAAATTGTGCTGGAAGTATTCGTACTCTCGTGGTATTGTTGTGTTGCCGAAAGGCAAAAACAGCAAGTGAGCTTACTTGCGGAAAGGATAAGGAATATGAACATTACGGAAATTACAAGTGTCAAAAAGCAGATAAACGGACGGCTGCGATTAGCTCCGTATTGTCGGGTATCAAGCGACTCTGCCGATCAGCTTCATTCCTTTGCAGCACAAATAAGATATTACAGCGAGTACGCAAAGAGCCACCCCGAATATGAGCTTGCAGATATTTACGCAGACGAGGGTATTACGGGAACAGAAATGAAAAAACGGGATGAGCTTAACCGCCTTATAACCGATTGCAGGAAAGGCAAGATTGACCGTGTTATAGTCAAATCGGTTTCAAGACTGGCGCGGAATACCGAGGAACTGCTCGTGCTGCTGCGATTGTTTAAGGATCTCGGCGTAAGCGTGTATTTTGAGGAGCAGGGCATTGATAAAGACAAACTTAATATGGAAATGATTGTAACATTCCCCGGTATGGCCGCACAGCAGGAAAGTGCGAACATATCGGGGAATATGCGTTGGAGCTACCAAAAACGAATGCAGTCGGGAGATTTCAACTGTACCTACCCCGCATACGGTTTTGACCTTAAAAATGGGCAGATGACTGTTAATGAGAGCGAGGCGGCGGTTGTACGCCGAATATTTGACCTGTACCTGCAAGGCTACGGTATTCAAAGCATTACCGAAATATTAAATAAGGACGGAGCGCCTCGGCGGTATTGTCACGGCAAATGGAGCTATGGTACGGTTAGATATACATTGACAAATGAACGCTATATAGGCGACGCGCTATTGCAAAAGAGGTTTACCACCGATATATTGCCGTACAAAAGAAAAAGCAATAACGGTCAGAAACCTAAGTACTATGTGGAAAACAGTAATCCTGCCATTGTCAGCAGGGAAACATTTGAAGCTGTGCGGGAGCTTATGAAATCACGGAAAACAGACGGCTGCAAAAGAACGGTATATCCGCTTACGGGAAAGCTGCGCTGCCCCGAATGCGGATTTGCGTTCCGCCGACAGATAACAAGGAATATTCCGTATTGGATCTGCTCCGGCAGATCAACGGGAACTGCCGATTGCCAAAGCCGTCGGGTAAAGGAAGAAGCGGCATATGAAACCTTTAATAAAATGATATTCAAGCTGAAATCCTATCGGTCTGAACTGCTCGGTACGCTTATACGCCAAATGGAAACTATGCAGAACCGCACAAATATAAGCAGGGAACGCATACGGCAAATAGATAAGGAAATATCCGACTTGGGAGCAAGAAACATAGTTATTGCAAGATTGCACACAAGCGGCGTTTTAAATGCTGCCGAACATTCCATGCAAGCCGCAGAAATAAACAACAAAATTACCGAGTTACGGACTGAACGCCGAAAGCAATTATTCGAAGACGAAAATAACGAGCTGATAGATACTCTTAAAGACTTAAATGAAATACTTGAAGAATATGAACCGACGACCGAACTTGACAGCGGGCTATTCGGGCAGGTCATAGAAAGTATTACCGTAGACAGCAATTCACAGCTTACATTCGAACTTATAGGCGGTATAAGGCTTACCGAGCAAATAGACGAAAAAGGGAGATGTAAATCGGTATGAAAAACAGGATTCTGCCTTACGGCTACTGCTGCGAAAACGGTAAGGTTATCTTACAACCGCAGGAGAGCAAAATATTAGCGCAGATATATAAAGAGTATACCGATGGCGGATCGCTTTCGGGCATTGCAAAACAGCTTAATAATGACGGGGTTGAGTACACAGCTGGCGTTGACGCGTGGAATAAAGGAAGACTTAAAAGACTTCTTGATGACAAACGGTATCTCGGCACAGAAAGCTATCCGCCGATAATAGCCAAAGAAATATATGAGGCCGTTCAAAACCTAAAAAGCGAACGCAATAACCAAAAGGAAACAGATAGGAAAAATGGTGTTTTCAGACTGTCAGTGCCGATCAAATGCCCCGACTGCGGGAGCACAATGCATCGTAGGCATGACGGCAGGTGTAAATGTCAGCAGCGTTGGAGCTGTAAGAATAAGGATTGCAACACCGTAATAGATATAGCGGATAACGACCAGCTGAAAGAACTATGTGAATTGTTAGAAGCGGTAAAACCCGAAAGCATTGATAAACTTGATAAAAAGCCGTTTTTGCCGAGTGATGAGGTAAACAGGCTTAACAATGAGATAAACCGAATGTTCGATTCAGTAGAAATCGACAGGGAAGTACTTCGTAATAAAATGTTTAACTGCGTAAGCGAAAAGTACAGTAGCCTTGATAATGACTTATACACAACCCAAAAGCTGCAGCTTGAATTTGAACGACCCATTACAGATGATTGGATGCAAAAATTCAACCGTACTGTAAGAGAAATAAGGATGCATAAGAATAAAGCAATAGGCGTTGTGCTGTTAAACGGACAACTAATAAGAAAGGAGCAGAAAAATGGAACAAGCGACTGTAATAAATCCGCCGAAAGTGGTTCATGTAATTGAGCCGACAATATCGGTAAGGGAAAGTGTAAAAAGCGGTTATCGACTGCTGCGTGTAGCCGCCTACTGTCGGGTATCTACCAAGCAGGAAGAACAGTTGAACAGCTATGAAAACCAAGTGGAGCATTACGCCAACCGAATCAACGCCGAAAACGGGTGGACGCTTGAGGGTATATATGCGGATAAGGGTATCTCCGGTACAAGCGTTAAAAACCGTAACGAGTTCAACCGTATGATACGCCGCTGCAAACAGGGTAAAATCGATATGATAATAACGAAATCCATTGCAAGGTTTGCAAGAAACACCGTTGACTGCTTAAAATATGTCCGATTGCTTAACGATCTCGGAGTGGATGTATACTTCGAGGAACAGGGAATACACAGCAATCAGCCCGGCGCGGAGTTTTACATAACAATATACGGCAGTATAGCCCAAAGCGAATCCGAAAATATAAGTGCGAATGTAAAGTGGGGTAAAGCACAGGCGGCAAAGGAAGGTAAGGTGATATTTCGGTATAATAATTTTCTCGGTTACCGCAAGGGAGATGACGGAAAGCCCGAAATCGTACCCGAAGAAGCCGATATTATTCGGCTTATATATGACCGCTTTCTCGTGGGCGACAGTCTTAACGGAATTGCCGAGCTGCTTGAATCAAAGGGGGTCGCAAGCCCGTCAGGAAAAGATAAATGGCAACTGTCTACAATACAGTCCATTCTTTCAAACGAAAAATACAAAGGTGATGCCGTAATAAATAAAACATATATACGGGATTGTATATCCAAAAAGGTTATGGTAAATAACGGTGAACGCCCAAAATATTATGTGGAAAATAATCACCCCGCTATTATAGACGCCGTTACATTCGGCAAGGTACAGGAAGAACTTGCACGGCGCTCAGGTAAGCGCAAGGTCAAGCAAAAGGGTACAAAGACCGAGCAGGGGAAGTATTCAAGCAAATATGCGCTGACCGACCTGCTTGTATGCGGAGAATGCAAGACACCTTATCGCCGATGCACATGGACGGCGGGCGGCAAGAGGAAAATAGTGTGGCGCTGTATAAACCGACTTGACTTCGGTAGGAAATACTGTCACAACTCACCGACTTTGGAAGAAAGTATATTGCAAAGGGCTGTAATGGCGGCGATTATGAAAACCGCAGATATGAACGCAGAGAGCCTTAAAATGCTGAAGCTGCATATAGGAATGGGATTACAAAATGAGAGGTGCGAGGATAACAGTCTTGATATACAAATACGAATTGCGGAAATAGACGCGGAATTCAAAAAAATGCTTGACCGTGTAACCGATGATACATTGGAAGCCTTTGACGATGAAACCGCCACACGGCTTATGGATGAAAAAAGCCGTCTGCAACAGCAGCTTGACAATATAGCCACCGCTGAACAACAGAGAGAAAATGCAGAGTCTCGGCTTGACGACATCTACACGATACTGGACGGCATAAAGAACCGCCCGATGGAATATGATGACCGAATCGTCCGGCAACTGCTCGAATGTGTAGTGGCCGACTCAAAAGAACAGATTACCTTGATATTTAAGGGTGGGATTAAGGTGGAGCAGTATTTGGAAAGATAATCAATATTTCAATCCACACCAGATTTTATGAAAGATATTTTAAGCGTGAATATGTTTGTGCGGAATTGCTCTCGTTCAAGTTTGAATATCCCCAAGTCAAATTTGATAAATATGCACAAAAGCAAATGACGATAAAGTAGTTTCAGGGGGATTATAGCCTTAATTTATCCTTAGATGTCTCCTTTATTATATAGATTAATGGTGTAATTTACCAAAAAAACGAAAAATTGGATTGATTGACGATACAAATACTTTATTGTATAATAAAATTATAATACTGTTTTAAGAAGGTATATTATGATAGTTAAAAACGCAAGATTATCCAATTTCAAATCATTAACGAATGAAAATAATGTATTAGCGGTGGAAAAAACTATAACAGCATTGATTGGAAAGAATGAATCGGGTAAAAGTAATGTTCTTCAAGCTCTAGGTTTCTTAGATACTTTGGCACCATTGAATGCAAACTATAAACAGTTTGCAACACGTGATCAAAGTGAAGTCCCGACAATATTAATAACATTGTCTTTTTCAGACGATGAAAAAAATCTTTACGATAACATTAGTGAGGATACAAGTATTTTTTACAATTACTCTGATGTTGAAATCAAGGGTGGATTTTCATCATTAATTTCTAAAGACGAGGTATTGGCTTCTGCGATAAATAATTTGATTGATGTTGCCAATTCAAATAGCTTAGGATTTAGTAATGCTAATTTAGTTAATTTTAGGACTCACATACATAACTTGAAAACAATTGACAAAAAGATTCATTCTAATATATTTTTTGATTTAAGTAATGCGAGTAATATAATAAATGATTTAATTGTCGATACAAAGGCACAGTATATTGAATATATTGATACGATTACGGAAAAGTTAAGAAATTATTATAATTTAATACCACAAGTATATTATCGACCTTCGGATGATGTTTTAAAAGATGTTTATTCATTTGAAGAAATAAAAAGACTATTTGGCAACAACAATTTGTTTAATAGTTTAATGGCGGCTGCAAATATAGATAAAGAAACTCTTTTTGGGGCATTTCAAAATAGTAATGACGCATCGCTAAAGACATCTCGAAAGAAAATTCAAAACAATATTAATAAAATTACAGATGAGTTCAACAATTACTATACGCAAGAACATATACAATTGGATTTTGATGTTGAAAGCGGAGTTGCAAAATTATTTATAAGTACTGCGGATAGGTATATGAGCTTTTCAGAAAGAAGCAATGGTCTTAAGTGGTATTTTAGTCTATTTATTGATACAAAAGCGAAGATTGATAATAATAGACCTACTCTATATCTATTGGATGAACCGGGTGTTTATTTGCATGTTAAAGCACAAAAAGAATTATTGCAGTATTTCAATCATTTATGTGATGATGGTAATCAGGTTATATATACTACTCATTCACCTTTTATGATTGATAACAACAATGTTTATAATATTAGAGCTGTAGAAAAGGATGAGTATGGAAATAGCAAAATTTATAAATCAATATATAATCATCAATTAAGCGAAAAATCTAAAATGGAAACACTTTCTCCACTTATAGAGGCGTTCGGCATGGAGTTAAGATATAATATCGGTCCTCAATGTACCCAAAATAATATAATAGTTGAGGGTGTCACGGATGCCATGTATTTTACTGCTATGCTGAATTATTTTAATGTTAGAGAAGATAAAAGACCACATATTATACCGTGCGCCGGTGTAAACAATATTAATCATGTAGCATCTATTTTGACTGGTTGGGGATGTAATTTTAAAGTTGTATTGGATCATGATACTCAAGGTTTTTCTGAATATAAATTAATAACTCAAAAAACATCTTTATTAGATGAAAACATTGTGTTTTTTGTGAATTTGGAAAAGCCGGAAAAAGAACAAGATGTAAAAGATGAGAAAAGTGCCACAACTGAATCATTAGTATCTAATGTAGATAATGAAAAGCTCTTTAACAAATATAATGGAACTAAAAATACGAAATCATTAGCGGCAAAGGAATTTTTGGACAAGGTGACTAATGGTGAAATAATTCCGAGCCAAGAAACAATCGATAATTTTAAAAACTTATTTATAGCCATAGGGATAAACATTAAATAATTTGTTCTTAAAATTAGATTTTAAATATTGCGAGGGTTCAAAGACATATTCAAAATTTGCAAAAAATCTTTTTCGTAGTGAAAACACATAGTAAACAGTGGGTTTTTGAAGACCCGCTGTTTTATTTTTGTCTTAAAATCATTATTTCCCCCCTAAATCCCCCCATAAAAGAATAATATATAAAAAATCCTTGATACATTTTCAGTACCAAGGATTATAATATATATTAATTCAAACTGTCTTTGAATATGTTGTCTATGTAATTTATAAAGGGGGCTGCGGCTTTAATTAAATCGGATTCTGTTGAATGGGTGTATACGCTGTCTGTTATTGAGTCGTTTAATGTATGCCCCATTAACCTTTTCTTGAAATATTCACCTATTCCGCAATTATTAAGCATTGTGCAATAGGTATGTCTTAAATTATACGGGCTGTATTCATCTCTGTTAGGAATAGAAGTATTGATTATCTTGTTTCTGTAAAGCTCTGCTCCGTTAATAATATCCATCTTATTTAGTGTAGTAATCCAACAACGATTTAATGTGCTTGAATTGTGAGGCTTTAAAGGGTTTATTTGCTGATGAAAAACATAGATTGGCTCAATACCCTTTGATAATAAATTTTCCCTATCGTGTTTTATCAGACTTAACACATAATCGGGTAGTGGAATAATCCTTATACCGTTTTCTGTTTTTGACTTTTTAATATAAAGTATTCCTTTTTTAAAATCAATATCTTCATACCTAATATGATATAATTCACAAGGTCGTATACCCGTAGCGAGCATTGCTATAAAAATATAAGTAGGTGGATATTCTTTTTCTGCTTTAACCATTAAGGCAATTTCCTTTGAGGAAAATACTTTTCGCTTTTTGATAGCGGTAGTTTCTGGCAGTTTAAGATTAATTCTTCTTTCCGGCATATATTCATTTTCCATGGCATAGTTAATTATGCGTACAAGAGTCATTCTTATCTTTTTAACCATTGAAATTCCTTTGCCGGCAAAACTGTTTAAGAAAAGCTGATAATCTTTTTTCTTTAGCTGCGAAATATCAAATTTTTGAAGTTTGGGAAGAACATGCCTATTTAGGTCTGAATAGTAATTGTTTTTGTTTCCACGGCTCATACCCGAATCTTTAATCTCAACATTATACCATTCTAATGCAACTTCTCCAAAGGTTCGCGCCTTGAAAGTATTATCTATATGTTCAACCTTTTTGTGATACTGATTTGCAAGTTTTTCAGCACATTCTCGAACGGTTTTTCCCTCAGCCTGAAGTCTACGCTGATGTCCGTCTGTAATGTCTCGGCTCAATAATATGGATTTTTTAATTTTGCCGTCTTTATTATAATTGATAATACCGTTTGACAATTCAAGCTCGATTTGCTGTTCGTATCTTTTTATCAGTGCATTATATTCTCTGCTGTTCATTTATGATATTCACCCACAAAATCAGATTCAAGAATTTCATATAAATGTTGAGCAACTTCAGGAACAAAAAAGAGCTTTTCATTGCCGTTAGGTAAATACTTTAAGGTGAAAAGCATACGAACTGCTGTCTCACGGGCAACACCTATACATTTGGATAATTGTGTTACATTGATATACATTTTACCGTTGGTGGCTTCCTTTAATTCGGAAGAAAGGTTGTCTATATACTCAGATTTTTTCATTCATCATCACTCCTTGTTAAGCATATTTTTTAGCGTTTTCTGATTAGATTTTGTTGATAGACAATTTACAGGCATATAGTATCACCATCCTTTTTTATTTATATATTAAAAACTTTCCACATCATCCGTAATCAACTATTAACTAATTGCTTTAATCCAAGCTGTTACGGTTATAATGCAGAAAGTTTGTAATTTATATTATAGAAGCTGATATAAAGCTAAATAAATATATCAATTAATGCCTCGGTATATATCGAAAATCATATTTGTATATAACTTTTTTATTATACTTTAACTTTTTAAACTTTGAATTAGCCTTAATAAAGGCTGTTTCTTATAATTATAGGCTTTAAATTACATTTTTGAATAATAAAATTACTTATTATTTAATATGAGAACCTGCTTTCTCTCACCGACTTGAATTTTTTAAATTTCTTTAAATAAAATGACTTATTTTGCGTTTGCTATTCTCTCGATATAAAAGTGATTAACAGGTTTATAAAACCCTTCAATATCTTTCCATTCTAAATCAAGTTTTTCTGCTAATATTTCAAAAAGATACTTGATATTTATATCGTTAGAAATACAATATTGTATTTCACATTGTTCAATTAAGTATTTTATGTAATAATCCTGCTTGTCTCGCTCTAAATGATTTTCTCTTATAAATGCTTCTACTACAAGTTTACAAGCCTTTTCAACTTTAGTGCTGTTAATTTCTATTCCTACGGCTCTGTTAATCTGTGATATTATATTTCCGAAATTAACATAGATATATCTGTCGGTATTACGCTCTATAACTATTTTTATAAAGCCTGTATCTTCTAAATCTTTCAACCATCGTTGTATTGTTCTGGAAGATACTCCTATATCACTTGCAAGTGTATTATTACTGCCCCAAAATGATTCACTTGCTGAAACATCTTTTATATATCCCATTAAATATGATAAAAGTATTATATGACCGTATGTAAGGTTAATATATTTATAACTCTTGCTTTGTGAAACATATGTTTTAATTAAATTAAACATTTGATGATATAGTATAGAAAAGTATTCTTTTTAATATATTTTTCTTCTTTTAATTTATCTAAATATAATTTAATATCTACATAATCATATTCGGGGTGCAATTTTGGATTAAAGGTTTTAATAATCTTTTTCATATAATTCTCCTTATTTGGTATTTTTAATATTTGTTCTGAAAAGAACAATTTAATATAAATATTAATATTTTTTATTTTATTTATTTAATTATTTCTTTATTATTATATATTATTGTACGCAGCATTTTCATAGCTTGACGATGATTTTTCGCACATATTATGTCAATGTGTCGCTTACTATATGAAAATTCAGCATACCTTTAAGACAATTTATCACTCCACCTATGACAAATTGAATATAAAATTTTAAAAGTATTCTTCTCTATTTGAAGTTTTACATTCAGGTTGTAAAACTAAACAATATTTAACTTTCACATTAAAGGAAAGTTTGTTACGGATTTGAATATCACCTCCAAACGGCGGTTGAGTCTAATATTAATAAATTGAAATATATTAAATAAAAAAACCTTATGTATTTTTCATCATCTGAAGGCCGATACATTTTGATGCTACAATTAAAGCAAAATGCCGGCTTAAAGATAATTTAGAAGAATACATAAGGTATATAAAAGTAGAAATACTTATTGTAGTGCTATTATAACATATATAAATTGATTTGTCAAGGCCTAATTTAAAAAAATTAATAATCTATTTACACATTATGATTTGATACCTGTTATAATAAATGTTTAAAGTAAATCATGCAGAAAAAATTACATTGAAATATAAAATCACAAGGAGCTGTTATATTCCCTAAATCGGAAATACAACAGCTCTTTTTTATTCTTTAGAAAATTCAAGAATTATGGAATTGAGGATGTTTATTTGTTGGTCTGTAAGACTATCAACATTTATAAATTTATGCTCCTGCAAGCCTAATAAATAATCGGTGGTAACATTAAATTCCTTTGCGTACTTAATAAGCATATCAAGGCTTGGAGGGCGCGCGTCTGTTTCATATGCCGATATAATAGACTTCTTTACCCACATTCTTTCGGCAAGCTGCGTTTGAGTAAGGTTTTTAGATAATCTAAGCTCCTTTGCAATCTCCGAAAAGTCACGCATTACATTATAGAAAATATAATAAAATGATACCTTTGGTTACAATCTAAAGATGTCTATACATGTACTTCAATAAACAGTTAACCTTATTCAGTTTTTTTATTTCTAATATTTAATAAAAAAATTGTTTATTTTTACAGACCATTATGGTATAATATTTTTGCGACACAGTTTAATATATAATCCTCTTACAGGCATACATTTGGTAAAAACGTATGCTTTTTGGCTTATACCTGTGGAGGAGAACTGTGTCGCAACAGTGGCCAAACTACGTTTTTCGGTGCGTAGGTTTGACCTGCGCACTTTTTTATTGCCGATTATTACAAATCATAAGGAGATTTTATTATGGATGATTTTATGAAATTCATGCTTATTAGCGGAAATCTACAAAGAATGCAAGAAGAATTAGAAAATGAACCAGCCGATTCTTTTTCATCTGAAGAAAATGATTTCGATGATGAAGATGAAAAAGATATTGATTTTGATATTGATGCTTTAGATGATGAATCACCGTATGATGATTACTTTGAAAATAATTTTGATGATGAGTTTTAGTGGGAGAAATTCTAATGTTTATATGTCCTGAATGTAATAATTGTAATGTTAATGAATCTGATAAATACTGTTCAGAATGTGGCTGCCCTATAGATTTCATCAAAAACAATCAGCCTGTAGATACAGAAGAAACCCTACTGATTTGTCCTGAATGTTCTGCGAAAGTCAAGATGTCTGAAGAGTATTGTCTTGAATGTGGTTGCCCCATTGACTATATTAAAAAAAATCAGCCTAATATTGAAAAATCAGCTACATTAAATTCGTTAATATGTTCTGCATGTGGTGCTTCGGTTTCTTTAGATCAGCAATACTGCCCGAATTGCGGATATCCTGTAAGCAGTATTATTAATGAACAAATAACTACCGCAATATACTCTGCATCAACTGATGTCAGCGATTTATTAAAAGGCGCTGAAAATGGTGATTCGGAAGCTATGTATTGGTTAGGATATCACTATTTTTACGATGAAGAAGAAGAAAATGAGGATTTGGCAAAAAAGTGGTGGCTTAAAGCGGCTCAAAAAGGAAACTATAAGGCCAAAGCAGATTATGAAAAAAACTTTCAAGAAATGATAAATTTAACATCTGAATCAACTATTAAACCGATAGTTGAAAAGTATCCTCTCAAAAAATTATTTGATAAATACGATTCTATTATAGCGGTAGATACAGAAACCTCCGGTCTTGATTTTATAAATAATAGAATAATTGAATTGGCGGCTGTTAAATTAATTACACAGAATGGAAACATTGTTGTAGCAGATCAAATGGATAATTTGATTAAACTACCCATTGGTACGACATTAGATTATAAAATCACTCAACTGACAAATATAACCAATCATCAATTAAATAAAGAAGGCTTAGATTCCTCGGTTGTATATAATAATTTTGTAAATATGTTTGCCGGAGAGAAAGTTCTTATAGTTGCTTATAATGCTCATTTTGATTTAAGCTTTCTATATTATTCCTTAGTCAGAGAAGGCTTGGATTATGTGCTGAAAAAAATTGATATGTTAGATGCTCTTACCATATTTAAAGATCGCAGAGAGTATCCACACAAATTGGAAAATGCTATAGATGCGTATAATTTAAACAATATCGTTGCTAATACTCATCGTGCAATAGATGACACTCTTGCACTGGTGGAAATACTAAAGTCAATGGATAGTGAGTGCGATGATTTAGATTGTTACATAAATCTCTTTGGGTACAATCCCAAATACGGAGTTCAAGGCAGGCAAATACAATCCGTTAATTATTTGCCGCAATATTATAATAGTTATAAAAAATTATATGAGTAAAGGAAGCTTCAAATGGGTGCAGTGGGTTTTCAGGCAATAACCAATCTTAGAGCAACCGGTAGTCCTCGCCGTTTCTTTAGAGCTATTAATGAGTTTTTACCTTTTTTATATAGCGAATATGCAATGTCAATTAATCTTAATAGTGAAACAGAACTTTATGCTGCTATTCGGCAATGCATTCAGGACAGAATTGTTTCTACAACTGAGTTAGTTGAAAAACTGAGAAATAATAACAGGGTCAATAAATTGATTTCATTATTTCCTCAAACCGATAATATCGACGATTGGGCTAATTTCTTTGGTAGATGCAGTTGGGATTCTACAGATGAAAATAATATTTTTATAATTAATGGATGTAAATTCATAATGCCAAAACTCTTTTTAAGTCTTGTTTCGGTAAATGGTGAATATTTTGCATATAAATACAGCTATAATCCTGCTGACGGGAGTTGTGCGTTTGAATACTTTAATGTTGAAAATGCACCTACTGACCCTATTGATATTGACAATCCGTTTATATTCACACAAAATCCTCAATCATTTTTTGAGGAAAAAAATTCGGTTAATACATTTGAAATGACAGAAGAAGAATTTTTTGAACTTGACAGCATCAAATCATCTGATGAGGATCAACGCAAAGCCATTACAGCTGGAACAAACCGAAATGTTTTGGTGCTTGCAGGTGCCGGCAGCGGAAAAACCAGAACACTTGTAAGCCGGCTTGTTTATTTACATATGATCAAAAAAATCCCTCTTGATCGTATACTTCTTCTCACTTTCACAAAAAATGCTGCCGAGAATATGAAAAAACGCGGTGAAGCGATACTTAATCCGGTTTACATGCAATTTACCCAAGGTAAAGAAAAACCTAATATTCGCGCAAAAACCATTGATGCTTTCACATATGGTATTATGCGCGAATGTTATCAAGAAATCGGTTTCTTAGAAGAACCTATATTCAAATTAGATAGAACACCGCAAACAAGAGCGGAACTTCGAGATTTACTAAATGATACTATATGTGAAAACAACATGAAGGGTATCTTCTCACGATATTATAATGATGACGGACAACCCAACGATAAATTCAGATTCTTAATGTCGGACGTTGAAAAATTTGCATGCGGTATGCCTATTAACTATGCTGGAATTGAACGTTTGCTGCACGAGTTTATAGCTAAACAAATATCACTTCATACTGTTTATGATTTTGTTTATATAAATTATCTTGTAAAGCAAGCAATTTATAACCCTACATCTGCACTTAAAGAAATTATCGCATCACGGTATGACTGTATTTTATTGGATGAGTTTCAGGATATTAATGTTTTGCAGAATGAAACATTTAAACCTTTTTATAACACATCTATGCACTTCACTTTCGTTGGCGATGACGATCAGTCAATATATGGTTGGAGAGGTTCAAACAATTTAATTATCAAAGATTTACTTAAAGACTCGAATGTTGATACATATTATTTACTTACAAATTATCGAAACAATCCTAATATTGTCAAAGCCGGAAATGTTATTTTAAATCTTATTACCGGAAGAGCAAAAAAAGATAAACCCATAAAACCGAATAGGGTGACCGGAGCTAAAATCAGGATAGCCTGCTATGATGATAAATACACCAATCTTACAAATGAAGTGGAACGCCTGATTCAAAGTGGATATAGCGCTGAAGATATATCTATTCTTTCAAGAAATAACGACGATAAATCAAAAATAATTCAATCTTTAAATGCGGCAAAAATACCGGTAGCAAAAGAGCAAATTAAAATTGATGTCAATGATAATTATAAGCTCATGAAAGCTCTTATAAGCATTTTAAATGAATATAATATTATTGCCGCTTGTCGTGAAGTAAAGCGAATATGTAATGCATTTGATTTAACGGAAAACCATGTCAAAAAAGTAGTTTTAGGAAAATCCAAGCCGCCGGAGACTCTTAAAAAAATCTCAAAACTTGTTGACGAATTGTGTGACCCAAACAATGATACCCTTGCAAAAGCAGTATACAGATACTCATTAAAAGCCGGAGAACTGTTTGAAAACTCAATTAATGACAGGCATTCAGATCAGGTATTTGAATCCTTCGAACTGTTCTGCAGTAATAATTCAGCGCCATGGCCCGTATCGGCAAAACAACTAAAAGAGATATTACGAACTTTTGAAGACAATACCAGAAAAGAAAATCAATCCGGAGGAGAACTTGATAGCGGAGTCAAAATCAGCACTATTCATAATGCAAAAGGACTCGAATATGAAGTGGTGTTAATAACAGGTTTGAGTATTGGTAAATATCCTAATACCGAATTAATAGACCAGAACTTTAATATACGCAACGAACAACTTAAAACATTACAAGATTCTAAACAGTCATATGAACGCTTAAAGCAAAGCGTAAAAGAGGAAAGCTTTATAGCAATGCTTCAAGAAAGTGTAAGCCCTAATTTCGACCGAAACGAAGCTAAGGCCATGAAAGAATTTAGAGAAGAGCTCATAATCTGTTCAAAAAAGGATATCATTGGGTTATCCGCCAAGGGAGTAGAGGCTTTTTTAGATTCATATAAATATTTTATTCTTCCATTAGAAAAAAGATACCAAGACGAAATTGCTAAACTTTCAAAACATGGAATGATGTATAAGGAACGCCATGAAATTCTCAGCGAAGAAATAAGTTTACTTGAACAAGACGGCGATGATACTAAATCCAAGCAAAATGACTTTGATACTGTAGAAAAGAAACTCTGTTTTCTTAGAAAAAGGGCACGGAAATCAAAAGATCGCTTTGAGCGTTTTGAGGAAAGCATAAAAGCCATAAAAAGCCATTACAAACTATGTCTTGTTGCAAGTAGTTATCTTGCTGAAGTAAAAAAGCTGAATGAAATAGAAAAGCTCCGTACAGAACTTGCAGAGGAGCGCGAGCGTTCCGTAAATGAAGAACGCAGATTATTTTATGTTGCTTTAACACGTGCAAAGGATATACTTTACCTTTGCTATGAAGCTGGAGCACAGGAATCCGAATTTGTTCGTGTTATTCCAGACGATTTAAAAGAACAGTATGCTATTTTAACTAAAGAAGATGAGCGGGAATTTATTCGCCTTAAACAATCATTAGCTAAGGAAGTAAGCAAAGAGAAAACCGACGATAATGTTATTGATTCCGATACCACAAAATTGGTAACCAATAATAATTTCAAGCAATATATATCTGAAAATCTTTCCAAATTCAGAAATAATAATCCGATTTTCAACAATCTTCCTGCCAAAGCAAATGATTTTTTTGAGAAGGCAATGGGTTTGCTTTTCATCGGTGAATTTACCGGCTCGGATTTTAAAACCGAGTTTGCTCACAATATGCAGCGCATGGCTGAATCTTTGCTTATTTTTGCTTCCGGAACGAATGCTCAATTGTTTAAGACAAATGATTCTTCTTTGGCTATGCAAATAGCAGACGATATATATAAAGCCACCAAAAAATGTGCAACATCATATGTTAGTAAACGCTATGTCTCTGATTTGCTAACGAAGGAATCAAGATTTGGCGATGACCTGTTGGGTCTTAAAAGTGCCGGAGTATTTCACTACGTTATTCGTTCGGGTAAATATACCATTCCATCAGGGGTAAAGGATTCTTGGAATCGTAAAACTCTCCCATGTGATCCGGACAAGTTTCTTATTGCCGTTACTGATATTGCCAATACTCGCAATGTTCTTATCCATCCCAGCGACAAAAAATGGCCCGATGATCCAATCCCTATGATTTTATCTAATATGGAGATTATTATTAAAGGTTGTTGCAACGGTAAAATAAGCAATATGCCTGCATCGACAAAGCCTATTACCGATGCAGTAAAGTCTTCTGATATAACAATAGGTTTAAAATTGAAGCATTGCACATATGGAGTTGGTACTGTAATAAGCAATTACGAACAATCGTTTACTGTTAATTTTAAAGAGGTTGGAAATAAAGTATTTATGAAATACTCTGCAGAAAAATATTTTACAAAAATATAAAATCAATTTATTAAAACGGGGATTTGAAATGAGTTTGATTAAATGTAATAATTGTGGTGGGAAATTAAGCGATAAAGCTAACATTTGTCCACATTGCAAATGTTCTATTGAAAAAGAAACCGTTATAAAAACCGTCAGTTTAATACCTCACTCCGACAATATAAAAACCAATAGCAGTGTGAATGATTATTCATTTTATAGAAGCTGTGCCAAAAATAACAGCTTTTCGGAATTACAGGATATGCGTTCGCACAGAAAGGGTAGTTATTATTCGGACTTTACTGAAAACTTTGCAAGGTCAAAAATACACCCACATTTGGATGATGATAAATAATTTAAAGGAGATTATAAAATGGCGTTGACAATTTGCCCTGAATGTAAGGGGAAGGTAAGCGATAAAGCCGAATTTTGTCCTCATTGCGGCCTACCCAAAAAATATATATTGTTACAGCAAACTGAAACAGAAAATGAAAAACTTATCGATTTGGTTGTTCCTGAGGGAGCATGCAATATTTCAAGTTCGATGTATAAAGATCGAGCAGATATAAAAAGTGTAATTTTACCAAAAAGTTTACATTTTATGGGGCGCAGAGCTTTTGAGGGTTGTATTAATTTAAAAGAGGTGACAATTCCTGGTGGTTTAAAGACAGTTAGCATTGACGCATTCAAAAACTGTATAAATTTAATCAATGTCACTCTCGAAGAAGGTGTAACGGAAATAGGAGGTGGTGCATTTAGCGGATGTGTAAATCTTAAAAAAGTAATTATGCCGAGTACATTAAGAATTATAAACAGCGCTTTTCACGGTTGCAAGAATCTAAAATATGTAAATATTCCCGAGACAATTACTGTAATCGTAGGAGGAACTTTTGATGAATGTCCAAAGCTTACAATTCCGAAAGAGCTCACATCACATCCGATGCCTGAAAGTTATGATTATGATTATGATGAGTATGATAATGGCAATGAGTATTGGTAATATGAAATATCATATGAATTTCAGAAAAAAGTTAATAAAGAAATCAAGAATCGATTAGAACAGATTAATTATAATATGTAATTATTACTACCGCCGACTACCTAATAGCAGGTGATCGGCGGTGTATTTTTATATATGCTTGACCTTTCGGTAAAATGTACTCGGTTTCATATTAAGGCGTTTCATAGCTTCGCTGGCGGTTATGGCACCGGATTTCCAAAGAGAAGTAATTTCGTTAAACCTCGGATGTTCAATCGGTTTTCTGCCCTTGTAAACGCCGTTCTGCTTTGCTATGGCTATACCTTCGCGCTGCCTTTGTAAAATGTATTCTCTTTCAAGCTCTGCAACCGCTCCGAAAACCGTAAGCATAAATTTACCGGTCGGGGTTGAGGTGTCAATGGCTTCCTTTTTAGAGACAAACTCAATATGCTTCTGTGTAAGCCGTTCTACAAGCTCCAATAAATCCTTTGTGTTTCTTGCAAAGCGGCTTATTGATTCTACTATAACGGTATCGCCCTCGCGGACAAAGCTCATCATTCGTTTAAGCTCGGGTCTGTCGGTATTCTTACCGCTCATACGATCTATAAACACCTGCTCTGCGCCAAGCTCTTTCATTAAAACCTCTTGACGGGCGGTGTTCTGGTCGGTTGTACTGATACGAATATATCCTATTATCATATTGTCCTCTCTTTCTAAATAGGGTCGGTTTTTATTTTGGAATATCCCGAAATTGCGCAACCGACCCTATCGGTATAATTTTAAAATATCCCATAAGGGTACACCCTAAAGAAAAAAAGAAACACCGCTGAATTTTCATTTTTCGGCAGTGTTATAAAGTAAATATATTGATTTTAAATTGACAAACAGGCAAGGATTGTGTAAAATATAGTCGGTGAGTAAGCACCCTTAAAGGCAACCTACAACGGTAGGCGGTTAAGTTCTGCCCTCGAAAGGGGGCGTTGCCAATGGAGCATTATGTATTTATCATTTTAATTTTGATATTTGC
>OIYO01000940.1_pt1 | contig 19381 bp, 32 predicted proteins | sample 1588191 | NCBI WGS metagenome assembly OIYO01 (sample SAMN03283275) | human gut metagenome | biome: human-associated habitat; material: feces | host: Homo sapiens | place: Peru | collected 2012 | reverse complement strand
GAGTGAATTCTAATGAAAAATAATATTGAATTATCAGAAGGATTAAATGCGTTAAGTGGATTGGATGATTTTTTCGCAACATTAGTGGATGTTAAGAGAAAGGAAACTTTTCCTACAATTCCTACCAATGTCAAAATGACCGATAGTAGTTATGAGGTAGAAATGCGCTTACCGGGTTATGAAAAGAGTAACATTTCGGCTGAAATGATCGATTCAAAACGCTTAAAGGTTTCTGTACAGGCAGAAAAAGAAGAGATTGATAATATTCATAAAAGAGAATTTTATCGTAGTGAACATTTAGAAAGAATTATAACATTAGATAGTGATGTAGACAAAGAAAACATTAAGGCTTCATTAGATAAGGGTATTTTAACTTTATCTTTGCCATTAGCTAAGAAGCCAGAGACTCAAAAGATTATGATTAAGTAAGACACTACGGTGTCTTTTTAATTTTCATAAGTTTCTATTTGAAATCAGTAATATCTATTGTTTAAAAGGAGAAATTTTATGAACAAAGGTTATGCAATATTTTTAAATGATGATGGTTCTGAAACTAAGCTAAGTTGGAATGAATTAAAATTGGAAGAAAACGGTAAAAAGTATGAATATGATGCTAATGGGATAAAAGATACCTCTGTTAAGGAAGAAACCTTTGAGGATAACGAAAGACTTAAAGAAATTTGCATTCCAGAGGGAGTTGAATATATTGGATGGATGGCTTTTTGGGAATGTGAACAATTAGAGAAAGTGATTTTGCCACCAACGTTAAAAGAAATAGGAGGAGATGCTTTCGCTTTCACAGCAATTAAAGAAATCGTTATCCCAAGAGGAATCGAACGCCTTGAAGATAATACTTTCGGTGATTGTCGCCAACTAGAAAAAGTTGTTTTACCTTCAACGTTGAAAGTTCTCGGAAACGCTGTTTTTAGAAAAACAGCGATTGAAAAAATAGATATTCCTAGCAGCGTTACGAAAATTGGTTCTAAGTGTTTTAGCCGAACAAAAGTAAAGGAAGTTATCCTTTCAGAAAATGTTGAATTAGGCGGGACTGCTTTTTATGGATGTAAACAACTAGAAAAGATTACGTTGCCATTAAACAAAGCTTCTTATGAAGAGTTTGATTTTGGTGGTTGTGATAGTCTTAAAGAAGTAATTGTGAATGAAGAAAAAGCTTATTTAATTAAAGATGTGCCAGAAGCATGTACTGTTCAAGTCAAAAATCATCACTCTGATGGCTACGCAATATTTTTAAACGATGATGGGGACAGAGACCAAATTAAATTGGTATGAATTGAAACTTCAAAAAAATGCTGAAAAATATGGATATAGGAAGGGGTATTATTGTTATTTATCCCCTGGTTTGTGTGAACCGAGTATAACTAACACTCGTCTTGTTCCACGTACGTTTGCCGACAACAAGTATTTGAAAGAAATTCGCTTTCCTAAAAGTGTTACTTATGTAGATAGAGAAACCTTTTCCGGGTGTCATCAATTGGAAAAAGTTATCTTATCACCTAACTTAGAACAAATTATATCAGATACTTTTGCGAAAACAGCTATTAAGGAAATTGTTATACCAAATAGTGTTGGATATGTTGACCCACACGCTTTTGATGGATGTAAGCTAGAAAAAATCATTGCTCCAAGAGGTTTACAAATTAATGCGCCAGAAAATATTATAGAAAGAACGAATGAAGTTGTTATGTCTTTACAATTATCTGAAGAAGAGATTAAAAAAGCAGAAAGAGGAAACTTTTTAACAAAAGAAAATCTTTTTGATTTCTCTTATGCATTAAAGCTAAACGATAAAAACGGTGAACGATATTTTACACTTGATGAGTTAGATGAATTTTACAATGGATATCATGTAAAGGAAGCGTGCGGATACAATCCTATAAAAGAAAAAATTGTATATCGTTCCTATACAAACTTTAATAGAGCGAATAGTCGTATTAAGCAAATTGTTGAATATTCAGAAGGATTGGGAATTAAGCCTGATTTACACAGCGATCCATATGAATTGTTTAAACGATACGAAAAAATAGAGGGCAAACTTCAAAATTTATTAGAAGAACATACAGAAGCTAAAAATCACGAGCGCGACAATATGCAGGCATTGGAAAGGGAACACAATAGAGACTAAATGCCTCTTTTTTAGTGGAATAACTAAAAATAGGAATAAGTATAATCCATAACGGAGGTTTAAAGGAAATGAAGCATTCAGTTATTAGAATTGTTCGTAGTGAATCTGATCAAAATTGTAAAGTTGAATTAACTGTCAATGATAAGATTGATGCAGATTATTTTGCGGATATCATGAATCGTAACTACGGCGGCAAAAATGTCTCTTGGGTTGTAGATTCTTATAAGATCGCTGAATAAAGCGGTCTTTTTTTATGAAAAAACAGGACCTTAGTCCTGTTTTGTTGTTTCCCATGTATCAATTCCTGTTTGGGCTCTCTTGTATGTAAGTTCTTTGAATTTAATTTCAAAGCAATCTTCCACAAGTTCTAGGGTGTCGTTTTGATTTATCGCATCAGTAAACCAAACGTTTTCCCTAATATTAAAACCATTAACAGTTAAAACAGCTTGCCACATTTTATAATTATCATTATAAAAAATACAAACGTTATCAGGAACTTTTGTCGTTGGAATTTCTAATAAAACCCCAAAAACATGAGCTGCTTCAATGGCTTTTTCTTTTAATCTTCTGAAATTGTCAGAGATTAATGTATAGCCTCGTTCTCCAAAAGTAATTGAGACTGTTTTTCCATTGGTTTTAACTAAGGTTAGTACATGATTTCTACCTTTTGTAATTGTCACATACTCGTCTTCGTTACTTAACCATGGGTTTTTAGCGATGTCAATAGGGCGTTTAACCTCATTTTTTAAAATTACCATCTCATCGGTATTTTCTACCAATGAAAATCCGTTAATGATTGTCATTTTCATGTTCTTTTTCCTTCTTTCTGTTTTTAAAATTTTACTGTCTTTTATTAAATGTTTAACTTTAAAATTATTTGAAGATAATATCATCTCCATCAAAAAGTTCTTTTTCGGTGCTGTTAATGATCATGAATAATTGACTTACAAAATAATCTCGTGTTCCATCAACTATTTCTTGGATTAATTTTCTGTCTCTTTCACTAATACAATTTTCGTCAAAATGTTTTCTTTCTATATCCCAAAAATCTTTAACAATTACTTCATCGGTGTTATACAAAGAATAGCCACCAACTCCAAATTCTTTTGCGACTTCCTCTACGATACAACCGTATGATGTTTTAATAATAGGTTCTTTGAAACATAAATTACCTGTTTTTAAGACAAAACTTGCCTGTACAAAATAGAGCAGGGGATATAATTTTAATCCGTAAATATAATAATCTTTTTCGTTACTATATTTAATAATATATCGTGCTACATCTAATACCTTGTTCATATTTTTCTTTTCTTACCTTTGTAAGATTTTACTTTTACCGATTCTAAAAACAACTAAAAAGAAAAAGACTAGCAATTGCTAATCTTTCACAAAAATAAACTTATTAATATAGTCCCAGTCCTCTTTCAGTACAGGCATATTCTCATCGATAAACCATTTATCATGAGGTTCACCCTTTACCTTGTAGCAAGCAGTTCCCCACTTAAAGGAGTTCTTCTCTTTATCCCAGTCAACGCCTTTTTCCAAAAGCATTTCCTTAATTTGAGTACAATTTTTATTTTGTAGCTCTTTGCAAGAGAAATAACAACGTCCTAACATTTGGATGGAGTTACGAGTTGCATCCATTTGTCTCCAAAGAATTAGATTACCAACTTCTTCTTTTGGAATGTTAAAACAACGAGCATCAAACATAGCACCTTTTCCAAGAGCGTCATTATGAACTTGAATAAGTTCCTTTAATTCCTTATTTCTAAAATTAGGATTTGGTTCACCACTTGGCAGCAATTCCTCGGACCACGATTCAAATTCTTCACTTACTTCATTTCCAAAGATGCGATTAAATGCCATTGTAGTCATACTAGCGGCAATACTACAAAGCTTTTGAACCTTGTAATCAAACCAAGCTGATGTTTCAGGGGTTTGATAATCGACCAAAATCAATGTGATTTCATCTGATTGTGTATAACCAAATACACAACCTTGAACATTTTCACACAAGTATTTCATAGTTTGATTCATGGCATTGTGTAAAACTTCATCGTAGGGTCTTTTAAAACCTCTTGTGAAAGTATGGAAGGCACGAGCATCAACTCGGATTGCTACTGGTGTTTTACGAGTCAGTTTAATATTTGGAACTTCCTCGTAATAAGTTTTCATTCGATTTCCTAAATTGTCTTTTGTCATAATTAATTTCCTTTCTTTAATTTAGTAAAAGATTTTACTTTATATGCTTAAAAATAAATCCTCAAAAGAAAAGACAAAAGAACTATCTCGTTTTATCTTGCCTGTACCTGAATTAGTTTTAATTTTTTTAACAGTTTTGTATCATCCTGTTAGAGGTAAAGAAAAAATGAGAAAAACATTAATTGGATTATTAACCATACTGGCATTATTTACAGTAGTTGCTTGTTCAAAAGAAACCAAAGAAACTGATTTATATTCCGTTATGGATACCGTTTACGAAGGGCTATACAATGATGTTCCAAGCACGAGAAGAGAAGCTTTAAACGATGAAAATATCGAATATTATTTAGGAACTAAGATTGATTATGTGGAAGGTTTAGCTAGTGAACCTGATATGAGTTCAATTGCTCATTCTGTCGTATTAGTCAAAGTAAAAGACGTTAGCAAGATGGAAGAAATCAAAAAGCAGGTTCAAGAAAACTTAAACCCAAATAAATGGGTTTGTGTTGGGGTTGAAGAAATCAAGATGGCAAGTTCTGGTGATATCTTGTTAGTTGTAATGGATGATGAGGTGGGAGATAAGATGATTTCTAACTTCAAAAATGTGTAAAAAGGTCTTTAAGAAAGATCTTTTTTGTGCGAATATTTTTTAAACCTTTAATATTTTCTTAAAAAAGTATAATTCCTTAACAATAGAAAGAAGGAATTTGTATGAAAATATTTATAGGCAAAGTCAAAGAAGATTGGAGTGACTATTATAAAACAGTAGCAACCTGTCATTTAGTTAATTATGGATTTATAGTTTTGAACGAAGACGAAACTCCAAACGATAATGAGTTTTTCTTAGAACAATTAACTGTTCCGGAAGAATGGGTTTATAGCACCTCAAAGGATTGCGATGTAGAATTTTGGAATGGAACCTTGGTTGATATAGTTAGAAAGTTGTCAACCGACATTTCATACCTTGAAGGAAGCTATTATTACGATGGGATATTCTCGTATAGTGTTGATAAAAATGGCAGTATTTTCGCAATAGAAACAAGTTTTGATTCGGGGTTTGAAACATATACTTATCAAATTCAAAAGAAATCTTCAATCACGCCAAAGAATATTTAGAGTCTCGATAGAGGCTTTTTCTTTTAGTTTAAGTTTTCTTATTAAAAAGTAATATCTCATAAGAAAAAAAAGAGAGGAAAAAACAAAATGAAACTATATGAATTAACAGCTTCAAGCGTAATGGTAGAGTTTAGCGTGGTTATGGCTCCAAAAATTATTCCAGAAACTAAATTTAAGCTTCTTGGATTAGTCGATTCAAAAGAAGAGGCACTTGAATTTCTAGAAAAGCTTTCCAAAGACGGAAATTATGCTATTGCTTATCTTGAAAGCGATAGAGATAAAGAAAGAATCTATTATTTTGAAAAGCTTGTAGGAGAATTAAAAATGCTTAAAAAAGCCTACAAGAATATTACTTTTTCAAAAGTAATTGATGATTCGACTATTAAATGTCCTAGTTGTGGTTCTGTGCTTAATAAGAAATTTCTTAAAACCAACTATTGTCCATTGTGCGGAAAAAATTTAGTTCCACAATCTTGGAAGGATGAGTTTTCAAAAATTGATATTACTATTCAAAATTATGAAAACGAAATTAGAAAGCTAAAAGAAGGCACAAGAATGTGGCTTCTAAGAACAAAAGAAGATTAAGAAAGGAAAGAAAGATGAAAGAATATTTATTTATTATTGGAGAGTATGAAGAAGCAAATAATATTGAAAAAGAAAATTTTGAACAAGACCTTCTAACTTTTTACAATATTTACGAGGTAGGGAAAGAAGTTCCAGTACAGGAACATCTTAACTTACTTAGCGATTTACTAACAGTAAACGAAGATGATGAAGGTTTGTATGTGCAGGCAACTTATGATAACACTAAGAAAATTTTCAATAGTATTGTTGAAAGAATCGGAGAAGAGTTTGAAATTCTAAAAAAGTCTTCAAGCGACCAATATTTACTAAATTTAAATAAGATGGCTCAAACAGTTGGAATGAGTAATCATAAGACAATCTTGATCAATGGTGATGATCTTAACATCTATTATTTAGATGCATTTGCTATCTACGGAAGTCACCCACAAGTGAAATATTACATCAAGAAGTGTTTTGAATACGAGAGAGAAATTGTTTAATGAATGAATTTGAAACTAAAAAAGAAGAATTTTTTAATAAGTACAAAGTTCTCTCATTAGAAGAAAAACTAAATGTAATTGCGAAATCTTTTAATTGTAGTGAAGGCCATTTTGAAAGAAGGCTTTGCCGACGCAAATGGAGAGGTTATACCGATATGTTTATAAGCTTTTCCGATAATCTTGAATTGTATATTGGAACAAGATTAACACCAGATTCAAGAAAAAAAACAGTTCAAAAAGAACTGGTTGATGCTGTACTGGCAAAATATAATCCTGAAATAGTTGAATATTGCGAGGAAATAGCTTGGAATAATCTAAAAAAAATTAGAAAGTTTAGATAATGCTATTGCTGCTGAAAGAGGGTTAAAGTCTTATACACTTTGTGATGTAGAACTTCACAATCTAACCAGCGACTATGCCGGCTGGTATCAGGTGCGATTACTGGTAGATGACAAGATAATCGTTTTTAGGGAAACAGGGCTAAGCTACGCCATTAAAGATGGATATACAGAACGCCTTTTAGAAAAAGAAGACTATTGGTCAACAGTAAAAGAACCTGTATTCGTTTTTCATGGAGCCGGAAGGGCGTTGTAAACTGGTCGAATTCGACTACTTTAAAAAGAGCTACGGCTCTTTTTCTTTTTAGCCGTAATTCAAACAAAAAAATGATATTAGAAAGGTACAGGCAAACCAAAACAAGGCGGAAGTAGTACTAAAAACGAAAAAATATTCTTAAATTTCGTTTTGAAATAAAAATTTCGTTATCAATTTCGTTAAGATCTGGTTTTAGTTCTTATATTAATAAGTAAGATTAACAAGAAAGGGAAATAATATGCAAAAGAAATTATTAATTGCTTATAATCAATATGCCAGTAAGGAAAACCTTCCCGCTGTTGATTCGTCTGCTGAAAATTTAGAACTATGTTCTTTTAAAGATAAGAAAACATTCCAAAATTTTAGGCTTCAATATAATGCTGAAAAAGAAACTTTGGTTTTGGTTTTAGAGCCAAATTTCATTCTTGCTAAGTTGCCATACGAAACTAAAAAACTTATTTCTAATTTAGAAAGCTATTGGGAAGAGGATTTTATTAAATTCGCTACGAAAATGATGGAACAACTTAAAAAGACCGCTGTTTTCAATTGGAAATATACGCCAAAAGATATTGTTGGAATATGCGAAGAACAATACTATTCGATTGGTATTGATTCAAGAGTATTTGATAAGTTTGATGAAAAACAAAGAGAACGATATATCAAGTGGGCAATTAATAATGAAATATTCAACCCAGAAGACATTATGAATTTTCCAAAAGCTATTTATATTCCTCACGATTGGAACTCTAAGAGAATTAAAACTTATATTAAAGAGACATTCAAATGCGATGCACAAATTTAGCCTAGCAATAGGCTTTTTTCTTTTGGTTAAGAATCGTTCTGAGTTGAGTATCATTTTTTACAAAATAGAAAAAGAAAGGAAATGAATATGGAATTAAAACAAGAATTAATCAAGGAAATTCAAAAACTCTCGAAAGAAGAAAAGATTATTTTATGGAATGAATGTATGGAGATAAGAATTAATGAAAATGATTATCTTTCTGAAGCAGCTGACGATATGATAGCAAAAACACTTTTAGTAAGAAATCTAACCATAAACCATTTTGAAACTTCATTTCAAAGAATTAATGAACTTTTAAATGGGAAGATTAAGGAATGGATGTTAGCTTGTACTGGCGATAAGAATTATATAATTCAATTTATTGGCTCTTATAACGATGCTATAAAAAGGCTAGATGAAAGAATGGTAGAAGATGTCAATGATTGCGAGATCACGCATGTAGGTACTGCTGGTGAACTTTCGTATATTCGTGCAACATTAGCAACAAAAAGATGGGTATATCATTATTTGGTTATGCCAACAAATAACATAGAAAGGATTTAAAATGAAAAGAAAAGAAGTGATAGAAGAAATATGCTTTATATTAGATGATTTAAGTAGTGGAGAATATATTCAATTAATCGATGACTTAAAAAAACACGAAGTTGACAAGATTAAGATTCCTAAAATCCATGGAATGATGGATGATAACAAAAAGTTCAAAAATAAAAAAGAAGACGGTTTTGATGAAATGGCATTTTATTTCATCATTAACGATTCTAATAAAAAAGAAAGCTCCGATTATCCGCAAGATCTTGTTGACCCAGAAACAATCGCAGATTTTCTTTTAAACTTTCACGGTGTTAAAACTGGATATGAAAAAATTGATATTTTGGTAGAAGAGTATTGGGAAAAGATAAAAGTAATTCTTGAATTTTTAAAAGAAATTCCTGAGACAGCATTACTGGCACTTTGGAACGAATATCAAAAAGAAATTGGTGAAGAAGAACGTATTTACGAAATGAGTAAATTCGATGAACTCGCTGATAGAAAATATTCTCCAAGTGATTTATTAAAGCACACAAAAGAATTTGATTCAAATGACAAATATTTTGTTGTTGAAGACGGGAATTTTAAAAGTTCTGAACATTTAAGCTTTTTAATTAATGTTCCTGAATTAGCAAATTATTATGGATAAAAGTCATAGAAATATGGCTTTTTGTTTTGCGTTTTTTTCAAAACAATTAAGTATAATCTCATACATTTAAAAGAAAGGAAATAAATATGAAAAAATACGATGCTTTGTATGAGTATATTTCAGAGAATTTTTCTCTTGAAACTATTGGACCTAGACTGGTTTCTAATATTTTAGAATACGTAATCAAAAATTTTGAGAACGAAGAGCAAATGAATGACTTGCTTTATCAGCTTCTTTCTGGATTAGGGCTTGAACCAGGCGAACTAGAAGAGATTAATTATGACTGTTAAGATTATCTATCTTAATGGAGTATTCGAATACTTTCGAGGCATTGAAAGTATAACCCAGTCAAAAAGAGGCTTTGTGTTACATCCTATTAAGGGAGCAGATATTTTGATTGATTACCGTTTAAAAATGGAAATAACTTATTAGAAAAGGATATTATATGAGAAAGAAAAAATATATAAACAAAATTTGTGTGGAACTTGAACACGGTTTGGAGGTATTTGAATACGTTCAATTGTGTAATTGGATAAGAGAGGAATATCTTTTAGATCTTCCTGAAATTCACGAGATGAACGAAATACGAAACATGGAAAATAAGTGCTCTGCAAAATTTATCAAATCAGATCGCTTTTTTGTAATCAATAATGATAATGAGATAGAAAGTGAATATTATCCAGATGAGTTTATTAATTTTAGAACAATTGCCAATTTTGTCTTAGAAAATAAAGTTGAAACAGATTTTAAGAAGATTGATTCTCTAATAGAAGCTTATCACAAAGAATGCGAAATCATCGCAACCTTTTTAGAAAAGATCCCAAAGGAAACCTTACTGGCATTTTGGAATGATTACCAAAAAGAAAATGGTGAAGAAAAATATGTTTACAAAAAAGAAAAATTTAATGAGATTGCTGATAGAAAATACAATCCAATTGAATTAATTAATCATGTTAAAGATTTTAACCCAGAAGACGATTATTTCGTTGTTGATGATGAAGAATTTAAAAGTTCTTCTGATATAGGTTCGTTAATTTCATTTGATGAATTAATTGATTTTTATGAATAAGAGTCGTAGAAATACGACTTTTTCTTTTTAGTTCTTTTTGTATAGGTGATTAGTATAATTCTATATATTTTAAAGAAAGGAAATAAAAAATATGAATATTAAAAATATTTCAAAAAGTGAAGGGCAAGTAACTATGACACTGAATAAAGATGAGCTTGTACTGCTCTGCAATACTATGTATTGTGTCGAAAAAGCTGGAGATGATGATGCTAAAAGAGAGGCTAAAAGAGAATTGTTTCACAAAACATACGCTGATCTGATAATAGCGAAAGATTTGTGCCAGTATGGTCATATTGATGATTTTGACTTCAAGCTTATTATGAATGAAAGAAATATGGTGAATTATGACAAAGCTGATTAATCAGCTTTTTCTTTTGCATAGTTTTAATAAGGGTAATGAGTATAATTTTCTACTTAATTAAAGAAAGGAAAAAATAATGGAAAAGAAGAAACTAGACAACCCAGTAAGAGAAGCATACTTACTGTGTAAAAGAGATGAAGAGGAATTATATATTCCTATGCCTAGAATCACAAAAGACGAAAAATGTTTTTATGCAGAAGAGATAACTGCCGGTACGTTCTTTGCTGGTGAGTATACTCCGAAATTAAAATTGGCAGGTTCGTTAAGATGTACACAAAACTTTGACACAACATTGTCAAAAGAAGAATTTGGTGAACTTGAAAAGTTAATCGCTCTTTACGAACTTGCAAGAAAAAGTTCGTGGATGACGGATAATCAAAAAAAAGATATCTTAAAATTAAGTTCCGACCAATTAAGAGTATTACTGGCACCTTGCGAAGAAGAAAATGAACATGAAAGAATTGTTCGACTAAATTATGAAAATTATTATTTTCTTGGAACTGATAAAAATAATAAATCTTATTATTTAGAAGAGGATTCTGATCTAAGTTCATTAAAAGTTTGGATATTAAAAAAGAACAAGCATCTTGATCTTTATTCATATTCAACTAAATATGTTGGGACACTTTCAAAAGAACTTTTAGAAAAGCTAAAAATGCCTTTTACTGAGGATGAGAAGTTTTTAATAAAATCGCTGTTGAAGGACATCAGCATAATAGAAGGATATGCTAAAATGTTAAAACTAGCGGAATTACCGTGGGCATTACCTTCACAAAAGGTTGCCTGTACGATTAAGAACGGTGATGAACTTCTTCGTATATTTGAGAAGGTTCTTCCTACACTTGTGGAAGAATTATATTCAATACTAAAAAGGGAAGCGTAAGTGCTTCTTTTTTTTAACTAATCCTTAAAAAGAAATCCCCTACCTCTTAGGTAGAGGGATGAATTTTTAGTTATAGATCTTAAAGAAATAAGTATCATTTTATATGAATAAAGCTTACAAATATAGAATTTATCCTAATAAAGATCAACAAATTCTAATTAACAAAACCTTTGGTTGTTGTAGAAAAGTTTGGAATCTCATGTTAAGCGATAAGATTGAACATTATAAACAAACAAAGAGTTTTGGTAAGCAAACACCCGCTCAATATAAAAGCGAATTTACCTATCTTAAGGAAATTGATTCATTGGCGTTAGCTAATGTCCAACTTAATTTGGAAGGTGCTTTTAGAAACTGTTTTGATAAGAAACGTAAAACTAATACTGAATTTCCAAAATTCAAATCGAAACATAAGTCAAAGAAAAGCTATACCACTAATTTTGTAAATGAAAATATTCTTATTATTGATAATAAATATATAAAATTGCCCAAAATCGGCAAAGTAAAAACTATCTTCCATAGACTTCCAAATCCTGAATGGAAAATTAAATCTGCAACCATTTCACAAATGGGCGATGGCACTTTTTACGTTTCAATTTTATTTGAGTTTGAGCAAGATATTATTCAATCAAAGCTAGAAAATGTTATAGGTTTAGACTATGCTTCTAATGGCTTGTATGTTGACAGCAACGGCAACAAAGGAACTAACCATAAATTTTTTAGAGAAAGTCAGAAAAAGCTAGCGAAAGAACAACGAAGACTTTCAAGAAAAGTTGGTTCCAATAAAGATGAAGTTAAATCTAAAAATTACTTAAAACAGCTTCATAAAGTAAATAAGATCCATAGACATGTTGCCAATCAACGATTAGACAACCTACACAAAATTTCTACTGAGATAGCCAATCAGTATGATACAGTTTGTGTAGAAAGTCTAAATATGAAGGCTATCTCTAACAAGAAGTTCCATAACGGTAAAGCCACCATGGACAATGGTTATGGTATGTTTTGTGATATGCTTAAATACAAGCTTGCTGAAAGAGGTAAGTCTTTTGTTAAAGTAAGCAAATGGTTTCCATCAAGCCAAACTTGTAGCTGTTGCGGAGCACGACATAAAGAAATGAAGGATCTATCAATTAGAACCTTAAAATGCGATTGTGGTTTAGAAATTGATCGTGATTACAACGCTGCATTAAACATTAAAAAAGAAGGTTTACGATTGTTAAACCTTCAAAAGTAGGACAGGAACTGTCCAAACTTAACGCTTGTGGACATACGTAAGACCTTATTGCGCAAAATTGTGTAATAAGGCAGTCATGGTCGAAGCAAGAAACTCACCTAGGTGGTGAGTAGTTCACGTTATTAATTTAACAAATTTCTTTAAGATTTTATAGGGAGAAAATAAAAATGGGAATATTAAAAGACTTTATCATGCCAGAAGAAGATGAAGAAGAAGCAGAAGTTCCTTCAACAGATATTGAACCAATTACCAAAAATTCAGCAAATATTGTGCTGTTTGAGCCTTGTAATTTTGACGAGGCAGAGGAGATTGGTATGCATATTAAGAACCGTAGAGCTTGTTGCATTAATTTACATAAGATGCCACTTGAATATCGCCAAAGAATTATTGATTTTTTAAGTGGTGTCATATATGGAGTAGATGGCTCTATAAGAAAAGTTGGAGAAGGAGTTATTTTGTGTTCGCCAAAAAATTTAACAGTAGCAGGTGAAATAGATCTGCACGCTAAAACAGAATAAGGGGGTTATATATGGTAATTAGAACTTTGCTTTGCGCTTGTCAAATGTTGTGCTCTGGCATGATGCTTGGGCTGTTGGTTGAAGAGGCACTAAAAAAGAAAGATAAAAATGATGATTAGAGTAGCGCCTAAAATAGTTGATTTAGAAAGAATCATTAAAATGGCAGAATTTAATGCGTACAGGCGTGCCAGTATGGTTGCAATAGGGATTATTGCTATTGGCTTTTTGCTAATGTTTGTTATTAGGAAGTTCTACAATGGCAGACAAGATTGAATTAATTTTAGTTGGAACAATCACGATTATTTTGTTGGTTTGTTCATTTTTTGCAATTCGCAACAAAAACCAATAAAGGGGTAAGATATAACATAATTCTTAACCTCCGACAAATAGGACCTTAGCGGTTCTTTTTGTTTTTTTGTTGTAATAATTGGTATATCTCTCAGTATAATAATCATGGAATTGCCACGATTGGTCTTCGGATGGTCGTGAGTCTAATCTTGTTGCGACGAGGTTAGAAAAAGACATGTGCACAGAAAAGACATCTCTTCGGGGATGTTTTTTTTCGTTTTGTGCTTTACACTAAGCAAATTTTTGTCAAATCTTCCCCAAGTTGGGGATAAATTTGGTAATAAAGTTGGGAAGAAAAAACTAATAACTGATATAGAAAAATATTAAACAAGATACTTGGTTTTATTTCAAAGTGAAGGCAGTATTATTTGACAAGAAAGGATTTTCTTATGGAACGTTTTGTTAAGTATGTTTGTATCGGAACTTTTGTTCCAGCTATTATTTTGTCGATTATTAGTTTAGTTGGTAGCTGTTCCAAAAGCTATGTAAATAGTTGTCTCAGACCTTTGGTTTCTTTATTGAATACGGTTTGCTGGTCGTTTTGTATTTTCTTTCCGTGGCTATCACTACTTATTCCTTTTGTACAGGACTTTTTTGGTTTTGCTGTCGCTTGTGTTTATGTTGCGATGATAATGGGGATGACTCTATTTATAGGCGTAGGTACATATAGGATTGACACAGAGCAAAAAATTAAAGAAAACTTTCATGTACAGGCAGACGATGAAGTTGCTTTGTTTGAAGAAACTCCTACTCGTGATTTTGGAGAAGTGGTGATGATTTTTATCATTATATTTTTCACTCTTATTTTTTTCGCAATGACACCCTTTGGCGAATTAACTAAAAGTGCAATATTAGAAATATTAGAAAGAAGATTTTAAACATGTTGTATTTTTTTATTTTAGGATTAGCAATTTTTACATCTTTTCTGTTAACCAAAGCGGTAGAAAACTGGGAAGAAAATGTTCCAAATTGTTTTTCGTGTCCTATGTATTATTTAACAAGAGCATTTTTATCTTTTACTACTATATTTATGATAGGAATGGTAACAATTGGTTTCATAGGCTGGTGGAAATGCAAGGAAGATATTTTAAAATTTTTGATGATAGTTGGCTCTATTTGGTTTGTTATGTCTTTTTTTATTCCTATAAAAATTAATGATATGGGTAATGTGAAAAACAATCTTTGGAAACTTAAAATAAGAAAAAATCGACTTAAAATTGAAGAAACATCATTTTTCGGTACAGAAGAAGAAGCATCAGTTTACCTGTATGAAGAAATTGAGAAAGTTTATCATTTATATTTCGCCGATCGCAAAATTAAAATGCAAGGAACAACCTCACCTCGTTTAATTCAAGTTCTTAAAGATGAAGAAGATGGTCAAATTCTTTGCTTTCGTGGTGCATTAAAATCGCCTAAGGTTCTTTATGAATTCGAGATAATAAAAGAATAATAGTTTACTTTCAACTTATAAAGTTTTTTGTTAAATGGAAAGGATTTATATGACAGAAGAAATGATTGTGTTCGCTGCAAAACGATGGATTGTTGTATTGCCAGTTTTGTTTATTAGTTTTCTATTTTTATCTATCGCTATTGAATTGTGGGAGAAGAATGTTCCAAATTGTTTATCGTGCTTTATATATTATGTGACCAAATACTTTTTGTTCTTAAATACTATTCTTCTTTGTTTGTTTTTCTTTTGTTGGCAATTTTTCTTAGAAAAAAATACAAATGCTTTAAAAATCGCTATCGGGGTTTGTGCTTTGCTAAGCTTATGTGCTTTTTCAGCAAAGGAAAGGTTGAACGGCGATAATCTTTGGAAATTAACAATCAAACACAATCTTGAAGCAGAAGAATTACAGTTTTTAGGAACTAGTAAGGAAGCTTCACTTCGCCTGTACGAAGAAATTGAGAAAATTCGTCTTTTATATAAAAAAGATTATGGAATAGAACTTTGTGGTACAACAGTTCCACGTTTAATGGAAATTGTTAAAGAGGAAGATAGAGTTGTTGGATTTAAAGGTATCTTAGAAGGTGCTAATGAAAATTTTCTATTTTACATAGAAAAAATTGATTAAAAATCAACTGGTTTTACAGGCATACTAAAATCGAAAAACTTTTAAATTATTAAGTAGGTTAAGTTTTTGTTATTCAAAAGTAATATATATTGTTAAAAATAACAGAAAGGAATTAATTATGTTGGGAATTATTTTAACAGTTTTATTTGGAATTATGTTAGGAACTTCATTCATCTTGCCTTTGGTATTAGAAGATACTGAGGATGCTAAAAAGACCGTGAAGAGTCTTCGTGTTGCCACTGGGGTTGTTCTATTGTTAACAATTGGCGCTAATTGCATCAAGGTCATCCCTGCTAACAATGTAGGTGTCAAGTATAGCATCTTTACCGGAACTAGCGAAAATACGCTAGACGAGGGTGTTGTACTAAAATCACCGTTTGACAAGATTTATTTAATCGATACAACCGTGCAGGAACGCTCAATTGAAGGTGTTACTGGACAAACAAAGGATGCTCAGTGGTTAAATATGGACTTGAATGTAAAATATCAAGTTGATAAGGCTAATGCGTTTAAGGTGTATAAGAATTACAAGACTTTAAGTAATTTGGACTATAACCTAATCGCCAATATGGCACAACGTTGCATCGAATCAATTACAACAAAATATAACGTGATTGATGTGCTTGGTGAAAAGCGTGATCAAGTTTACAACGAAATTGAAGACTTGTTGCGTAAGAAATTAGCTGATGAAGGTGTCACTTTCAAGATGCTAACCATCAAGGATACCGATGCTGGTGAGGCAATCGAAAATGCAATCCAAGCCGAAGCTGTTGCTAAAAAGCAAGTAGAAACTGCCGAACAACAAAAGGCAAAGGCTGAAATCGAGGCTCAAACTAAGCTTATCGAAGCCCAAGGTGATGCTGAAGCTAATGCCATCAAAACCAAGCAGTTAACTAAGGAAATCTTAACCGAAATGTACATCAACAAGTGGGACGGACATCTTCCAAAGGTTTCTGGTACTGATAATCAAATGATCGATGTTAGTAAGTTGTTAGATTAAGAAGGAGTGTATACTCCTTTTTATTTTGCCAGTATGAAGGGAATGTGGATATCAAAATTCAAAAAAATTTAAAAAAGAGGTTATATTGAAACAAGACAAAATTATAATCTAATGTTGCTTCTAAAAAGCAACTAAAATCGTTCATAGGCTGCGCACCTATAATAGTGTGGCTAAATATTTGTTTTATCCTTTCTTTCAGGAATTAGAGACTTCGGCCTCTTTTTTCTTAATAATAGACAATGGAATTCGTATAATGGATATGACGACGAAGGTAGCCCTGAGGTTACAAACTAACGAATCACTATCAATCGATAGGGCTCGCTTTTTATTTTTTAGAAACATTTTTGTGCAATATATATGAGAGATAGTCTTAGATTATAAATTAGCAAATTGATTTGGTTTGCCTTTTGTTTTTGAACAGACATTTTGAGGGCATTTTGTATGATAAAAGTCCTCGTTTTGTCTTTTTTTAATCGGCGGATTCTTAATATTTTTGTTAATATTCGCTCGTTTAGTTTTATTGTTTTTTATGAAAAACTATAATTCTTTAAAGGAGATTAAAAAATGTTAAATGATATTATTGATTATTTAAGAGATAATTACCCGAATCAAAGATTTGACAAGTATGTTAATAATTTGAATACTGATACGATTTATTTCAACTCTTTGTTTGTTGAAAATATCTATACGGAAATCTGGGAAAAAGATAATTATATTGAGATAAAAACTTTCGTTGTTAATAGTGATAAAAATCCAACTGCATTAATGTATTCAAAAGTGGGTTTCGGAAGTCCAGCTAGTGTATTTGAAAAGGTTAAATCCGATTCTGAATTATTAAGGAAGATTATTTAGAAATGAAATTCAATTTAAGTTCTTTTACATTACATATTATTGCGATGGTTTTAATGCTGGGTGATCATTTATGGGCGACATTACTGCCAGCTCAGGAGTGGCTTACTTGCTTAGGAAGAATTGCTTTTCCAATTTTTGCGTTTATGACGGTAGAGGGTTACTTTCACACTCACGATCTTAAAAAATATTTATTAAGATTGTTGGGATTTGCGATAATATCCGAAATACCATTTGATTTAATGACTGAGGGAGTGTTATTTTATCCATTTCATCAAAATGTTTTATGGACATTCTTAATTGGACTTACTGGCATATTTCTTATAGAAAAAGCACACAGTAAATGTAATAGGTTTATTTGTTTCTTATGTGCCTGTATGGTTGTATTACTAGGCTTTGCTTTTGGAACTGTTGCTATGGTAGATTATTACGGACCGGGAGTATTAACTGTTTTTGTTTTCTATTTCTTTCGTGGCAAAAAGTGGTGGCAACTTTTAGGTCAGTTGATTGGGATGTATTTTGTAAATATTCAACTTTTAGGTGGCTTTTTCTATCCTGTAAATATTCTTGGCTACGACATTGAAATAGTTCAACAAGGTTTTGCTATGTTAGCTTTAATTCCTATTTGGTTATATAGCGGAAGGCAAGGTTATCACAGTAAAACATTTCAATATATTTGTTATGCGTTCTATCCAGTTCACTTACTGGCAATCGGTTTGATAATGAAATTCATTAATAGATAATTTTCTAAATCCCTTATTCTTCTAACGAATTAGTATAATTAAACATGGGAAAGAAAGAAGGAATTAATATGAAAAAATTAAAAAATGTTAAAACAACATTTGGCAGCAGCTTTGATGTTTGTTTTCAAAAAGGATTTTATAATAACGGCAATGTTGCTCTTATTGTATTATTCAATGATGAATACGGGCTTGAAGAATGGTGTGATTTATCCATAAACATTACTTCATTTGGAGATATGGAAACTTTTTGTGCCAACGTCAATGACTTAAATTGTGATGTTCTAGATCGATTAGAAAAAGTTGGCGCTATAAAAAGCTTAGGATACACAGTATCTAGCGGATATTGTGATTATCCAGTTTATCAAATTACTGATAAGTTTGAAAAATACGTTTTGGAAGGAGAGTAAACTTACTATGACAGTAGTTATTTTTGATAATGAGGATAATAGGATTGCTTGTTCTCTTTATGGCATTCTAAATTTTGATGAAAAAGAAGTTGAGCTAGAAACTATTAGATCCCATTTGAAATGGGACGGTTCTAGTTATGCTGAACCATATCTATGGGAAAAGATAGCGGAACTTCAAAAGAAATATCCGTCCATTGAATGGAAACCAAATCCAACAATAATTTGGTATTAAAAGCGGTTTAATGTAAACTGCTTTTTTATTTTTGCCAATCAAAACAAACTCATAGGTATAATTTTGTATCTATTAACAGAAAGGAAAAATTATATGAACAGAAATAGAAACAAACTTATTTCATTAGCTGTTAAATATAACGGAGAATGGGACCTCATCAGAAGAGGGGTTATCAAGGGAGAAGGAGATCCAAATTTTAAATGTAATTTAAACGCTATTACAATTTTGGATGATGATTATCCTATTGAGTTATTTGATTTAGACCGCACTCCTTTTGTGCTTTTCTATAAGGGAAATTTAGAACTTTTGAAGAATGACAAAATTGGAATTGTTGGTTGCAGAAACGCTTCTGAATATTCGAAAGACATTGCTGAAAGTTTTATTACCAATAACGAAGACAAAACATTTGTCTCTGGTTTAGAAGGTGGAATTTCGACGGTTGTTCATCAATCTACTGGCAGCACAATAGCCGTACTGGATAATGGCATTAATTCAATTTCATTCTTTGAGGAAAGAACTTTGTATAAGATGATCGAACAAAGAGGTCTCTTATTAAGTGAATAT
>OIYO01000936.1_pt1 | contig 19456 bp, 19 predicted proteins | sample 1588191 | NCBI WGS metagenome assembly OIYO01 (sample SAMN03283275) | human gut metagenome | biome: human-associated habitat; material: feces | host: Homo sapiens | place: Peru | collected 2012 | reverse complement strand
ACTTCAGCATTGAATCATTAATACTATCATAAAAATTCACTTTCGTCATATAATGTTCCTTATTAGATTTCATCTATTTTCTTGACATTATTGCTCTCACAAACAGAACCAAACCAGAACCAGTTGATAAAAAATGCCGGAAGCCCGCATAAATACAGGCTTTCGGCATTTTAGTCCGTTACTCTTCCTCTATGAATGCTACTACGTCTCCCACCGTTTTCATCTTTTCAAGTGCCTCGTCCGGCACCTCTTTTCTGAATTCGTCCTCCAAGGTCATCGCGAGGTCGATAAGGTCGAGGCTGTCTGCCGATAAATCGTCGCGCAGCTTTGACTCGGCAGTTATTTCATCAAGCGGAATTTCAAGCTGCTCACTCAAAATTTCGCATATAGTATCGTATACCGTAAACAAGCACCTCCGTACATATTTAACGCGGTTATAAAATCTGTTTGAGCGGAGAAATGTCCACTCCGTCGAAATCTTTTATAAATTCATAGAGCGAGCTTGCGGCTTTCTTCACTCCGCCGTTTTGGGCACTCTCGAAATTTATCGGTATTACCGGGTCGTGGACGCTCTGCCTTAAAATAAAGAAGCTCTCGGTTTTGGGGAAAATTATTTTGATTCCCTCGTGGCTGTCGGGTGCAATTTGCCAGTCCTCGCGCTTTGCGGCAAAATCTGCGAGCTCCTCTAAAAGCCTGTCGCCGACGGCTCTGAAGTCCGCCTCGCTTATTTTAAGGCGGATTTCCTTTTCCTCCGCCGGATATTTAAGCTCTGATATGAGGTCGTAAAGCTTTTTACCCTGCTTTTTCATATCGGCGGCCTTTATAATTATTTTCGTTATGAGATATGCGCCGTCGTCAAGATAATAATTCTCCCTGAACGCCGCGTGACCCGAAGTCTCTATGGCAAGCGGAGCGTTTATACCGTTTTCCTCAAGTCTTATCGCCTCGTCAATGACGTTCTTATAGCCGCGCTTAAAGCGCAGATGATGTCCGCCCAGCGTTTTTTCTATAAACTCGGTAAGCCCCGCAGACGTTACGGAATCGGTGACAACGGTGCCGCCAGGATTATTTTCGAGCGCAATGACCGCCGCCAGGGCGACGAGAGCGTTTCTGTTTATCTCTCTGCCGTCGGAGCTTACGCAGCCGCCGCGGTCAACGTCCGTGTCAAATATTACGCCGAGGTCGGCTTTCGCGCCGAGAGTTGCCTCTCGCACGGAGTTCATCGCCGTCTCGTTTTCGGGATTCGGGATATGATTCGGGAACATACCGTCCGGCTCCAAATAGCGGCTGCCGGTTGTGTCCGCTCCGAGGGGGGAGAGTACCTTTTCGGCGTAAAATCCGCCTACTCCGTTACCTGCGTCAACAACGATTTTCAGTCCCTTTAACGGTCTTTCGTAATCGTCTGACTTAACACCCTTTCTTATCATATTGCAAAGGTGCTCGCAGTAGACCGACATAAAATCGACCTCCTGCAAATTTAACCTTTCGGGGCAGCTGCCGCTTTCGTGCTCCTCGGCATATTCGAGTATACTCTTTATTTCATCACCGGAAAGTCCTCCGTCGGGAGTAAAGAATTTAAGCCCGTTTCTGTCCCACGGATGGTGACTCGCGGTTATCTGAACAGCTCCGTCGCAGCCGAGCATTTTAGTTGTCATAAACATAGCCGGGGTTGATGCGAGCGCACAGTCCTTGATTTCAAGGCCGAAGAAAGACAGCGCATCGATTACGTCGGATTTTATCCGCTCCGCCGAAATTCTCGAATCATGCCCGACCGAAATCACGAGCTCTTCCTCTTTCTTACCGAGCTTTTCGGCGAGAAATACGACAAACGCTGCGGAAATTCTCTTTACCGCCTCATCGGTCAAATCGATTTTTTTCGGATCGTCGGGATTTACCGCCGTGCCTCTGACGTCGGTTCCGCTTTTAAGATGTCTGAGTTCCATAAAATCAACCTTTCCGTAAGTTATTCCGTAAATTATTCCAAAAGACCTCTTTTAATTATCTCATCTGCCGCCAGCATAACGCCGAGCTTTCCGCTGTGAAAGTTAATTCCGCCCTGCATCCAAACCGCATACGGCTCTCGAAGCGGTGCGTCCGACGACAGCTCTATGGACGAGCCGGACGTGAACGCCCCTGCGGACATTATAACCTGGCTGTCGTAGCCCGGCATATCCCACGGCACGGGTGAAACGTATGAATCCACCGGCGCGCCCTTCTGCATTCCCTGACAAAAGGCTATCAGTCTGTCGGCATTCTCAAGGCAAATCGCCTCTATAATATCGTGTCTCGTCTCATCGGGACGCGGAGTCACCTTAAAGCCGAGCAAATCGAAAAGCGCCGCCGCAAATACCGCGGTCTTGAGTGCCTCGCCGGTTACGTGCGGCGAAGAAAAAAGACCCATATAAAGGCTACGCGTTGTTCCGAGCGTTGCGCCGACCTCTCTGCCGAGTCCTGGAGTGGTCATTCTGTATGCGCAATCCTCAACAAGGTCATGCCTGCCTACTATATAGCCGCCGCATGGAGCTATTGCGCCGCCCGGATTTTTGATAAGCGAGCCCGCCGCCAAATCCACTCCGACGTCGCACGGCTCTTTTTTCTCCGTAAATTCGCCGTAGCAGTTATCTGTCATAACAACCGTATCGGGGCTTACACGGTGTGTAAGAGCCGCGATTTTCTCTATTTCGTCAACCGAAATCGAATGGCGCAGCGAATACCCGCGCGAACGCTGGATATAGACCATCTTAATGTCTCCGCAGCCGACTCTTTTTTCTATTGCGTCATAATCTATCTCGTCATTTTCGGTAAGCTCGATATATTCGAATTTCACGCCGAAGTCGGCGAGTGAGCCGTGACCCTTACTGCTTTTGTCAATACCGATAACGGAATGTATGGTGTCGTAGGGGACTCCCGTTACGCTGAGCATTATATCGCCCGGCCTCAGCACGCCGTAAAGCGCGGTCGCTATTGTGTGGGTTCCGCAGGTTAAGGTGGTGGCTCTTATTAAGCCGTCCTCCGCGCCGAAAATCTCGGCGGTGAGCTTGTCGAGCTTTTCTCTGCCCTTATCGTTGTAGCCGTAGCCGGTGGTGGAGTTAAAATCCGTCTCGTCAACACGATTATTTATAAACGCCGCGAGCACCTTGCGCTGGTTGTATTCGGTTATTTCGTCTATTTCCGAAAACTTCTTTTCGGCGAGAGTCAGCGCCTTTTTTGACGCCTCCTCGGTTCTTTTTGTAAATTCAAAAAAATCTTTCATTTCAAGTCTTTCTTATTATGTATTCTTTTTTTATGAAGCCGCATTTTTCATACAGCTTTGCATTGTCCGGCTTACACATTAAAAATATGCAATCGGCACTCTTTTTAAGCTCTCTCGAAAGAGAAATAACACAGTCCGCGGCAAAGCCTCTGCCTCGATATTTTTCGCTTGTCGCAACGTCGCGTATATACGCGTCTTTTCCGATTATATCGCCTACGGCAAGTGAAACCGTTTTGCCGTTTTGCCTTATGCACATAACCCTTGTGCTTCCGCCGAACACACCTCTGCCCGTCCTCGAAAGCCATTCGAGATACGCCCTGTCGTCAGAAGCGGGCATTTTACCCGTCAGCACCTCGTATTCGTCCGCGGTTATGTCGCAAAGCGGCTGTGCGCAGGTCTCTTTTTGCGGTAATTCGGAGAGCTCCATAAGAACGGCTTTTGCGTCCGCGCAATCGTTCCCGGAGCAAAAATATATGTTCCCGCCGAAAAAAGAGACAAACTCCGAAAGCTCTCGTAAATCGGCAGAGCCTGACGGGCAAATTATCGTTCCGTCGTTTTTATTTAAAAGCACAGCCGTCACTCTGCCGCCGCAGTCCGTTTGAAGCCACGCCTCTCCGAGCGACAGCCGAAAAGCGGCAAATAAAATATACTTTACCGCAAGACTGTTTTTAAATTCACCGTCCGAGATATCTGCTGCCTCTGTCGGTCCGTCAATCGATTTCAGCACTGCGACAGCTCCGCTAAAAGGGCCTTTACAAGCTCAAACGTGCTCTCTATATCTTCATTTTCGGCAACCGAGCTGCCCGAGTGAATGTATCTGCACGGAACAGATACGGCAAGAGTTTTTATGCCGCCTGCCGCCTTGTGTATTGCGGAAGCGTTGTTGCCGCCTGCCACAATGGTCTTGGTCTGACACCCTATGCCGTTCTTTTCGGCGATTTCAAACGCCTTTTTATAAAGCTCGCTGTCATAGACGGTTCCCCTGTCCATAAAGCTGACTACGGCGCCGCCGCCCAAACGGCAAACCTTTTTTTCGTCTGGAACGCCGGAAATGTCCGCCGCCGTAGTGCCCTCAACGACTATTGCGAAATCGGGCGCAACCGAATAAGCCGCAGCCGCCGCTCCGCGAGTGCCTATTTCCTCTTGAACCGAGAAACAGAAGGTCGCCGAATACGGCAAATCGGAATTTATAAGTCTTAATAAAATTTCACAGCCGACGCGGTCGTCAATGGCCTTCGCCTTGATAAAGCCGTCGCCGAATTCGCGGTAGCATGAGTCAAAATACACTGCGTCGCCGAGTGAAACGTGAGACAAGGCCTCTTTTTTTGAACTCGCGCCGATATCGATATACATATCCTCAACTGACGGCAATTTACCTCTCTCCTCGGAGGTCGTCTGATGTATAGCCTTGCCGCCTATAACGCCGGGGATAAGCTCCTTGCCCACCTTTACCGCTCTGCCGAAAATAACGCGCTCGTCAATTCCGCCGACCGTGGTGAACTTCAGGTACCCGTCATCCGTTATATAAGTTATTATGAAGCCGACCTCGTCCATATGCGCGTCGAGCATAACTTTATTTTTCGGCTCGGCTTTGCCCTTTTTATAAACTATGAGACTGCCGAGCGGATCTATGCGATATTCCGCGTCCGACGGCAAATGCGAAATTATATAATCTCTTACGGCGTGCTCCCTGCCGGAAATGCCGTTTAAATTACAAAGCTCGTTAAGCATTTAAATCACCTCCGAGAATATATGCGGCAATGAGCCTTGCGCAAAGCTCAATATCCGTAACGGACACAACCTCTATTCCGGTGTGCATATATTTTTGGGGTATTGATATAAGCGCGCTCTTAATTCCGCCGCGCTCCGTGGTCATACCGTCCAAATTAGTACCGGTTCTGCCGCCCATAACCTCAAGCTGATACGGAATGTCGTTTTTCTCGGCAACGCGCACAAGCTCCTCGCCGAATTCGTATGAAAGCGACGGTGAAATACCTATCATGGGGCCCTTGCCGAGTATTCCGCATTCCTCCGCCTTGCTGTCCGGAGTCTTTGCAAAGCTGACATCAACCGCAATTATCTCGTCGGCATCCGAATTAAATGCCGCGGCTTTTGCTCCGCCGCCGCTCGTCTCCTCGCGAGAGGAACACACAACGGTAACTTTTTTGTGCGGCTTACCCTTAATAAGCTCAAGCGCGCGAAGAAGCACGGCAATTCCCGAACGGTCGTCAAGTGCCCCGCAGGACACGCTGTCGCCGCAGAGCGATAGGAAAGAGGAATTGACAACCGCTCTGTCTCCCGGGGAAACGAGCTTTTCCGCCGACTGCTTATTTTTTGCGCCTATATCAATAAGGATGTCATCTATTTCCGTCGCCTTCCGCTCGTTGTCACCGCTTGCAAGGTGCGGCGGAGTGCTTGCTATAACTCCGAATACCGGCTCTCTGCCGTAAACGGTCACCTCTTGACCGTTCAATGTGCGACGGTCAACGCCGCCGCAGGCGGCAACGTGCAAAAACCCCTCGTCGGTGACGGAGGTTACGATAAGACCTATACGGTCTATATGAGCGTCAAGCAGGATATGCCCTGCCCTGTCTCCCTCGATTTCGCATATTGCGGAATGAAGAACGTCCTCGCGCGTTTTGCCGAATTCGGACAAAAGCCTTTGCGCCGTTAAAACCGCGTCGGTTTCCTTTCCGGATACACCGACAGCCGAAGTCAGCTCTTTTAATATGTTTTTTATATCCATTTTTCTCTGCCTTTCGGACAATTTGTCAACGTGTAAAACGCTAAATGCAAATGCTGTAATCTTATCGAAATTTTGAATTATAATCGTCGCTCTTTGTAGGTGGAATATGATGTAATTTCCAATTACCGTGTCTCAGCCGCCTCACAAAAAGAGCAGCACCATATTTCGGCAAGCCGGAGGGATTATGCCTCCCTTGTAAAGGGAGGTGGGTTGCCGCAAGGCAAGCCGGAGGGATTTTGCCTCCCTTGTAAAGGGAGGTGGGTTGCCGCAAGGCAAGCCGGAGGGATTTTCTTGGGAGTATATGGAATTTGAATAAAAAGCGCAATACCTTTTAATCCCTCAGTCCGCTCGTGAACTCGCGTCCAGCTCCCTTTACAAGGGAGCCTAATTTAATCCCTCAGTCTACTCACTTCGTTCGTAGCCAGCTCCTGACGGGAGCCCGTCCCCTTTGTCGCTCCGCGACATTTCCCCACACCGTGGGGAATCTCCCTTTACAAGGGAGCCTTTTAGGGGAGGCGGCGAAAATCAGATTTCGGTGCCGCCTACCGGGCGAATGTAGAGCACATAGCAGGTTCCCTCGCCGAAAATGCTCTCCATTATGTTCTTGTAATCCTTTAAAAGGTCATTCGGGACGAAAGCCTGAATTGTGCCGGCAAATCCGCCGCCGTGAACGCGCCATGCGCCGCGTCCCTTTAAGATGCTCTCGGAAACAGCGAGAGCGAGAGATACGGGCTGAACGGACGGCTGTTTTACGGAAAATACGTTTTGATTATATTTGTATGATGATGAGCCGCTCTCGAGAATATACTTCTTGAAGGTCTCGAAATCTCCGCCGCGAAGAGCGTCAACCTCCTTTAACACTCTTGCGTTGTCGGCATAGAAATGCATAGCGCGAAGTATGGCTCTGTCGCCTACTGCCGGGCGCAATTCTCTTATTTTTGATTTAAATTCCTCTTCGCTTACCTCGCGAAGAACCTTTTTGCCGAAAAATTCGGCTACGCTCTCCATTTCGGTTCTGATAGCAGCGTATTCGTCGGTAAGGTCGGAGTGGCTTCCCTTTGTATCGACAATGCAAAGCGAGTGGCCGCACTTGGCAAAGTCAAAGTCAACCTCTTCTATCACGGGATTTTTCGGGTCGTTGAAATCTATTGTTACGAAGCCGCCGACGGAGCACGCCATCTGGTCCATAAGTCCGCATGGCTTGCTGAAATATTCGTTCTCGGCATACTGTGCTATTTTGGCTATTGTGACCGCGTCAACCTTGCCGTCGTTGTAAAGATAGTTTACCATAGTGCCGACAAGAACTTCATATGCGGCAGATGACGAGAGTCCCGAGCCAGCAATAACCCTTGATGCGGTAGTGGCGTCAAAGCCGCCTATCTTATAGCCGTATTTCTTAAAGCCTGCAAGAACACCGCGCACGAGAGCGGGTGAATGTCCCATTTCGTTGGGGTTTACCGAGAGGTCCGCAGCGTCAACAACGTCCATGGAATAGCCCTCGGATTTAACTCTTACAATGTTTTCGTCATTTTTTGAAGCCGCGGCTATTGCGTCAAGGTTGATTCCCGCCGCAAGCACTCTGCCGTGGTTGTGGTCGGTGTGGTTTCCGCCGACTTCGGTTCTGCCGGGAGCCGAGAAAAGACGAACATCTCTGTCCTTTCCGAAAAGAGCCTCAAATTCGTTTATAAGATTTATGTACCTGTCATACTGCTCTTTAACATTTTCCTCGGTGACATAGGCTTTTTTAAGCCTTTCATCGAGAGATGCGGAGAGAATTTCTTTTTTAAGGGTTTCGGGAGTTGCCATTTTCATTTTTCATCCTTTCCTGCCGAAAAAGTTTCGGCAGTCTTTTTGTTTTTATTATTAGCTACTATATCTATAAATTTATTGACCGCGAGTATGGAAACACCGGAGATGGTGAAGATAATCACAATCGGCAGCATAAACGCGAGTGAAAACGGGTTATAAACGTGACGACCTATCATGCTGTAAGAAATAATTTTAGGCGTGAATCCCAAAAGTGACAGCAAAATAAACTTCCAATAGTCGTATTCAAGTGCCCCGTAGAGCTGACTTATGGAATTTATCGGGAAGTACGGCACAAGCCTGAAAAGCACCAAAATCCAATCAGTGCTTCTTTTACCCGATTCCATCATACGGCGAACATTATCGTATCTTGTGAGAATCTTGTGTATTGTTCCGCCGCCGAGGTGCTTGCCCCAATAAAACTTTATCGTCATAAGCAATGTCATACCGGCAAAATTCACAGCCACGGCTATCGGCGTGGGGAATACCATACCGGCTATAACACAGACCGCGGTTATCGGCAGGGGAATAAGCACTTTGCCTATGTATATAAGGAAAATCACGAGAATCACGAGCCACTTGCTCGGAATTGACGCAACGGCCGCCTCAAACTCCGCAAGACGCTCGAGCACTTCGTCATATGCCGACGAAACATCGTTTATCTGCATAAGAAAAGTCAACACTAAAAGTGCGACTGCCAAAATCAGCAGCACACATGCTAAAATATTCAGGAGCTTTCTTCGCGTAAGTTCTCTGTCGGTCAAATCGGTACCACCCAAAAATTATTATTGCAGGGCATAGTAATAGATTATATATAATTTTATATCATATTATTGGTAAGGTCAAACAAAATATGAAAATATGAGGCAATTTTTGCCTTTTAGGTGTAAATTCCTTTAAGGTTGTGTTACAATTAGCTCAAAAGCAAAGCTTTACCGAAAGGCGGTTTTTATATGAAGACAGTTATTCTTGACGGCAAGACGACAAATCCGGGCGATTTGAGCTGGGATTTTCTGAAAAAATACGGCGAGGTCGAGATTTTTGACCGCACGCCGCGCGAAAAAATCGCAGAGCGCACCTTTGACGCGGACATAGTTGTAACCAACAAAACTCCGCTCGGCAAAGATGAGATAGACAAAATGCAAAACGTGAAATTCGTCGCGCTCCTGTCGACGGGTTACAACGTAGTGGACTGCGCGTATCTAAAGGAAAAGGGCATACCGATTTCAAATATACCGGCTTATTCCACCATGGGCGTGGCACAGCTCGTATTCGCATTTATTTCGGAGCTTGCCGTAGGCGTTGCCATGCATTCGGACGCGGTAAAAAACGGCGAATGGTCAAATTGCCCCGACTTTTGCTTTTGGAAAAAGCCGCTTACCGAGCTTTCCGGCAAAACGATAGGCATAGTCGGCTTCGGAAAAATCGGCGGAGCCGTAGCCGACATAGCCGAGGCTTATAAAATGAACATCATAGCGCTGTCGGGTCACGTTACCGACCAGAGCGCACGCAAGAATTTCAGATGGGCAAAGAACCTCGATGATCTTGCGGAAAACGCCGACATTATTACGTTCCATTGTCCTCTCACAAAAGAGACGGAAAAAACCGTAAACGCCGATTTTCTGAGCAAGTGCAAAAAAACAGCGTTTATCATAAACACCTCACGCGGACCGGTTGTTGATGAAAATGCTCTTGCCGACGCGCTGAATTCGGGAAAAATCGCAGGCGCGGGAGTGGACGTGCTGTCAACCGAGCCGCCGGCAAAAGACAATCCGTTGCTCACGGCGAAAAACTGCTTTATCACGCCGCACATAGCGTGGGCGGCATTTGAAACGCGCGAGAGACTTATGGGAATATTCAAAAGCAACATTGAGGCGTTTGTTTCGGGCAAGCCGATAAACGTTGTAAATCCGTAAAAGCAAAATGTGTTTGCCGTTTGAAAATTCGGCCGATACCATACAAAAAGAGCTGTAAATTTAATTTACAGCTCTTTGTTTTTTATTCGGTTAAGGGAGTGCGTTTATCAATAAGCGAAATTGGTGTAAGCACCCTCAACGTGCATTGCGCCCTTACCGTTAACGCTGACTATTGCAATCTTGATGTTAAGGTCTGTTACCTTGCCGTCATAGGAATATTTGAATTCCTTGAGAGTGCCGTCCTCGATAACAACGGTAGCCTTAATGTTTGAATACTCAATTGCAGCGGAGTTTACGTTTGCAGCGCTTACAAAGTTCTTAATCTCGGTAGAAACCTGATCCTGAGTAAGAATGTCGTTTGTAAGTCTTGACATAGCTGTTGACTTATCAGTCTGCGGAGAGCTTGCGTTCTCAACCTCAAAGGTGTAGGTGTTGCCGTCAACCTTAAGGTTTTTAAGGTCGCTTGCCTGAAGAGAAGTAGCCTGAAGAGCATAATTCTCGCCGTGATATTCAATCTGCTCGGCTGCGTTGCCGCCCTTTGCAATATCCATTTCCTTGTCGCCGATGCCGATGAATCCGCCGACAACGGAGTTAAGGTCAGCCTCGGAATCGATGCCCTGAATAATCTTGTTAAGAGCGCTGGTAGCATTACCAACGTCAACGGGCTCGGTATACTCAGCTGTTCTTGTCCAATGATAGCCTGCTGCAACTGCCTTAGCGGTAGCTGCGTTTATAGCCTCGGCTGCCGCTGCTGCGTCTACGCCTGATGAAGCTGCCGCTGCCGCACCGCTGCTGTCACCGGCAGAAGCCGACGCGCTGCTCGAAGAAGAAGCGGAAGCACCCGATGAAGAGCTCGATGAAGAACCCGATGATGAGCCCGACGAAGAGCTTGATGAGCCTGTTGATGAGCCCGAAGCAGTTGCCGTACCCGTTGCTGCCGTCTCCTTGCCTGCGGTTTTGCTTGCAAGTCCGTAAATGCCTGCCGTAAGAGCAAGAGCCACTACTATTGCCCAGAAACGTACCCAACCGTTTGAATGTCTGAGCTTTTTAGCTGCCTTTTCTTCGGGGGTAAGTTCAACCTTTTGTTTTTTAGCCATTGATTTCTCTCCCTTTCATTTATAAAGAAGTGATTTTATTTTTCATCATTCGGTAAATGCCGAATTCTTATCAATAAGCGAAGCCTGTGTAAGCTGCATCTACGTGCATTGCACCCTTGCCGTTAACGCTTACTATGGCAACCTTTATGTTGAGCTCGGCTACGTTGCCGTCATAGGAATATTTGAATTCCTTGAGAGTGCCGTCCTCGATAACAACGGTGGCCTTTATGTTTGAATACTCAATTGCAGCGGAGTTTACGCTTGCCGCGCTTATAAAGCCCTTGATCTCACTGGAGATTTCATCCTGAGTGAGGAAGTCGTTTGTAAGCCTTGACATAGCCGTGCTCTTGTCATGCTGCGGAGAAGCCGCATTTTCAACCTCAAAGGTGTAGGTGTTGCCGTCAACCTTAAGGTTCTTAAGGTCGCCTGCCTGAAGAGAGGTTGCCTGAAGAGCATAGTTCTCGCCGTGATAGTCGATCTGCTCGGCTGCGTTGCCGCCCTTTTCAATATCCATTTCCTTATCGCCTATACCGAGGAAGCCGCCTACAACGGAGTCAAGATTTGCCTCGGAGTCGATACCCTGAATGATCTTGTTGAGAGCGCTTGTTGCATTTCCGACGTCAACAGGCTGAGTGTACTGAGCGGATCTCGTCCAGTGATAGCCTGCCGCAACCGCTTTTGCGGTAGCTGCGTTTATAGCCTCGGCTGCTGCCGCTGCGTCCACGCCTGTTGAAGCTGCTGCACCGCTGTTGTCACCGGCAGAAGCCGACGCGCTGCTCTGAGAACCCGACTGCGAAGAACCGCTGCCGTTTGCGCTTGTATCCCAATCGGATTTGGACGCGCTGCCGCCGGCATTCTGCGAGCCGCTCTGTGCGGGAGTTGCCGAAACCGCTGCGACGCCCTTATTGTTAAGCGAAATATAGGTTACGCTGTAAACAAGCACCACTGCAAGCAGCCAAACTATCGCTCTTTCAAAGGTTTTTCCGAATATAATTCTCTTTTCCTTTTTGCGAGCTTTTTTAGCTTCGATTTCTTCGGGAGTTAACGTGACTTTTTCTTTTTTAGCCATTAATTCTAATCCCCTTTCTGACTGTTACGAGACTATCTTTATCCGGATAGTCAAATACACCTAATAATTTACCGTAAAAATACTTAAATGTCAATGAATTATTTGATTTTTTACTTACAATTTCACAAAAAAGTTACAGAAGTCGCACTTTGCGGCGTATGATTTGCCGTAAACGGGATTTCGCCGCGCTTTAAAATTCGGCGTGAATACAAAAAAAGACGAGGGTCGAGTGTTCATAAGGGAAACGGCAAAAAAAGGCGAACCCCTCGGATAATGCCGACGCATGTCCGAGGGATTAACGCATTATTGTGCAAAAGATGTCCTTTTGAAGCAAAACCGCCTTATGGAACTCAGTCAATTCAACATTTAAATTTTTTGTTCTCTTCTCGCTCGTCCGCTTATGTTGAGAGCAATCACGGTTATATCGTCGCAGCGAGCCTTGCCCTTTGCCTTTTTTGCGCGCAGGCTGATATTTTTCGCCTTGGTACTCGCTCTTTTTGCGCCACCGCTTTGCAGCTCCTCCTTTACCGCGTTGTGCGCGTATTCGTACGCACCGTCGGACGCTATAATCACCGTATCGCCGTTTTCAAGCTGTCCCTCGCATGAGGAAAACGTCGCGTCGCGAAGTATTCCGGCAGGCAGAGCCGCCTTTTTTATTTCGAGCAGCTTGCCGTTTTGACGGCGAATCACGGACGGTGCCGCTCCGGCCTTATAAAAGACCGCCTTGCCGGTATACAGGTCTATTTTTACTATATCGAGCGTTGCGAGAGACTCGTCGCGAGACTTTAAAAGGAGTGAGGAATTCACAAGCCTTAAGGCACTCTGAAACCCGAAGCCCGCCTTGACAAGCCTTGCCATAAGACCCGACGCCATAGCCGAATCGAGTGCCGCACGCGGACCCGTGCCCATACCGTCCGAGAGAATCACAACGTAATTTCCCATGCCGTCGTAAAAGCTCTCAAACGTGTCGCCGCAGAGCTTTTCATTGTCAGCCGGTATCTGTGAGCACGCGCTCTCTACCGAATACGCCGTCTTTTCACACAGCCTTACGCTTCTGTCGCCCTTTATCACGGGCAGCTCAAATTCTCTGTCGCACGTTTCGCCGACTGCGTCACGCAGCTCGCCTATATTAAGGGAGGACGGCACCTCCGAAAAGGTGATTTCGCAAAACATTCTGCCGTTTTTGTCTCTTAAACACGATACGAAGTCGGTATCGCAGCAAAATCTGTCCCTGACCTTTTTCCTTATCCGCTCCGCCGTTTTCGTATCAAAGCTTACATCGCCGTTAAACTCGTTTTCGAGATCGCGCAGCATATCGCTTATGCCGCCGAACTGGTCGGCCGTGACAAGCCGCACCTCGTCTGTTTTTTTATCTGCCGCCTCCGAAAAGACGACGCCGAAAAACAGCCTTGAATATGTTTCGGCAAAAGAGGTCTGCCGTATACATCTGCTCGAAAACGGCGACGGGAGCTTATCGCGCGACATAACACCGCCTTTTTTCAGCGTTTCATACATCTCGTCAAGTGCATTCCTTGTTTCTTTGAAATTTTGCTCCCAACAAAAATCATATCTGCCGCATCCGCAGCAAACCGAGCTTTGAACCTCAAGCATCAGCTTTTCGCCGGCGCAGCTCTCCATTTCGGAAAGTCTTTTCGAAACCGCGCTCACGGAGCGTTCAATATCGTCTACGGCAGTTCTCGCCGCATGTATTCTGCGCCTTATCTCACCGTTTTCCGCCGACGCGTTCGCCGCCGAGTCCTTCGGCAAAAGAAATCCCTCCGCCTTTATAAACAGGCTGTTCGGCAAAAACATAAACACCGCGCACGGCAAAGCGGCCTCTATAATCAAAAAATACTTTTCGCTGCCGCCGCCCGAAAACATATATGCGGTGAGGAACGACGCGAAAAACGCAGGCGGTACAGCTCTTCTGCCGAGGCGCGAAAATGCGCCTGCAAGAAGGCCGCCTACGGCAAACGAAGCCGAAACGGCTCCCGTATCGGAGCTTATCGCAATAAGTAAAAACGCAAGCATTCCGCCTACCGCACCGCCGGCCTCCTTATAAATCGCGGCGAAAAAAAGCAAGCCGAATACCATTATCATTCTCGCAGGGGAGACCTCAAGCACGGTAAGACCCGACAGCGAGCACATAATAAGAAATCCGGAGCCCAAAACCGCCGACGCCTCCTCAAGAGTTACGCCGCGCACGGGCTTGCCGTTTTCAAGAACATATTGCGCAGTCGAAAAGAAATACGCCGCGGCAAAGGCCGTTACACCCTCTCCGAGGTACAAAAGAAACGTCTCACCCGTCAGCCCGTTTGCAAAAAGCACCGCCATTCCCGATAAAAAGCAAGAGAGAAACGCAATGCACGACGGCAGCAGCCTGCCGTTTCGCACCTTTTCAAATTCTCTCATAACGCGTGCGAGAACTCCGGCACACACGCTCGCCGCTATCAGTCGAAGCGACGATATGCTGTCCTGGGTCAGGATATAACCTGCCGCCGCGCCGAGACCCGCCGAGAGTATGTACTTATTTTCGGCCGCCGCGCAAAAAGCCACGCCGAACGGCGATACCGCCGACAAATTGCTCGCCGAAGCAAACAGCATACCGCATATAAAATATGCCACGTGCCGAAGCACCGCCAGCACGGGCTCGGGGAGGTCGTGTACCCTTCGCAAAACAGCCTGTCCGGTAAAATCGGAATTTTTCAAAAAAATCACCACGCCTTGTTATAATCTGCATAAAATACGCACTTTAAGAGATTATATCCGAGGCGCGGTGAAATAACCGTCGCTAAATGGGAGCGAAAATATTTTTTTATTCGGTTTAAATACGGGTTTCTGTAACAGTCGCTCGAATTACGGCTCGACATCAAACGGCTTCTGCGGAATTACGATGGCGCAGATGATGTAAAACAGTATTCCGGGGAAGCCTGCGGTGAATAAGGTCAGTGCCGTATAAACAAGGCGGACTATTGTCGGGTCTACATCTATATACTCGGCAAAGCCGGCTAAAACTCCGCAAATCATTTTGTCTGTACTGCTTCTGTAAAGCTTCTTTTTCATAATAAACACTCCTTATTTATTATACATTATATTTATATTATCATTTTGTGCGTTTTAAATCAATCGTCGGAATTTTTTACCGATAATTCGCCGTTCTTTACGTTTACGGAGTATTCCGCCTTGCCGTCGGTGCTTCGCGCAAGCGACAAAAGGTAGCTGTCGCACGTTGATTTTTCATCAAGCGGCGTTTCGGAGGAAATTATAAATTTGATTTTATCGGGATCCCTCGGAACATCGATCTCTATATCGCCGAAGCTTTGGTTCACCTCGAGCATTTTCGTAAAAACGGCGGTTTCCGATATTTCCGTCTCGCCTGCCGAGCTTTTGATTTTTCCCCTCTCGGCTGTGATGTCTGACAAATCTATATCTCCCGAAACAGAATTTATCGTAAGCGTATTTAGATTTACTCCGTCTATGTCGATATCGCCGTTGTTATTTGAAACCGTTAAGAGCGTAACGCTTTTCGGCAGGTAAACCGTAAGCTCGGCTATTCCGTAAGTACTGCCGCCGCCGTCCAATATGATTTTATCGTCGGACAAATCGAGCTTCGCGCCGCTGTCATTTGCTTGCTTCAAGACGCATCTTACCTCAGTGCTGTCGGAAGCCTTAATTTTAATATCGCCGTACGGAGCGGAAATTTCAAGCGCAGACCCCGACGGAAGCATTGACTTTTCTGTTTGCGACTCGTTTACCGTTTGCCCATCGTCAAAATCTATATTCGGGAAGCGCTCTTCGACAAACTCTTCAAACGTCTCGCCCGATGCTATGTGCCTTACCGCGTCCGCGCCGAGATAAGCACCGAAGCAGACCGTGAGTATAAATCCGACGACAAATATTATCGCCGCGGCTATCATGCCCTTTATAAGCCCGTCTTTCTTTTTCTTCATATTATTCTCCCCCTTACAAATCGGCCCTGCGCCATGACAGCTTTAAGAACCACGTCATAAAAAGGAATAGGAAAAGTCCTGCCGCAAAGAGCATAATCCCTATGGAAAATACAAATCCGAATGCCGCCGGCGAAGCCGCTATTGCGCCCGTTACTCCGGCGAAGAAGAGACAAGCAAAAAAGCTTGCCATCATTCCTATGCTTGACGGATACACTCCTATTGCCGCGAATACCCCGAGGAAAAACAGAATTGACCACAGCATATGATTTCGCTGCGGATTACCCTTTTCCGTGCCGTAATAACCACCGCCGCGCGCATTTTGAGGACGGGGAGAGGCACCGATTACATCGGACGCCTTGGTTTCATATCTCGGATTGCCGTTTTTTTCTGCGCCGTATACGGCGTCGGCTTTTTTCGGCTCGTCATTAAGATATTGCGCGGCGCAGCTTTTGGGGTCACCGAGCTCCGAGCAAATCTGCTCCTCGCTTTTACCCTCGCTCGTGCCGACGGAGAAGTGTTCTTCAAAGTCGGCTATTATATCGTCGCGCTCCTCGGCCGGTAAAACGCCGAGCAGGTTGTAAAGCTGTTGTAAAAATTCGATCTTAGTCACCGTTTTCACCTCCTAATAAAGTAGACACGCTCTTTGTAAAGTCCTTCCACTCGTTTTCCAAAAGGCGTTGTGTGTCATAACCCTTTTGAGTCAGACGGTAATATTTCCGCGCGGGTCCCGATGTGGATTCGCGCAGGTACACTTCAAAATACCCCTCGGCTCTGAGCCTTTTAAGAAGCGGGTATATAGTGCCCTCCGAAACGTCTATCTGTTTACCGACGGTGTCCGCAAGCTCGTAGCCGTACTTGTCGCCGCGCTTTAAAAGCGACAGCACGCAAAGCTCCAGAACACCCTTTTTAAATTGCGTATTCATCAAACTCTCCTTTCCGGCGAAGCTGAAAACGCCTGTATTGCAGCCGTGAGCCTTGCGGCACAAAGACGCGCTTTATGTGCGGCTGCTCCGTCCTTTTAATTGCATTATAACACCCACTACCTTGCAATGCAATATACTTTGCGATATTTAATAATTTCTTAACATTTGTGCAAAGTTTGTCAATGTTTTTATACCGTTACCGTATAATCCGCCGTATTTTGCGGTAAAAAAGCCGATAACAAAACCTCCTGCGACAGTTTTTGCTTCTGCCGCAGGAGGTTTGCGTATTGCGAAAAGTCCGTAACAAACATCAATTGCTTAAAACGAAATGTCGGAAACGAATAAACGGAAAACAGCAAACAATATGCCGAAATACAGGATTATATATCATTTTTGTCAATCACTTGCTGTTTGCAATTGCAGTGTCAATAAGCTTGTTAAGCTTTGCCGCCTGTTCGGGTGAAGTTATTGCACCGACTATCGGCTGACCCACTATATTGCCGTTTTTATCGACAACATATGTAGTCGGGTAAGAATACAGTCCCGATGTGAACTTTCCTGCCTCGCTGTTTGTGTCAAACCAAATATTTTTGTATGTTGCGCCTTTTTTTGACAAAATATCTTTTGCCTCGGAAATCTCCTTTTTATTGCCGTCAAGAGTAAATGAATTTATGCCGACAACCCCGCCGCCCTTTGCGGCAAGCTCCTTGTTGAGTGCCTCCAAATCCGCAAGCTCGCTTACGCAAGGTTTGCAGGAGGTGAACCAGAAGTTGACTACCGTTACGGTGTTGCCCGAGAAAAGGTCGCTGCTGTTTACGTCGTTGCCGTCGAGATCTTTACCGTTAAAGCTCGGAAATTTCATAAGCTTGCTCGCATCGCCTGCCATTCCGGCACTCGCCGCGTCAACGCATTCCCCGCTTGACGGCTTTTTTCCGCAGCCGGGATATTTTTGCTCCAGAATCGTAAGTTTTCCTTCTATCTCCTTAATCTGCTCCGCCGCAGCTTTAAGAATTTTATATTCATCTGCGCTGAAATCGCTCTTGCTCCCCTCTACCGTGCTTAAAAGGAAATCTCCGTAGTTTGTGCCGTCCTCAATCATCGGCGTATTTTTATTTGCCGATAAAAACACTTTTTCCCAAAGAGCCGAATTATTCGAGAGAATATCGTTTTCGGCTTGCAAAAGCTTATCGTAAAGCTTCGCAGCCTCGTCTGCGTCATTCGGCTCTTGTGCCATTAAAGTTTTAATATCGACATTGCTTTTTTTCTTCTCCGTTTTGTCGGCGGAGCACGCCACAAGGCCCAGCACAAGCACAAATGTCATAATAATTGCTGAAAGTTTGGTTGCTTTTGAAAATTTCACAGTTATTCCTCCGTTTTCTTACCTATTTTGATTTTTTATCATTTTTCGGCTTTTCATTGCCGCTTGAGAGTGTTTTCGGCAAATTGAAACCGTATCGAAAGCTTACCGCCTCCGTCGGACAGACACTGATGCACTTGCCGCAACGTATACATTCTGCGTGGTCGGGTGTTTTTGTAATATCAACGTCCATTTTGCACGCGCCTGCGCATTTTCCGCAGGAGACACATTTATGCTCATCAACCTTTATTCCGAACAGCGACACCTTGTTCATCAGCGCATAAAACGCGCCGAGCGGACAAAGCCATTTGCAAAACGGGCGGTAAAACAGTATGCTCAAAAATATGATTGCAATTAAAACCGCCAGCTTCCATGTAAACAGCGAGCCTAAAGCCGAACGTATTCCCTCGTTGACTGCCGCGAGAGGAATTGCACCCTCAAGCACACCCTGCGGACAAATATACTTGCAAAAAAACGGGTCGCCCATTCCGACATCGTTTACAATCAGTGCCGGAAGCAATACGACCGCAAACAACAGCACCGCATATTTTAAATATGTCAATGGTTTCAGTTTTTCGGTTGACAGCTTTTTGCACGGGATTTTATGCAGTAAATCCTGAAACCATCCGAACGGGCAGAGAAATCCGCATATAAATCTGCCCAAAAGCACGCCGAATAATATCAAAAAGCCCGCTATATAATACGAAAACCGAAACTTTGACGAACCTGCCACTGCCTGAAACGAGCCTATCGGACACGCTCCGGTTGCCGCAGGACAGGAATAACAGTTAAGTCCCGGCACGCAAACCGCCTTGCCGCCGCCCGTATAAATGCTGCCCTTAAAAAAATTCGGCAGGTGTATGTTTGTTGCGAGCGTTGCCGCCGCCTGCACAAATCCTCTGTATCGGGTCAGTAAATGCGACGGCTTTTTCTTTTTCTTTTTCTTTTTCTTTTCCTTTTCCTTATCCAATTCCCACACACTCCAAACACAATCTTATCGCTTTTGCAAGTACGGTATCCGCTTCGCCTCTCATAGCACCGACGCACACCATCGCCGCCCCTGCAAGCAGCATAACACATTGAATTACGGCTTTTTTTGCCCTTAACAAACCGTTCGCTCCCTTCATTTTTGCCTCATTATATCACGGCGGGCATAAATTCTCTGTTAAGAATTGAAATTTAACAGAGATTTTATACTTTTATGTTATAATAACCTCACGAAACGAAAACAAAATCAAAGATTTTGACCGTTTCGGAGAACATTGAATGACTAAATTGCGGCTTTCGCCGCCGCACTTCGTGCCGCTCCTGCTGTCGCAGGGGAATTTATGATAAAATA
>OIYO01000935.1_pt1 | contig 19463 bp, 19 predicted proteins | sample 1588191 | NCBI WGS metagenome assembly OIYO01 (sample SAMN03283275) | human gut metagenome | biome: human-associated habitat; material: feces | host: Homo sapiens | place: Peru | collected 2012 | reverse complement strand
AGTATACTGAAGAAAATTATGTATATAAAACAATATAATGGCAGCGTGAAGGATTTCATTTTGCTTATGTTGTTATTTATATTGGGTGCTTATACGATTTCTGTTATACAGATATGCATTTCACTTGCATTTTCATATATCGCTGGATTACTTGCAGCACTCGTTATATATATATCATCTATTTTTTCTAATAATATGTTATTCATAGGAAATGCCTGCATGCTGCAGAGAAGCAGTATGTTTAATGATACTGGCTGGAATCCATCTATCTATATTATAATAACCCTTATAATTCTTATAATAACTGTTGTTCTGACTATTATGATAAATTCAAAAACAGATTATTTAAACAATTAAGAAAAACCAAGACAACTTGATTAAAACCACATTTCGTAGTATATTCTTTGATAGTCAAATATGACTCAAAACTATAATTGCGAAATGGAGTTTAATTTATGGTTAAAATCGCACTTGACGCTATGGGCGGAGATAACGCACCAGCAGAGATTGTCAAAGGAGCAGTACAGGCGGTTGCTGCTGATAAGGATTGCTTTGTATATCTTGTAGGTAAGGAAGATAAGATTAAAGAATGTCTTAACGGACAGCAGTATGATTCATCAAGAATAGAAATTGTCAATGCAGACGATGTTATTGAAACAGGCGAGCCTCCTGTTATGGCAATAAGAAGGAAGAAAGAATCTTCTTTAGTTAAGGCTATGTATATGGTTAAGAATAAAGAGGCTGACGCATTCGTATCTGCCGGAAGCTCAGGAGCAATCCTTGTTGGTGGTCAGACTATCGTTGGAAGACTCCGCGGAGTTGACAGACCACCGATGGCAGCACTTATCCCTACTAAGGATGGTGTTTCACTGCTTGTCGACAGTGGCGCTAATGTAGATGCAAGAGCAACAATGCTTGTACAGTGGGCTGTTATGGGTTCTATATATATGGAGAATGTTGTCGGTATTAAGAATCCAAGAGTTGCAATTGTGAATGTCGGACTTGAGGAAGAGAAGGGTAACGCTCTTGTCAAAGAGACATATCCAATGCTTAAAGAGTGTCCTAACATTAACTTTATAGGAAGTATTGAAGCGAGAGAGATTCCTAACAGCTATGCAGACATTATTGTATGCGATGCATTTGTTGGAAACTGTATCTTAAAGCTTTACGAAGGTGAAGCCAAGATGATACTTGGTAAAATTAAAGGCGTTATGATGTCATCATTAAAGACTAAGATTGGCGCACTTCTTATTAAGAAGTCATTAAAGACACAGCTTAAGTCAATGGACGCTTCAGAACACGGTGGTGCTCCTCTTATTGGTCTTAATGGTCTTGTTGTCAAGACTCACGGAAATGCTAAGGCTAAAGAGGTTAAGAATTCATTAATTCAGTGTGTAACATTTACAAAAATGAATATAAATGATAAAATTATTGAGGCGCTTGGTCAGATTCCAGAGCAGCATAATTAAACATTGAAAGGATAGATATTATGGAATTCGAGAAGTTACAGAATATTATTGCAGATGTACTTAACATTGATAAATCAAAGATTACTCCAGAGACAACATTTGTTGATGATCTTGGAGCAGATTCATTAGATGTATTTCAGATTATCATGGGAATTGAAGATGAATTCGATATCCAGATTCCTGATGATGCAGCTGAATCAATTGTAACAGTTAATGATGCAGTTGTTCAGATTCAGAACGCAACTAATAAATAAAACATACAGATAGCGATGAATAACAAGAGCATAAGGAGCAAATATTCTTGCATAATTTGTTCCTTATGCTCTTATTTTCAAAAGTTCGCAGAAAGGTGTATTAATGCATAATAAAGATTTGTCTGTATTTATGCAGACTATTGGTTATGAATTCAAAGATATAAGTCTGCTTGAAGTTGCTCTTACTCACAGTTCTTATGCCAATGAGCAGAAAAAGGGACAGTGCTGTGATAATGAAAGAATGGAATTCTTAGGCGATGCTGTTCTTGAGCTTTCATCAAGTGATTATATATATAAGAATCACTCAGAGATGGCTGAAGGAAAGATGACAAGACTTCGTGCCAGTATTGTATGTGAGCCTACACTTGCTTTATGTGCAAGAGCTATTAAGCTTGATACATTTATAAGACTCGGTAAGGGTGAAGAACTTACTGGTGGAAGAAGCAGGGATTCTATTGTGTCAGATGCCTGCGAAGCTGTTATAGGAGCCATCTATCTTGATGGTGGTTTTGCTAATGCGAAAGAATTTGTTAATAAGTTCATTCTTAATGACCTTGACAATAAGAAACTCTTTTTTGATAGCAAGACTATATTACAGGAAGTTATTCAGGGACTTGGAAAAGAAGTTGATTATGAATTCATCGGCGAAGAAGGTCCTGAACATAATAAACAATTCGTTGTAGCTGCTGTAGTTGACGGGCTTTTTAATATTAAAGGAACAGGCCACACTAAGAAATCAGCATCTCAGAATGCGGCATATGCTGCGCTTATCGAGCTTAAGAATAAAGGCTACGATATCAACTCTGATAAGAAATAATAAGTGAGGGGTTATGTATTTAAAAAGTATAGAAGTACAAGGATTTAAGTCATTTGCTAACAAGATAGTATTTGACTTTCACAATGGTATTACAGGTATTGTAGGACCTAACGGTTCTGGTAAAAGTAATGTCGCCGATGCTGTGCGCTGGGTTTTAGGTGAACAGAGTGCCAAGCAGCTTCGTGGTTCTAAGATGGAAGATGTTATATTTGCAGGAACTGAGAACAGAAAACCGGTCGGTTTCGCATTTGTATCAATAACACTTGATAACAGCGACCATGCACTTCCGGTTGATTATGATGAAGTTACAGTTTCAAGAAGAGTATATCGTTCAGGTGAGAGTGAATATCTTATCAACGGTAATTCATGCCGTCTTAAGGATGTAACAGAAATGTTTTATGATACCGGTATCGGTAAAGAAGGCTATTCTATTATCGGACAGGGTCAGATTGATAAGATTCTTTCTGGAAAACCTGATGAAAGACGAGAGCTTTTTGATGAGGCTGCTGGAATTGTTAAGTTCAAGAGAAGAAAAGCAACCGCTATCAAGAAGCTTGAGAATGAACGTGCTAATCTTGTCCGTGTTAATGACATATTATCAGAGCTTGAAAAGCAGGTCGGTCCATTACAGGTACAGTCAGAAAAAGCCAAGGAATATCTTGATTATAAGGCTGATTTAAAGAAATATGATGTTAATGCATTTCTTTTGGAATCAGACAGGATAAGTAAAGACCTTGAAGAACTGACAGGAAAGATTGGCATTGCTGACAATGACCTTGCTAATTCAAGAGCTGAGTATGAGAGTACCAAGGCTGAATATGAAGAGGCCGAGGAACAGTTATCTAAAGTTAATTCTGACATTGAGAATGTTAATTCACTTTTATCAAACACTGAGCTTGAAAGCCAGCGACTCAACGGTGAGATTAATGTTATCACTGAGCAGATTAACAGATTTACTGATAACGAAAAGCATTACAGTGACAGAATTACAGCTATTGATAAAGATAAAGCTACAAAGCAGGCAAATGTGGCTGATTTTAAGAAACAGCTTGAGGAGCTTTCTACATCTGTAGATGAATTTGAGAATAATCTTAAAGCAAAGCAGGAAGCTGCTGATGTTATTAAGCAGGATATTGACGGAGTATCAGACCAGATTGAGAGCCGTCAGAATGATATCTACGACAGACTTAATGCCAAGTCATCTATTAATGCTGAGAATCAGAAGTTTGCAACTATGCTTGAACAGCTTAATATAAGAAAGGCTGAACTTAACAGTCATCTTATTAAAGATAAGAGTGATGAAGCTGAACAGAATATCAAGATTAATGATATCAGTGCAAGATTAGAAGCTGCACAGAAAAATGCTTTGGAAATAGCTGAAAGAATTGCATCCAATAATGATGAAGTCACAGCTATTAAGAATGAAAATGCTGACCTTAATGCACAGCATGATAAGATTGTACAGAATTATCACAGAGAAAAATCAAGACTGGAATCTCTCATTAATATTACGGAAAGATATGATGGTTATGGCAACAGTATCCGTAAGATTATGGAATTAAAGGACAGCAATCCTGGAATCCTTGGAGTTATTGCAGATATTGTAAAGGTTGAGAGAAAGTATGAAACGGCTATCGAGACAGCCTTAGGTGGAACAATCCAGAATATTGTTACGGATAAGGAATCTACTGCAAAGGAGCTGATTGCATATCTTAAGCAGAATAAGCTTGGACGAGCTACATTTTTACCACTTAATGCAATATCAGGAAGAAATACTCTTGAGAAAGAGCCATGTATTAAAGAAAATGGTGTTATCGGAATTGCAAGCAATCTTGTAAGAGTTTCTTTTGAATATGAGAACTTAGCCAGGTATCTTCTTGGAAGAATTCTTGTTGTTGATAATATTGATAACGCGCTCCTTATTGCCAAGAAATACAAGTACAGCTTAAGGATTGTAACTCTTGAGGGTGAACAGCTCAATCCGGGCGGTTCTATGACCGGTGGTGCATTTAAGAATTCAAGTAATCTTCTTGGTAGAAGAAGAGAGATTGAAGAACTTAAGAAATCTGTATCAGAACTCAGCAAATCATCAACTGAGCTTAAAACTAAGATTGCAGATAACAGAGCTAAGATAGCATCTATAAGAGAGCTTATTGACGCAGATAACAAAGCTAACAGAGAGGCATCTTTAGCAGTTAATACAGAGCAGATGAATCTTAATCAGGCAAAGCAGAAGTTATCCGAAATCCAAATTATATATGATAAAGATAAGGCTGAAACTACTGAAATTGACAGACAGATTAAAGAGATTGATGCTAATAAGAACCAGGTCAGTGGAAGCTTAAGTGCTCTTGAGATTCAGAATGAAAGTTCAAGAAAAGAGATTGAAAATCTTAATAAACAGCTTGAAGCAAAGAAGGCTGAACTTGATAAGGCTAATGATGATATTGAAAATCTTAAGATAAGATTTAGTTCTGTGGAACAGAAGACAGCATTTATTCAGGAGAACATTACAAGAATTAATTCTGAAATTGCCGCTCTTGAATCAGAAGAAGCTGATATAAGACAGAGAAAAGAATCTTTATCATCAGATGTTGAAGATAAGAATGCACAGATTGAAAAGTTAAGAAGTGATATTCATAAAGCAAAGAATCAGATAGCTGACTGCAATACTAAGATTGAGGCTCTCCGCAAGGACAGAGATATTATCAATGCTAGTCATAAGACATTCTTTGATAAGCGTGAGAAGATTAATGAACAGATTGTTCTTCTTGAGAAAGAAAGCATGCGTCTGCATAACCAGCAGGAGAAGTTAGAAGAAGAGAATGACTCTATTGTTGATTATATGTGGAATGAATATGAGCTTACATACAGCTATGCTGCTGAATTAAGAAGCGAAGAGCTTACTGATATATCTGATATTAAGAAGCAGATTAATATTCTCAAAGCCAATATTAAAAAGCTTGGTGTTGTTAATGTCAATGCAATTGAAGAATATAAGGAAGTAAGCGAACGATACAACTTCCTAAAGACACAGCATGATGATATGATTAAGGCTGAAGAGGCTCTTGTCCAGGTTATTGATGAGCTTGACAATGGTATGAGAATTCAGTTTAAAGAGAAGTTTGAGGAAATTAAGGTTGAATTCGATAAGGTATTCAAGGAATTGTTCGGTGGTGGACGAGGCACAATAGAACTTGTTGAAGGTGAAGATATTCTTGAGGCAGGAATTGTTATTATTTCACAGCCACCAGGAAAGAAGCTACAGAACATGATGCAGTTATCCGGTGGTGAAAAAGCACTTACTGCAATTGCACTCCTTTTTGCAATCCAGAACCTTAAACCTTCACCATTCTGTCTGCTTGATGAAATTGAAGCTGCACTTGATGACTCAAATGTAGGAAGATATGCTAATTATCTTCATAAGCTTACAAAGCATACACAGTTTATTGTTATTACTCACAGACGAGGAACAATGGCTGCAGCTGACAGACTCTATGGTATAACTATGCAGGAGAAGGGTGTATCTGCACTTGTTTCAGTAGACCTTATAGCTAATGACCTTGACAAGAAGAAGGAGTAAATATGGGATTTTTTAGCAAATTAAAAGAAGGATTAACTAAGACCAGAGACAATATTGTTTCAGGAATTGATTCTGTTTTCTCAGGATTCTCATCTATTGATGATGATTTCTATGATGAACTTGAAGAAACTCTTATTATGGGTGATATAGGTGTTGTTGCAACCGAGGAGATTCTTGACGATCTTAAAGCTAAGGTTAAGGAGAATAAGATTAAGAATCCTGCAGACTGCAAACAGCTTCTTATTGACAGTATTAAAGAAAAAATGAATCTCGGTGAGAATGCATATGAATTTGAGAACCGCAAATCCATCGTTATGCTTATTGGTGTTAATGGTGTAGGAAAGACTACATCTGTAGGCAAGCTTGCCGGACTTCTTAAAGCACAGAATAAGAAAGTTATTATGGCTGCTGCAGATACATTCAGAGCTGCAGCTATAGAACAGCTTACAGAATGGTCTAACAGAACAGGTGCTGATATTATTGCACAGAGTGAAGGCTCTGATCCAGCTGCCGTTATATATGATTCAATCGCTGCATGTAAAGCAAGAAAGGCAGATGTCCTTTTATGTGATACAGCTGGACGTCTTCAGAATAAGAAGAATCTTATGGAAGAGCTTCGTAAGATTGACAGAGTTATAGAAAGAGAGTATTCTGAAGCATACAGGGAAAATCTTATCGTTCTTGACGCAACAACTGGTCAGAATGCCCTTTCTCAGCTTAGAGAGTTTAATGATGTAACTAATATCACAGGTATTATTCTTACTAAGATGGATGGAACTGCCAAAGGAGGAATTGCCGTTGCTATACAGGCAGAATTTGGTATTCCTGTTAAATATATTGGAGTTGGTGAGAAAGTCGAAGATTTACAGAAGTTTGATTCAGACACATTTGTTAATGCATTATTTGATGTAGATAACGGCTCAGATGAAGACTGATAAGTTAATAAATTAAGATGGGAGATTAAGTGTAATGGAAGAATTAACATTGAAAAGTTTCGAGGAAGCTGCTGAGAAGGTTAAGGAAGCAACTCTTCCTACTAATCTGGTATATAGCGAGTATTTCAGCAGCCAGACTGGTAACAGAGTATATCTTAAGCCAGAGAATATGCAGTATACAGGTGCTTATAAGGTAAGAGGAGCATATTACAAGATTAGCACTATGTCAGAGGATGCAAGACAGAAGGGCCTTATTACTGCTTCTGCTGGAAATCATGCACAGGGTGTTGCATTTGCAGCTAAGAAATATGGTGTTAAGGCAACAGTAGTTATGCCTACAACAACACCACTTATCAAGGTAAACAGAACTAAGGGATACGGTGCAGAGGTTATTCTTTATGGTAATGTTTACGACGAAGCGTGTGAATATGCAATGAAGCTTGCCAAAGAGAAAGGACTTACATTTGTTCACCCATTTGATGATTTAGATGTTGCAACAGGTCAGGGCTCTATCGCAATGGAGATTATTAAAGAGCTTCCAACTGTTGATTATATTCTTGTTCCTATTGGTGGTGGCGGACTTGCAACAGGTGTATCTACACTTGCAAAACTCCTTAATCCTAATATCAAGGTTATCGGTGTTGAGCCTGCCGGTGCTAACTGTCTTCAGGAATCTTTAAAGGCTGGAAAGGTTGTTACTCTTCCTACTGTAAGTACTATTGCAGACGGTACAGCTGTTAAGACTCCAGGAAGCAAGTTATTCCCATACCTTCAGAAGAATCTTGATGATATTATCACAGTTCCTGATGAAGACCTTATTGTTGCTTTCCTTGATATGGTAGAGAATCATAAGATGATTGTTGAGAATTCAGGCCTTCTTACAGTTGCAGCATTAAAGCAGCTTGATGTTAAGGATAAGAAGATTGTTTCAATTCTTTCTGGTGGAAATATGGATGTTATTACAATGTCATCTGTTGTTCAGCAGGGACTTGTTCAGAGAAGCAGAATCTTCACTGTTTCTGTACTTCTTCCAGATAAGCCGGGTGAACTTGTAAGAGTAGCTTCTATTATTGCAGAAGCTAACGGTAATGTAATCAAGCTTGAGCATAACCAGTTTGTAAGCATTAACAGAAAAGCAACTGTTGAGCTTAGAATTACTATTGAAGCTTTCGGACATGAACATAAGGATGAGATTGTTGACAAGCTTGAAGCAGCAGGTTTAAGACCTAGAATTGTTAAGGTAAACATTTAATAACTATCTGCAGCAGAGGGAAATCTATGAAGAAATATTCTTTCAAAAGATATGCAGGAATTACAATGGCATTATTTGGGGCAGCAGCGCTGTCCCTATTGCTTTTTTTTGCATTGTTCAGAATTGATGCTATCCATAAAGCATTTTCGCATATATGCAAAACTCTTATGCCTTTCATCATTGGCGGGACATTAGCATATGTAATATGTCCAATATGTAATTTCTTCGATAATATATATAATAAGGCATTTAGGTTTATTAAGAATGAGAAGAAAAAGAAAAGCCTGTCCAATAATCTCAGCGTGTTTACAGGACTTTTTATAGCGATTCTGTTCATATATTTTATGATTATTGTTATTATTCCTAACCTTGTAAACAGTGTTGTACGTCTTATCCAGATTATTCCTGATAATGTCAATAAAGTTATTGATTTTGTACAGAAGTTTCTTAATGAGAATGAAACTCTTATGAAATATTCAGAGAATATTATTGATAAAACATATACATTTATTAACGACTGGCTTGGTAACGAGTTTCTTGGATATGCACAGGGAATTGCTTCCGGTGTTTCAACCGGTGTAGTTAATATTATTGTTGTACTTTTTAATGTTCTTATTGGATTTATTGTGGCTGCATATCTTCTTACTGCAAGAAAAAAGCTTGCAAAGCAGGGAGAGATGGTTGTCTATAGTATATTTAAGAAAGAACGTGCTGACAGCGTGATGGAAGAAATTAAGTATACTGATAAGGTGTTCAGCGGCTTTGTTAATGGCAAAATCCTTGACGCCCTTGTAATAGCACTTATATGTTTTATAGGACTTAAGATATTTTCAATATGTAATCCTGGCAAAGAGATGATGAGTGAGATTCTTATTGCATTCATTGTCGGAATATTCAATGTTATTCCTTTCTTTGGCTGGTACATAGCATGGTTTATCGGAGCTTTATTATGTCTAATTGTCAATCCTACACAGTGCCTGTTCTTTGTAATATTTAATTTTATATTACAGCAGATTGACGGTAATATTATCGGACCTAAAATTCTTGGTAATACTACAGGAATCTCAAGTTTCTGGGTATTGTTTGCAATACTCCTCTTTGGTGATATATGGGGATTTGCAGGAATGCTTTTAGGAGTTCCTATATTTGCAGTTATATATCATCTTATTAAAAAATGGGTATTTAAGAGGCTGAAGATTAACGGAATGGAGAATTTAAGCGAAGAATATGAGGCTGAATATCCACCTAATGAACGTGAAAAGAAGCTTGAAAGCTGATTCAATAAAATTTTTTAAAAGTGTCAAGTAAAAATGCTTGACACTTTTTTTGATATCTGATATTATACTCAAGGCTTATGAGTCAATCATGGCTTATATGATATTTAAGTTTGTGGCAGGTATTATGGAAAGAATTGTTGAACAGAATCTTTTATATGATTTTTATGGAGAGTTACTTAACGACCATCAGAAGAAGATATATGAAGATGCTATCTACAATGATTTATCTCTCAGCGAGATTGCCGATGAATACGGTATATCAAGACAGGGAGTACATGATCTGATTAAGAGAGTTACGAAGACACTTGATGGATACGAGGCTAAGCTTCATCTTATACAGAAGTTCCTTGAAACCAAGGACAAGGTATCTAAGATTGATTCTTTAGTTGATGATTACATGGAAAGTCAGGATATATCTGATATTCATGAAATCAAGAAGTTATCCAATGAGATTCTTGAAGAATTTTAAGGAGAGATATTATGGCATTCGATAGTTTATCAGAGAAATTGCAGAATATTTTTAAAAATCTTCGTGGTAAGGGCCGTTTATCAGAAGCTGATGTTAAGGCTGCTCTTAAGGAAGTTAAGCTTGCCCTGCTTGAAGCTGATGTTAACTTTAAGGTTGTTAAGCAGTTTATCAAGTCTGTAGAAGAAAGAGCAATTGGTCAGGATGTTATGTCAAGTCTTACACCTGGTCAGATGGTTATCAAGATTGTTAATGAAGAGATGGTATCTCTTATGGGATCTGAGACAACTGAGATTGCCTTAAAACCTGGTTCTGAGATTACTGTTATCATGATGGCAGGTCTTCAGGGTGCTGGTAAGACTACTACTACAGCAAAGCTTGCCGGTAAGTTTAAGGCAAAGGGAAGAAAACCTCTCTTAGTTGCCTGTGATGTATACAGACCAGCAGCCATTGAACAGCTTACTATTAATGGTAATAAGCAGGGGGTTGAAGTGTTCTCTATGGGAACCAACCAGAAACCTGTTGATATCGCCAAAGCTGCTATAGCTCATGCTAAGAATAACGATTTTAATACAGTTATTCTTGATACAGCAGGACGTCTTCATGTCGATGAAGATATGATGAATGAGCTTATAGAGATTAAAGCTAATGTATCAGTTGACCAGACAATTCTTGTAGTTGATTCCATGACAGGTCAGGATGCTGTTAATGTTGCTTCTTCATTCAATGAGAAGGTTGGCATTGACGGAGTTATCCTTACTAAGTTAGATGGTGATACAAGAGGTGGTGCAGCACTTTCAATTAAGGCTGTTACCGGAAAGCCAATTCTTTATGTTGGTATGGGTGAAAAGCTTTCAGACCTTGAGCAGTTCTATCCAGACCGTATGGCATCAAGAATACTTGGTATGGGTGATGTCCTTACCCTTATCGAGAAAGCTGAAGCACAGCTTGACGCTGATAAGGCTAAAGCTATGGAAGAAAAGCTTAAGAAAGCAGAATTTGATTTTAATGACTTTCTTGAGTATATGGGACAGATTAAGAATATGGGTGGTATCAGTTCAATTATGAGCATGATGCCGGGACTGTCAGGTCAGATGAAGAATGTTTCAATCGATGATGATGAAGCAGAGAAGAATATGAAAAGAACTGAATCTATCATATATTCAATGACTAAGGCAGAAAGAAGTAATCCGGACATACTTAATCCTTCTAGAAAGAACAGAATTGCAAGAGGTGCAGGTGTTGATATTGCAGATGTTAACAGACTTGTCAAGCAGTTCGAACAGATGAAAAAGATGATGAAGCAGATGCCGGGAATGATGAAAGGTGCTAAAAAGGGACGTTTCAAGTTACCTTTTTAACATAGATTAATTTTAAGAATAATACAGGAGGTGAATGTAATGGCAGTAAAGATTAGATTAAAGAGATTAGGTGAGAAGAAAAATCCTTTCTATAGAATTATCGTAGCAGACTCAAGATCTCCAAGAAATGGTAGATTTATCGATGAAATCGGTACTTATGATCCTAATTACGATCCTTGCAAGCTCAATATTGATGCTGAGGCTGCTAAGAAGTGGTTATCAAACGGAGCTCAGCCTACAGAGGTTGTTGGAAAGCTTTTCAAGATGGCTGGTATCGAAAAATAAGACTAGTGGAGGTGTAATTGACTATGAAAGAATTAGTGGAAATTATCGCTAAGGCACTAGTTGATAATCCGGATGAGGTTGTAGTAACAGAAACTGAAAAAGATAAGGCTCTTGTAGTCAATCTTAAGGTTGCTCCTTCGGATATGGGCAAGGTTATCGGCAAGTCTGGTAGAATTGCCAAGTCAATAAGAGCAGTTGTTTCAGCTGCAGCTTCTAAGAGCGACAAGAAAGTGATTGTTGAAATAGATAATTAAGCAAACACTACTGTCTAAGGCAGCCTCTCGGGGCTGTCTGTTTTGTTATTTATATATACATTTATGCCAGAATGGAGAATTTAAGTGGAAGATATGTTAAGGGTAGGGGTCATAACATCGACCCACGGAATCAGAGGTGAAGTTAAGGTTTTTCCTACAACAGATGATCCTCTTCGTTTTAAAAAACTTAAGAAATGTGTTATCGATGGAAAAAGAGAACAGGTAGCTGTCACTGTATCTTCAGTTAAATTCTTTAAGCAGTTCGTAATACTTAAGTTTAAAGAGTTTGATGACATCAATGATATAGAGAAATACACAAAATGCGACTTGCTCGTTTCAAGAGAAGATGCTGTTAAACTTGAGCCTGGAGAGTATTTTATATGCGATCTTATAGGACTTGACGTAATAACAGATGAAGGAAAACATTTGGGCGTACTAAAAGATGTATTAGAGACAGGCGCCAACAATGTATATGAAGTAGAGGCAGATAATGGCGAAAGCTATTTAATACCGGTTATTGACCAGTGTATATTAGATCATGACCTTGATAAGAAGACTATAACAGTCCATATCTTACCAGGGCTTCTGGATATTAATAAATAATAAAGAAAATGTATTTTTAGTCTTGCATTATTGACAGGATTATGATAATCTAAACAAGTTGTGAGAAAAAGGGATGGTCCTCTGTTACAGAACCTGTATTAAGAACATCATAATATTAAGGAGGTCACACATGAATACAATTATTAAGAACATCGAAGATGCTCAGCTTAAGGCTCAGGCTCCTGAGTTCAGAGTTGGTGATACTGTAAAAGTTTACGGTAAAATCAAAGAAGGAAACCGTGAAAGAATCCAGGTTTTCGAAGGAACAGTATTAAAGAAGCAGGGAACTGGCGTTAGAGCTACATTTACAGTAAGAAAGATTTCTAACGGCGTTGGCGTTGAGAAGACATGGCCATTACATTCACCTATCGTTGAGAAGGTTGAAGTTGTAAGACGCGGTAAGGCTAGAAGAGCTAAGCTTAACTACTTAAGACAGAGAACAGGTAAGGCTGCTAAGGTTAAGGAATTAGTTAGATAATTTTGTTATTCACGGTAAGGGACATTTGAAAAAATGTCCCTTTACTTATATATAAGCGACAGGAAAGGTCGGAATATTATGAGATTTTTTCAGAGAAGATATCAGGAAAATACTACTTTGCTTAATATATGCAAATATGTAGCAGATGTATGTGTTGTAATAGTACTTGCTTATGTTCTGGTTACATTCATATGCTGCCGTTCTACAGTTGTTGGTAATTCTATGGAGGAAACGCTGTCTAATGATAACACTGTTCTTATAAACAGAATATCATATGCATTTAATGGTCCTAAGCGATTTGACTGTATAGCTTTCGAACAGGATTCTGTTGATTCATCTAAGATATACATAAAGAGAGTAGTTGGACTTCCGGGGGAAACAGTCCAGATAAAGGATGGCAGGGTATATATTAATGATTCACAGCTTGATGATTATGTTGATACGACAATACTTACTCCGGGTGTAGCTGCCAATCCTTATAAACTTGCTGATGATGAATATTTTGTACTTGGAGATAATCGTAATAATAGTGAGGATAGCCGTTTTGCCAGTGTTGGAATGGTTAAACGTAAGAATGTTGTAGGAAAAGTATGGATGGTAATAGAACCGTTTGATTCATTTGGTTTTGTTAAATAATGGAGATATATATGGAAGAAAAGAAGAGAGCCATTAACTGGTATCCTGGTCATATGACTAAGGCCAGAAGAATGATGGAAGAAGATATAAAGCTTGTTGACCTTGTTATTGAGATTGTGGATGCAAGAATACCGTTAAGCAGCCGTAATCCGGATATTGATAAGCTGGCTAAAAATAAGGCACGTATTGTATTATTGAATAAATCGGACCTTGCAGATGATACAGTAACAGATGAATGGATATCATTTTTTAAAGATAAAGGCTTTTACTGCCTCAAGCTTAACTCAAGACTCAATGTAAGCAACCGTGCAGTTAATAATCTTATAACTGCTGCATGTTCTGCCAAGATTGAAAGAGACAGAGCAAGAGGAATTAAGAACCGTTCTATCAAAGCTATGATTGTTGGAATACCTAATGTTGGTAAATCAACATTTATTAATTCATTCACCGGAAGAAAGAGCGCCAAGACAGGTAATAAGCCAGGTGTTACAAAAGGAAAGCAGTGGATAAGAATTAATGGAAGTGTTGAGCTGCTTGACACACCGGGTATACTCTGGCCTAAGATAGAAGACAGGAATGTCGGAGAAAGACTTGCAATGATTGGTTCAATTAATGACCAGATTCTTAATATTGAGGAGCTTGCATTAGAAACTATAAAGTTTCTTAAGAAGAATTATCAGCCTCAGCTTTATAACCGTTATGATATAACAGAAGATATATTCGATAATGTCGATACTGAAACAATGATGAATCCTGAAAATGCTGCTGCACTCTGCATTATGGAACATATCGCCAGAAAACGCGGCTGTATTAAGAAGGGTTCAGATATTGACTATGAAAAATGTGCTGCATGTATTCTTGATGATTTCAGAGAAGGAAAGATTGGAAATATCTCTCTTGAAAGGCCTTAATTAAGATACCGGAAAGGAAAGCTATGACACTTAAAGAAGAACGTGAACTTAAAAAAGCAGCAAAGCTGGAGGCTGAGAAACAGCGTATTGAAGCTATGCGTGAATACGAAGAAATGTATGATACATTTTCTTATATATGCGGAATAGATGAAGCTGGAAGAGGACCGCTTGCAGGTCCTGTTGTTGCAGGTGCAGTAATTCTTCCTAAAGGAAAAAGGATTCTTTATGTAAATGATTCCAAGAAATTAAGCGAAAAAAAAAGAGATGAGCTTTTTGATGTTATTAAAGAAGAAGCACTTTCATACGGAATCGGAATTGTATCTCCTGAAAGGATTGATGAGATTAATATATTGCAGGCAACTTATGAGGCTATGCGTGACGCAGTCAGCCAGTTATCTGTACAACCCGATTTACTTCTCATTGATGCAGTTACAATTCCAGAAATAGACATTAAGCAGATTCCGATTATTAAAGGTGATGCCAAGAGTCTGTCAATTGCATCTGCAAGTATTCTTGCGAAAGTAACAAGGGACAGACTTATGACCGAATATGATTCTTTATATCCAGAATATGGATTTGCCAAGCACAAAGGCTATGGAACTAAAGTTCATATTGAAGCAATAAAAGAGTACGGTCCATGTCCTATACACAGAAGAACATTTATTAAGAATTTCATATAATTACTATAAAAGAAAAGCAGGTAGATAATGACTTTTAATAAAAGAACTATCGGAGCAGATAAAGAACAGCTTGCAGCAGAGTATCTTATTGATAATGGTTATACTGTACTGGAACGCAACTTCCGAAGCAGAACCGGTGAGATAGATATTATTGCTTCCAAAGATAATTATCTGGTATTTATTGAGGTTAAATATAGAAGCAGTACACGCTATGGTGCTGCTGTTGAAGCTGTCAATTATAAAAAACAGCAGACTATAAGAAAAGTTGCCAGTTATTATCTTGCAACCAGATACAGAAGCTGTGATATTCCTTGCCGATTCGATGTATTAGGAATCGATGGCAGGACTATAACACATATAAAAAATGCTTTTTAATAAGGATAATAATTATGAATATTAAATATATTAATACCCGCGCATTATTTAATGGTCTGGACGGTACAACAATTAATAACTCAACAAGATTATGTAATAGGAATGGTATTACATATATAGAATTTACACCTTTTGATAAATTTGACTGGGTTAAGCTTCATTTTTCAACAAGACTCGGTGGTGTAAGTGAAGGAATGTATTCAAGCATGAACTTCTCTTTTGACAGGGGAGACAGCTATGATAATGTATATAAGAATTATGAATTATTCCTTGATACAATGGGTCTTAAACCGGAAAACTGTGTATGCACCAAACAGACTCATACAACCAATGTTCTGGTCGCTGATTCTTCAATGGCAGGAATGGGGCTTACAAAACCCAGAAGCTTTGATAATGTAGATGGTCTGATAACTAATGAACCCGGATTATGTCTTGTTACATATTTTGCAGACTGTGTTCCTGTATATTTTATTGACCCTGTTAACAAATCTATCGGAGCAGCCCATTCAGGCTGGCGTGGAACAGTAGCAAATATTACCCATGAGGTAGTAAAGCTTATGAAGAAAAACTACGGTTCACGTCCTGAAGATATTCATACATTCATCGGTCCATCAATCTGTCAGGACTGTTATGAAGTTGATGAAACAGTTGCAAGCCAGTTCAGACAAGCATACGAATTGAAAGAATCAGACATGATGTTATATCATACCAGAGATGATAAATACCAGCTCAATCTGCAGACTGCTAATTACTATAATATGATTCATGAAGGAATCCTTCCTGATAACATAGGTATATCTGACATATGCACAAGCTGTAACAGTGACTGGCTCTTTTCACACAGAGCTTCACATGGAAAACGTGGCGTTTTGTGTGGATTCATGAGTATATGCAGATAATATATTAAAAAGCCAGAACAGATAATTTTATTGATAATCTGTTCTGGCTTTTTTATTTTTTGTTATGTTCCTGTTTGTATCTGGCTCTTAATTCAGCTTCCTCAGAAGAAAGCTTTGCCCTGCCTTTTCTGCCAACTTTGGTTATAAGCAGATATATTGCAACAAGAATAGCAATAGGAATGGCAACTGTAAGTATTGTAGAAAGTGTTTCTGTAAATACACCATTCTCAAAAATAGATTTCTTAACAGTTGTATATTGTGCTGAATTAATTATATGTAAAATGTCATTAACCATATCTTCAGTAATTTCATTATCCTTAGACTGGAGAGAGTACATATATATATATCCGCGTGCTACAGTGTAATATTTTCTTGTATAAATCGTCTGCTTTTCGTCTGATACAGATGTGACCTCTGTCCTGAAATATGGACGATCGTTAATTATATCTATAGCCTTGCCTGTCATTGTCTCTGTCAGGCCATCTTCCTGCTTGGCATTCTCTGAATCAATATATTGCAGGAACATGCCACTTAACTGATTCTCATCCAGTTCATCAAGGTTGGAAAGTGATGAACCTGCCTTCATTCCAACGACAGCAATCTCATAAGATAAATCTTTAGAAAATGCTTCAAGATATATATTAGATGCTTTCATTGAGTTCTGTACTTCATTGGCATCCTGTGCGCCAATATCCTTAAGATATGCATTATTGCCTGTTGTTGTCTGCGTAAAGCATATCAGTTCCTCAGGAACTTTTAATTTTAAATCAATTGCAGAGAACTTATAAGATGCATCTGCTGCCAGTGCAGTAAAAGATGGAAAAATAATTGCCGATATAAGAATCAATACCGGAATAAATGTTAATTTTTTGCGGAATAATTTCACAAAAACACCTCCTAAAGTGCTTAAAATCAATATTTTGTATGATATCACAGTGCTTTACAAAAAGCAATTAAACTGATATTATATTATAGATTGCGTGTATTAATTTTTTATAAATTGAGAAATGAGGTAATTATGAGTAAACCAATAGTTGCTGTTGTCGGAAGACCTAATGTTGGTAAATCAACTTTATTCAACAGTCTGTGCGGACAGCAGATTTCAATAGTTAAGGACACTCCTGGTGTCACAAGAGACAGAATTTATGCAGAAGTAAGCTGGTTAAATCACAATTTCACACTTATAGATACTGGTGGAATTGAACCGGATACAGGTGATATCATTCTTGCGCAGATGCGTGAGCAGGCTGAAATCGCTATTGAGACAGCAGATGTAATCATATTCATGACAGATGTCAAGCAGGGACTTGTAGATTCAGATTCCAAGGTTGCTGATATGTTAAGACGCTCACACAAGCCAGTTATTCTTGTTGTTAACAAGGTTGACAGCTTTGAGAAGATGATGCCTGATGTATATGAGTTCTATAATCTCGGAATTGGAGAACCATTTCCTATATCAGCAGTTAATAAGTTAGGCTTTGGTGAAGTACTTGATGAAGTAGTAAGCCATTTCCCAGAGGGATCTGATACTGTAGAGGAAGATGACAGACCTAAGGTTGCCATTATCGGTAAACCTAACGTTGGTAAATCATCTATTATCAATAAACTTGTTGGAAAGAACAGAGTAATTGTATCTGATATTGCCGGTACAACACGAGATGCAATTGATACAGCCATCAAATATAACGGTAAGGAATATGTATTTATTGATACAGCAGGCCTTCGTCGTAAGAGCAAGATTAAAGAAGATCTTGAGCGTTTCAGTATTATCAGAACTGTAGCAGCTGTTGAGCGTGCAGATATAGCAATTCTTGTTATTGATGCAACAGAAGGTGTAACAGAGCAGGATGCCAAGATTGCCGGTATCGCCCACGAAAGAGGCAAGGGTATTATCATTGCTGTCAACAAATGGGATGATATTGAGAAGGATGACAAGACTATCTATGAATTCACTAATAAGATTAAAGATACTCTTTCATTTATGTCTTATGCTGAGATTATATTTGTTTCTGCCAAAACAGGACAGAGACTTAATAAGATATATGAATTAGTTGACCACATTGTTGATGCACAGACTATGCGTATTCCAACAGGTGTACTTAATGAAATTCTTACAGAAGCTGTTGCCATGAAACAGCCACCATCAGATAAGGGCAAGAGACTTAAAATTTACTACATGACTCAGGTTTCTGTTAAGCCACCAACATTTGTTATGTTTGTTAATGATGTAGAGCTTACACATTTTTCATATACAAGATATATAGAAAACAGAATCAGAGAATCCTTCGGATTCAGAGGTACATCTATCAGATTTATCAATAGACAACGTAAGGAGAAAGAATAATGCTAGTTAAAATAGGTATTCTTATATATGGATATTTCGCTGGTGCACTCATTCAGGCTGGTTACTGGATGGGAAAATTCAACAAGATTGACATCAGGGATTATGGCAGTGGCAATGCAGGAACTACCAATGTTATGAGAACTCTTGGCAAGAAAGCAGGAATTGTAACTTATCTTTTAGATGCATTCAAAGCCGTTATTGCTGATATATTAATACATTTTCTTATAGTACCACATACAGCAGTTCCAGAGATGCTTTTATTCCTGTATTGCGGACTTGGTATTGTACTTGGACATAATTTCCCATTTTACCTTAAATTTAAGGGTGGAAAAGGCATTGCAGCATCTTCAGGTGTTGTTATAAGTCTTATGCTTTTTCCTAAGTACTGTTTCATGTTCACAGTATTTGGTATCTTAACATTTGCACTTGTAGCCAAGATAAGCCGATATGTTTCACTGGCTTCTCTTATTGGAATGGCAATGTTTTTCGTTGAATTCCTTATATGGGGATTCTTGGGATGGCTTCCTTTAACCGGTACAAGTCTTGTTGAAGGAACTGTCATTGTTTTCGCTCTTGCAGCACTT
>OIYO01000934.1_pt1 | contig 19472 bp, 18 predicted proteins | sample 1588191 | NCBI WGS metagenome assembly OIYO01 (sample SAMN03283275) | human gut metagenome | biome: human-associated habitat; material: feces | host: Homo sapiens | place: Peru | collected 2012 | reverse complement strand
CTGTTATATTGTTAATTGTTGCTCCGCCATTTCCTGCACCTAAACCGGTATCAATTGCCGCATATGAAACTTGCATAGAAGCAAATACTGTTCCTAAAACAAGAGCTGAAATTTTTCTTTTGATATCTTTCATATAAAATACCTCTTTTAATATATCCGTATTTATATAAAGTATATCTATTTTAAAAAATTGCCTGCTATGTTACAAATGTAAAGATAAATTTTTATTTAAAAATTAAAAGTAAAAATGGGAAAGTATCACTTCTTCACTGCGCATAAAATTGGACGTCCAAAGCTAATTTTCTTTACAGCAAGCTCCTTTTGTTCAACCAATTCATCTATAATTTCGCCAATCGCTTTTTGACGCCAGCCCTTTAATGCACCTAAAAATTCCGATGAAGTTACATTTTCATTATATCCGTTATCTTTAATTTGTCTGCTGCCTGCTAATATCTTGCAAAAACCACTCTTTCCATACTGACCGCTAAATTCATTTACACAATCCAGAATTATCTTTCGAGCTTCTTCTGCGCTTTTGCGTTCAATTTCATCTTCTACATCAAAATTTACAAATGCATTAAAATCAGGTTTTACATCCTTAACTTCTTTTATGTTTTCGTAAAATCCTGCAACTCTTGAATCTACAAGAACTTTTTGAGGTTCAAAATTCTTAAGATACAAACCTTCCAAAGTCTTAACTCGACTCATCGCAACATAAGCTTGACCTCGCTCAAAAATTCTGGCACAATCAACAACCAATTTATCCAATGTCATACCTTGCGATTTATGAATGGTAATGCCATACGCAAGCTTTAGCGGGAATTGTTTTCTTTCTGCCACAACTCTCTCATTATAATAATATTCAAATGTATGCTTCGGAATTGAGGCGACAACTCCATTATCGAATTTTATGCTGATTGTATCATCAAAAAACGCTTCAATATTACCACAAGCACCATTTATTAAGCCACGATTAAAATCCATATTTACAAGCAGCATAACCTTTGCGCCAAGTTTTAACGCAATTTCTTTTTCTGCACGACAATTTTTTGAAAATATTTCCAATATATAATTTTCACTCTCTGTAAATCCGTCAGTAACAAGTTTTGTACCTCTATAAACACCGTCTTCTGATTTAAAAATTCTAACCGGCTCATCAATCATATTGAATTTTGCAAGGTTATAACGATTTGCCTCTTCGTTTGTAGAAAAAATATGTAAAATATCGGTTTGATATGTGTCACCTTCAACACATCTTGTTTTTAAAAGTTCTACGTCCTCTACTTCCAAACAGTTTTCACGCATATGCGCAAGCGCTGTTATAAAATTCTGTTCATTTTGTCTGTAGTTCTTTTTAAGTACCACATTTTGCAAATTCAAATCTTTCCACACATGTGAATCAAAGCAATATCGGCTTTCTTGCTGTTCTTTTTCAACTGGAGGAAGCTGGAAAAAATCACCGATAAATAATACTTGAATGCCACCAAATGGGGCATTACATTCTCTTACAGCACGTAAAACCTCGTTAATATATTCAAAAGCTTCAATATTAAGCATAGAAATTTCATCAACTGCAAGTATTTTGCAATTCATAATCTGCCTATATTGTGTTGGACGCTTTTTAATTTTTTCAACAGTATTAAATACTGTATTTCTGCATAAACCGACTCCTGCCCAAGAGTGAAGCGTCTGTCCTTTTACATTTACAGCTGCAATACCTGTTGTACTTGTTATTGTAAGTTTCTTTTTGAATTTTTCTTTAAGTTTATTTAAAATATAACTTTTTCCGGTACCTGCAAAACCTGTCAAGAAAACGTTTTCACCATTTTTAAGAAGAGTAAGTATCTTCAAAAATGTTTCATCCTCCTCTTCTTTTACCCCTTCTTGCTTTACCCCTTCTTGTTTTGGTTTAAGTTCTTTGGATTTTTTAGGTACAATTTCAAATTCGTCAGCAGATTCCAGCTCTTTTTCAAAATCTATTTGGTCAAAATTTGCAATTTTATATAGACACAATTCTTGTTTTGCATTTATTCTTGTAAATTCAATGATGCGCTCATTCGGTTTCAATTCATGCCGGAGCTTAGTTTCAGAAATCCATTCATTAGAAGAAAATCCACGAATTTGTTTTAAGCATTCCAATATAACCTGAGTTATTGCCTGAAATTTACGTCCATCTTGATTAATGTGGAGCTCCGGAATTTGTTCAAGTAAGGATTCTGCAATATTTTGCAATTCCGAATAATCTATATTTTCAGAACAAAGAATGTTTAAAACTTCTTGCGGATTTGTGAAATCTGGATTTGGCATATAAAAATTTTAGCACAAAGAAAATAAACATTTTCCCCACGCTTCTAATCCTCTAAACTTGTTCTAAGCTTCCGGTTCCGCATGGATTGTTACGCATACCTGACCCAATTCTTTTTTTATAGAATTTTCAACTTGGTCACAAATATTATGGCAGCAAGAAAGCTTCATATCTGGGTTAAAAAGTAAAGTTAACTCTATTTCTTTGCACTGCCCCGATTTTCTTCCTTTTATTCCTTTACAACCTTTTATTACAGAATTTGCTTTAATAATTTCTTCAATCTTTTGAATATCTGCTGTCGGGATTGAACCATCAAGCAAGTTATTCAATGTTTCTTTGGAAATAGAAAAACCGGCTTTTAATATAATTAAAGCAACAACTAGTGCAATAATCGGGTCTAAGATAGCTAAGCCGGTAATTTTAATCAACAATAAACCGACAAAAACTCCTAATGATGAATAAATATCAGTACTCAAATGTTTTGCATCCGCATACAAAGAAACAGAGTCAGATTTTTTAGCAACATAAAAAAGATATCGACTTACCAAAAAGTTGGCAAGAACAGCAAACCCCATAGCAAAAATACCGATTAATGTTTCTGTATGTTGGTAACAACCATTTATTAACTTCTCTATAGCTTCATAAATAATGTATAAACCTGCAAATACAATTAATCCGCCTTCTATAAAACCTGACATATCTTCATATTTGCCATGTCCAAACGGATGTCCTTTATCAGCAGGTTCCGCAGAACGAGTTACAGCAAAAAACGTCAAAACAGATGCCAAAAAATCTGAAAGTGAATGAATTGCTTCAGATATAATACTTATGCTGCCTGACAAAATACCTGCAACTACTTTAAACGAAATTACCAGAGCGTTTGATGTTATGGATAAAAACGCTGCAAACTTTTTTTCTGTAACTATATTCATAGCTTCCGTCCTCTTATGCAACACCGTTGTTCAACAAATCGTGAATATGAATTACACCAACAGGTTTTTTGTTTTCTACTACAAATAAGTTAGTAATCTTTTTGTCGTGCATTATTTTTAAAGCTTCAGCACTCATCGCATTTGGAGCAATTGTTTTTGGATTCTTTGTCATTAAATCAACAGCTTTTTCTTCCAATATTTTTGAAGACAAACATCTTCTTAAATCACCATCTGTTAATATTCCTGTCAAATCACCGGCTTGATTAATAAAACCTACACATCCAAGACGTTTTGAAGTCATTTCCAGCAACACAGCCTGCATATTTGAGTTTTCATCTAGTATTGGCATATCTTGACCTACGTGCATCAAATCAGAAACACGTTTCAAGATAGAACCTAACTTTCCTCCTGGGTGTCTGTCATTAAAGTCTTCTTTAGAGAAGCCTTTTCTTTCTATCATACCAATTGTCAAAATATCACCCAGCACAAGAGTTGCAGTAGTAGAGCTTGTTGGAGCAAGACCAAGCGGACAAGCTTCACCATTATTAGGTAAAAGCAAAACAACATCACCGGCTTTACCTAAAGAGCTTTCTACATTTTTAGTTATTGCAACAAGTTTTATACCAAATCTTTTGCAGTAATTCAGTATGTCTATTAGTTCTCGAGATTCCCCACTATTAGAAATCGCAATGACAACATCATCTTCTGTAATCATTCCCAAATCACCGTGACTGGCTTCTGCCGGATGTACAAAGAATGAAGGTGTTCCGGTTGATGCTAAAGATGCTGCAATTTTTTTACCGATATGTCCGGATTTTCCCATTCCTGTGATAATAATTCTGCCTTTAGAATTCTGCATAAAATCCAGAGCTTGCGTAAGACTTGAGGAGTCCAAAGAATGTTTCAATTCTTCTATTGCTTTTATTTCAGAATCAATTGTTCTGATAGCAGATAATCTATCTAATTCTTTTTGTGATTGTTGAACAGCTGCAGTCATTTTTTCAAACTCCTTATTCTTATGTGATTATTATACTATAAATATAGAAAGAATATTAAACTCCGTTTCTTTGTTTTTTGGTGATTTTGCTTTAAAATCATAATATGAAGGATTTAGCGGAATACAAAAACGAAATACATTCTTGTTCAAAATGCGGACTTTGTCAATCAGTTTGTCCTATTTATGAAGTTACTAAAAACGATTGCTCAGTTTCACGTGGAATGTTCATCATGCTAAAAGGACTGCTAAAAGGCGAGTTGAAGATGTCTAAGAAATTAAACAGATATCTTGATTTATGCCTAAAATGCGGTGCATGCACAAAATTCTGTCCAAGTGGAATAAATATCGTAGATATTATAGCTTCTGCCAAAGCCAAATATTTTCAATCACACCCGATGGAAAAATTTATATCTTTTATCCAATCAAAATTAATCTTTGGATTAGGCATAAAAACATTAGGTTTATTTTCAAAAAATATAACTAGCCAGAAGTTTGATAAAAAAGTTATCTATTTTGGCGGTTGCGGTGGTAATTTAAAAGGTAACAAGTCCGTTATTTCAATACTCAATGCTTGCAATATAGAAGTTATTACACCTCTGTTTGATTGCTGCGGCATACCTTTTTATGTTCGAGGTGATAAAAATTCTTTTGAAAAAGCTAAACAAAAATTTATCAATCTCATAGAAAAATACAACACACGAGAAATTGTAACAACTTGTGCAAGTTGCGAAAAAACGCTTAAAAGTTACAATATAGATGGTCTAATTGTAAAAAACATTTTTGAGTACATAAGAGAACAGAATCTCAAATTAAAATTAAAAAAGAAAATCAGGGCAACATTCCACAAACCTTGTAATATAGAAAATTATAATGACATTGAATGGATTTTAAATAATACTGAGAATTTAGAATACATTCAGATGAAGAATTTTGATAAATGTTGTGGATTAAACGGAATTTTTAAATTATCTGACTATAAAATTTTATCTAAGATTCCAAAAGAAAAGCACGACAACATAAGACAAACAAACGTCAAAACAGTACTTACATCTTGTCTTGGTTGTGAAGCTGCGCTATTATTATACTCTTTTGGCAAATACAAAGTTTGTGATTTAACAGAATTTTTAGCAAAACACATTACTCAATAGACCATATGGTCTATATGAAATTCTCCCAAATTTTAACCCCTTGATTGATGGCATGGGCATGCCAATCTTGTACACTAATATCAAGGGAGAGAGAGTATATTATTATGAAGAAAACGTTGTTATTTTTGGGAATGTTTATATCAGTATTGTCTGTTAATGCGCAGGACAATGTATTACAGTCAATTGAAATTGTGCCGGTTAAAGACACATACAATATCGTTTTGGTTTCAGATAAAGCTGTTGATGTTAAAAAGACAGTAAAAGCTCCAAACCAAATCACTTTGAATATGAAAGATATAAGAGCTTCCAAAACCCTAAATACAGTTTATAACAACGTATCTAATGTTGACACTGTTATGGTTGAGCCTCAAGGTAACGGTATCAGCATATTTTTCCAAGCAGAAAATGCACAAGGCGCAAGCGTTTCTTTCGATTCTTTAGCGCCTATTGTTCCTGCAAAATCTCAAACCCAACAAGTTAAATTGAGTAACCCGATTGAAAGTTACGCTCCAATTTACAAAGAAGATATGACAACTACTAAAACTTCTACTTTATTCAATAAGTTAAAAAATAGTTCTGCAGTTGATGGTATTAGAGAATCTGTTGACGAAGACACTGTTCCTGATACAGCAGGAAAGGCAGTTTCTTTTGGATTAGTTGGTCTTTTAGCATTTGCAGTAATCAGATTATTCAAACGTAAAGAACCGGATATGAAAATTGGTCTTAGCCAAAGCTTGAACGAAAGAGAAATCGAAATGTACAGAGGTCAGCAGCCTATTGCTTCTTCTTACACTCCGGAAAAGCCTTTCACTACTGTTAACTACGGTTTAAACGCTTATCAGAGAGAAAACAGAAATCCATACGAAACAGAAGCACCTATCCATAATCCAAGATTAAGAAATTATGTTAATCCTTCTGTAAATAACAATTCTGTTGATCAAACAATGAGCCAGCCACAAAGACCTGCTATGCAAACAGCCGTAAAATCAGTTGTAAGAAAAAATACAACTCCTGTAAATACTGCACCAGTAAATCAAGGCAATCCAAATATTGATAACCTTAAATTCTTAGAATCAATGACAGCTATTTACGAAAAAAGCGGTCGTCACGATTTAGCAAGAGGTTTAAAGGCTAGTATTGCTAAGAATAATATATAACTAAGTTAACAAAGATTTTTAAATTAAATGTATGGGTCGGATTTGTAAATCCGACCCATTTGTTTAATCAAATCTTTTACTAGCAAAAAGTCCTAGCCACACTGTCTAATGTAATAAAAGAAAACTTTATTACAATAAAAATAAAAGGAGATAGTATGAAAAAGATTTTTATATTTTTTTGTTTATTATTAACAGTTCCGACATTTGCAATGTGTTCGGTAGAAGAAGGCGCTACAGTGTGCAGCAGCTCTATTTCTGGAATAAGGGAAGAATTTTCACCGACATATAATCCTCAATCCGGTATAAGCGAATTTTCTAATACCCCAGAAGCCAGACTAAAACCGATTAAACGTAACGATATTGAATATCAAATGCGCCAATTTGAGCCAACTGAAAGTAATTTTAACTACAATTCAAGCTGCCAGTTTGGAGTTTGTTTAAAAAATCGAAACACACCGCTATTCCAACAATCAAGATAGGTGAGTAGTCAAAAAGGGGCTGCATTCTGCAGCCCCTTTACATCTTTAATTATTCAGAAAATAAAATTCTATAACATATTTTTTCTAATTTTTTCTTTTGCTCTATCAATTTCTTTAATTCTTTTTTCAATTGTAGAAACTTGTTTTTTCAAAGCTTTTCTTTCTGTTTTTACTAATTTATATTGAGCATCGACATCTGCAAATTTTGTCTTACAATTTAACAAATCATTACGGATATCAACTTGCGCATTATCCAATTGCAAAATAGCATTCTGAATATTACCATTACCAACAGCATCACCGTCCATTGAAGTTGCAGCAGGTGCTGAAGTTGTTGCCGCGGTTGTTTTTGCAGTTGATGCAGATGGATTACCATATTGAGTGTCATTAAAATTTAATGGTGTGAAAGCATTTCCGTCAGCAAAAGCGACACAATTAATAGCTGCTAATAAGCCTAAAGTTAAAACTATTCTCTTCATATCATTAATCTCCTTTTGTCTTAATTATATAATATTACATTTCTTTTATTTTGCACATCCTTTATTATATGTATAATATTATTATGGAAAAAGATTATTGCAACAAGTGCGGAAAGTGCTGTAATAGAATAGCGGTCGATTTTTCACGCAACATAATGTATAGAGATGGTGTTCAATCACTAACACCGGATTTTGCGAGCTTTCTTTTAAAAGGTGAACAAAAAGATGCAATCACTTTTTGTGCGTGCAAATTTCTTGTAAATAATCTTTGCACCAACCCCAATAAGCCGGATATTTGCAAAAATTATCCATCTTCACCTTTTGCATTTTTGCCGGAAGATTGCGGTTATTATGGATATATTTTTACCAAGCACGAAAATTTTATGCAAAAAATCCGCAAACTTAAAGAAGAAATTTTACATTACGAAACACTTATGTTATCTGCAACAAAAAATGATGTAAAACAATACGCTAAAATCGTAGAACAACATAAAAGATTTATCGACAAATACAAAATGTACTGTCCGGATACATAAACCTTAAACTTTTGTTACAAAAAGGCAATATTTTTGAATATTTATACTTTATATATTTAGGTAATATTGTCATGACATACTTAAATCCATTATCACATCTAAATTTCAATTTTGGAGGAATAAACAATTTGTTTACTCCGTCTTTTGGTGTTTTTCAGGGATTTAATTTACCTATTTTTACCAACGTATTACCTTTCTTTAGCAATTTTAGTTGGAATATGCCATCATTATTTAATTTCACACCATTCCAATCCGGCTTTACTTTCCCAACTAACAATACAAACATATTTTCTCAACCAATCCAGCAGCCTTGGAATACTGGCAATTTTACCGATTTTTCAAATTTCACTTTCAATTTCAACTCAACTCCTACTTGGAACAACACTAATTTTGGTATGAATGACACATTTACCAGAAGTTCTAATAGCTCTATGCGTTTGCAGCTTGCTGATAAAGCTAAAAGCTATGTAGGACGTGTAAATTCTGATAGAGAAGGCAATAGACTCTTCTCCGGCGGTAAATCACAAGCTTGGTGTGCTGATTTTGTATCTTATAACATCAAACAGACATATGGCAGCAGCCTTCCTTCCTCATTTAAGCACTTCTCTTCTGTTTCTGAATTAAGAAAATGGGGCGAACAGAACAATTGTTATAAACAAGTTCCATCTGGTAATAAAGCAAGCTATATTGCTAACAATGTAAAAGTTGGTGATATTATGATAGAAAAAAATGGCGGTAAATCACACACCGGTATTGTTACAAAAGTCAACTCCGATGGTTCTTTTGAAGTTGTTGAAGGCAACTGCAGTAGCAAAGTTGCAATACAAAAATACAAAGCTACCAGCCTAACACTTTCCGGATTTATTTCAATGGATAAATACGCAACAGCCTAAAGTATTAGTTGTGTTCCCAAAATTATTCTGTGAGAATCTTTAAACAAATCGTTTTGGCAAAATACATAATTTAGCATAATCTTTAGTGCTTGTCCTTTTATGAAATAATTAACTCCGGCAGAATATTCTCTTCTTATGTCATTACTTTTATTCCTATCAGGTGTAAATTGGTCATACCTTGTTACAAATTGTAATTTTGGCGTAATTTTATATCCTATGGTTGAATAAAATCCTTCTGCCTGATTAGATGAAATTCTTTTTGCGCCGTTGTAGCCATCGGCATAAGAGTATTCAAAGTCAGCAAAAAAGTTTTTGTATTCATACCCTGCATAAACTCCTGATACAGCATAGCTAATATTGTTTCTGCCGGCTGATAATCCACCGCCCAGCTTTAATTTTCCGTATCGACCGTCTGTTTTGCCTAGCGGTTTTAGCGTTAACCAGCCGGAAAATTCTGTTCCGGGGAAAAAGTTTCTAAAATATGTATCAGAACTATATCCGCCAATATCGTATTCAACAAGGTCATAGTTTCCTTTTATACGCAATCCGACTTTTCTGGAATTACCAAAATTTCTGGCAATTTGCGCACGTGCAACAAAGGGCATAACCATATCAGAACGCCCGCCTTCAAAGCCAACCGGAGTTCTTGTATTACCTAAGATAATTTTGTGGTGCGGAATCGAAGTATTCGCAACATAAATATCGGCTGGTAATGTTTGTAAGAAAGTATATCCATCCAGAGGGTCAAAACGTAATCTTGCTTCATAAAAATTTTTTCCACCTTTGAATTTCCCGTTTATACCGGCATGAATAGCGCTAAAATTATAATCGGTATTTCCGCTATCAGAAACATCAATTTCTGCTCCGGCTCTATAGTAACCAAACAAATGCATCGTTGCACCATTGTCAAATTCTTTTGTTAAAATTTCATCCAAAAGAAAACTCGAACGGCTTGTATCTGAAATTTCTTTGACTTTTATATTCTGGATTTTTTCATAAAGGGTAAGCTCTTTATCAGAGTTAATTTTCTCTCCGCAGTTTTCCCTTACATTTTCCCCTACCTCATCTTGAATAACATTATCATCCACGTCAAGAATTACTTCCTCTATTGCCCAAGAGGAAGTTTGAGTAAATAATAGAATGCAGAAAAGGTAAACTAAAAACCTCATTGGTTGATTGTACCATATATGTACGATTTTTGAAAGCTTATCTACATCATATGGATGATTTACTGCAATTCTTTCAATTAAAATTTGTAAAAATAATATATAATACTATTATAAAGATTGACTTTTAGTAATATCCCATTAAAACAATCTTGTAAGTAACAACATAAAACGGGTGGACACCTCACCCCAACCCTCTCCTCAAGGAGAGGGAGAAACTACATAAGGAGATACCACTATGGGTATGGCAGCTTCGCAAGCCAGATATTTAGCGCTGGTTGCAAGAAAATCAAATTGTGAGTTTGAAGGACAACAAATAAATCAGGCACGTACTGTTTTATCAAATCAGTCTGCAAATCTTTTTAACCAGATGCTTGGGCTTAATGTACCGGTTCCACCAAGTACTTCTGATTATACGAAGACGCAATACTCATATTCTGATGGAAGTACGACTTACACGATTACAAATTGGGAACAATTGGCTAATCCGGAAGAAGATTACAACTATGTAGTAACACGTGAAAAAGAAGCGAATGTTTACACAGGTTCACAAAAGAAATTAAGTGACCCGCAAGTTCAATTTCAGAGCGGCGCAGATGCTACATCAGACCAGATTGAAACAGCATTAAGATTGGTAACTTCTACCAAACAAGAATACGAAACAGCACAAGCTGCAACAAAAGCAAAACAAAAAGAAGCGGCAACACTTTCTAATTATGCAAACAATGGCGCTTTCACAGGTGTTAACAAATGCGATTATCATGTAGATACAGATACTTATAGCGTTTCACAAAAAGTTCAAAAAATGTGTGAAGTAAATGGTAAAAAATATGCAGTCTACACAAGTTCTGATGAAAAAGACACAAACGAATATTACCTAAAAGATGGCAAATATTATAATACCGCTGACAATTCTGATTACACCGGAGATACAACAAAATTATCTCCAGAACAGACTGATGAAGGACCTACAGATTTTATAGGCTACAATAGCAAAGATATGACACCTGCAATGAAAGAAACAGCTAAAAAAGCTGTTGACAAGCTTGTAGAAGAAGGAGCGTTGTCAAAAGACGTCCAAACTGATTATGCAAGCATATATATGGACAAGAAAGGTAACATTGCTTTAAAATCTGACTTAAGAAATCTTTATGGCGGAACAACAGGCGGAACCAAAACAGTATTACCGGTTTATCAGACAAGTGGCGATAAATCCATAGCAACAATTAGTAGTGGCTATGATGCACAAATAGCAGCTCTTCAAGCTGTTGAATTTGCCGCTCTTCAAGCAAGTCAAAATGCAGAACAAGCATATCAAGATTTAAGAAGACCAACATATATTGGTAACTGCGAATTGACTCTACTAACTGATTTAACGGATGAACAAAAAGCAGAATTAAACCAAATCATAAAAGATATGAAAGAACAAGAAGTAGATGCGTCTATTCGTGATTGTTTCAACGAAAATGGCGAATATATCGGCGGTGTTTACTCTTTCAAAATGAATGGAAAAACGTACTATACAACTTTTGCAGATTTAAACAAATCGTACGCAAGCGGAAGCGGAATCAACAATATTGATGGTCAAACACAGCTTTCATATTACAATGCAAGTTACATCAAACAAACACAATCTGACACTGTTAAAGCCCTATTAGAAACGGATGGCAACGGCAGATTTACATCAGTTAGATTTGAAGATGACTCCGTTACGTATTCACTAAATGTTGAAACAATTACGGATGATGCGGCTTATAAAGACGCTATGAACCAATATAACTATGAAAACGCACAATACGACAAAATGGTTCAAGATATCAACGCAAAAACGTCATTAATTCAACAAGAGGATCAACAACTTGAATTAAGACTTAAACAACTTGATACAGAACAAAATGCTCTATCTACTGAAATAGACGCTGTATCTAAGGTAGTTAAAGACAATATTGAAAAATCATTCAAGACATTCGGTGGCTAGTAAATAGACTCTTTAAAGTAATAAGAGAAGGACAAAATTATGTCATACAAAAACGATGGATACTTAGTTTTAGCAAATAAATATGGCGCAGCTTCGGCTGACGCTAAAGTTATGCTATACGAAACTTACGATAGGTTAAGAGATTTAACCGTTTCAGGTTCTGCAAGTTCCGGCACCGGTTTTGAAGCTGCCGGCGGTTTCTTATACCAATTAGCAAGCTTATTTGCTCCATCTGCATTTATGACAACATTAGGTGGCACAAGCGCAATGAATATCCCTGGAACTTCTTACTGGAACCAATATACAGGTGGAACAGGCGGAACAACTGGAACTTATTCTTCCTTTGGAGTAAACTCACTCGGTAACTATTCCGGCTTCCCTAGCGGATATGCCGCAAATTATGGTTATCGACAAAGCGGAGCTACAACAGGCGGAGCTTCAGGAATTGGCGATCTACTTTCCGGTTTTGGTTCTTCAAACGGCTCTACTACCGGTTTTGCGTCCGGTATAGGAAGTATTGCAGACATTGCAAGCACAGCTGCCTACGGTGTAGGCACAGCAAACGGCTACGGTATCGGAGCAGCTAACATACTTATGCCGTTAGCAGGACTTGTATCAGGTTGGGGCGGAATCATGACCGCAGCAGCACCATATTTAGGCGAATTTGGCTTACCTGCTGTTGTTATGGGCAACTTGATGCAAGGAACATCATCCGCCGCTCTATCAGCATATCAAACCGTTTCCAGCAACATTGTATCAAATGCAGATACAATACTTTCTCAAAAAGTTGCAAACATTGAAACAGTTTGTAAAATGCTTGATACTCAAGGTGATATCGTAAGAAAAATGCTCAAAGACGATATCGAATCCGCAAGCAAAGACATCCAAGACCTATAGTGCTACGCACGTAGACAATCTTTTTCCCTCGCCTAGCAGGAGAGCGGATTTTCGGTAGGGCGTAAGCCCGTAAGGTGGAGGTCGGACGTTACTCCGCCGAAACCCCGAATAATCCAAGACAGGGTTAGGGTGAGGTAGAAGCTACGCACGTAGACAAATGGTCGGCTTCATAAGTTGAAAATTGAAAATGGAAAGTTGTTGTAAAACAGTTAGTAGTTTTCATTCCAAGTAGGGCGCATCCCCTCGCCTAGCAGGAGAGGGTTAGGGTGAGGTAGAGGCAGACTTTGGGTCGGTTTCATAAGTTAAAAATTGAAAGTGGAAAATGGAAAGTTGTTTTAAAATGAGCGAAGCGAATTAAATGAACTTAACGACCCAACGACTTAACGACATCAAAAAGAGAGAGATTATGCAAGGACGCACTTTTTTCAGAATAATGCTTGATATTTTTCTAAATAATGCTTTAGTTAAAGCAATATCTAATTTTGTAAATTTTTGTAACGAAATTAGATATTACAACCGTAAAGAGCTAAAGTTTTTGAAAAAAATGCCGATAAATAATGTAGCAAAAGATGAATACTACAAAAATAGATTTATCTTCAACAGCATTACCGGAAATAGGACTAGTTCGAAATAATATGTTAACAAATGTAAATACAAAATCTGTAAAAAAGCAATTTTTAGGGTTTACATGTTTTATAATACATGTAGGCTTAGATCGTATAGGAGCAAATGCTTATGCGTGAAGAACTACAAGATAGTATGAAACGGTTCGTAAACTTTATGAATTTTGCCCGTTCGTTTTTCAAACGGAAAAATCCATTCAAAGCACTCGCCGTAAGTTTACTTTCTAGTCTTAAGGACATGCTTACCATCAGACAGAAGTTAAAAATGGCTAAGTACAGAGTAAATTACCACAAGCATCAGTTACACAAAATGGAAAGTTTGATTGCAGAAAGTAATGAACACACATTCCTGAAAGGCAAGAATTTAAACGAAACAAGGTAGAAGGAACAAATTATGGGATTAATTGCCTCAAGTTTCAGAATGATGTACCTTACAGCGTATAAGATAACGCTGGAAACAAAGATACAGTGGATTGCATCTGCCAAGATGGAATTGGTTGCTTCGTCTGACGAAATTATGGCGCTTGGCAATGATTTGGATCCCGAGAATCCTGCGGTTAAGCAACTGGAAGCAAGAAGAGATAAGCTTATTATATTAGAGAAGAAACTCGATTTACAAATGCAGGAATACCAGAACAGGCTTAAGATGGTTGACGCAGAAATGCAATCTGCTCAAGGTGCTGTTGACGCATCTATTCAACGTTCGTTCACATATAATTTTCAGTAATAACTAAATCGACCGGTATATCAAATTCTTCCGGATAAACTGTATCTACGAGGAGTTTTTTAGGCAAGCAAACAATTTTTATTCCGCAAAAATCGTTCAAGAATCTGTCATAAAAACCTCCGCCATAACCAAGGCGATAGTTCTTTTTATCACAGCATAAAGCCGGCACAACTACCAAATCAATCATTTGCTTTTTACAAGGTTTTGTTATCGGTTCAAGGGTCTTAAAACACGATTCGCAAAGTTCATCTCCTTCACAAAAAGGACAGCAAAGTAAACTTTCACCATCAATTTTAGGTAAATAAAAATTCTTTGTTTTATCTTTAAGAAGTGACAATAAATTAACTTCATACTTAAGCGGATAAAATATAAGAATATTTTTTGCATTCCTATAAGCCTCTGTCTGCATAAGATTTTTCACCAGAAGATTATTATCAATCGAAATATTTTTTCTTTTTTCTTTAGCCCAGCATCGAAGCTCTTGTTTGTTATCCATTTATACAATAGCTCCGTGGCTCGCATCTTGAACGGTTCTGGAATATTTACCCAAATATCCTTTCGCTTTACTTACAAAAGGCTTTAAATCCTTTTTGCGTCGTTCAAGTTCATCTTTTGATACCATCAAATCAAGAGTTCGTTTATTTATATCAATTTTGATTGTGTCGCCATCTTTAATTAGTGCAATGACACCGCCATTTGCAGCTTCCGGACAAATATGTCCGACACAAATTCCTCTAGTTCCGCCGGAAAAGCGTCCATCAGTAATCAATGCAGCTTTTGTGCCCAGCCCTTTCCCAACAAGTAGCGAAGTAGGTGCAAGCATTTCTCTCATACCAGGACCGCCTTTTGGACCTTCGTAACGAATTACAATAACATCACCTTCTTTTATTTCATCATTTTCTAAAGCTGCCATTGCATCTTCTTCCGAATCAAAAGTTTTAGCTTTCCCAGTAAATTCGTAACAACTTTCATCTACAGCAGAAATCTTTATTACAGAACCTTCCGGTGCAATATTTCCATACAGAATTCCAAGCCCAGGTTTTGTAGTAAAAGGTTCAGAATAATCATGGATTATTGATTTATCAGAATAAACACCTGCAAAACTTCTATTTGCCTTGTATTCAGGAACACTCTTTATCAATTCGTCGACTACAGCCGGGATTCCGCCTGCATGATGGAATGTTGTCATAGTTATATTAGAAGACGGTTCCAGTTTAACAAATTGATGAATCTTATGAGAAAGCTCCTCAAAATCCTTTAATGATACTAATTCATCACCACCCTCAACAGGCAGAGAGTTTTTCACAGCATTTGATAAAGCCAGAATGTGTAAGAAAGAATTTGTAGAACCACCCATTGCTAAGTCTGCAATTATAGCGTTACGAAGCGTATTCCTTGTTAAAATATCAAGCGGTTTGACATCTCGATTTACCCAATCAACAATTTGCATACCACTTTCGAATGCAATTCTGCGTTTTTCAGAAGAAACAGCTGCTGCTGTTGCGCAAAAAGGAAGACTCATTCCCATCACCTCTGTCAAACAAGCCATAGTGTTTGCGGTATAAAGTCCTTGACAAGCACCTGCAGAAGGACAAGATGCTTCTTCAAGTTGGAGTAATCTTTCTTCTGTTATTTCTCCATTACGGAATTTGCCAATCGCCTCGAAAGCCCCTTTTATCATTGTTAATTTTTCACATTGGCTTTCTCCATCCAACATTGGACCTGCGGTAACTATTATAGATGGAATATTCGTTCTGGCTGCTGCAATAAGCATTCCGGGGGTGATTTTGTCACAATTAGAAAGCAGAACTAAACCATCAAGCTGGTGGGCATTTGCTACAGTTTCCACACAATCTGCTATTAAATCCCGTGAAGGAAGTGAATATTGCATGCCGGAATGTCCCATCGCAATCCCATCACACACTGCAGGTACACCAAAAATAAATGCTTGACCACCGGCAGAATGAATTCCTTTTTCAATTTGGCGCTCTAAATCACGCATACCAATATGCCCTGGAACTAAATCTGAAAAAGAACTTGCAATTCCGATAAAAGGCGCTTTCATATTCTTTTTAGAAACACCTGTTGCCATCAATAAGCTTCTGTGTGGTGTTCTGGCAATCCCTGACTTTATATTATCACTTCTCATATACTAACCTCTTTTTCTTTATTTTAGCATAATTATGAGAAGTAGATTATTTTTTAGCCCATAGATGCTGCAACGTTACTTGCCGCCAAAAGAACATTTTGCGGAACATATTCTCCTGCTTGTTTTTTCTGAACTGCCAGAGCTAACAGATTTGCTTGTCCATCAGCAGTTTTTGTCATCTTTTGAGCTTCAAGTTTTGTTGATTCATCTGTTGGAATAAGCGCATGAGTAATTTTACTTGCCAAGATTGAACCAGCCGCACCTCCTAAGAAACCTAATGCAGCTCCTACTGCGGTTCCAATTCCTGGACAAACTGCTGTACCAATTGCTGCACCGACTTTTGTACCGATTGCACCACCGGCTGCACGACCTAATGTCCATCCAATACCATCTGCAACAGAACGAATTCCGGTTTGAGTAATTTGAGTTAACGCAGAACCCGTGCCACCATTTTTGTAAGCTGAAATTATCTTTGGTAAATCAATTACCATTCCAAAGATTGCAAATGTTTTACCTTCTTTTAAACCTTGCTTTAACAATCCGCCAACTCCGGGTTTTAATGCAGCAGGAGCATTAACAACTTTATCTATTTCTGCAGCCTTTTTGGCAATTCTTTCTTTTGGAGTAAGATTTTTTGCTTCATATCCAAAGAAATTCTTAACTTTGTTCCAAGCTGTTGGAATATAACCGTCCATACCTCTTGAAGCTTTAAGAGTTTCGGTTGCTCTTAGGATTGCTTTCTCATCACCTGATTTTATAGCATCTGCCATAATTTTTTCTAAATCTTTTCTAGCACTTTCTTCAATTGGTTTTTGGAACCATTTTTGAACAAAAGAAAACTTAGGCTGTGCCATTCGATTTACTGCATGTAATTGACCATATGCCTTTTGCATCAATTCAGGATTCTTTTGCCACAAAGCTTGTATTGCAGGATTTGCCTTATCAAAAATCTGATTTGTTACTTTTATTGCTCTTATTGAATTAAATGGATGCTTTAGAACTTGAGAATTTGACATAGCACCAATCATTAATGCACTAGTCCCAATATCACCCCATTTTTGTACCATTGAATTTGAATCTTCATAAAATTTTGCAAGAGTGTTTATATCAGAATTCACGGACACAGTTTGACCTGCCGCTTGTGTTTGTGAAGTTTGTTGAGCCGTTGGGACAGAAGATTGTACCCCTCCGCTTTGACTCATATTCGCTACACTGTTTTGATAATTTGCATAATTCTGCAAATACATTGGGTTATAGTATCCACTATAAGGATTACTAGCTTGATAACCATTTATATAACTCGGACAGTTGGAGCTTAATCCAGAAGAACCGCCATAGAGCATAAATTCCATATTCGCAAGTGAATTAATTGGAAGTGTCATAATTAACCTAACCTATAAAAACTAACCTTACATATATAAAGAATTTTGCATCACAAAAATTGCCTTTTTGTAACAAAATGTAAAGAAGAAATTTTGTTCTTAATAGAAATTCAACTTTTTGAAGGATTATTATATTTCTGGTATAGTGTTATTATCAAAATGGGATTTGGAGGAGATTATTCGTGTACGCATATCAACAACAAAGGAGAAATAATAGCCGTTTGCATGTTGTACAGCCACAAGGTGCTAACGTAGTAAGACATAAGAAAAAAAAGGTTAATCCTGTTAAGGAACTTTTTAGAATTTGTGTAGTATGTTCTTTCCTTGCTGTTTTTATGGCATTTGTATTTCCGACTGCGTACAACAGATTAATAAATAATGTGTTCTTCCCAAATTCATTGCCTGTTAACACAAAAACGCAGGGCAATTTAGCTCAGAAAAAACCAGAAAATATTTCAGCTGTAAATTTGTATTCAATTGCAAATCCTACAACTAATTATTTAAGCAACGATTTATTTCACAACCGTTTGATGCTCACTCCAACAATTGAAAAAACTCACAGCGAAATTACGACAATGTACCATACAAACGAAATGGCAGGACTAAAAAACCAATTACAAGGATTAATGAAAGAATATCCAATGGTCAAACCCGCAATTTATGTTTGGGAATATGAAAACGGCAAGTACGTTGATATTAATGGTGATAAATTATATTCAGCAGCAAGTATCATCAAACTTCCGGTACTTGTAAGATTATTTAAATCAATCGAAGCAAATCAAATGACAATTTTTGACGACATGCTTCTTACTGATTATTACCAATCATCAGGTTCCGGTAATTTGCAATACGCACAAACAGGTAGAAAATATACGCTTGACCAACTTGCTAAAACAATGATTCAAGATTCTGACAACACTTCTACAAATATGATTATGTCAAAACTTGGCGGCATGGATGACATTAATATAGGCTTAAGAGATTGGGGAATTTCTAAAACTTATGTTAGAACATGGCTTCCTGATTTAAAAGGTACGAACAAAACAACAGCTAAAGATATGGCAAAAATCCTTTATAACTTAGATAATCCTGGGTTCTTAAATATAAATTCCAGAGAATATATCATTGATTACATGAGCCATGTTAAAAATAACAGATTAATAGCAGCCGGACTTGGTGATGGCGCTCTATTCATCCATAAAACAGGTGATATCGGGACTATGCTAGGTGATGCAGGTATTGTTTACGCTCAAAACGGTAAAAAGTACATTGTAGTAATTTTAGCAAATCGTCCGCACAATGCACCACAAGGAAAAGACTTTATTGTAAAAGCATCAAGCCTCATATATAAGGCAATCGTCGGTTAATTATAATTTTTTATTAATTATTGTAACAATTTTCTTAATAATTGCGTAATTTGCGCAATTATTTTTATTTTTAATTTTTTTTAATAGTATGATTGGGATACAGTCAACATAAAGGGATTTGGAAATGAAAAACTTTAAGAGAAAATTATCAGCACTAGTATTAAGTACACTATTTGCCTCTATGCAAGTTTCTTATGCTGTTATTGATACCGGTTTAGGTGCAGGAAATGGCGGAGCAACAATTAACAATATAACAG
>OIYO01000933.1_pt1 | contig 19490 bp, 25 predicted proteins | sample 1588191 | NCBI WGS metagenome assembly OIYO01 (sample SAMN03283275) | human gut metagenome | biome: human-associated habitat; material: feces | host: Homo sapiens | place: Peru | collected 2012 | reverse complement strand
TTCGCGAATCGCCTGCGCGGGTTCCGCGTCAAAAATCTGCGACGAAGATATATTAAATGTATTATTCTCTGCGAAGTTTTCTTCATGGGGCTTTAGAAGTCTACTTCGTGGGGGTCCAGAAGTTTCTTTCGTGAGGGCTACGAAATTTTTTCCACCACCTTCAGGCACCTCACTTTAACTTTTTGACTCTCATTGTCTAAAATAAATTCTGTTGAAATATATCCAGCGTCACAAAGCGATTTAATCCAAGTGGAAATTGTCCGTTTGCTAACTGAATAAAGTCGACCAAAATAATCATTCGTTGCCCAACAATACCCTTTTTCATTACAGAGTGCCGTTATTTCGCAATAAAGAAGCTTAGCACTTGGAACGACATCGTTATCATATCTCACCGTTGCTGGAATCACAGCATAATATGAATTTTTAACATTTAGTATCATAAAACTCCCTCCTAAAATGGCAAATCGTTGTCAAACGTTTCAAAATTGCCGTCTTCGCGAGCATTAGCACTACATTTTTCACTGCATTTTAGCCGCGAATTGCTTGCGCGGGCTCCGCGCTGTATTTCTTGTTCCGTGATAATTTCGCGAACAATGAAACCTTTGTAATACTTGCCATCTTGCTGTTTTGAGTAATATTTTGCAATAAGCCAAATCCCATCTTTTGCCTTGTACTCTTTTAAAATACGCTTTGCAATCTCTCCAAACGCAGTACAATCAGCAAATGTTGGCTTGTTCTATTCGCCAGAATTTTCTGTATCAGAATAAAGCCGTGTGCTATCAAATTTTTGATTTTCACAAATCTCAGAGCACGACTTAGCCGCGGCGTCTCGCCGCTTTCCATTGCTTAATTGCAGTGAAAATTTTATTCCATCTTTACCAACTTTTTTTAATTCATCGTAAATTCTACCTCTGAAAATTACCGTATTAACATAGCAATTACCGCTTTAAACCTCTTTTTCGTTATTATAAATTTTTGTCGTTTTCATAATTTAACCCACCTCATAATTTTTTATTAAAACTTTTGTTTCTGCATTTTCGGCGTACATTTTTGCCCGGTCAGAAATATAGTCGCACTGCTCGCTTGGAGCACTTCGCATTGCTCGTTATTTCTTTCTATTCGTCAGTGATGCTTCTTCTGCCACCAGCAGCGCAGCACTGCGAATCAAAATAAACCCTACAAATCTGCGAATCATCTCGATAAGCAACACCATTTAACGCATCCAAGATAGCTTTGATGATATTATCCCCGTCCGGTTTTTTTGTTGGAAAAATATAGCCATTTATCATTAATTCTTTTGTTTTCTTGCTGGCATATTTCGGAATAGGGAAAAGGGCAAGTATACTGATTTCCAACGGTAAATTCCTCTCGAATTTTGCTTTAGAAATAGCTGTATAACTTGCCCTTATAAGATTTTCATATTCTATTGTCTGCTTTGGCGTATAGACCATGTTTTGCCCATTAATCCTGCGTACTCGCGGCCTGCGCGGAGCCCACGCGGGCAATGCGTCCATTTTTAAGTGCAGGCAAAACGGCTACTTGCTCGAACTTTCTCCGTGTGCAATATGGATGCAACGTCACGTTGCCCTTTGGTGGTCCCGGTACTGTGAATTTTATTTCCATTTTGTTCCTCCTTCTTTTTCGATAATTCATTCAGTCCTTCTAAAATTTCAACTCGCTGCTTAACTGTCAATTCTCTAAAACTGTTTACGTTATATTTTCTTAAAAGCGTAGCATACAGTTTGTCAGGTTCGTTAAAGTTTTTCACCACGTTCTGAAGAATTTTTGCATCTTTGATGCTAATTTTTTCAGTCTCAATTTCCGGCAAGTCCTCACCAGAGTATAGATAAAGCCCTAACCCATGGCGTGCTAAAGCCTTTGTTAAACTCCGTTGAATTGTTTTATTTACGTCAAAACTTGTGACATTTTCAAGATTAATTGACTTGTTTTTATAGTCCATTATCGGCAAATATTCGATGTGCTCAAGGCCAGCGATTTCAACGCCAGTCTTCACTCAACAAGTTTTGCCATCGGTAAAATAAATACAACCTGTTTCCGTTTCATACACTTTGTAATTTGCATCTAGAAAACGTTTTTTTACTTCAGCCCACGCATATGGCCAGGACAGGTAAGACAACCCATTTTTCTTCTCTACATGGTCGTTTACATTAACTTAAAATAATGTCTCAAACACTGATTTTTCCATTTTAAGTTTCACCTCGACTCTTCAAATCATGATATTCAAAGTCTGCACGTTCGGCTGCCCGGTCAGAAATATTATCGCATTGCTCGCTTGGAGCACTTCGCACTGCTCTGTATTTCTTCCTATTCGTCAGCGCCACTGCTTCTGCCACCGGCAGCGCGGCACTACGAATCATAATCTGGCAGTTCAGCTGTAAATTTGAAATGGATGTCAAGGCAATCTTTGCAGCAATAAAAACCATTTAGAACATAACAATCATCACCCTCACATATGTCTTCTTCGCAAAAAAAGCATTTTAAAACGGGGATAGCCTCGTTATCCGGTGGTGTAAGATAAGCTTTTTCAATTGATTCCATTATTTGTCCTCCATATTTTGTTTTAATTTTTTGCAAATAACTTTGAACGCATCAAGTGTTTTTCTCTCAAGGTTTCTTAATTCATCTGCCTGCTTTAAATTAATCACTATTAAAATAAAAATTACTATCAATAAAAATATTTGCATGATTTTCCTCCGTAAAAAATAAAATTGCCATCTTAAAAACTTTTAAGATGACGTAAAAATTTAATATTGAATTTTTTTATAGTCTCCGATATAATAAGCATAAAATTTATCGATTTAAGGCGAATGCATAATTTGGTAAACATCGTAAGTGGCTTGAACCCGCATTAATGCTGGATTTTTCCATGCCCCTTATGGTACTCCGTACCAGTCGCGGTCAGGGAAAACCGGCTGCTGGTCAGACCGCTATAGCCGAGCCACAAGAAAATCTCGGCGGTGCAGCTGCAGGTGAAGTAACGATGGCAGGGGCAGGTGAAACTACAGCAGATACAGCTTTAATGGCTGGAGGAACAGCTGCAGTTATTACCTCAGTAGTTATTTCTATGCTTATTGTTGCAGACGTAACAGCTGGAGCTTTATAAAAATACTTATTTGTAGGAAAGCAACAACATGAATTTTATGTTAGATAATTCTAAAACAAAAATATTAAAAATAATAATAGGTGTTTTTGTGGCTGTATGGACAATTATTTTCATACCGTGCTTATGGATAATATTTTCTACAGATGAATACAAACATCCTGGTTCTATATTTACGATTATTTTAGGACTGGTTATTTATCTAAATGCTTTTAGATTTTTTAAAATGGTAAAAGATAACAATGGAACAATCACTGCATTGCAACTAAAAATTTGGCTTATGCTTTTTGTCCGTGGAGTTTTCGCGTCATGTCTATATGTATTTATTGTTGTAAAAAGTATTTTATATATAATCGTATTTTCTTTAATGTACATAGGCTCATTATTCTGTGAGTATGTATTGAAAAAGTAGAGAAGAGGAAAGGTGTTTGTAAAATGGATTATATTTTAAGTGAAGCGCATATTAAACTACTAAAGGTTTTGGTAACCATTTATATCGTTATTATTACAATCCTTACACTGTTAATGAGTTTTTTGTTCATTTCTTCAGGATATATCTCTGAAATACTTACTAATTTTACTTTTATGAAAAGAATTTGACCAGAAATGGCTTTGCACTGCACATTATACTAAACCATTTTTGTATCAATAGTCTAGTGATTAGGCGTTGTTAAAATTATGTAAATATTACAATTGCTCATCTGATTACCTTTTAGACTTAACTGACATAAAAACTCCCGTTAATGACTTACTAATTAATAATTTAAATTCAGAAGAAGCCGAATTGATATGTAAATATAGAATGATAAAAATAAAAGTTTTAGGCTTTTTTGAAGCAATAAGCTGTAAATAATTTTAAATTAATAAACTTTAAATTTTAGCTCCATATCTGGAGCTTTTTTTATTTCACATTTTTTGTCGTAAGGTAAAAAAATATTTTTATATCATACTAAAAATTATTAGAAGAGACACGTTAAAGGGGTGGAAGTTTTGATAGGAGAAAGATTAAGTGAACTCCGGAAAGATAGTGGTTTAAGTCAACAGCAATTAGCAGATAAATTGTCAATATCAGTTCATACTGTGTCTTCATATGAACGTAATATAAGTACCCCTGACGATGGAATGAAAATAAGAATTGCTAAATTTTTTAATGTCTCTTTAGATTATCTTTTAGGGTTAATCTCAAACCAACGCCTTGTTAATTAAACAAAATCACGTAATTATAATAACTGAAAATGCTCCTGATGCAGCAATAAATGAACTTGATAAGTTTGTGTCTAACCTTAAAGAAAAATATAAAATATAGAATTCATTAAAAAAATATATCCAGGGAAACTTATATTTTAACTTCATTAAATAACGATATAAATGGGCCCTGTTGGCAGTTGCTCAATTTGCTAAAAAGGATGACGTCGTCTACGAATACGCTAACATATTTAATGATGAATACTTTAAAAAAATAAATGAAGAAACAATTAAGCCCATTTTGAATGAAATAGAAAATATGAAACAAAAATTAGAGATTACATAAAAGCAGGAGTTGATATCACGCTATCTGTTGTTTTGTTTATCGAGGCCTTTAATGGAATTAAACTTAGCAATCCAGAAAAAATACAGAAAGTGAAATACCATTTAAAATGTAAAATCGATGAAAAAAGTATTTTTTAAAAAATAAGTAGAAAAATTAGTTGATAAATAAGTTTTAGTGTGTAAAATTTATTGAGTTAATATGCTGAAATATAACTATTTTAACAGATGAAGCTGCCTCAGCACAAAAAGAATTATAAAATGTCTTAACTTAATATAAAACCACAACATCATGCGTTTCTAAAAAGTCTCGGCAAGCTAAAGCTTCCACTAAGTTAGCGTCTTTTTCAACCAAATAACCGAATGCTCCTGAGTCTTTTCCTCCATGCCCCACACCAATAAATACTTTTTTCATCTTATCTCCTCCTTCTACAAACATCTAAAAACATAGGTTTATTGCCTTTTTGCAAGCATTCATTTTCAAAAGGCTCAAACGTCAATAGCATCTTCAAATATCGGTAAACTTTTTATATACGCATACGCCGAATCAACATTCAAATTCTTGTTATATTCTGTATCTATAAACTTTGTGTGAATAAAAACATTGATATCTTCGCCTTTTTCTGCGTTCTTTTCTTCATTTCTTTTTGCCTCACTTGTGTATGACGAAACTTCTATAATAGAATTATTATTAGTTATTGCATTTACACTGGTTATCCGATGATAACTGACTTTCACTCCGTTTTCTAGTTCGATTTCCTTTAATAATGCCAATTTAAAATCCTCCTTTTCATATTGACAAACCTTCAACTCTTGTAATCTTTATAGCTCCATCGAGTACACTCCAAGCAACAGAACCGGAAATATACGCCTGATTTTGATTACTCAAAACGATAGTAGAACCGCTTATTGTTGCTATGCATCCTCTTGAAAACCATCCCTGCGACGAATTATGATCATTTAATTCAAGCGCAGTGGTTTTTTCGTTTGGCGAATATATTTTTATACTGCTAAATCGATCGTTATAATTGCGAAAATATATGACCAAATAATCATAGTTAGCTGCCGAATCTGATAACGTTACAGTTCCTGAGGTTCCGGAAGAATTGCTGTAAAGCACCTCCCCGTTAATTCCCAAATCAGGCTCTGCGAGCGTAAATTCTCCACCCTCAACAGAGAATTTGCTGAAATCCGGGATTCCTTGAAAAACTCGGCTTACATTATCACTTTCATCGTAAACTTTTATGTAATCCTCGCCCTTCTCGATTTTCGATGCAGGAATTCTTTCAATGTCTTCTACTATTAAATACATAAAAATCCTCCTTAAATCCCAATTGTGCCGCCGTATGTTCCTACTATGACACCTGCACTGCTGTAATTGTGTGCAGATATGAAACCCGATGATGAGGCTCCATAAACATACAAAACTGCGCCCTCACCACTGCACCAAGGATAGCTGCAATTTGTGCAAACTCCGAACATCGCGGTTAAATCTCCGCCTTGATAGCTGTGAAATCCGTTTTGAAAATTTGTCACTCTGCAATAAACTGTAAATACTTTTGAATGCGTGGAAAAAAATCCTGTTTTACCTGCTACCAAGCTCTGTGAATACGCATGGCAGTAATAAAATACCACATCTGGGCTATTCAAAACCCGAAACCCGTCACTCGAACCGATTCCGTGAAGTTCAACCCGACCTTGATTTTTGTTTATCTTTATTCCGTTTGGGAACATATAATTTTCAGCACCTACAGCATTTGCTTCATAAGTTCCAACGATAGAAAGCGAACCTTCTCCTACAAATCCTGTGATTAAAACCTCGCTTTCGCTGTACGTACCTTGTGCGACATTTATCGTGACATCGTGTTTTAAAAATTTAGGCAACTTACTTAGCGCATATGCAAGTGTTTTAAACGGTGAAGACGCACTTTCGCCGCTGTTGCTATCTGAGCCGCTCGAACTTATGTAATACGTAACAGCGGAGGTTGTCATTTCCACACCATGTAAGTTTGAAAGCGCCGTTGATGCAGTTGTTGCACCTGTACCACCTTTATCGATTGATTGTACATGATCCGCCATTGAAATTTGTTTCCATGCGCTCCAATTTGAGCCGTTTAAATACCGCACATATACTTCGTAACTTGATTCTTTTATAGCAATTTGCTGGACATAGTTACCACTATCCGATTTATTGACAATCAGGCTGTGATAAGAGCCTCCAGTTGGTGCATTTGCCGTGCTTGACCGCATTGTGTAAAGCCCTGGCGTTTGCATTTCATTAAAATCAGTGCTACTTTTTGCCTCATATGGTGCGGCTCCTATGTCAGTACAACTTAGTTCTATATCAGAAATTAAAGTCTTTGAATTTATCGTGCGAGATTGAGGTACTGCATCTGTAATTCCGTATCCTTCAATGGTTGTTGGTTTTTCCGATATAGAATTAAAGTCATGCACATGGGTTTCTGCCGCAGCTCCAACGTCAGCACAACTTAATTCTATATCAGAAATTAAAGCCTTTGAATTTATTGTTCTAGTTTTTGGGGTTGCACCTAAATTTTCTAGAGCCTGTGCTTCTGTAGTTGCACCCGTGCCTCCACAATTTATAGGAGTTGCAAAAGCTGAAGTTTGAATTCTTTTCCATGACTCAATAGAGTGAGTTTGAGCATTATATTGCCCTATGTTAAACGTTGCTTCGCCACTTGAGCTGTCATTCGATGAGCTGTTTAGCAATACTCTCACCCTGTTGGGCGTAGCTTTATATATTTCTAAAAATGAAAATTCTGACACAACGTCAGTAACAGTAGATGAAGAAGCCTCCACGTTAAAAAAGCCTATTGAGCCAGATGGCATGGCGTTTACAATGTCTCCTGTCGTGCAAGGATAATCTACATTTAACTGAGAAACATCAGTAAAAATTTTTAAAGCAGACTGTGCGCCTGTAACACTAGCTGCCCCGGTTCCGCCGTTTTCAATGCTCAACTTTCCACTTGTTATGTCACTTGCAGCGTGCGTGTGATTGGCCTTAGCTGCTCCTACATCATCGTGAGTTAGCTCTATATCTGAGCTCAAAGGCTTTGAATTTATAGTGCGAGATTGCGGTACGGTGCTATTAAATTGCTCTATGGTCGCATATTCACTTCCGTGTTTCCCATCAAGCAAGTCAGCGTCTATCCCACTTCCTGCTCCGTCTACAGATTTAATTTTTTCCAAAAAGTTCTCATCTGAAAATTCATCGAGAAGACTCTGCACTTCTTTTATCGATTTGTCAAGCACTGAAAATTCCGATGTACTTTCGACCGCGGAATCATAGTCTGTACAAGGTTCAATTTCAAAAATTAATCCCTTTATTTTTAATTTTGAAAGATCTGCGTCTATCACCTGAAACTCGCAATCTTTCATTTTTCCCGCCACAATGGACATTTGTGAAGTAACTGCTAAATTTACAGTTCCATCTTTTTCATCAATGATTTCGCAAGTATTGAAAATTAAGTTCCCGTCCGGCTTTTTAGCATAGAAAAAAACTGTTTTTCCTTCCAAGTTAAGCGGCTGATTTTTATCTATAAACTGTGCTCTTAAAAACCTTGAATTAACTTCGCCTTGGTTGACTTTTACTCTAACTGGGTCAGTATCCCAAACGTTAAGCGTTATAAATTTTGTTGTCAAATGTTACCCTCCATTTCTGTTCTCACAATACAATCATGCGTTTCTTTTCCACATGTAACACGTGATATATGGTGGCAAATGCGAGCCATAATCCGTTGTACCTGTCAAGGCAGTATTGTGACTTCTTTGATATGCTACAGATGTATTATTAGCAACAAGCGTATACGCTGTACCAGCCATATCTCCGACATTTCTTGCTGCAAAAGCCAACGTATCAGCCCTCCCGTTATCAGAACCAATCATAGCGGCACCCGAATTTAATGTGTGCAAATGATACCAGTCTCCGCCCGTTTTTTCAGCAGAATTAAATTCTGGTTGATAAGGATCTACTACGACTGGTATTCTGCCAGAACCCCAGGAAACCCATGTGCCGCCCAAAACAGTGCTCGGATTTGTACTGTTTACACTCATATAAATTGAACCCACAGGATAAATTAAGTCTAAAATACTCTTTCCGTTTATGGTAAATTCACCCTTAAAATGCGCATCCATGTTGACTTCAAATGCATCTTGCGTTGATACTTTTCCAATAGCCATTCCTTTTCCCGTCCTATTAAAGTCCATGAGTGTGTATGCCGTTGAGAGGTTATGCGAATACTCAGCTGAGCTAAAATAATCAGTTGCCACAGCTTTGAAATTGTACTCGGATTCCGTATCTATATTTTCAATGATTTTAGTCGTATTTAAAGAATATTGCTCATTGCTTAAAGTCAGTGTATCCCATGTTGTAGCTGCTAATTTCTTATACATTATCTTAAATGATTTCGTATTTTTGTCTTCAGCACTTGACACGTCTGCTGACATAATGCACCTTGCACAATCTCCCTCATCATTTGGCGTTCCATCAGAATCACATCTCGATACAGTGAATGAGTTAATCGTAGGCGAAAAGTAAGGAATAACGCTAAATGAAACGGTCTCTGATGCAGTTCGATTTCTCGTATCTGTAACTGTGACGCTACATGAGTTATTCCCGCTTGTTGTGAGAAAATCAGTTGTAAAGCTACTATTTGTATAATTCCCGCCGTTTATCGAAATAGAATAAGCTTTTATCGTACTTCCATAGGCTCCACTTGCAGAAACAGTTCCTGAAATTTTTGATTTGCCTTGAATGTATGAACTAAATTGTTCTAGAATATCTGGGATTGCTTCTGACAAGCTAACCGAGCTTATGGTGGGCACCACACTTGATGGCACGTAGATGGTAAATGCACTTGAAGCCGTTCCGATATATGTGCCTCCAGAATATGTGTGTACAATAATTTTAGCTGTACCCGCAATGGAATTTGTTACATAGTTGCAATCATTGATATGTGGCGTAAACGTACAGCTAGTGCCGATTGACGTGCCGACTGTAATTTGGTTCCCATCAGGACGTTCATAAATTACAGTATGATAAAATGAATCAGACGCTCTGCTTATGCTCACTGTCACCGGGCTTCCAAAGGTGTTTCCGTTAATCTCCGAAATACTACTTGCTCTGGGAATTGTAGAAAGCCACGCGCCAAACCCTTGCTCACTTGAAGATAGGGGCGTATTCATGCTAATCCAAGCTGATGCCTCAAGGTACTTTGAACCATCTGCGTTATGATAAATATCAAGCGTTTTGCTAAATAAATCTATACCCGCATTGGTAATTTTTTGACTCGAGCTGACCGTTGCAGAATAGACAGTTCCGTTAATTCTACAGCTGCACGTTCCACTTCCATACGTCGTGTACCCAACATTGTCTCGCCAATATCTCACTGATACCGTAACATTTGAGTAATTGCCTTCAATGCTTTGCCAATTTTGATTTATTGTAATATTGTACTTTACATTCGTATTGCTCGTTGAAAAAGTCCCCGAAGTTGCCACAGAATTGCCCCCTTTTGTTTTTTTATTTGTTACTTAACTTTTTTAAAGCTTAAGTTCCCACTAGTTCGAGGGTAAAATGAAAACTTACCAAGTTGCAGTGAATTTAAAAGTTCTCCGTCCGTGATATAAAGCTTGTTGTCGGTCATGTAAGCTACTTCTATTCCATTTTGCAAAAAGGAAATTTTATCATTACTGATTTTTAGCATCAAATCGTTGTTGACTTCGCCCAAAATGATATTTTCATCAACAAATCTGATGTAACGTATGATGTTATTAAATTGCGATGATGAATTGGAATCCAAGTTATTTATCGTTTCAATCAAGGTGTTAAACTGGTATGTAAAATCCTGATTTGTCTGCGTAAACTGAGTCGATATATCGCTTTTATATGTCTCAAAATCAGTAACTTTCGTGTAAAGCTCTGCTACTTGAGACATAATTGCTTTGCTATTTTGCTCAAATGCTGAACTGTTTTCAACGGTTTCGTTTGCAATGTCTCGAACGCTCCCATTGTTGATATAACCACGCTCAACTCGGTCAATTCTAGTCACGATATTATCCGTGTGCTTTTTATTTTCAACAACTTTATCTGTAAATGATAGTGTGCTGTAATCGAGCTGTATTGTGGTATTCTGTGGGTTTTTCATATCTATCTCAAGTTTTTGCAAAAGGTATAAATCATCGATTCCATGCGGTGAACTGAAACATCTGACATACTGTCCCATTGTAAATGCTCCAATTTGCTCGTCTGTTAATCTTAAATCTATTGCCTTAATTGTGATGGAATTTCTAATCTTCACGCTATCAGCAATGTAAGAAAGAGCCTTTTTTTGTAGGTTTTCTGCTATTTTCACATCATCCCACTTTACCGTCTCGTAAATAGCACCATATTTTTCTGATAAAGAAGTATTAATGATATAATCACCGCTTTTTATAATGCCATCGGATAACACTTCGTCCGGTAAATCTTCAATTGTTAAATATTTATCGGTTTGCGTTCCTTCATCATCTTCAAGCCTTGCGCCGAGTGGAATTATTCCCGTCTTAACATTTGAGGCATCTGACTCTTGAGCTAAATCGATAAGATTTTCTCCAAATTCTATCTTCTGAGTGCAAACTAGTTTATTCCCTGACTTTTTGCCATTATTTGTGAAATCTTCAACGTAGTCAAGGATATTTTCACCATTCTCAATACGAATTGCCAAATACCCGCCATGCGTGTCAAGAAGGCGGGTCTTTATAACCTCAAAGCAGCTTAAATATTCGATACTGGATCTGGCTATATAGTTATTTGGATCAGTGACCGTGACTGTTCCGAGCTTGATTTTTTGAAAATTCTTAGCCTGTTCGTTATGGCATTTTAAAACCCAGTTTAAAAAATATTCAATGACGTTTTCTTCTTTGTAGTTCAAATCTTCAAATTGCTCATTATTTGGAAAGTCAAATGGCCTAATGAAAGTATCTAGCAAAAATGCAAGGATTCCTTCGCAAGTGACACTTTTTTCGTTATGAAAACCGTATTCACAAGTGATAACTCTACCTTTAAAAATTAGCTTATCATCACGATAAACCGTGACAATCGAGCTTAATTTTGAAATATTTTCAAAGTACGGATGAGTGGAATAAATCGTAAATTTAAATTCATCTACAGAATTAATCTCACTGCTTAAAATCGGGTTTTCAATTTGAAACTCATCTAGGTCTGAATCGTAGAGGCAATAGTCTGAGAACGTCGTTCCGCTGCCACAAAATACTTGATATCGCATTACAATTCACCTTCTTGAAATTTTAACGTTGCAGTGCCGTTAGAATTTAAAATGTTTTTCCCATAAACCAGCTTTATCGCTCTAAGATGCGTTCCTGCGCCGTATACCTTATTGCCAATATTAATTTCAGAATCATTAAAAAGGTCAGCAAACACCGTCATCCCGCCGTTTATGACGGTGTTTTTTCCTGATGTTAAAGTGACCTGTGTTACACTTTGTTTATACTTATACGGCTCACAATCACAGGAAACTACGATCGTTCCAAGTCTTTCACTCGAATTGTACTCATCAATAAAACATCTGCCAACATAATAAAAGTCGGTGTCTGACCATATTGTTATCTTCATTCTCTGGCCATGCAAAAAGCCAGCAACCGCCTTTACACGTTTTTGCCAGCTTTCTATTTCTTCAATTAATCCAAATGTCAATTTTACCGTTCGATTTCCATATTTGATCTCCCCGAAACTTTCAGATAAATCTAAAGTGCCGTTTCTGCCTTCAATGTCGACCGTGTAGGTTTTAGCTGTTGGCACACCTATGTTTTGCTCGGTTAAAACTAGGCCAAAATCTTTATAGCTGTGCTTTGATATATTTTCATTTATAGAATTAAATTTTACCCCTTTTATCATCGTCCACGCTCCCGATTATTTTCAATTTTTGCTAGTTTTCTATCAATTGAAGGAGTAAGTTCTCCGACTAAAACGCCAGTATCAAGGTACATTTGACGGTCTTTTAGCTCCGGTATGTAATCCTGCAAAAAATATAAAATAGAATCAAGTTTATCTGATACATTTCTGTTTGTATTTTCAATTGCAGAATTAAAACTATCAATCAAATTTCTTGAAGTTCCTCGGTTTGATCTTGTAGTCAATGTGTCAACCGTAGAATTTGCGGCATTTACAGCCATATTTAAATCGGTACTAAAATCTGTCGGTAATGCTTTTTGCATCTGTTTTGAAACATCTTCCATTGAAACTGCAAATCCCTCTCCAACGCCAAGAGCAAGGTTTTTACCAACTTGCTCTTCAAACAACTTTGACGGTGATGCAATTCCAAAAAAGCTTTTAATTCCTTTTAAAATGCTTTCTCCAAAACCTTTAATCTTGTTAAGTACCCAGTCTTTCGCGTTATTTATGCCATTCCAAAGTCCTTGTACGAGATTTTTACCGATATCAAACATTTTCCCGGGTAGCTCACAGACTGTGCTCCAGATGCTTGAGACTAGGCCTTTTGCTGCACTTACTCCGGTTGAAATTAACTGGTTTCCCCAGTTTGAAACAACTCTAATTGCCCCTACAATTCCATCCCAGATTTTGCCTGGCATTTCGCTGAACCATTGTCCCACATTTGAAATAAATTGAGGAATTGTCTGTGTAAAAAATGACACAATAGCATTCCAGCCGTTTGTGAAAAGTTCTTTTACGGAATTTACAAAATTATTAATAAAATTCCTGAACCCATCACAGTTATCGTAAATCAGTTTAAATGCTCCTGCAATCGGATTTACAAGCAATAGCAATAGACTTTGCCAATTAGTTTTTACCCACTCGACCACAAAGTTAAAGACATTTGGAAGCCACTCTGTAAAAAATTTAGAAATCCACTCCCAAACAGCATTGCAAGTGGTTACTAAGCCCTCCCACAGTCCAATCCAGAAGTTGCGAAAGCCCTCGCAATTATTCCACAGGAGTACAAAAGCTGCTACAAGAGCACCAATCGCGGCGATGATTAAACCTATCGGATTTGCATTCATTGCAACGTTCATGAGCCACTGTGCTGCTGTAACCGCGCCCTGTGCGACCGACAAAGCCACTTCTTTAATTCGCATGAAATCAAGGTTTGAGGCAACTTCTAGAATTTTCCCTCCGAAATTTTTCATCTGTGAGATTGCATCACCGATTTCGCCCGCAAATTTCACAGCTTTAACTGCCATCAACCCCGATACAATGCCACCGAGTGCGATTGTCACAAGTCCCGAATTGTCAATAAACCATGAAATCAGATTCATTAAAGGTGGCAACAGATTTACGACCATTTCACTGATTCCATCAATTAGCGTCCCTGCACTTTCTGATAATTTATCTAGAGCATCCTTTAAAGCACCGGATTCACTGGCCTTTTGAAAAAATTCAGTTAGCTTTGAAGCCGCATTCTGAAGTGGTTCCTGGACTTTATCGTAAAGAGTTAATCCCATTTCTGAAAATGTATTTTTAAGAATTTGCACTTTGCTTTCGGTGGTTGCATAGCGCTGCTGAGCTTCATTTGTGAGGGCTGAATTTTCGCTCCAAGCCTCATTAGAAGTTCTTATCGCATTTGTAAATAAATCGTTTGCGTTTGAGGCTCTAAGAAGTGCATCTCGAAGCCTTGTTTCGCTAATTCCCATATCGTCAAGAAATTTTAAGGCGCTTTCATCCTGTAAATTGCCAATCCCTGCGATGAATTTAGTCAAAGCCCCAGTTGCATCTTCGGCGAAATACTTCTGAAATTCCGCCGTTGACATTCCCGCAGCTTTTGCAAAATATTCAAGCTCCGAGCTGCCGGTTTCGCAAGCATTAGCCATCATTATTATCGCACGAGAAATCGCCGTGCCACCGCCCTGAGCCTCAAGTCCGAGTGACGATAATGCTGCTGCAACACCTAGAATGTCTGCTTCAGTCATTCCAACTTGCGAACCTGCGGCTGAGATATTTAAAGCCATCTGTGTAACTTCAGATTCAGTCGTTGCAAAGTTGTTTCCAAGTGCAACTATTGAAGAGCCCAGTCTATCAAAATTTTGCTGGTTCATTCCAGTTATGTTTGCAAGCCGAGCAAGAGCAGTTGCGGCCTCATCTGAGCTCATGTTTGTTGCAACGCCGAGATTTGCCATGGTTTCTGTAAAAGAGAGAAGATTTTCGTTTTTGATACCAAGTTGTCCCGCAGCTTCGGCAATCGCTGAAAGTTCCGATGCTGTCATTGGCATCTGTGTTGACATGGAGCGCAATCCTGTTTCAAATTGTTCAAATTCCTCATCCGTTGCATCAACTGTCTTTTTTACACCGGCAAATGCACTCTCAAACTCGATACCGCTTGATACTACGGACTTTACCGCACCAACAACATCTCTACCCAGCCTCTTTATCGCGTCCGTTGCAAGGTTTGCAATTATGCCTTTCATAACTGTAAAGCCCTCACTTAGTTTGGATGCTTGATTTTTGGTGTCATTCATCTCATCGCCAAGTTGACTTGTAGCTTTTTCTGCGGCATTTAATTTTTCTTTGTTTTCTCTTATGTCATTATTTAAGCTCTTAATTTCAGATGCTAAACTTTTAGCTTCAGAACTATTTTTGCCTTGACTGAACACGATATTTTTATATTCTGTCTGTAGTTCTTTCAACTTTGTACCTTGTTCCGAAAGTTCAGTATTTAGCTTATCAAGCGGTGTTTTTGATTTTTCTAATTGGGAATTGACATCTTTTAGCTCATGCTCCATGTTGTTTAGTTCCGCCTCAGCATAATTTAGTTTGGTTACCCAAGCTTGCGTTCTTTTATCGCTTTCACCAAATGATTTTGAGGCATTATCAAGTGCACTTTTTAAAATCGTAATTTTTTCTTTTTGCGATTCTATTTCTCTTTTTAAAATACTGCTTTTGGATTTTAGGCTTTCCATTGAACTTGCATTTCCTTTGAAGGCCGATGTTACCAAATTCATTTCGCTTTTTAGGATTTTGAATAAAGAATTAATTTCTCTTATAGAATTTTTAAATTCCCGTTCACCTTCTACGCCTATCTTCAAACCAAAATTATCATATCCCATAAATTAATTAACTCGCCTTTCTCACAAAATTGATTAAATGCCAAACGGAATCACATCGTCGATAGATAGCTCCCTGCGAGGGTTCGCAAGACCATAATACTGTTTATGACATTCTATCAAATCAAGCAACAAACCTATCGGCATAAGCCAAATCTCTCCCTCGCTGCGATTAAGATGTACTGTTCCAAAATAAAGAAGCCGAGTAAAAAATTCTTCATCTCTTACTCGGTCCCCTCGTTTTTTACTGCTGTTTCTTCACTCTCGACATTTCGTTTAGTTCCTTTTGTCATCGCCTGCATTATCGCATCTTTAAACTCCGCTAAATCTAACGGTGATGTTAACAGTTCCAGCATTTCTTCTGTTAAAAGTTCCTTTTTACTTTTCGGGTTTTTAATGTTATGTACCATGATCCCCTGATTGGCTAGGAGTACTATTATCCATACAATCTCTCCGATGATTTCCTCGAATTTTTCAGATTTCATCAGCTTATCCCCTAAATTTTTAAGACCTCCATACCTCGCTGCAAGTTCTTTTGTTGCTTTTGTCGTTAAAATAAGTTCATAATTTTCACCATTAACTGTAATTGATGCACTTCTTTCATTTATGTCCATAGCCACATATTTACTCCTTCGGATTTATAGACTCAAAATCAGGTTCATAAACCGCTGAAAACCACCCTGAAATTGTAGCCGGAGTAACCCCGGTTTCGCCCTCTGTCACCTCAATTTTCCATGGGTGATTTCCTTCCTCATTCACTTTATTGCGCCGCATGACAGTCCCCTCAATGGTTGGTGTCGAGAACGTTATACTGTCGCCTTTTGTTTGTAAACTCGTCCCCGGAATGCCAAATTTGACCCGATATAGCCAGAAATATCTGTATTTACCGTTTGCTTTTTTTGCCCTAAATCCTACTGCTACAGGTTCTGCACTGTCCTCTACCGATGAAACAAGTACGCCGTTATTATCAACTTTTACACCTATTAAATCTCCAGCTACTGCTGCGCCTATATCATCAATTCCAAGGGTCAGCGTACCGCTTTTAAATTCCTTAACCACTTCGCAGACACCATCATCTGCAAAAAGTGTTGCTTCTGCAGGGTCTATCGTTAGTTCTGCTGTTATTGCTTTTGCTAATACTTTTGGCGTATCGTAAGTTTCATTACCTTCCGTGTCTTCAGTTATTTTCGCATAAAACAGCGAATCAAGGCCTATTGTTGCCAAGTCTATCTCCTCCTAAAATTTATATTCCTTTGCCACATCAATGGCATAGTGATGATACCCTGTATCCTGCTCGTATTCCACATACCATCTGCCTGTAATAGTAAAACCAGATAGAAGCAAAAGCTTCGTAATCTGATTTTTTCTTTTAATGTAATTTGACTTTGTAAATAATGATATTCGCACTTCAGAAACTTCGTAACCGGGTAAATTGTCTGCAAAAACATCGAAGCCATCAGTAATCGGTGTCAAAACTAGATACTCATCAGGCGCTGGATCTTTGAATGTACCAGTTTCAAGCGGAATATTTAACGTTGAAAGGACCTCTTTTAGATCAAATAATATGCTACCTTTCACAATTTATTTATCTCCTCTTTAAGTTTTGTTTCCATCGCCATAATACACGCTTTTCTAGATTTATTCTTTGCAGGTTTCAAAAATGGTTTTGGATTTTGACCAGATTTTCCAAACTCGATCACATTTGCTATCATAGCGTTAGTTATTGTATAGTAACTACGTTTACCTTTCGCCGCATACTGATTTCTTCTCGGTTCATTAAACCCTATCTTCACATTGTGTAGCCCCTTATTATCTACATCTTCTGGAGACACTCCCAACGAACTAATCAGTTCACCTGTTGACCTTTTCTTGCGCTTTAAATCTTTGCCAATAACCGTTTTCAGATGTGATTTAACGCTTTTAAACATGATTTCTCCGCCGACTTTCAAAGTTTTAGAAACTATTTCATCTGTTTCTTTCCCCAGCTTTGATACCTTTAATAAAAACTTTTCCGGCATTTTAATCTCGCATTTGCCCATGTCGAAGCACCCTCCTTTTTCCAGATAGTCTAACAAGACGATTCTATTTTCTTTGCTAAAACTTCAATATACATGCATCGATCTTTGACGTTATCGACTGATATAATGTTGTACCTGATTCCATCATGTAAAATAAAAAGCTTTGTCGTCACATCAATATCTGGGATTTTCCTAAATCTAAAAAGAGACGTAGCCTCTGAAAATGCCGCCATATTCGCCCACATCCGGTTACCATGCCTATCTTCTCTATATGCACGAACACTTGCTAAAATTGTGTCACGCTTTACTGAAAACCCCTCTGTGTCTGTAACAATAGAAGGTGAAATTATATCTATAAAGCTATTCATTTTTCCAAACGACATCCTCGTCACAACCTCCATATCATTCGTTTTTGCTAAACACAAAAAGCTCATACATTTTGGTGCTCCTCCTCTCCCCAAAAAGTCACGCTCGTATCGGCTAACGTGCTTTCTAACGCATCGTTACTACGCCGATTTACTCGCTACCAACTTTTCGGGGACCCCAGTATCGCGCCTTTCGCTCGCACTATCAACTGTACAGTAATAGGTCGCCACTTCGTGGCACTAAATTTAATGCCGGCAAAGCCGGCTACCTTCATTGTAAATTGTACATTGTACACTGTACATTATTCTAAACCTGCCAGTCCTTATCAAGTTGCAAAAGCCTCTTAACCGTACTCCAAACTTGCTCTGATGCTTGCACATTATCACTCCAAAAGCCGGCTGTGCTTCCGTCACGGCTCTCGTAAAAGTGCGTTGCCAGCATTATAACAGCCTGTTCTGTCGTCTGCGACATCGAATTTTCTAAATAATAACCTCTCCTCATTTTCTGATAGCTTTCTGCATAACATATAGCAGCATTAATGTAACCCCTTAAAAGTTCATCATCTTCGTTATGAAAAAGAATTAAATTCGCTTTTACCTTATCGAGCAAGTCATTCATATAAGTCTACACTCCCGCTTAAGTACTGTCTTGCTTCATTAGACCGGCTTGTTTTAATTTTAAAATTAACGCATTAAAATCTGATTTTAGTTCTGCAATCGTAGATGCTGTGCTTTCACTTTGACTTTCACATATAGGAAAACCTGATATGTTGGCACCATCTTTTATTTCCAAAGTCCCTCCAATCACTGTTTTTTCTCCACCTTGTTCGGTGTAATTCTTTGTATTGTACGACATAAACTCGCCCCTTCCTAAATCTCAGCTGACAATTTTTCAATGTTGGGAATAAACCCTTCGCTTTTGAGTTTCTGATATAAAAACAGCCTTCCTTTTTGTGTCCATTTTGTAATCATCTTGATTTCAGTTGTTCCATCTGAACGCTTTACTACAAATGTCTCTGAATGCGTATATCCTTTATCGTGATATTTCGAATATAAAAGCCACTGTTCTCCCTGTTTATATTGAATTCCGAGATTATGCAAAATTCGATTCATCTGTATTGCCGACATCCCATAATCTTTCGCAATCTGGTTGATACTCAGAAGACTTGTTGACCTTAAAATTTTATCAGTATAGTCAGATTTAGGCTTTAATTCACCAATGATCTGTTTTTGCTTTAAGTTTTCAAATTTCAGTTTTTGATTGTTGACTCTTTCATTTTTTAGCTCTTTTAAAACCTCTATAAACAAATCCGGATTATCAAGAAGCTCTTCTTTTGCATAGGCTCCATGCCTCCTGATTGACGGCAGTACTTCATCAAATAC
>OIYO01000932.1_pt1 | contig 19525 bp, 20 predicted proteins | sample 1588191 | NCBI WGS metagenome assembly OIYO01 (sample SAMN03283275) | human gut metagenome | biome: human-associated habitat; material: feces | host: Homo sapiens | place: Peru | collected 2012 | reverse complement strand
ACTTTGTTGACGTAAGAATGCTCAACAACGTAATTTACAAGGTCTCGGTCATCAACCAGCAGACAGGTAAGGCAAGCTAAAAAATTGCTCAATTCCTGAAGTAAATTAAATCACGGCGGAAATCGGTTAATTTCGGTTTCCGCCGTGTTATTTTCCGAAAAGGTGTTGACTTTATCGGGTAGTTGTGGTATTATACATCAAAAGAAATCTTTAAGAGCGATACAGAGATGTCGACAAGGTTTTGAATAGTGAGACGGTAGGGTAACAGCCCGTGTTTTTGTGCGTCCGGATTTACGAACCTTGTCCCAACAGGGTTCTTTTTTATTGCTCATTCAGGAGGCTCTCATGACGGAATACATCTTGAAAAATGCATTGGTCTATACGGATTCGGGATTTCAGAAGCAGGATATATTTGTTTCCGAAGGCCGTGTTCTTTGTGTTTGCTGTAAGCTTTGTGCCGAATATACCCATTCCTATGATCTCACAAATAAGCATATTTTTCCCGGTTTCGTAGATGTTCATGTTCATCTTCGAGAGCCGGGTTTTTCTTATAAAGAGACAATCAAAACGGGTTCACTTGCCGCCGCAAAGAGCGGTTACACAACGGTTTGCACAATGCCGAATCTTGATCCCGTGCCGGATAGTGCGGAGCACCTCGGAAAACAGCTTGATATTATCGAAAGGGATGCTTCGATCAGCGTCATTCCCTACGGTTCGATAACCGTAGGCAGGAAGGGCACGGAGCTTTCCGATATGGAGTCGCTTGCCGATAAGGTGGTTGCCTTTTCCGATGACGGCAGCGGAATTCAGACAGAAGAAACGATGCGCCGGGCAATGCTGGAAGCAAAAAAGCTCGGAAAAATAATTGTCGCCCATTGCGAGGACAACAGTCTTTTGGACGGCGGATATATTCATAAGGGTGCCTATGCAAAAGCTCACGGTCATAAGGGCATCAGCTCCGAGAGCGAGTGGAAGCAGATTGAGCGTGACCTGAGACTCGCCGAGGAAACAGGCTGTAAATATCATGTATGTCATATCTCTACCAAAGAAAGCGTTGATCTCATTCGTAAAGCAAAACGCAGAGGCGTTGATGTTACCTGTGAAACAGCTCCGCACTATCTTGTTATGACCGACGCCGACCTCAAGGAGGACGGCAGATTTAAGATGAATCCTCCTCTAAGAAGTGCAGAGGACAGAGAGGCTCTTATTGAGGGTATATGCGACGGAACGATCGACATGATTGCAACCGACCATGCTCCGCATTCCGCAGAGGAAAAATCAAAAGGACTTAAGGACAGCGCTATGGGTATTGTCGGACTTGAAACCGCTTTTCCGATTCTCTACACAAGGCTTGTCAAGGGCGGAATTATCAGCTTGCATAAGCTTGTGACCCTCATGAGTGTTAACCCTGCCGAGCGTTTCGGCATTAAGACCGGCTTTGAAATTAAGGAGCCGGCAAATTTCACGGTATATGACCTCAATGAAAAGGAAACGGTAAATCCGGAGAATTTTACTTCGATGGGAAGAAGTACACCGTTTGAGGGTATGACGGTATACGGTAAATGCAAGAAAACGGTTTGCAACGGCAAAATTGTTTGGGAGGATGAAGAATGAACCGGGTAATGATGAAAATAACACGCAACCAAAAAATTGCCGAAAAAACATATTTCATGTCGCTTGAAGGCGACACTTCGGCGATTACAAAGCCGGGGCAGTTCGTAAACATAAAGCTTGACGGATTTTTCCTCCGTCGCCCGATTTCGGTTTGCGACTGCGAGGAAGGAAAGCTTTCAATAATATATAAGGTTGTCGGCAACGGAACGAAGAAGATGTCCGAACTGCCTGTCGGTGATGAGCTTGACATTCTCAGCGGTCTCGGTAACGGCTATGATACTTCGAAAAGCGGCGAAAAACCCGTGCTTATAGGCGGTGGAGCGGGCGTTCCGCCGATGTATATGCTTTGCAAGAATCTGGTTGCCGAAGGCAAAAAGGTAACAGTGATACTCGGCTTCAACTCAGAAAAGGAAGTGTTCGGAATTGATGAGTTCAAGGCGACGGGCGCCGAGGTTTACGTTACAACGGTTGACGGAAGCGTCGGAACAAAGGGCTTTGTAACAGATGTTTTGAAAGAAGCGGAGTACACTTATTTTTACACCTGCGGTCCGATGCCGATGTTCAAAGCGATCGAAGGCGTCGCAAAAACAAGCGGACAGTACAGCTTTGAAGAGCGCATGGGATGCGGCTTCGGGGCGTGTATGGGCTGCACATGCAAAACAAAATACGGCAACAAACGAATTTGTAAGGACGGACCTGTTCTTGAAAGGGAGGAAATAGTATGGTAACAAAGGTTGACCTTTGCGGAATTGAGCTTGATAATCCCGTCATTCCTGCCTCGGGTACATTCGGTTTCGGCTATGAATTTGCAGAGCTTTATGATATAAATATGCTCGGTACATTCTCGTTCAAGGGAACAACAAAGGATCCGAGATTCGGCAATCCTACGCCGAGAATCGCCGAGTGCACGGCAGGCATGATAAATGCCGTCGGTCTTCAGAATCCGGGCGTTGACAAGGTTATAAGCGATGAACTTCCGAAGCTTAAAAAATGCTTCAACAAACCTGTAATGGCAAATGTAAGCGGATTTTCGATTGATGACTATGCTTACACCTGCGAAAAACTCGACAGAGAGGAGCAGGTCGGCTGGCTTGAGGTCAATGTGTCCTGCCCTAACGTACACGGCGGCGGAATGAGCTTCGGAACTGATCCGAAAGCGGCTGCCGAGGTTACAAAAGCGGTCAAGGCGGTGACGACGAAGCCCGTAATCCTGAAGCTTTCGCCAAATGTAACAAATATTGTTGATATCGCCAAGGCTTGCGAGGATTCGGGAGCGGACGGAATCAGCCTGATAAATACAATGCTCGGAATGAGAATTGATCTTCGCCGCAGAAAACCTGTGATTGCAAACGTGATGGGAGGCTTTTCGGGGCCGGCAATTTTCCCGATAGCCGTCAGAATGGTTTACCAGGTCTCGCAGGCGGTCAAAATTCCCGTCATCGGAATGGGCGGTATTTCAAGTGCCGACGATGTAATTGAAATGATGCTCGCAGGAGCAACGGCGGTTGAGGTCGGTGCGGCAAATTTGGTTGATCCGTTTGCATGCAAGAACATAATCGAAACACTTCCGAAAGCAATGGAAGAATACGGAATAAATAATCTTAACGAAATAATAGGAGGTACGCACAATGGGTAAGGACGTAATCGTAGCCTGCGATTTTTCAAGCAGGGAGGAGACAATGGCCTTTCTTGACAATTTCAAGGGCAGAAAACCGTTTGTTAAAATCGGAATGGAGCTTTTCTATGCCGAGGGTCCCGATATCGTAAGAGAGATAAAGGCGAGAGGACACAAGATCTTTCTTGACCTCAAGCTTCACGATATTCCGAACACGGTGAAGAAATCAATGGCTGTGCTTTCAAGGCTTGATGTTGATATGACAAATCTTCACGCAGGCGGAACAATCGCAATGATGGAAGCGGCAATTGAGGGCCTCACTCGTCCCGACGGAACAAGGCCGCTGCTCATTGCCGTAACTCAGCTCACCTCGACGAGCGAGGAGAGAATGAAAAACGACCTTCTCATTAACGAAAGTATGGATAAGGTCGTTATGCACTATGCCCACAATGCAAAGCTTGCAGGACTTGACGGCGTGGTATGTTCCCCCTTGGAGTCGGGCAAGGTGCACGAGGTCTGCAGCAGCGGATTTCTTACCGTAACTCCAGGTGTTCGCTTTGCCGACGGTGACAAGGGCGATCAGGTCAGAGTTATGACCCCCGAACAGGCAAAGAAAATCGGCTCGGACTACATTGTAGTCGGTCGTCCGATAACTGCGGCGGCTGATCCCGTTGCGGCATACGAAAGATGTATAAACGAATTTGTAGATTAAGGAGCAGATACTATGACAGATATTCAGATTCAAATTGCAAAAGACCTTCTTTCAATCAAGGCGGTTTTCTTCCGTCCGGATGAGCCGTTCACATGGGCAAGCGGCATCAAAAGCCCGGTTTATTGCGACAACAGACTTACCCTCGCTTACCCCGAGGTTCGTACTCACGTTGAGGAAGCTCTTGCTAAGACGGTTAAAGAGTTCTATCCGGAGGCTGAGGCTCTTATGGGAACTTCGACCGCAGGTATCGCACACGCTGCCATCACCGCTCAGATATTGGGTCTCCCGATGGGCTATGTTCGCTCGGGAGCAAAGGATCACGGCAGAAAAAATCAGATCGAAGGCAAGCTTGAAAAGGGTCAGAAGGTCGTTGTTGTTGAAGATCTTATCTCAACGGGCGGCAGTGTTATTGAGGTCGTAAACGTTCTCAGAGAAGCAGGAGCGGAAGTTCTCGGAATTGTTTCTATCTTTACCTACGGTATGCAAAAGGGTCTTGACCGTCTTGCTGCGGCTGATGTAAAAAATGTAAGCCTTACTAATTTTGATGTTATCGCAGAAATTGCGGCTCAGGAAGGATATATTGCGTCGACAGATGTCGAAAGACTGATAGCTTTCAGAAACAATCCGTCCGATGAAAGCTGGATTGGAGGCACAAAATGAGAAGCGTTATAAGCATTCTTGATCTTTCGGTTGAAGAGATAGATGAACTCATTGTCCGCGCAAATGATATAATTGCAAACCCCGATAAATATGTGGATGCATGCCGCAGAAAAAAGCTTGCAACGCTCTTTTTTGAACCGTCAACACGTACGAGGCTCAGCTTTGAGGCGGCTATGTATGAGCTTGGCGGCAACGTTCTCTCAATGGCAGACGCAAAATCAAGCTCGGCTGTCAAAGGCGAAAGCGTAGCCGATACGGTTAAGGTTATTTCCTGTTATGCCGATATAATTGCCATGCGTCACCCCAAGGAGGGCGCACCTTATGTCGCTTCTCTCAATGCGTCTGTTCCCGTAATAAACGCAGGTGACGGAGGTCACAATCACCCTACACAAACTCTTGCCGATCTTCTCACGATAAGCCGTGAAAAGGGACACTTTGATAACCTGACTGTAGGCTTCTGCGGCGACCTCAAATTCGGCAGAACCGTTCATTCACTCATTGAAGCTCTTGCAAGATACAATAACGTAAGATTCGTTCTTATTTCTCCCGAGGAATTAAAGCTTCCGAGCTACGTCAAGAATGACGTTATCAAGGCAAAAAACCTTGAATACATTCAGACGACCGACCTTGAAAAGGTTATGCCCGAGCTTGATGTTCTCTATATGACCCGAGTTCAGAAAGAGCGATTTTTCAACGAGGAGGATTATCTCCGACTCAAGGACAGCTATATTCTCACTCCCGATAAGCTTGCAAACGCAAAACCCGATCTGTCAATTCTTCATCCACTGCCTCGTGTTAACGAAATCAGCGTTGCTGTCGATAAAGATCCCCGTGCATGCTATTTCAAGCAGGTTCTCAACGGAAAATACATGAGAATGGCACTCATTCTCAAGCTCCTGGAGGTAGAAGTATGAACATAGATTCCATCAAAAACGGTATTGTGATCGACCATATTAAGGCCGGAAAAGGTATGGAGATTTACAATCTCCTCGAGCTTGATAAGCTTGATTGCTCCATTGCCATCATCAAAAATGTAATGTCCCGTAAGCTCGGCAAAAAGGACATCATTAAAATTGACTCCGATTACGACGTTGATCTTGATGTTCTCGGCTACGTTGACCCCGGTGTTACCATTGATATCATCAAGGACGGCAAGCTTGTCGAGAAGAAAAAAGTTTCCCTCCCCAAACAGCTTAAAAATATCATCAAATGCAAAAATCCCCGTTGCATAACCACCACCGAGCAGGAACTTCCGCATATTTTCAAGCTTACAGGCACCGGCGAAAACAAGGTTTACCGTTGTATTTATTGCGAGACCAAAGCCGAATAACCCTCCTGAACTCGATTATCAGGCAAATAAGCCGCTTTTTCCAACTTGACGTATATACATACGCCTGCGTTGAAAGAAAGCGGCTTCTTTACCTAATCTTCAAGTTCAGGCTTTTGTTTCTTTTGGCGAATAAAGCATTTTTCCCGGCTCGGCGTATAAGAATACGCCTTCACCGAGAGAAAATGTTTTCTTCATCCAAAATCTCTCGCTCAGGAATAAAACTGAATAGCAATAAGCCGCTTTTTCCAACTTGACGTATATACATATACGCCTGCGTTGAAAGAAAGCGACTTCTTTACCTAATCTTCAAGTTCAGGTTTTTGTTTCTTTTGGCGGATAAGGCATTTTTCGGTTTGATGTATATACTACTCCAACTTCGCAATTTTAAATCATTACAAAAAAATACCCTCCGATAACGGGAAATCCGCTGTCGGAGGGCGTTGCTATTATTCTCTTATTAAAGCGTAATAAGGTTGATACACTTAACGGGACAAGCTTCGGTGCATTTGCCGCAGCCTGTGCACTTGTTGTAATCGACCTTGGCGCAGAAGTCCTTGACCTCGACTGCGCCGAATTCGCACGCCTTAACGCACTTCATACAGCCGATACAGCCGTTTGAACATTCCTTGCGTGTGATTGCGCCCTTGTCGTGATTTACGCAAAGGTTTGCCGCCTTTGCCTCATGCAGGGGCATCATCTTAATTATGTGATTCGGGCAGGTTTTAAGGCACTGCTTACAGGCCTTACACATAACAGGGTTGACTCTTGCAACGCCGTCACAAATATGAATTGCGTCATACTGACAGGCATTCATGCAGTCGCCGAGACCGATACAACCGTAGATACACTCCTTCGGGCCGCCGAAAAGCTGCTTTGCCATTTCGCATGAGCTTACGCCGTTGTATTCCATCTTGGTTTCGGCTTTGCCGCAGAAGCCCTGACACATGACGACCGCCGCCATGGGAGCAACCGAGCCCGCCGAAAGTCCGGTAACCTCTGCGATAGCCTTGGAAGCATCGTTTCCTCCGGGGGCGCAGAGAGCAGTGTTTGTCGTAATTCCCTTTGAAAGAGCCGCCGCATAGCCGTCACAACCGGAGAAGCCGCATGCGCCGCAGTTTGCACCGGGGAGACATTCACGGATAGCCTCCGCCTTCTTATCGACGGGAACAGCCATAACGATGGAGGCAACTGCAAGTCCGAGACCAGCAATGAGTCCGATGACCGAAACGATCAGAATTGCTAAAACAATAGGATTCATATTCGCGCCTCCTTATGCAAAGATCTTGTCAACAACGCCTGCGAAGCCCAAGAACGAAAGGGAAACAAGCGAAGCGGCAACAAGTGTGATGGGCAGACCTTTAAGGAATTTCGGAATGTCGCAGGATTCAAGTCTTGAACGAACACCTGCAAACATGATCATGGCAATCATAAATCCGACACCGCCGCCGATAGCACAGATAAGTGACTGCATAAAGTTGTAGCCGTTGTCAACGTTGAGTGTTACAACACCGAGAACCGCACAGTTCGTTGTGATAAGCGGAAGATAGATACCGAGCGCATTGTAAAGAGCCGGCATATACTTCTTGAGAATAATCTCAACCATCTGAACGAGTGCGGCGATGACGAGAATGAAAACGATCGTCTGAAGATATTCAAGATTATTGGCGACAAGCAGATACTTGTTTATAGGATATGTAACCGCTGTCGAAAGAGCCATAACGAAGATAACGGCAAGTGACATGCCGACCGCCGTATTCAGCTTCTTTGAAACGCCGAGGAACGGGCAGATGCCGAGAAATCGTGAAAGAACGAAGTTTTGAGTGAGAATCATTGTGAGCAATATGCTCAAAAGGCCTTTTGTCATTTCCATTATGCTTCAGCCTCCTTCTTCTCTTCACAACTCTCGTGAGTGTCTCTGATGGAGCAGGATTTAGCCATCGGGCAGTTTTCACAGCCGTGGAGTACAGCCTTGGGTTTGCCCTTTGACTCGGCAATTTTATTTGCAAGAGCCATTACCATGCCGAATACAAAGAATCCGCCGGGAGCGAGAATAAATATAAGCATCGGGTTTTCGTTTAGGAAGGGGATTGAGAAACCGTTGAAGCTGCCCCCAATGAGGTCGCTGATTCCGTTGAGGAATGTGCCGGCACCGAGAATCTCACGGATGGTGCCCATGACAAAGAGCGCGCCTGTGAAGCCGATTCCCATTCCGAGGCCGTCAACCGCCGAAGCGAGCACACCGTTTTTGCTTGCGAACGCTTCCGCTCTGCCGAGAATTATACAGTTAACAACTATAAGAGGAAGATAAACGCCAAGCTGTTCATCGAGCACGGGAACAAATGCTTTGACGAGCATCTGAACTATCGTAACAAACGAAGCGATGATAACGATGTACGCCGGAATACGAACCTTCTGCGGAATAACCTTTCTCAAAGCCGAAATAACAATGTTCGAACATATGAGAACGATTGAAGCCGAAATGCCCATGCCGATCGCACTTGAAACAGAGGTCGTTGTGGCGAGGGTGGGGCAGGTGCCGAGTACAAGGCGAAGAACAGGGTTTTCAATGATAAAGCCCTTGGTAAGCTCCTTGCCTAAGGATTTCTTTTCAGCCATCAGTTAGCACCTCCGTTTTCTGTAATGGTTTTGTAGTTTGCGAGAGCCTCGTTGACTGCCGTTGTCACGGCGTTGGATGTAATCGTTGCGCCCGTAAGAGCGAGGATCTCGTTGCTGTCGTGATCGGCGCTGTTCTTGGCTACCTTGATTCCGTCAACAAGACCCTTGAATTGAGACTTGAAGGAATCTGTCTGTGCTTTCATACCAAGGCCTGCAGTGTCGCTGATTGAGAGAATTTGAATTCCCGTAACCTTGCCTTCATTGTCAACGCCTGTCATAACAATAAGGTCGCCGCCGTAGCTCTTTGACGTTGTTGTGAAAACCATGCCGACCGTCTGCTTACTGCCGTCAAGACCGACTGCGTAGCTTATGCCGTCAAAAGTCTTGTCCTCGAAGCTCTTTGCATCCGCAAGAACCTCCATACGGGACTGAGCCTCGGATTCTGCCGAGTTTTTTTCGATTATCGGAGCGGTTACGTTATTTGCCAGCGCAAGCAAGGTTGTTGCGACAAGGCAGATAATAAAGAGCGCAACCGTAGGAATTATGATTTGCTTTTTCATTTTGCCTCAGCCTCCTTCTTTTCTTTTTTCGGAGTGCCGAACGGCTTGGGAAGCGTAACGTTTTCAATCAGCGGAACAAGAATATTCATGATGATTATCGAATAGGAAACGCCCTCCGGAAGATTGCCGAAAATTCGGATTATTGAAGTAATAAGGCCGCAGCCTATACCGAAGATTATCTTGCCCTTAAATGTAATCGGTGAGGTTGTGTAATCCGTTGCCATGAAGATTGCACCGAGCATAAGTCCGCCGCCGAGAAGCTCATATGCAACAAAGCGGAAATCACCCTTGCCCGCGATGAGCATAATAACGGCAACCGTGCCGATATATGTAAGAGGGATTGTCGGCGAGATGACCTTACGGACAACGAGATAGATACCGCCGAGGATAAGAGCAACGGCGCATGTTTCGCCGAGACAGCCGGCACGCCAGCCGATGAGCATTTCAACGAGTGAAACGTCGGGAGCCGTACCGCCCGAAGCCATCTCATGAATGGAGGAGAGGGGAGAAGCGGAGGTGATTCCGTCAAGCTTTGACATAGTCCATGTGAGCGGCTGAGTCCATGTTGACATCGCAACAGGGAACGAGGTCAGAAGAACAATACGTCCGGCAAGAGCGGGATTGACAAAGTTCTGACCGATGCCGCCGAAGAACTGCTTTACAACAACTATCGCAACGAGCGAGCCGATAACTACCATCCAAAGCGGAATGGAAACCGGAAGGTTGAAAGCAAGCAAAAGTCCTGTGATAACTGCGCTGAGGTCACCGATAGACTGACTGCGCTTGAATACGATTCTGGTGATGTATTCAAATATTACGCAGGTCGCAACGCTGACACATTCAATGAGCAGCGCTCTCGGGCCGTAGAAGATAACCGAAGCGATAAGCGCCGGAATAAGTGCGATAATAACGTCAAGCATCAGACTTCTTACAGTCCTCGGACTGCGGTCGTGAGGAGATGCGCTGACAATGAGCTTGTTTTTTAATGTCATTTCTTTGCACCTGCCTCTCTGATGATTGATTTTGCCAGTCTCATATGCTGGACGAGCGGCTTCTTTGCAGGGCATGAATATGCACAGCTTCCGCATTCCATGCAGACCATAACGCCGTCCCTGGTCAGAGCATCAACGTCCTTAGCCTTTGAGTCACGGACAATCTTGGTCGGGACAAGACTCATCGGACAGGCGGCTGCACAACGGCCGCAGCGGATACAGTCCGTTTCTCTGAAAATCTTTGCGTCCTTAGCCGAGAAAGCAAGCAAAGCATTGTTGCTCTTTGAAATCGGGTAATTTACATCGGTGATTGCCATGCCCATCATCGGACCGCCTGCGATAATTTTAACGGGATCCTCTTTGAATCCGCCGCAGAACTCAACGACATCGGCAAAGCTTGTGCCGATAGGAACACGAACATTCTTCGGTTCGGCGATAGCCATGCCGTCAACGGTCATTGAACGGCTGACAAGCGGCTTGCCTGTTTTGAGATAACGGGCGACGAACGCGATTGAAGTGACGTTCATAACGATACAGCCGACGTCTGCCGGAAGCTTACCGGGAGGAACCTGACGGCCGGTTGCCGACTGAACCATCATTTTTTCTGCGCCCTGAGGATAAACGGATTTGAGCTGCATGATTTTGATTGAGCTGTCCGATCCCGAGTCTTTATCAACGATCTGATGAAGAATCTCGAAAGCGTCGGGTTTGTTATCCTCGACCGCTATAACGACATTCGGAATGTTGAGAAGCTCTTTAACGGTCTTGATACCGGAACAGATATCCCATGAATTGTCAATACATTCACGGTAGTCAACCGTTATGTACGGCTCACATTCTGCGGCATTGATGATAAGAGTATCAATATTCTTATCTGCCGGAACATTGAGCTTAACATGAGTCGGGAAGCCTGCGCCGCCGAGACCGACAAGACCCGAATCCCTGATCGCCTTGCAAAGCTCCTCCTTTGTGTTGACCTCGGGAGCCTTGAGCCCTTCGTAAAGTCTCATCTCACCGTCCGATTCAATTGTAACACCCTGAACCATGGTTCCGTTCGGAAGCTTAACGTTTCCGATTGCAGTTACAGTACCCGAAATAGATGCGTGAATCGGTGCACTGACAAATTTATCGCTGTCTCCGATCACCTGACCGACCGCAACGGTATCGCCGACCTTGACGGTCGGAGTACACGGAGCGCCGATGTGCTGCTGCATAGGCAAAACTACCTGCTTCGGGACGGGAATACGAACTACCTCACAGCCTGCCGTGTTCTTGTGATGGTCAAGCTTGACACCGCCGCGAACCTTTTTGACTGCCGAGATAACTCCGTCCACGTGAATTTTACCCATTTGTTCAACCCCTTTGCTGTATGGGAATTTCCCATTTAATTTTTAAATTTTGCGATTTTCTCCAACGGAGGCATAACCGCCTTGAGAATCGTTCCGGTAAGAAAGCCAGTCACGATCGCGAATATTAACAACAGCGGCCCGTAGCCTACGATGAGCGAAGCCGTACCGGAAATGATACATGCCGCCGCAAGCTGGCCGATATTGTGACAAACGGCACAGATGATTCCGATGCCGATATATCCTAATTTGTTCTTACAAAATCCGAAAAGGAGGCACGCCGCCGCAGTGCTGAGAATTCCGCCCGAAAGGCTCATCAGCATCGCCGTCATTCCTCTTGTGACGCCTGCGAAAAGTCCCTTGATTATCGTTATGAAAAATGCGTATCCCGACCCTGCACAGCTTGCCATGAACATCGTTACAATGTTGGAAAGACCTGGCTTCGCTCCGGGAGGAAATCCCGGATAGGCGGGGATAAGCGTTTCAAGGTAGGAGAGTGCAAGCGCAAGCGCACACATCATGCCCGTCACGGCTATTTTTCTTGTCAGATTTTTGTTTTTCATATCAATAAGTCATTATATCTGTTTTGTTTTTGTTCGATTTGACCGAGATAACGACCCTCGCCGGAAGACATGCTGCCGTTTCACCGCCGGAGGTCAGCTTTCCGCTTTTGACGCAAAGCTTGTCCTTACATTCGGCATGTGAAAAATATATTTCGCCCTTGCCGACGGTTATTTCAACTTTCGGGTCGCTGTTCGGAGAGATTGTGTATTTTTTCTCAACAGCCGAAAGGTCGATCGTTTCTTCAAGCTTGCCTTCGACGTAAATATCTGCGGTCAATTTGTCCGAGTTCAAAAATCTCGGAATGGATATCGCCGCCGCCGAAAGAAGCACAACAAGTATTATAATTAAATCCGTTCGTTTAAATAGCTTCATTTGTCAAGAGTGTAGCTGTCGTCGGTTACCGTGAACTTGTCCGCAAGTCCGTCGGTGACCTTGACCGCATTGTTGTTGAATATAAAAACCGCCTCGGCATCGTATTCCTTGAGGATATCGACGCTTTTGCGATATCCTGCAATATAGCATACCGTCGAAAGAGCGTCGCTGAGAAGTCCCGAGCTGCAAACTACGGTAACGCTCTTGAATTCGCTTGTCGCAGGGTAGCCCGTCGTTGCGTTGAGAATGTGATGATATCGCTTGCCGTCCTTCTCAAAGTATTTCTCATAATTGCCTGAGGTTGAAACGCAGGTGTCCTTGAGCTTCAGGGTTCCCATTGACTGCTTGTCGTTATCGGGATTGACTATGCCGACGGAGAATGTTCTTTTGCCGTAGATAAGCAGACTGCCGCCGACCGAAACAACTGCTGATTTTGTTCTGCCCTTCGTGAGCAGATCCTTTATCTTGTCGCAAGCGAAGCCCTTGCCGACTGCACCGAGGTCAAGTGACTGACCTTTTTTTATCCGAACTGCGTTGCCCGAAATTGAAACGTTCTTGTAGCCGACACTGCCGAGTGCCGTTTTGATTTCATCATCGGAGGGCAGACGCTGATTATTGCCGCCGAAATCCCAAAGCTTCGTAACGTTGCCGATTGTTATGTCAAAAACGCCGCCGCAATCGTCCGAGATGTCGATGCACTGCCCGATGATTTTGGCTGTATCGGGAGAAACGGAAACAGAAGAACCTGCACTTTCGTTGATTCTGTAAACGTCGGAGCCTTTTTTTCTCCAGCTTAGAACGGAATTTTCGAGACCGTTGATCTCGGTTTCGATTTTATCGAGGTCATTTTTTGCACCGAAGCCGTAAAGATTGAAAGTGACGACCGTACCCATGGCAACGCTCGTTTTTTCACATGAGCTTCTGCCGCTTATAAAGTCATATGAAACAATGCCGAAAACAATGACGGCACAAAGTATTACGGCAATGAGCGATTTTTTGTTAAATTTATTTTTTGCACCGTTTTTCAAAGTAATCCACCTTTTTTCATATATACTAATGTATTATACTATGAAAAATTGACAAATTCAATAGAAACGGAACTAATTAAAAATTTAACAATAATGCAAAAAGACGACGCCTGCGAGCATCTGTCCGCAGGCGTCTTTCTCAGCTAATGTCAGCAACCGCAACCGTTGTTGTTGAGGAACGATGTGCCGTTGTTTCCGCAGCCACAGCCGCAACCGCACTCTGAGAATAAGAGGATAATTATGAGAATAAGGATCCAGTTATTGCAGCAACCCATGTTTCTGACCTCCTTTCGTCTTACACTAACATTGTATGGAAAAGAGGAAGGTTGGTGACAAAGAAAAGCTTTTTATCAGTCAAAAAAACAAACGGCTGAATATATGATTTTTAACAGTTTCAGAAGCAAGCCGAAAACCGTGAATTTTTGTTGAATTTATACATTTATTTATATATTGGGAGGATAAACAGTGTTGACTTTTCAGAAAAAATAAGGTACAATATCATTGATTAAGGCAACACTGCACGTTTAGTGCAAATGCCTGAAAATGGGCGGCGGTTATTATATGAAACGTATTCAATGAACGGAAAATCGGCTGTTTTTCGAAACAGTTTGTTTTTCTGTTCTTTTTTTAGCAATCCCGCACAAATTGAGTCGTGCAAATTGCGCGGCAGGGTAAAGATTCAAGCAAGGCGTGAACCGCAATCGGTGCGGCAGTGCCTTAATTATATAGGGAGGAAAATTTTATGTATGTTTTAGCACTTGACCAGGGAACAACGAGTTCCCGTGCAATAGTATTTGACAAGCGCGGACGCATTGTTTCCAAGGCACAGAATGAATTTGAGCAGATATATCCGAAGTCGGGCTGGGTTGAGCATGACCCGATGGATATTCTCTACAGTCAGATGCATTCAATTTCAACCGTTATCAATTCAGGTGATTTTGATGTTAAGGAAATCGCGGGAATAGGTATAACAAATCAGCGTGAGACAACAATTATATGGGATAAGGAGACGGGTAAGCCGATATACAATGCCATCGTTTGGCAGTGCCGCCGTACCGCCGAGCTTTGCGAACAGCTCAAGGAGGAGGGACTCGGCGACTATATCCGTGAGCACACCGGACTTCTTATTGATGCTTATTTTTCGGGAACAAAAATAAAGTGGATCCTTGATAATGTCGAGGGTGCAAGAGAGAGAGCCGAGAACGGCGAGCTTCTTTTCGGAACGGTCGAGACATGGCTCATTTGGAACCTTACAGGCGGCAAGGTTCACGTCACGGACTATTCAAACGCTTCAAGAACGATGCTTTTTGACGTTGACAAGCTTCAGTGGGACGAGTTCCTTTGCGAAAAGCTCGGCGTACCTATGTGTATGCTTCCCGAGCCTGTTGAATCGAGCAAGATCTACGGCACAGTTGCCCCCGGAATTATCGGTATTGAGGAGCTTGAGGGTGTTCCCATCTGCGGTGCGATCGGTGATCAGCCGGCTGCATTGTTCGGTCAGGCCTGCTTCAATCCCGGTCAGGCGAAGAATACATACGGAACCGGCTGCTTCCTGCTCATGAACACCGGCGAAAAGCGAGTCCGTTCGGAAAACAATCTTCTTACCGGCGTTGCATGGAGCATCAACGGTAAGACTACATATTCAATCGAGGGCAGTGCCTTCAACGCAGGCTCGGTTATTAAGTGGCTCAGAGACGAGCTTCACATGGTCGATACGGCGCCCCGTGTTGACGAGCTTGCCGAAAGTGTTGAGAACGCAAACGGAATGTTCCTTGTTCCGGCTTTCACCGGTCTCGGCGCACCTTACTGGGATATGTATGCCCGAGGAACTATTGTAGGACTTACAAGAGGTGTTAACCGCGCGCATTTCTGTCGTGCCGTTCTTGAATCAATATGCTTCCAGATGACCGACCTTCTCCGAGCCATGACGAAGGATTCAAATATAATTCTTTCCGAGCTCCGAGTTGACGGCGGCGCAAGCGTAAGCAATATTATGATGCAGATTCAGGCGGATCTCATCAGAACGGTTGTCAACAGACCCAAGACAGTCGAAACAACCGCACTCGGCGCGGCTTATCTCGCAGGTCTCTGCGTAGGAATGTGGAAAACGCCCGAGGAGATAGAAAAGAACCGTGAGGTTGAAAAGGTATTTATTCCGAAAATGGACAAGAAGGTCAGAGATAAGCTCTGCGAGGATTGGAAGCGTGCCGTTGAGCGTTCGCGCAACTGGGCGCAGGAGGACGATTTTGATTGATAAAGATCAATCTTAATTTATAAATTATTTATTTTACATAGGAGGTTTTATTATGGGCAAAGTTGTTTGTGATTGGAAAACATTGCATGATTTTATGGTTGACGCATTCAAGGGCGTAGGTGTTCCTGCCGAGGACTGCGAGATCGTCGTTGACGTTATCCTTGAATCGGACAGACGAGGAATTGAATCCCACGGCTGCAACCGCTTCAAGCCGATTTATATCGACCGAATCGAAGCGGGAATTCAGAATCCTGTCACGAATTTTGAGATTATTAAAGAAACCCCGACAACGGCTGTTGTTGACGGCCATGACGGTATGGGTCAGGTCATCGGCTACAAGTCTATGGAAATGGCAATCAAAAAGGCTAAGGAATACGGTATGGGCATGGTTGCCGTTCGTAATTCCTGCCACTACGGTATTGCGGGCTACTATGCGTCAATGGCTGCGAAGGCAGGCTGTATCGGTATCACGGGTACAAATGCCCGTCCGTCTGTTGCTCCGACCTTCGGCGTTGAGGGTATGTTCGGAACAAACCCGCTCACGATCGGTATTCCGACCGATGAGGATTTTAATTTTGTTATCGACTGCGCAACATCAATTACGCAGAACGGCAAGATTGAGTATTATGCAAGAATTGACGAGCCTGTTCACCCGGGCACAGTTATTGATATCGACGGCAATCCCGTTGAGGGCGACGCAGGCGAAGCTCTCAAAAAGATTCGTAACGGCACAGCCGCTTTGACGACCCTCGGCGGTATCGGTGAGGCTCTCGGCGGATACAAGGGCTACGGCTACGCTATGGTTATCGAGCTTCTTTCGGCTGCTCTCCAGGACGGCAACTACGGCAAGATGCTTGACGGCAAGGACGAAAACGGTAATCTTGTACCTTATCATCTCGGTCATTTCTTTATAGCTATTGATACGGATCACTTCCTCGGCGAGGAGCAGACAAGGAAAAAGGCAGGCGAGATTATTCGCTCCGTTCGTGCTTCCAAGAAGGCACCGGGTCATGACCACATATTCTCGGCAGGCGAGAAGGAGTACAACGTTTGGCTTCAGAGAAAGGATTCCGGCGTGCCGATAAACGAATCCGTTCAGGCTGAAATGAACAAGGTTCGTGATGACCTCAAGCTTAACTATGTATTCCCGTGGGAGAAATAAAATAATTTGATCGGAGGACAAGTATAATGGATTATGCAAAGGAATCCCTGAGACTTCATTATGAGTGGAAGGGTAAGATAGAAGTAATCGCAAGAGCAAAGGTTGATAACAAGGATGCCCTTTCGCTTGCTTACACACCCGGCGTTGCTCAGCCGTGTCTTGAAATTCAGAAGGACATCAACAAGAGCTATGAGCTTACACGCCGTTCAAATCTCGTTGCCGTTATCACCGACGGTTCGGCTGTTCTCGGTCTCGGCAATATAGGCCCCGAGGCAGGTATGCCCGTTATGGAGGGCAAGTGCGTTCTTTTCAAGGAGTTCGGCGGTGTTGACGCTTTCCCTCTTTGCATCAGAACACAGGATGTTGACGAATTTGTAAACACCGTTGCTCTGCTTTGCGGCAGCTTCGGCGGAATCAACCTTGAGGATATCGCTGCTCCGAGATGCTTTGAGATTGAAAGAAAGCTCAAGGAAAAAGCCGATATTCCTATCTTCCATGATGACCAGCACGGCACCGCAGTTATCTGTTCAGCGGGAATTATCAATGCTTTGAAGCTCGTCGACAAGAAGATTGAGGACTGCACAGCTGTATTCAACGGCGCAGGTGCGGCAGGCGTTGCGATTGCAAAGCTTTTCACAAGCATGGGTATGGGCAACATCATCATGTGCGACCGTAAGGGTATAATTTGTGACGGTGACGACCTCAAGCCGGCTAAGCAGGATATTGCAGACTTCACAAACAAAAATCACCTCAGAGGTTCACTTGCCGATGCGATGAAGGGCGCAGACATCTTTATCGGCGTTTCCGCTCCCGGAGTTGTTACCGAGGATATGATCAAGTCGATGGCTAAGGACCCGATCGTTCTCGCAATGGCTAACCCCGTTCCCGAAATCATGCCCGATCTTGCCAAGGCGGCAGGCGCAGCGGTTGTCGGAACAGGCAGAAGCGACTTCCCGAACCAGATCAATAACGTTCTCGCATTCCCGGGAATTTTCCGTGGAGCGCTTGATGTCCGCGCAAGTGACATCAATGAAGAGATGAAGATCGCAGCGGCAAAGGCACTCGCAAGCCTTGTTTCCGATGAGGAGCTTTCCGCAGATTATATTATTCCGAAGCCTTTCGATCCCCGTGTCGGCAAGACCGTTGCGGCGGCTGTTGCTCAGGCGGCTCGTGATTCGGGCGTATCAAGAATATAAAACCATATAAAAGAGGGCATTATAATGAAAACAGCAATTTACGGCGCAGGCTCGCTCGGCACGGTTCTCGGCGCATATCTTTCAAAGGCAGGCGTTGACGTTGACCTTATCACAAGGAATAAGGAGCACGTTGACGCAATGAACAAGGGCGGAGCGAAAATTATCGGCACAGTCAACATGACAGTTCCCGTTCATGCACTCACTCCCGATCAGATGACCGAGAAATATGAGCTTATAATCCTGCTCACAAAGCAGCTTGATAACGAAAATATTCTTCGCAATCTTGAGAAGAACATGACCGACGATTGTATCGTCTGCACACTTCAGAACGGACTTCCCGAGCTTTCGGTTTCCAAGGTCGTCGGCGAGGACAGAACAATGGGCTGTACCGTCGCATGGGGTGCAACTCTCCACGGCAAGGGCGTATCGGAGCTTACGAGCGAACCCGACAGTATGTCGTTCGGCCTCGGCAGAATGAACGGCCAAAAGGACGAAAAGCTCATGCAGGTTAAGGCTCTGCTTGAAAAAATGTGTCCCGTTGAGATTGAGGACAATTTCATGGGCGTTCGTTGGTCAAAGCTCCTGATTAACAGTGCGTTTTCAGGCATGTCCGCTGTAATAGGCGGAACCTTCGGTGATGCGGCGGAGAATAAGGAGTCAAGAGTTTGCTGTCAGAATATAATCAAGGAATGTATTGACGTTGCAAATGCAGCAGGTATAAGGATTGAGCCTGTTCAGGGAAAGGACATTGTCAAGCTTCTTTATTATAAAGGCAACGGAATCAAGAAGAAGATTTCCTTTGCACTTATTCCGATTTGCATCAAGAAACACAGACTTCTCAAGGCAAGTATGCTTCAGGATCTTGAAAAAGGCAGACTTTGCGAAGTCGACGCAATCAACGGCGTTGTATGCGAATACGGCAGGAAGTACGGTGTTCCGACCCCGTATAACGATAAGGTCTGCGAGATTATTCACGGCGTCGAGCAGGGCAAGTATAAGTGTTGCTTCGATAACGTAAAGCTTTTTGCAGGCTTGGCAAAGTGATTTAACCGAGAAAAAGGTTAAAAACAGTTTGGCTACATAAACCAACGAAAAAACTTAATAGCAGATAGGGTATAAGGTTGTCGCAACTTTATACCCTTTTCTCTATTGCCGTATTGCTCCGGATTGAAAAAAGCAAAGTGCAGTAAAAGTACAATTTGTAGCGGTCGATGACCGCTACGATAAAGTGAAAAAAAGAACAAAATGCATGACATGATGCTCATATCATGCCGCCGAATCCGACTGCTTATATTATAATGTGAAACACAATTCCTTAAGTTAATTACATTGCTCAAGAGGGCGGCCACGAATATTCAGCGTCTAAATAAGATGTCATCAGACTTTCTCTTTAAGTGTCGCTGCTTCGCTACCCTAACAATCAGGGGAGGCTGAACGTAACGTAAATCCCATGATTCAATCATAAAGTCAGCAGAAATTATCCAAGCCTCCCCTTGTTGCAAGG
>OIYO01000930.1_pt1 | contig 19597 bp, 15 predicted proteins | sample 1588191 | NCBI WGS metagenome assembly OIYO01 (sample SAMN03283275) | human gut metagenome | biome: human-associated habitat; material: feces | host: Homo sapiens | place: Peru | collected 2012 | reverse complement strand
CGCGAAAAAGAAAGTGGCGGAAAGAAAAGCGCGCATAAGAGGGGGCGGCGCTAAGGATGCTCGCATACGCGAGCATATGGCCGCGCCGGTCCCCCTCTTATGTATCTCCCCCTATGACTGCTCAGCCGATAGCGACAGTATCAGTTTATACCCGAAACGGTCGGCAAGCGTTAAGCCTCCCGTTTCTAAAGTTTTAGATGCACGTATACCGTTCAATTTTTTCTATCCGCTAAGCGTGTACACCCTACACTGTAATTGAGATAAAGACACAGTTTTCCCTGACTAAAGTACGTACATCCTATATCGCAGTTAACTCAAAAAAACGTAGTCTAATCAATGTCGGCAGTTTGCTTATTTCAGTCTGCCCGTCAATTTCGCATACATTTCGCTGATGGAATCACTTCGAGATTCAGAACGTCCCATGACAAGTGCTCAGATTTAAAGCTTTGAGAGGGGTTCGGGGAGGACTTTCTCGAAAGTCCTCCCCGAGCGTTCCCCCCCGAGCGTGCCGCGTCTCGTTACAAAATCAATACAACATCAAGGAAAAAGAACATGAAAAAGAAACCTGAACTGCTTGTTCCTGCAGGAAACTATGCAAAATTTGAGGCTGCCGTACGATACGGTGCCGACGCCGTCTACCTCTCAGGCAGACGCTTCGGCATGCGTGCCGCAGCCGACAATTTCTCTCTCGAGGAGATGGAGCGGGCTGTCGGCGCGGCGCATGCTGCGGGAGTGCGGGTGTATGTCACCGTCAACACCATGCCGCGCTCGGACGAGTATCCCGCACTCGGGGACTATCTCGAGGAGCTTGACCGCATCGGGGCGGACGCGCTGATAATAGCCGATCTCGGCGTTCTTGCGCTCGCCCGCGAGCGTGCAAAGCACACCGAATATCACATTTCGACACAGGCGGGTGCGGTCAGCTATGCCGATTGCAATGAGTGGCATCGTCTCGGAGCTTCCCGTGTTGTGCTGGCTCGCGAGCTCAGTCTTGATGATATGCGCCGAATAAGAGAAAAGATCCCGCCGGAGCTTGAGCTTGAGGCTTTTGTACACGGCTCGATGTGTGTTTCGTGGAGCGGCAGATGTTTGCTCTCCGCTGCGCTTACCGGCAGGGACTCGAATCGCGGAATGTGCGCTCAGCCCTGCCGCTGGAACTACACGCTGCATCGGGCGGAGCTTCGCGACAGCGAATCACCGACGGCGGCAAACGATGCTGCGGAGTGCGTGGGCAGCGCATCCGGTACCGCGAGTGTCGGGAATGCCGATAATGCGCCCTCCGGAGCATATCCCGAATGTACCGGCTGCTCGGACTGCGGCGCCGAGCCGATCCGCTTCGAGATTGAGGAGGAGGCGCGCCCTGGACAGCGTTTTCCCATCGAGGAGGACGAGCTCGGAACATATATTATGAGCTCGCGTGACCTATGCATGATAGAGCACGTGCCCGAGCTGTGCGAGGCGGGTATCGACTCGTTTAAAATCGAGGGCAGAATGAAGAGTGCCTATTATGCCGCCGTTACCGCTAACGCATACCGCATGGCGATAGACAACTATGCTCGCGACGGTGAGGGATATACCTTCGATCCCGCATGGCTTCGCGAGCTCGAGAGCGTCAGCCACCGCGAGTACTCTACCGGCTACTTCTTCACGCCGCCTAGCTCCGACCCGCAGCTCATCGGAAATGTCAGCATGGGCTACATAAGAGAAAAGGCATACCTCGCGATCGCGGAGAGCTACGACGCCGGGAGCGGCACGGCGACCTTTGTTCAGCGTAACAAGCTCACGCGCGGCGACCGTGTAGCGCTGATATCGCCCGGTGTTCCCGCGCGCGAGTTTATCGCCGATGCTATATATGACGAGAGCGGTGCCGAGCTGCCGTCCGCGCCGCATCCGTATATGACCTTCCGTCTGCGCGTGCCGTTTGAGGTAAAGCGCGGAGATATCCTGCGCGGAGCCTGAGCATGCCGCGCTGCGGCTGAATATAAGTACAAAAAACGACATGGCGAAAGTGATCTATGCCTTCGCCATGTCGTTTTTATAGTTACCGATATCTTATTCTTACGCAGCTGTATCTGCCTCGGTCGTATCGGCAGACGTGGTGGTCTCGGCAGCCGCTACCGGCTTGCCGTTGTCAACGATAAAGTCGAGGATCTTATCCCACATTATGCTCTTCCAGAGGATCTCGAAGTCATAGTTGCTCTCGAGCTGCTCGACGGTCGTGCTCTGCTGCTCTGCGATCTTCTCCATGCCGGCATCGTATTCCTTGTCGGTCAGGCGCAGCTTTTCTGCGTTAACGATCGACATCAGTACGATCTCCTGCTTGATATTAGCCTCTGCATAGGCTTTGACCTGACTGCTGAAGGTGTCGTAGTCCATGCCCATCATCTGCTCGCAGAACTCTTCCATAGTCAGGCTGTAATTGTCTGCGTATGCCTTGTACTGGGACATCATGTTGTCCGCGTAGTCGCTGACCTCCTTTTCGGGTACGGAGGTAAAGGTGCAGCTGTTCATGACCTTGTTCCAGAGCTCGGAGACAGCCTTGTCGCGTGCGCTCTCCTTGTTATCCTCGAGCGCGAGCTTCTCGGCATATGCGCGCAATCCGTCTACCGTGGTGTATTCCTCTTTTTCGAGTCCTGCTATAAACTCGTCGGTAAGGTCGATGTCGCTTGCGCCGCGGATGGAGTTTACGCGGACGATGAACTCAACTGCCTTGCCCGAGAGATCGGTGTTATTCGGATAGGGATCGGGGAAGGTGAGGTGGAGCGTGGTGGTCTCCTCTGCCTTTACGCCGACAAGACCCGCGTCAAAGCCGTCGATGTAGCCGCTCGAACCGAGGGTAATGGTGTCGGAGCCGCTGCCGTTCTCGAGCTGCTCGCCGTCGACAAAGCCGGTGTACTTGATGCTCAGGGTATCGCCGTACTGCGCGCCGCGGTCGGTGATGAGCTCCTCGGTGGTGTAGTCGCTGAGCAGCTCCTTTATCTTAGCGTCGATCTGATCGCTCGTGACGGTGGTGTCGATCTCGGTGTATTCAAGCCCTTTGTACTCGCCGAGGGTCACGTAGTCGGCAAGGTTATAATCGGAATAGGGTAGCTTGAAGTCGCTCGGTGTTTTCTTGTAGCTGTCGCAAGAGGTCAGCGCCGCTGTGCCGAGCAGCATTGTCGCGCAAAGCGCGGCGGATATGATCTTTTTCATTTCGTTTTTTTCCTTTTCGATTGATTATTTCGGTATCTTTTCGGAATTTTTCTCAGAATCTATTTCGAAATTTTTGTCGGAATATTTTCGTGATTCTTATCTTTTGATCTCGATGTGAACGGGCAGACCGTGCTCGTAGCGCTGTGTTACCTCGCCCTCGATGAGCGGGAGGATATAGCGAAGTCCCTCGTCGGTGATGCCGTTTCCGCGCTCGTTGATGTACTCATCGGGAACGGTGCGGACAAGGTTTGCTATCTTGTCTATCTCGCCCATGCCTGCACGGCAGGTGTATGGATCGTTTGATGTGCGGTCGAGCGTCATCATCTTTCCGCTCTCGCCGGCAGCCGCTGCCGAAACGGCGGCTTTTCCGACCATGACCGACTCGGTGATATCGGTGAGTGATGCAATATGCGACGCGCAGCGCTGAAGGATATTCAGCTCTACCGAGCGAACCTTGCAGCCGAAATGCTCCTTGACAGCAAGCTCAAGCGCCTTTCCGGTGCCGGAGAGGTACTTGTGCCCGAAAACATCCGCAGCACCGCTTTGCGCGCCCTCGCCGACATAGTGTCCGTCTGCGCAGCGCAGTCCCTCGGATACCGCAATAACGACATTCGGGTGACGCTCGAGCGCCGCGCCGACATCCTCATAGAAGCGGTCGAAATCAAAGCTGCGCTCCGGCAGATATACGAGGTCGGGCTCGCAGCCGCAGTAGAGACGGGGAAGAGCCGCAGCCGCGGTGAGCCATCCTGCGTCGCGTCCCATTATCTCGACAATTGTCACGGCGCGCACGGTGTATACGGCGCAGTCACGCAGTATCTCCTGCATGGATGCGGCGATGTACTTTGCCGCAGAGCCGTAGCCCGGGGTGTGGTCGGTACCGGCAACGTCATTGTCGATGGTCTTAGGTACGCCCATCACGCGGATGGGAAAATCGGTGCGCGCGGCATATGCCGACAGCTTTGCCACCGTGTCCATCGAATCATTTCCGCCGATGTAGAAAAAGTAGCGAATATCGTATTTCTTGAATATCTCGAACAGCTGCTCGTACTTTTCGTCGCGCTCGCCCTCGGGCGGAAGCGCCGGCAGCTTCATGCGGCAGGAGCCGAGCGCGGACGACGGTGTATTCTCGAGTGTGACGAGCTTCTCCTCGCTGTCAAATACCTTGCGCAGATCGCACATCCGCTCCTCGAGCATGCCCTCGACTCCGTTGAAGGCGCCGTACGCGTTCTTGATGTACTCGCACTCGAACAATCCCCTTATAACACCCGCAAGCGTAGCGTTTATTGCGGCGGTCGGACCGCCCGATTGACCGACTATTGCATTTCCGTATAGCATTATTTTTCCTCCGATTTCCGACGGTATGCGGCGCTTTTACGTTTTTCGGCAATGTCGCTGCCCGCCGTGCTATCTTCAAAATTATATCACACACCCCGTCGTTTGTCAATCATACGCGGTGGGGAGATGCGGAGAGAGCGCGGGGTACACGGAGAACGTGGGGCACACGGAGAACGAGGGGTACACGGAGAACGCGGGGCGCATGGAGAGTGCGTGGCACACGGGAGAGCGCGGGGGAAAACTTTTGAAAAAGTTTTTCCCCCGCAGCCCCCTTTCAAAACTTAAAAATAGGGAGATAGGGCATGCCGATGCTCTGAAAAAATCGAAAAGCGTTATTCGGAACGGGGTGGGTGCACCATTTCAAAAGTTTTAAATTGAGGAGCTTTTTCGAGGCGAACAGACGAGGACTTGGATCAGATCAAAAGTTATTCCGACCGCTGCAAAAGCAGGGCGTAAATACTTCCGTAAGTGCTGAGCACGGGTATGAACATGTGTTTTAAAAAAACGCTGCGGTCGATCGACCGCAGCGAAATATTTATGTGTCGCTATCCGTCACATCGGCGGGAAGTGATCACTTTGTATAGAGATTTACGCGGATAACGCCGGGAACCTTATTAAGCTCAGCCTCGACGCTTGCGGGGATATTGCCGTTCAGCTCGATCATCGTGTATGCGTACTCACCCTTGGAGCGGTTGAGCAGGTTCTCGATGTTGAGATTCTCGGAAGCGACGACTGCCGAGATGGACGCGAGCATGTTAGGCGTATTTGTGTGCATGATGCAGATACGCGCATCACCGATGTGCGGCATAGACGCATTCGGGAAGTTGACGCTGTTCTTGATATTGCCGTTTTCGAGGAACTCGGTCAGCTCCTTTGCAGCCATAACAGCACAGTTTTCCTCAGCCTCTGCGGTGGACGCTCCGAGGTGGGGGATAGTTATCACACCGGGAACTCCGACGCTCTCCTCGGTCGGGAAGTCGGTCACATATGCCGCAACCTTACCGGACTCGAGAGCCGCCTTCATATCAGCCATATTGACGAGGTCGCCGCGCGCGAGGTTGACGATGCGAACGCCGTCCTTCATCTTGGCGATAGTCTCCGCATTTATCATACCCTTTGTGTCGGGGGTGGAGGGAACATGCAGGGTGATATAGTCGGCTACCTTGTATATATCGTCGTAGCTTGCAGCCTTCTCAACATCGCGGGAGATGTTCCATGCAGCGTCGACCGAGAGATAGGGGTCATGACCGATAACATTCATGCCGAGGTGACGCATGGTGTTTGCGACCATGCCGCCGATAGCGCCGAGACCGATTACACCGAGCTTTTTGCCGGTGATCTCGCAGCCTGCGAATGCGCTCTTACCCTTCTCGACAGCCTTTGCAATGCCCTCGGTGCCTGCGAGCGACTGCGCCCACTTTACACCCTCGACGATGCCGCGCGAAGCGAGCAGCAGCGCGCAGACGGTCAACTCCTTAACGCCGTTTGCATTAGCTCCGGGAGTATTGAAAACAACAATGCCGTTTTCCGCGCAGCGCGCAACCGGGATGTTATTAACACCTGCGCCGGCTCTTGCGATAGCGCGAAGCTCGTGCCCGAATTCCGCATTCTGAAGGTCTGCGGAGCGGACCATGATACCTATGGGCGATTCGACATCCTCGCCGACATTGTATTCGTTCTTATCGAACACCTCGATGCCGACAGGGGCGATCTTATTCATCAGCTTTATATTTTTCATGATAATTCTCTTTCTTTTTTTGAGCTTATGCCTTGGGGTTCTCTGCGGCAAAATTTTTCATAAACTGTACGAGCTTTGCAACGCCCTCGGTAGGCATCGCGTTATAGATAGAAGCGCGCATACCGCCGACGCTGCGGTGACCCTTGATGTTCTTAAAGCCCGCCTTGCCTGCCTCGGCGGCAAACTTCTTATCGAGCTCGGGATCGCCCGTTACGAAGGTGACGTTCATCATCGAGCGAGCTTCGGGCTCAACGGGAGCGATATAGTAGGACTGCGTATCAAGGTAATCGTAGAGCAGGTTAGCCTTGCCCTCGTTGATGCGCTTCATCTCCTCGAGACCGCCGATGTCGTTCTTTATCCACTTATACACAAGTCCCGCAACATAGATAGGATAGCAGGGGGGAGTATTATACATAGAGCCGTTATCCGCCATCAGCTTCCAGTCGAACATTGCGGGGGTGTCGGGACGGCAATGCCCGAGCAGATCCTCGCGGACGATAACGACGGTAAGACCTGCGGGTGCCATGTTCTTCTGCGCGCCCGCATAGATAACGCCGAAGCGGGTAACGTCGACCGGCTCGGAGAGGATGCAGGAGGACATATCGGCAACGAGCGGGATATCACCGGTATCGGGGATGTAATTCCACTTTGTTCCGTAGATGGTGTTGTTGAAGCAGATGTGGACATAGTCCGCATCGGGACGGAAGTCGTTTCTCGTCAGGCGCGGGATATAGGTGTTGTTCTTATCCTCGGAGGAGGCGACGATCTTGATGTCGCCGTACTTTGCAGCCTCCTTGGCTGCCTTCTTGGAGAACTGACCGGTAACAACGTAGTCAGCCTTGCCGGAGCCGGTGAGCAGGTTATATGCTACCGAGGCAAACTGTGTGGAGGCTCCGCCCTGGAGGAAGAGGACCTTATAGTTATCGGGAATGCTCATGATCTCGCGGAGATCAGCCTCAGCGGTCTTAATTATTTCCTCGTAGTCCGGAGATCGATGACTCATCTCCATTACGGACATACCGGAGTCGCCGTAGCAAATAAGCTCGGATGCGGCACGCTCGAGAACCGAAAGCGGAAGCATAGACGGTCCTGCGGAAAAATTGTAGACTCTGTTCATAGCAGTGATCATTCCTTTTCTGTGAAATATAATACTTATTATAATATATATCTGAGGATAAGTCAATAGCAAACGTGGGGGGATTTTTCGTGAAAAACCATTGAAAAGCTATTTTGGTATGCTGCGGGGCTTTAATGTGCGCCGCGCTGATGCGGAGGAGTGTGTGCGGATAAATGTTGATAATGCACGCTGACGACACGCACGGCAAGAATAAGGCAGACTAAGACTCGATTTTACTTTAAATTTGTTTAAAATTCGGTTGATAATACATGTGAAATTTGCTGACGTGAAAGCCTCCTCCGTGTAGGGGGTAGGCAAGGCGAAGCCGCAGCCGAGCGAGCGGTAGTGAATGACAGCCCGGTGGTGAAGCGGCAAGCCGCTGCCGGTGGCAGATGCAGGCTTGCCGCTGAAGTGAAGAAATAAGGAGCAGCATGAAGCAGCAGCGAGTGCTGCGACTATATTTCGGATGTTGCTGTCAGAGCCGCGAATGGCTATTGAACCGCATTGCGGTTCAATATGAAATTTTGCATTGCCGCAAAATGCGGCAATAACAGCAAAATTTCACTCGAGCCGCAGCGAGAAGTGCTGAGCGCAGCGAAGCGGAGGGGATGTTGGAAACTGAGTAAACTTTAATCAAACTTGGCTCGTGACGTTTTTTATGCTATATCAAACATAATAGTTTTTGTATTTTTTTATACAGCATAAAAAACGTCACGAATTCATAATTTGGCTGCAGACTTTTCAGTCTCCAACAGCCCCTCCGTCGATTGAGCCGCTATGCGGCTCAATGAGCACCTACCCCCTACACGGGGGAGGCTTTCACGCACCGACTTTTCAGTATGCATTATCAACTTAATTCTATAATACACCTTAGTACGACTAAACTTAAGTTGATAGCGCTCCCCCCTGCACGAGCACAATTTTGCGGTCTTGCAAAGCAAGGCCGCTTGCCGTCGGCGGCAAAGCAAAATTTCATATTTAACCGTGCGGCGGTTAAACGGAGAGGCTCTCACGTCCGCAATCGCCGCTCGCGATATCAACTCTGTCCCATGCCAAATCAAGTTTTTCCAATCAAAAGTCAATATTTCTTCTCCTTACTCAACTGCATATTTCACATCCGTAGCTTTTCTCACCCTAACAGCCTATTAAAAATCTCGCTTCTTCCTCTCCGTTCACCCCCTCAATTTACTTCTGAAAAGGAAAGTAAACCAATGAATCCGAACACATCTTCAACCGACCGTCAGACTGCGGCGTCCGCAGATATTCAAACAGCATCCTCATCGCCCGCCGCCGAAACACAAACAGCCTCTTCGCATGTGCCCGACGTGCAGACAGCTCCCCCGAAAAAGCGCCGCATGCTGTCCTCTGCGTTCTCCGAGTACTTCGAGTCCCTGCGCGACGGGAGAAATCTTTTCCTCCTATGGGCGTTTCTCATTCCCGCAGGGCTTCTCCTCCTCTTTTACATCTCCCGCGCCGTATTCCCCATCGGCGAGGGCTCTGTCCTCATCCTCGACCTCAACGGTCAGTACGTTTCATTCTTCGAGGAACTGAGAAACAAGCTGCTCGGCGGCGGCAGCCTGCTGTACTCGTGGTCGAGGACTCTCGGCGGTGAATTTCTCGGCATCTTTGCCTACTACCTCGCCAGCCCGTTTTCGCTCATTGTCTGCCTCTTTCCGGCACGCTTCATCACCGAGGCGCTGCTGCTGATGTTCATGCTCAAGGCTGGTGCCTGCGGCTTTACAATGGCGCTGTACCTCCGCTCCGCTCACCCGGGCAGAAAGGTCGTTACCGTCGCATTCTCCACCCTCTACGCTCTCTCGTCTTATGCTGTCGTTCAGGCTCACAACACCATGTGGATAGATGAGCTGATCTTCCTGCCGCTGCTCGTGCTCGGCATCGAACGGCTGATAAAAGAAAAGAAATTTCTCCTCTACACCGTGTCGCTCGCCTACTGCGCAATGAGCAACTTTTATATCGGCTACATGGTGTGTATCTTCACGTTCCTCTACTTTTTCTACTATTACTTTGCAAAGAGCGGAAACGGCGAGAATAACCTCACCGGCGAGCGCCTCCATCTGCTCCGCTCGCTCGGACGTATGCTGCTCTTCTCCGCGATAGGACTGCTCATCGCAGCTGCGGTGATCTGTCCCGCATATGTCTCACTCGCCTTCGGAAAGAACGAATTCTCCACCCCCGACTACACCCTGACCTCAAAATTCGATCTGTTCGACCTCTTCGCACGGCTCTTCCCCGCCTCATATGACACCGTTCGCCCGATCGGTCTGCCGTTTATCTACTGCGGCGTTCTCACCGCATTGACGGTGCCCGCATTCTTCGCCTCGCGAAAGATCGGAGGGCGCGAAAAGGTCGCCGCAGGCGGGCTGATCTGCGTATTTGTTTTCAGCTTTGTGATGTCGAGCGTCGATATCGTTTGGCACGGCTTCCAAAAGCCGAACTGGCTCAACTACCGCTACTCCTTCATGCTCATCTTCGTACTGACGGTGCTTGCCTACCGTGCTTTTTCGGAGCTGCGCGAGCTGGATATCCGCGTGATCGGCTGCACGGCAGCGGCATATATACTGCTCCTCGCGGTCTCGCAGAAGCTCGGATACGATTGGTTCGGCAATCTGCTCGGCGTAATGCTCTCGGTGCTGCTGATACTCGTATGGCTCGGCGTTATCTATGCTATGCGCAGCCGGCGCATGGTGTGGAGCAGCTCTGTGCTGCTGATTCTTGCCGTCTGCGGAGAGCTGCTCTTTGCGGGCATATATACCGAGGATCAGATGAACACCGACGTTTCGTTCACCTCGCGCACCTCCTACCGCTCGTTCATCGACCGCGTAAAGCCGAGCGCGGATATGTTAAAGGAATACAGCTCCGAAAAATACGGCGAGGACGATTTCTACCGCACCGAAAAGACCGTTTTCCGCAAGACGAACGACGGTATGGCGCTCGGTATTTACGGTATTTCGAGCTCCTCTTCACTGCTCAACCGCAGCGTTATCTCCGAGCTCGGCAAGCTCGGTATCGGATCGGCATCAAACTGGACACGCTATTACGGCGGCAATCCGGTATTCGATTCGCTCTTTTCCATCCGATATCTCATATGCGAGAGCGAGGAGGATGCGCCGCTGTATAACAGAGTTACCTCGGACAGCGAGCACAAGCTGATCGGTGTTGAAAATCCCTACGCGCTGCCGCTCTGCTACGGAGTAAACGAGGATATCCTCGGCTACACATCGGGCAGCGAAAGCAATCCGTTTGCACGGATGAATGCAATGATAACCGCCATGCTCGGCGAGGATGAAACGGTCGAGGTATGGAAGCCTATCGCCGCGACCGTCGATACCGAAAAAATGACCGTCTCGCACACCGTCGCGACCGAAACCGCACCTACCCACACCAAATACACTCCCGCAGACGAGAGCGCAAATGCGCGCGTGACCTACATGCTGTTCGGCGCGGGCGAGGACTGCCCTATATACGCTTACTTTCCGTCGAGCTATCAGCGCAAAGCGTCGGTCTATGTCGACGGCGAGCGCACGGGTGCATATTTCGACGGCGAATCGTACAGCATCCTCTCGCTCGGCACACGCGCAGACGATACCGAGATGACCGTGGCGCTCAAGCCCGAGGACAGCGCCATGTACATTCAGGACGAGACCGATTATTTCTGGTATCTCGACCGCACGCTGTTCGAATCGGTCATGAGCCGCCTCGGCAGAAGCGGACTCGATGTCACGCATTTTTCGGATACGCACATCGAGGGCAGCGTGAATGCCGAGCCGGGCGACCGCGTTATGTTTACCGGCATCCCGTACGACGAGGGGTGGCGCGTATATATCGACGGCGAGCGGGTCGACCTGCTCGAGACCTCGGACTTTCTTCTCGCATTCGAGCTGCCCGAGGGACAGCACACGGTGGAGCTGCGCTATCTGCCGACCTGCGTTATCGTCGGAGATATTCTGTCTGCGGTCGGCATAGTCTCGCTTGTCGCGATATGCCTCATCGCCCGCCGACGCAGCCGCCCGGAGGACGGAAATACCGAAGACAGCACCCCCGCAAACCGCTCCGACTCCGCCGCACAAAGCAGCAAAGGTCAAAATGACGGCACTGCGGGAAAAGCAGCCGAATGCAAAAAGCGCATCGGCCGCCGAAAGGGAATCCCGCTCCGCGATCTGACATTTTAATAACGATCGGAAGCATTTTGCAGGCAAAGACCGTGATTTCCGTTCTTAACAAAAAGCAGTGCAGTGAGTTTTTTCACAAAAAATCACCGAAAAAGCTCCCTGCGTACCGCCTCGGACACTAAAATCCGCATGAAGCTAATGAAATAATATTCAAGCCAAAAAAGCATCGACCGAACGAAAGGCATGTCCCTTTCCCGGTCGGTGCTTTTTGCCGTCCTTTTCTGATATACGGCATGATTTATACGGTAGGGCGGCATTCTGATCGGCATATTCCGCTTACAAGCCGCATATTCGGTCGGCAGACACCGCAGCCGCTCCGCGGCAGCTGCCGGTCTGCACCGCCGCACAGGGCGCAAGTGCCGACATATCCAAATCAGTCGCTTTTTTTGCGTCTGTTGTAACGCATACTATATGTGAAGAAAACAATGCATACCGAATGTGTGCGGCATGCTTCAAGAAACGACCGTGTGTTGTCATTTCAGCTTTTCTTCAAGCTCGCCGAGCAGCTCGAGAATTCGGAAGCGGACGGCATACTTAGGCGATTTTTTGCCGGAGAGAACTCCTATCTGCCCCGGCGTAAAGCCCGCCGTCACAAACTCATCCTCCTGACGCTCGGCAGGCGCGGTACAGAGTGCGGGAAACAGGACGCACCACCAGTTGTGTCCCTCGCCCGAGCCAAGGACAATGCGATACGAGAGATAGCGCCCTGCGGGCAGCCTGAAGCCGCCGTAGTCACGGGTCGGGTAATACTCATAGCCGAGAGTCACGGTCGCACCGTAAGAAAAGCCGCTGTCCCGCAGCACCTGCCGCGCCACCCTCTCCGCCTCGGGCATGAGCCGCTCGGCAGCGGTGCGCGCTTGCTCAAGGTCGGGGCTTGTCTCCATCTCGTCGCCGAGCAGCTCGAGCACCGCGTCCCGCACCTTGAGCTTGACCGCCTGATCGGTGTCCGAGTCCGAGTCGGCTATAACGTGCAGGCGCAGAATGCGGTCGTACAGCTCGGCATCGACCCCGAGCGCGCGTATTCCGGTACAAGCGGAGAACAGCAGCACGAGTGTGCAGATGCAGCAGACGACCCGCGCGGCGACGGTCGACCCGCCCGAGCGGCGATCCTCTCTGCGGCGTGAATGCATACCCGTCGTGATGCCGCATGCCGCATTGCGCCCGGCTGCAGAAGCCTCTATGACCGCACTTTTCGCAGTAATATCTCCCCATGCCGCGTTATTTTCAGCTGCATTTTCCACCGTCATGCTGCCTCTCGTCATATCTCTTTCGGCTGCAAAAGCAGAAAAATCAGTATGGTGCAGCTTGTTTATGTTGTTATCTCTACATTTTCTATATATTTCCAATAGCTTCATTTCCGAAATCCTTTCATCATAATAGGCATAATAAGCGGTCAGCCGTGCGGACAAGTTCCGCAGTTTGCGCCGCGCTCGGTATGTTTTTCCCTCGGGTAAAGCTATTGTTGCCGTGCAAATGCGCCGCTATTCAGTTGTTTTCAAAGCCGCGCACTCACAGCGTCATCCGCTCGCTGCGCGGGTACGGACGGCGCTCGTCGGTCAGTCCGAGAATATAATCCGCAGAGGTATCGAATATCACCGTCAGCTGCATCAGCACCTCTATCGGCAGTCCGCGCTGTCCGTTTTCGTACTGAGAATAGGTATTCTGTCCGATGTGAAGCCGCGCCGCAAGCTCCTTTTGCGTAATATCGAGATCCTCTCTTATATCTTTGAGTCGCATATTATCCCCCTCTTTTTTATCCGTTTCGGCGGCTGCGCCTACGGATATAGTATGGGACATATTATAAAAAATCTCGCTTTGAGATATTGACAAATATCTCATTTTGTGATATTTTATACATAAACCGATCGGAAAATATCATCGGATATCATCCAACGTAATTTTTTAAGGAGTCAAAAAACATGGCAAATTATTGTACAGAATGCGGCAGCATGATTCCGCAAGACTCGAAATTCTGCCCCGGCTGCGGAAAACAGCAGTCTGCCTCCGACGCACGGCAGGCAGCGCAGCCGCAGCCGACCTCCGAAATGCGCCCCACAGAAGCTCGACCCGTAATCGACAGACAGCCGAGTGCACCGGAAAGCTCACCGCCCCACACGACAGCCGAGATTCAGGCCGAGACGCAGACCCGCACGCCCGACTGTGCGAATGCGCCGACAGCATATGACCCGAGCATTCCCGCGCCGACCTACCGCACCGACGCACCCGCACCGCGCAGGACCGGCAAAGCGCCGGTCATCATCCTATCTGTTGTATGTGCGGCACTGCTCATCGGCGGCGGTGTCTGCGCCGCACTTTTCTTTATGAACAAAGGTGACAGCGTTCCCGACACACACGAAACGAGCGTCACCACGACCGCCGCACCACCCACCGAGCAGAGAAGCGATGAAAGCGAGTCCGCGCCTATGCTCGGCACTTCCTCGGCTGCGCCGGAAGAGAAGGATCCGTATTATTACGGCAGCATCGAAAAAAATTATAAGGGGAGCGGCAGCGACTACTACATAAACGAATGGGCTAATATAAAGCTAAACCTCGCCGACACATACGATACAATTGTGGATGATGATGCTTATTTACTCCTTGCAGAGGATTCGGGCGGAAGTCGCTTCGGTATCCAATGCGTCCTGCCAACCGATGAAGATTATGCCCTATACGGAAATATCGACGGATTTATATCGGTATACGTAGATATCTTATCAAAAAGCTTATACAAAGAGCTTCAATATAACTATGTATACTCCTCGGGTAGTTACAACATTTATATCGCATCGGAGCAATATAAATGCGCAAGGATCAAGTACGATGAAAATGTTGACAGCTCCATAGAAGGCGGCTACGCTTATATTTGCGGTCGACAAATTGATGACGGCAGAGTGATCATCATGTTGCAGGTGGATTACGGTCGTCAAACCCACGGTGCCGATATAACCGACATGCTCTCTGCGATAGAGCCGCTGAACTGACGCACGAAAGGACAAGTATATGAAAGCGAAAAAATACTCACTTATCGCAGCCTTGCTCTGCTGCATCATGCTGCTGCCCGTACTTCTCACCGGCTGCGGCAGCTCGCTCGAGGGCACGTGGGTCTGCGCAAAAGCAAAATCGGGATACCCGGACATAATGATCGTCGAGCATGACGGCAAGGGCAGCATCGAGGGCGTTGACATGAACTGGTATACAAAGGACGATCGGCTCTACATAAACGCCGTTCAGCTCGTCAGCTATTCCAATGACTACGAGTACAAGTTCGACGGCGGTTTTCTCCTGCTCGACGAGAGAGTATACATCCGTCAGGGCTCTAAAAACGAGGATGTTTATGCCTATGCCGAGCGGCTGTATAAGAACGGAAACTACGAGGCGGCTCAGCTGGTATTTGCCTTTCTCGACGATTTTAAGGACAGCGAGCAGCGCATAGAGGACTGCAAAGAGGCACAGAAGGGTGTGAAATACGATAAAGCCGTGGCGCTGTACGACAGCGGCGAATACGAAGAGGCTCAGAAGATTTTCTCCTCTCTCCGTGACTTTAAGGACAGTGCCGATCGCGAAGCGCTGTGCAGAGATGCGCTGAAAAATGAGGAATACGAGCGCGCAAAAGCGCTTATGGCAGAGGGAAGCTATGATGAGGCATCGAGTATACTTTCCTCGCTCGGTGACTACAAGGACTGCAGTACGCTTGCCTCTGAATGTGCTGCGGGAGTCCGCGAAGCCAAGTATAACCGCGCAAAGGAGCTGCTCGAAAAAGGGTGCTACAATACTGCTGCGACTATACTCTATAATCTAAGCGGAAAGGATGCAGCCGCACTTCTGCGCGAGTGCGACAAGCGCCAGAAAATAGAGCTGTGCAACACATGGCAGTGCATTGATCCTGCCGACGGCTATCCCGATACCTTAACACTCGAAAATCCCGCCGGTGACTATAAATCGGGAACCGGTACGATGGACGGTGCAGATATCCGATGGGAGGCATCGTATCACGCCTACTCAATAGGAGGAGCAGAGACTATTGTTGAACTCAAACTGATCTTATCCTCGGATAATCGTTATTATTCATACGACGATCCGAAGATAGGAAAGCAGGTTATGGTCTTGGATAATTGCGTTTATTTCCCCGAGGGCGCGACGGATGCCGACAAATACGAAACCGCAGAAATACTCTATGAGGACAGCGATTACAAGAGAGCGGGTATTGTTTACACTGCACTCGGCAGCTATAAGGACTGCGAGAAAAAGGCGGCTCTATGCCGCGGAAAGTCTTAAAGAGCATACATGTGCATAAGCGAGAGGAGGTGAAACGAATGTCAGATAAAAGCTATTACGGAAAATGCGGCTCGTGCAAATACTGTGAGCTTGGACACAACTATGAAACTTTTTCGGGAAGCATGAAATTTGCATGTGAAAAAGTCAGCGGTGCATTTGTCTATGCCGATGAAGATCCGTGCGGTCGCTATGAACCCGACCGCAGTCGTACAAACGATATGATCGCAAAATACGACCGCTGAGAATGCGGCGCGACCGAGCGCATCCTCGGATGCGTCTCGGTCGGACTGCAAAGAAAAGGATGTGATATTTATGGCAAAATGCAGTTGCGGAAAAGAATTTGACGAGGAAGCAACGCCGTACATTGCCTGCGATGTATTGAAAGACAACAACAAAGTAAAATTTTGCAGCAAGGAATGCATGCACTCGTGGGCTATCGGTAAGATAGTCGGAATGGCAGTCTCGTTAGTGATCGGTCTGATTTTAGGAATCGGACTGAGCATCGAAGCCGGGTATGAGTGTATATTTTTGACTTTTGTACCGTATATGCTGAGAAGAATTTTCAGCGGTCTCGGCAGAGATATAAGAAGTACGGGCGAAGAGGCACTTGTCTTTATGGTAACACTGTTCGGCTCGCTCACACTCGTTTACCCGATATATAAGATCATTCAGGAGACACGTGAATACGTTTTTGTTATCCGTCAGAGCAAGGCAAATTAAATCGGCAGGCGATATGCTTGCTTGTGCAGAATCTGAGCACTGAGCCTTGTCAGAAAAAATAGTTTACACAGCGCCGTATTTATCCGTCACGGGTAAATATGGCGCTGCTGCGTTATTCTGCGGATGCTTAAAAATTTTTTCGGATTTTTTTGAAAAACCCCTTGACTTGGAGCAAACTCCAAATTGTAGAATATACTCGCAAGCAAAAAACATCCGCAGGCGGTGAGGCGAATGGGCGGCGGCTCCGTTCCGCAAAGCAAGGGCAAAGCGGAGGCAGTCCGACATCACGCGCAGCGCCACACGGACAGAATAATCCACTGCAAAGGAGAACCCGATATGAACAGACCGTACACAATATGCCACATGATGACCTCGGTCGACGGGCGCATAGACTGTGCCATGACCGAGCACCTGCCGGGCGTACAAGACTATTACAATACCCTCGATGCGCTCGGCGCGCCTACCCGCGTGAGCGGCAGAGTGACCGCGCAGCTCGAGATGGCTCAGCCGGGCGAGTTCGCGAGCGGCGGAGAACCGGTAGGACACGAGGTGTTTTCGGTCGCGCGCCGCGCGGACGGATATGAGGCAGTAGTCGACACGCACGGTACCCTGCTCTGGAACGGCGACGAAGGCGGACAGCGCCCGCTACTTATAATAACGAGCGAGCAGGTCGGACGCGACTACCTCGATTACCTCTACGAGCGCGGCATAAGCTATATCGCCTGCGGACATGACAGAATCGACCTTGCACGCGCCTGCGAGCTGCTCGCAAATGAGTTCGGAGTCGAGCGGATGGCGGTCGTCGGCGGCGGTCATATCAACGCCGGTTTTCTCGCCGCAGGATTGCTCGACGAGGTGAGCCTGCTTATCGGCTCGGGCATCGACGGGCGCGGCGGAATGAGCGCGGTATTCGACGGTCTGCCGGCGTGTAGTACGGAATCCAGAGCCTGGCTGCCGCCTTCTTGCTCCCGATCTCATCCTACAGTCGCATCGCCTCTTCTTTGAATTCTTTACCGTATATCGACCTTCTTCCTTCTTCTTTTTTCCTATTCAACAACACCTTAGGGCGTTTGTCGACTCTACTTATAGAATAATAGCCCAAAACATACCAAATCGGCTTTTTCAGAGATCTTTCACGAAAAATCTCACCGCTTTCCGAATTGACAAGATGCGCAAGATGTGGTAGAATGTCGATGGAATGTTAATTCTGCTTTTACGGAAGGAAATATGTCATGAATATACAAGAGCTGATAGGAAATGCCGTTTCCGGCAACACGGCTGCTGCTGCAGGAATATACGACGCATACAAAAACAATGTCTACTACCTCTGTCTGCGCCTCGTCGGGGGCAACGAGGATGCCGCTGCGGGTATGCTGCAGTCCGCCTTTATGCATATATACGGCAAGCTCGGACTGCTGAAGGATCCCGCATCCTTCCCCGCATGGAGCTACATGACCGCCGCAAAGCGCTGCCGCTCCTACCTTTCCGGCAGCGGAAGAACGGTTGATTTTTCACGCCTTGCGGCAACGCTGCCCGATGATGCCGGCGATAAAAAAAGCTTTCCTTACAGCCTCGGCGGTTCGCGCTCCGAGCTTGTCGGCGATGCCGATGCCTGCCGCGCGGTCGAGGAGGCTGTTTGCGCACTGCCCGAGGCTGAGCGCTTTGCCGTTATGCTGTTTTTCTTCTGCGGGCTTGATCCCGATCAGATAGCAAGAAATCTTCAGGCTGATCCCCGCAGCGTACGCCGCGCGATAATTTCAGGTGCGGGTCTCGTCGGTGCGGAGATCAAGAAGCGCACAAAGGATACCCCCGCGCTCTCTAAGTTCCGCGGCGCAGCCGAGCTCGGCGCTATCCTCTCCGAGCGCGCCGCTGCTATCCGCGTGCCCGAGCGCGTTTCGGATACCATCGTTGCAGCCGGAATGACAATGATCGCCGGCGCAGCCGAGCAGACCGAGAATCATGACTTTACATATGCCTCCGGCGAGGAGGAAGAGGAGGAGGGCAGCACCGGCAGACGCTTGGCAGGCGCAGTACTCATCGCCCTGCTCGTCGTCGTTCTCGGAGCGGTAGTCGCGCTCGCGATAAAATTCGTACCTCAGCTCATCTCCGACGGTGGCGAGACGACAGCCGTCACAACCACCGCAGCAACCGACACAGAGGAGACCGAGCCGACCGATACGGCGGACGGCAGCAAAGAGACCACCGCGAATGAGCCCGAGACCACCGCTCCCGCAGAGACCGACGCTCCCGCCGCAGAAACGACCGCTCCGCAGAACACTCCCGCACCCGTTGAGGCTGATTATACCTACGTTCTCGATGCATCGGGCAATGCTACCGTTACCGGCTATACCGGCAAGGGCGGCGCTATCACCATCCCCTCGACGCTCGGCGGCGCTAAGGTCACCGCTATCGGTGCCTCTGCTTTCAGAGGCAATCAGACGATAACCGCCGTCACCGTTCCCAACGGTGTAAGCTATATCGGAACATATGCATTCCTCGAGTGCTCGAATATCGAGAGCGTGTCCATTCCCGCATCGGTCAAGAGCGTCGGTCTTACCATACTCGGTAAGACAAAATGGCTCGCCGCACAGACGGATACCTTCGTCACCGTCGGCGACGGAGTGCTCATCAAGATAAACTCCAAGGACAGCACAATCACCGTTCCGAGCGGCGTAAAGTACGTTTCTAACGTGTTCTACTATATCGCAACAGTCAATACCGTTAAGCTCCCCGATACCGTCTGGGGCGTAGGAGACCTCGCGTTCGCGGTATGCGTGAACCTCAACAGCATCGAGCTTCCCGCCTCGGTAACTACTCTCGGTGACGGGATGATCTATCAGTGCGACAAGCTCTCGTCGATCGTTACACCCGCAGGCAGCGCTGCCGCTAAATGGGCAGAAAGCGCCGGCTTCGGAGCCCTGCTGAAATAAGGAACGAAAGAGACGCGGGGTACGCGGCAAGAGGGGTACGCGCCAAGAGGGGTACGCGGCCTTTTGAAAAAGGCCTGGCGAAAACTTTGTAATAGGGAGT
>OIYO01000929.1_pt1 | contig 19600 bp, 17 predicted proteins | sample 1588191 | NCBI WGS metagenome assembly OIYO01 (sample SAMN03283275) | human gut metagenome | biome: human-associated habitat; material: feces | host: Homo sapiens | place: Peru | collected 2012 | reverse complement strand
ACCTGTGACCTCCTGCACGTCAAGCAGATGCTCTACCAGCTGAGCTAACCGTCCAGATGTCGTATCGACTCAAATATAATACCACATCTTCTGTGAGATTGCAAGCATTTTTTGAAGAAATCCGAAAAAATCATCCCAGCGCCTTCCGGATGATATCATAGAGCACCGGTTTCATAGCGTCGATGTTATCGGGCTTGCCCTCGAGGATGGAGGAGTAGCACACCGACATGCACATGCTGCCCAGTGCGGTGATGCGCTGATAGATCTCGCGCTCAGTGCGGCCCGCCATCTCGGGGCTGCTCATGATGGTCTTGAACAGCTTGCGCATCAGGGGTTCCACCTCGCCGCTGGCTTCGATCTTGTCCAGCCCGGGCCAGACGAAGCTGCGTTCGAGGAAGCGGAGCATCAGGGTGTCCCGGCGCAGGGCCTCGATGATATGGTCGATGACGAAGATCATCTGGTCCGGAAAGCTGGTCAGCCCCTTGGCGTGTTCGCTGGCGTCCACGGCGTCGTCCAGAAGCTGGTAGCTCACCCGGGCCAGCAGCGCCTGTGTGACGGCCCCCTTGTCGGCGAAATAAAGATAAAAAGTCCCTTTGCCCACCTTGGCCCGGGAGGTGATATCCTCAACGCTGGTCTTGGCGGCGCCCCGTTCCAAAAACAGCTCGTATGCTGCATCCAGAAGCGCACGGCGCTTCTCCTGCTTTTTTCCCTCCACGGTGCTCATGGCTTGCATTGACTCCTTTTTCTGCGGTGTTTGGTCGTGTAATCCTTATTTTAGCAATGCTTGCCCGGGAGCGCAAGCCCCAAACCGGGCTTGTCCGTTAGACAATTTCCGGCGGGTGATAAAAAAACTGACTTTTAGTCACTTTTCGTCTTGACACTTTTTCCGGGGCGATTATAATAGGGCTTGCTCAGAAGTGACCGCGGGTCATTTTTGAAACACGATTCCAAACCACATTCTTATGGAGGGTTCTCATGAAAAAGATCGCACAGGGCATCGTGCGTCTGCGCAAGCTGATCTTAACAGTAGCCATCCTGCTGTTGATCCCTTCCGCGATAGGCGCTGTTGCCACCCGCATCAACTATGACGTCCTCACCTACCTGCCCGCCGAGCTGGATTCCATGATCGGCGAAAAGGCACTGGAGGATGACTTCCATCTGGCCTCCACCGGCATGATCACGGTCGAGGGTCTGCCCACCAATGAACTGATCGCCATGAAAAAGGACATCGAAGCCGTGCCGGGGGTCACGCAGACCTTCTGGCTCAGCGATGTGCTGGACCCCAGCATCCCCACCGAGATGCTCCCGGCGGATGTGCAGCAGTTCATGTTCGGCAAAAACGATTCCACCATGCTGATCGTCCGGTTCGACGGCCCCAGCGCCAGCGACGAGACGATGAACGCCGTCAAGCAGATCAAGAAGGTCCTCCGTGAGGATTGCTTCTTCGGCGGCATGAGCGTCATCCTGCAGGACACCAAAGCGCTGATCAATGAGGAGATGCCGCTGTACATCCTGTGTGCGGTGGGCGCAAGTCTGCTGGTGCTGTTCCTCTCGCTGGAAAGCACGATCACGCCGCTGCTGTTCATGCTGGGACTGCTGTTCCCCATCGTGTACAACTTCGGCACGAACATCTTCCTTGGCCAGATCAGCTACATCACCGAGGCGCTGTCCACGGTGCTGCAGCTGGGCGTGACGATGGACTTCTCCATCTTCCTGCTGCACCGCTATCAGGAAGAAAAGGAACTGCGCTCCTCGAATGAGGAAGCCATGGTCAGCGCCATCTGCAAGACCATGACATCCATCTCCGCTTCGTCCCTGACCACCATCGCGGGCTTCCTTGCTCTGTGCGCCATGCGCCTGACGCTGGGCCGCGATATCGGCGTCGTCATGGCAAAGGGCGTTGCGCTGGGCGTCGTCTGCACCGTCGTGGTGCTGCCCGCGCTGATCCTGACCTTTGACAAGTGGGTCGAGAAGTACAAGCACCGCACCGTCATCCCCAAGCTGACCAAGCTCAGCTACTTCGTTTCGAAGCACCCGGTCCCCATCGTGACCATCTTCATTGCGCTGCTGGTCCCGTTCGCCATTGCGCAGAACAAGACCGAGGTGTACTACACCCTGTTCGATTCCCTGCCGCAGGACCTGACCGGCATCGTCGGCACGAACAAGCTGGGCGAGGACTTCGGCATGACCACCTCGCACTTCATTCTGGTGCATGACGACCTGACCACAACGCAGGTGTCGGACCTCTGCGACGAACTGCAGGATGTGGACGGCATCACGCAGGTCATCAGTCTGGATTCCATCACCGGCCCGGGCTTCGATACCGGCCTTCTGCCCGACAGCGTGACCGAGATCCTGCAGTCCGGCGGCTACAAGCTCATCCTCGCCAACAGCTCGTATAAGACGGGCACGGATGCCATCAACAACCAGCTGGACGAGATGAACAGTTATATCAAAGCTGTGGACCCCGAAGGCGTCATCACCGGCGAGGGTGCAATGACCAAGGACCTGATCGAAGTGGCAGACGTGGACTTCAAGAACGTCAACGTCTGGTCCATCATGGCAGTTCTGGCCATCATCATGATCTCGTTCAAGAGCCTGTCCATCCCGGTGCTGCTGGTCGCCAGCATTGAAGCGGCCATCGCCATCAACATGGGCATCCCGTACTTCACCGGCACGCAGCTGCCCTTCATCGCCAGCATCGTCATCGGCACGATCCAGCTGGGCGCAACGGTGGACTACTCCATCCTGATGACCACCCGCTACCACGAGGAGCGCAGCTATGGCCGCACCCCGGTGGAAGCCGCCCAGCAGTCGCTGGAGCATTGCAGCCAGTCCATCCTGACCAGCGGCCTGACCTTCTTTGCGGCCACGGTCGGCGTGGCTGCCATCAGCAAGATGGAGCTGCTGCAGAGCATCTGTCTGCTCATCTCCCGCGGCGCTCTGATCAGTATGGCCGTCATCCTGATCGTCCTGCCCGCCGCTTTGATGCTGCTGGATTGGATCATCCGCCACACCACCCTGCACTGGCTGGTCCCTGAACCCGCCCCGAAATCGGAAAAGGAGTAACTACCATGAAGAAATCGCTTCGTTTCGCCAGTGCGGCGCTGGCGTTGACCCTCGCCGCCAGCATGACCATGCCCGCCTTTGCGGCTGGCAAGTCCGATTTTTCCAAGTCGGAGAATGTCTATGCGGTCATGAATGCAGATGGCTCCATCAAGAGCACCACCGTCAGCGAGCACCTGTACAGCGCCAGCGGCCTGTCCAATGTGACCGATGAATCCACCCTGAGCGATATCCAGAACACCGAGAGCGATGCCGCCTTCACGCAGGATGGCACGAAGCTGGTCTGGAACACCGACGACACCGACGTTTATTATAAAGGAACGACCGACCGCGACCTGCCCATCACCGCAAAGGTGACCTACACGCTGGACGGCGTGACCGATTCGCTGGAGAACCTGCTGGGCAAGAGCGGCCATCTGAGCATTCAGATCGACCTGACCAACAACGAGACCGGCACGGTGAACGTCAACGGCAAGGACCGCACCATCGTGACCCCGCTCATCACCGCTGTGGGCGTCATCTTCGGTGACGAAGCTTCCAACGTCAATGCAGAGCATGGCGTGTTGGAATCTGCCGCCAAGAGCACCGTGGCAGCGTTCGTCTGTCTGCCGGGCGTGAAGGATTCTCTGTCCGGTCTGCTGCCTGAGGACCTGTCCACCGTGGAAGATTACCTGCAGGACAGCGTGACCGTGGAAGCCGATGTGGAAGAGCTGACGGCTCCGCAGATCATGCTGGCCGCCGCCACCAGCGCCGACGCACTGGGCACGGACAATGTGTTTGACCTTAGCAGCATCAACGACCTGACCGATGGCATCAATCAGCTGAACGATGCCATGAGCCAGCTGATGGACGGCGCAGGTCAGCTGGTGGATGGTGCATCCCAGCTGGCAAACGGCACGCTGGCTCTGCTGGACGGCGCATCGCAGCTGAACTCCGGTGCATCCGCACTGGACAGCGGCCTTGGTCAGCTGACCGAGGGTCTGGACACCCTGACTTCCAACAATTCCGCCCTGAACGCCGGTGCGCAGCAGGTGGCCGACGGCGTTCTGGATTCTGCCAACAAGACCCTGATGGAGGGCGGCCTCATCGACACCCCCATGACGTGGGACAACTACGAATCCGTCATCGATGAGATTCTGACCATGAATGACACCACGCTGGCCGCTGCCCGCAAGAAGATGGTCCGCACCATCTGGGAGCAGGAACCGAGCTTCAAAGACAGCCAGCTGGACCTTGCCCTGTACCTTTCCGCGACCAAGACCGACCATGACCTCGAAGCGGCTCTGCGCCTGATGCAGAAGTACGATCCGTCCATGATCTGCGGTCTGGTCGATCTGCTGACCAACGCCGATGCAAAGCAGACGGTGAAGGATGAGCTGAAGCTTCAGGCTGAGAACAGCGACGATATCGCCAGCGTCCGCGCACTCAAGACCAGCCTGAGCCAGATCCAGTATTTTGTGTCCAGCGTCAACCAGTACACCAATGGTGTCGCTGCCGCTGCCGATGGCGCGCACTCTGCCAAGGACGGCAGCGCTCAGCTGGCTTCCGGCACGAAGAGCCTGTATGACGGCGTGACCACCCTGAACGACGGTGTGGGCCAGCTGTCGGATGGCACAGTCCAGTTGAACGACGGCCTGAACCAGTTCAACGAAGAGGGCATCTCCAAGCTGACCGGCTCTCTGGACACCGACCAGCTCCACGGCCTCAAGACCGTCCTCGATGAAATGACCACCCGTCTGGAGGACTACACCAGCTTTGCCGGTGCTCCGGAAGGCGCATCTGCCAACGTGAAGTTCATCTACAAGACCGGTGAGACGGTCGCCGCTACGGAAAACGTCGCCGAGACGACCACCACCGTGGAAGAAGGCAACTTCTTCACCCGCCTGTGGCAGCGCATCGTGAACCTGTTCAAGTTCTAAAACTTCCCCGCAGAACGTGGAAAACGGCTTGACTTTTGCGCCTGTGCTGCATATAATAAAGGTGTGAAAGTGATCGTGAACGATCCATGGGTTCACCAAGTAGCAAACAAGAAGCCCCCCGGTACGTCACTACCGAGGGGCTTCCTGCTGCGAGGGGTTAGTGCTTACCGGCCTTGAACTGCTCGTCAAGCCACTTGCAAATGTAGTAGCTCACTACACCTGCTGCGACGGACAGCGTGAAAGTGATCAACAGATCCATGGGTTATCACCTCCTTCCCCATGAAAAATGGAGTCGGAAGGCCGACATTGACAGGATACCACAGATCTCGACAAAGTGCAATGAAATTGCGGTAGAACGGAATGTCTGGGATTCCAGAGTACATGGAAATCGAACAGAAAGCCCCTCGGTATTGCGAGTACCGAGGGGCTTTTTGCGTCCATCTTAAATCACATAGTCGTTGCCTTCCTGATCAGGGGCAGCGAGGTCAGCAAGGGTGATGTTGCCGAAGTAGTTGGTGATGAGGTCATTCAGGCCCTTCCACATATTATAGGTGCGGCAGTTGGTCATCCGCTGACAGGCGGGCGCGCCCGGGACCAGACAGCTGACCGGGGCAAGGCTTCCTTCGGTCAGCAGCAAGATCTCGGCGACGGTATATTGATCCGGGCTGCGGGTCAGGCGGTAGCCGCCGCCCTTGCCGCGCAAGCCTTCCAGAAAGCCGTTCTGGACGAGGACTTTCAGGATGTTCTCAAGATATTTTTCAGAAATCTCCTGCCGCGCGGCAACTTCCTTCAGCGGGACATACCGCTCGGCCTGATGCTCGGCCAAGTCGATCATGACGCGCAGCGCGTAGCGGCCTTTGGTTGAAACGATCATAGTTGCTCTCCTTCTGTCTCTCTGCTGCTGTGCATGCCGCCTTTCCTTTCCGGAAAGACGCAGTTCCCGCAAAGTGTTCGGTTTCGCCAGAGGTTCCCCTGTCAGGAGAGCTGTCGAGCGGATGCGAAGCAGAGAGTTTTTCTCTTTCAAATGGATTTTAACCTATTATACAACAGGGTTAATAACTTTTCAATCTGTTTTTTGCACTTTTTCCATTGACAACGGACCCAAAGAGGGCTATAATACCATCAAACCCACAAACAATGTTGGTTTACGGGGAATTTGACAGAGACGATACACTTCCGGGCCGTGCGCCCGCAGAGGGAGGAACAACTTATGAGCAAGATTTATACGTCCGCAGATCAGCTGATCGGCCACACTCCGCTGCTGGAGCTGACCCACATCGAAAAGGAACAGGACCTGAAGGCCACCATTCTGGCCAAGCTGGAATACTTCAACCCGGCTGGTTCCGTCAAGGACCGTATCGCTAAGAAGATGATCGATGACGCTGAGGCCACCGGCAAACTGAAGCCGGGTTCCGTCATCATCGAGCCGACCTCCGGCAACACCGGCATCGGTCTGGCGGCTGTGGCAGCTGCTAAGGGCTACCGCATCATCATCGTCATGCCCGAGACCATGAGTGTCGAGCGCCGCCAGCTGATGAAGGCTTACGGTGCAGAGCTGGTCCTGAGCGAGGGCGCAAAGGGGATGAAGGGCGCCATCGCCAAGGCCGATGAGCTGGCAAAGGAAATTCCGAACTCCTTCATCCCCGGCCAGTTCGTCAACCCCGCCAACCCCAAGGCTCACATCGAGACGACCGGCCCTGAAATTTGGGACGATACCGACGGCGAAGTGGATATCTTCGTGGCTGGTGTCGGCACGGGCGGCACGGTGACCGGCGTTGGCCAGTACCTGAAGAGCAAGGACCCCAACGTCAAGGTCGTTGCTGTGGAGCCGGCTTCCTCTCCGGTCCTGAGCAAGGGCACGGCTGGCGCACACAAGATCCAGGGCATCGGCGCAGGGTTCGTTCCTGACGTGCTGGACACCAAGATCTACGATGAGATCATCCCCGTCACCAATGAGGATGCCTTTGCAACGGGCCGCCTGATCGGCCACAAGGAAGGCGTTCTGGTCGGCATCTCTTCCGGTGCAGCCGTCTGGGCCGCTCTGGAGCTGGCAAAGCGTCCGGAGAATGCGGGCAAGAAGATCGTCGTCCTCCTGCCGGATACGGGCGACCGTTACCTGTCCACTCCGCTGTTTGCAGAATAAGTTCAAACGAGGTTTTCCAAGCGGCATCAGCTTTTCGGCGGATGCCGCTTTTTTGCGTTCTGATTTCGGCATGTTTCTTTCGGATTTGCTCTTCCATTTTCCGCCAGCGTTTGGTATCATAGAGATAAATAACGTGTAAGATGGTTTGTTCTGTCAATTTTGAGCGAAGTCGTTTTCGCCGATTGTTTGGGGTATCAAAAAAGATATGAAGTCAATTTCAATGGAACAGATGCAGCTGCTGATCGAGACGTTGCGGGACCTCTACACAGATGTGCGTCTGCTGGATGCCGATGCGGTCGAAGCGATCCGGGAAGGTTCCCGGGTGGACCCCGAAGGCAAAGATATTTGTTATGCATGCCGCCACAAAACGCGGATGTCCCGCCACTGTGCGGCAAAAGAAGCGCTCCGCACCAAAGGGGAACAGTGCCGTTTGGAGACCTTTGGGCCGGATATCGCACACATCATTTCGCGCTATTATGAGGTGGACGGCAAGCCCTATGTGCTGGAATTGGTCAAGCGCACGCCCGGTCAGAGCACCATCGACGCCGAGGACAGCGAGAATCTCATGAGCGAGGCGTCCAGCTACAACATGCGGCTGTACCACGATGTTCTCACAGGAGCGTATAACCGACGCTATTACGAAGAAGTTGCCCGGAATGCCACCGGCCCTGCGGGCGTGGCCATCATGGACTTGGACGACTTCAAAATTTATAACGATACTTACGGCCACCACGCCGGAGATATGACGCTGCAGGCGGCGGCGGAAGCCATCCGCGGCTGCATCCGCCAGAGCGATACGCTCATCCGCTACGGCGGGGACGAGTTCCTGCTTATCCTGCCCAACATCCCGGCGGACTGCCTGAAAAAGAAGCTGGAGCAGATTCGCTCCCGCGTCTATGCCACCAGCGTTCCGGGCTATTCGCACCTGCACCTGTCGCTGAGCATCGGCGGCGTGATGCAGTCGGCATCGGAACCGGTCGAAGCGGCCATCCGCCATGCGGACCGGCTGATGTACCAGTCCAAGAACCATAAGAACGCTGTGACCGTGGAGTTTGTCGGCGAGGACCTGAATGCGCCGGAAGCGGAAAGCTCTGAGCTGGAACAGCAGCAGGTCCTGATCGTGGACGATTCGGCGATGAACCGCATGATCCTGGCCGAGATTCTGGGGTCGGACTATCACATTCTGGAAGCGTCCAACGGCGAAGAGGGAATGGAGGTCCTGCGCCAGAACCCGGGCAATATCGCGCTGGTCCTGCTGGACATCAACATGCCCATCATGGACGGTTTTGAGGTGCTGACTGCGATGAACCGCAGCCACATCATCGAGGATGTGCCGGTCATCATGATCTCGAGCGAGGATGCCGAATCCTCCATCCGCCGCGCCTATGAGCTGGGCGCCAGCGATTACGTCAACCGCCCCTTCGACGCCAAGGTGGTCTATCAGCGGGTCTACAACACCATCAAGCTCTACGCCAAGCAGCGTCGTCTCGTCCAGATGGTGTCCGACCAGATCCGCAAGCAGGAGCGGAACACGACCATGCTGGTCGGTGTCCTGAGCCAGATCGTGGAGTTCCGCAACGGCGAGAGCGGCTCGCATGTGCGGCATATCCGCATCCTGACCGAAAAAATTCTGGGCCGTCTGCTGGAAAAATCTACGGATTACGATATTACGCCCGAAGAGCAGGACAGCATCCCGCTGGCCTCCGCTCTGCACGATATCGGCAAGATCGCCATTGACGAAAAGATTCTGAACAAACCCGGGCACTTGACGCCGGAGGAGTTCGAGATCATCAAGACCCACACCACACAGGGCGCAAACATGCTGCACAGGCTGGAAAACTTTGAGGAAGAGCCGCTGCTTCAGACGGCCTACCGCATTGCCCGCTGGCATCACGAGCGCTGGGATGGCCGCGGCTATCCGGACGGCCTGAAGGGGAATGAGATCCCCATCTGTGCGCAGATCGTCTCGCTAGCGGATGTTTACGATGCCCTGACCAGTGGGCGCTGCTACAAAAAGGCGTTCTCGCACGAAAAGGCGATGCAGATGATCCTGAACGGGGAGTGCGGCAGCTTCAATCCGCTGCTGTTGGAATGTCTGGTGGACCTGCAGGGCGTCTTGCAGGAGGAACTGAAAAAAGGCTATCAATAACTTCGTTTCAAGGAAATGAATGGGAGATGAGCTGCAGCATGTGCGAACGATCTGAGGAAGCCATGGAGCAAAGAGTCGATCTGAGTGAAACGCTCAAGGATATCTATACCTTACAGTGCCGCGCAGACCTCGACACCGATCATTTCTATGTCTTTCAGGCGCAGCCGAAGATCAAGGCGGAATTGGACAAAAAACAAAACGCCGCCCAGTGCATGGAGCACCTGACAGAAAAATATGTTGCCCCGGAGTACCGGAACATCTGCCGGGACTTCTACGATCTTTCCACCTTGCAGGAGCGGCTTCGTGGAAAACAGTTCCTCACCTGCGTTTATCAGGATGTAGGGGAACAGTGGCTGCTGGCGACCGCTGTGCCGGAACGGATGGACCCGGATGGAATGCTGCATTCGGTCGTGTTTCTGGTCCGGAACTCCACCGCACAGATCGCCGAACGCATCACGACGCAGGACAAGCTGAAAAAGTCCAACCGTTCGCTGGACGAAAATCAGCGCATCCTGCATTCGATGCAGAACATCTATTTCTCCGGCTTTTATGTGGACCTTGAAACGGACGCCTACCGCACTCTTTTCGTTGCGCCGTGGATCGTGGATTTTACGCCGCCGGTGGGCAGATTCAGCCGGTTCATTCAGGATTACCTGAGCTTTATCGTTCTTCCGGAATGCCACGAGGAACTTCGGCGGGCGCTCAGCCGCAGCTATATCCAAAAAGCCCTGCACAAGGAAACGCTGACCGTGGCGCGGCACTGTTTTACGCAGGATTACCGTTCGTTCCGACTGGGCGAATATAAGTGGAACCGCGTCACGATCATCCCGGTCGATCTGGACGACAGCGGCGCACCCATCCATGTGCTGGTCATGCTGCAGGACATCACGGATGCCAAGCAGACAGAAATGGAGTATCAGCGCCAGATTTTGGAATCCGCCCGCAGGGCGCAGCAGGCCAACGACGCCAAAACAGAGTTCCTGCACCGCATCAGCCACGATATCCGCACCCCCATCAACGGCATTCAGGGAATGCTGCGCATTGCGGAATACTACGGCGATGACCCGGTCAAGCGGAAACAGTGCCGGGATAAAATTTGGAGCGCGTCCAATTATCTGCTCGATCTGGTCAACGATGTTCTGGATATGAGCAAGCTGGAATCCGGCAATCTGAAGCTGGAGATGCAGCCGTTCAACATGAATGAGCTGCTGGACCAGATCGACCCCATCATAGAAGCACAGGCGGTGGAGCGCGGCATCCAGTATGAGATCGTCCGCGATCCCCGGACACATCTGGAACTGGTCGGAAGTACACTGTACATCCGGCAGATCTTGCTGAACATCGCCGGAAATGCGCTGAAATATAACCGCCCCGGCGGATTTATCAAGGTGGCGTGCCGGGAGCTTTCCAGCACCGAAGATACGGCCCTTTACCAGTTCGTCTGCGAGGACAGCGGGCAGGGGATGAGCAAAGAATTCCAGAAGCGGATGTTCGAACCGTTCACGCAGGAAAACACGGATGCACGCACCAATTATCAGGGGACTGGCCTCGGCCTTGCCATCACGAAGGGCCTGATCGACCAGATGGGCGGGACCATCGAGGTCCAGAGCGAAAAAGGCGTGGGGAGCACCTTTACGGTAAATCTGCCACTCGCCATCAACAAGGCCGCTGTAACGGCGGTGCGGCCGTCCGACAGCCCTGCGCAGGACATCCTGCGCGGTACGACCATTCTGCTGGTCGAGGACAATGCCTTGAATGCAGAGGTCGCAGAGTTCCTGCTGGAACGCGCCGGGGCATCGGTCCTCAAGGCGTGGAATGGGCAGGAGGGCGTGGAGCAGTTCCTGCGCTCCTCTCCCGGCGAGATCGACGCCATCCTGATGGACGTCATGATGCCGGTGCTGGACGGCCTTTCCGCCGCCCGCAGACTGCGCGCGCTGGACCGCCCGGACGCCAAGACCATCCCCATCGTCGCGATGACGGCGAACGCGTTCGTGGATGACATGGAAAAGACCCGGGAAGCGGGCATGAACGCTCATTTGTCCAAGCCGCTGGATTCCGAAAAGCTCCTGACAGTCCTTGCAAAATTGATCCAGAAAGAATGATAACACCCCCGCCAGCTGGGAAGGGAAGGACCTTCCAGCTGGCGGGGGTGTTTGCATATGGGGCTAGGAACGGCGCACGACGTAAAGCACCAATGGGGCTTTGTCTGCCCCGTCTATGGCGCGGCCGTGCTGTTTGAGTCCCTGATTCTGCATGCTCAAACGTACATTTGTTGTAGGATAGTCCGGCAGCAGCGGTGTCCATAGTAGACATTCCTAATGATCTAGGACCCGCGGGCTAAGCAACAGCCCACTGGGCTGTTGCTTACGGCACTTCGTGCCGCCGCCCTCTTCGAACCCCTAATTCTCCTCGCTCGAGCTTACGTTAGTGAATATAACAAAAAAGAGCCACTGACCACAGTCAGTGACTCACATTTGGTGGAGTATTGTCAATGACAGTCGAACCTTTAAGCTAGTATGCATTAAAGAGAAAATGAGCTGTATTGTCTGCAAGTATCAATATGATTGTCCTACCGAATGGTAAATGATAATGCACTATTTTGAGTATGAGAACCACAATAATTCGTAGAGACTTTCGAAAATGGAACCATCCCACAATCCGCAAAGTTGATTGCGAATTGTATCTATATAATCATCATAATTTCCGACTCTTTTGAGAACCTTAATTCCACTTGGAAATTCAACAAAAATGTTCGAATAAATTCCTTGCCCAGTTATGTTGACCACAGTTCCTTCGCCGAGTTCTTTCACTTTGATTTTCTTGCTGAGGTAGAACCAATCCCGATAGCCTTCATAGTTTTTATCCAAATACTTCATAAAAGATAACAAAATGAAAGCATAGTCTTCAAAGTTGTCCTTGATTTCTTCAAAACAACGATTTTTCCACACAAGAGGACTTCCATAATTTTTATAGAGGTCGTTTATGTCAGCACAAATAGACTGGACGCCAGGAGTTATAAATCTAAAAAGATTCTTTGGGTCAATTAACTTCTTTTCAGATGCCCAGTATAAATCCACTCCAATTTGCAAATGAAGTAGTAGATGTTCAATATAATTACAGTAGACTAAGTGTTCCGCTTTTTGATGTTCAAATGAATATAACGCCGCATGTCCTGAATCTGAGAGACATTCAATATCGGATTCGTCAATATGGTGACAAAGTAAGCCTTCACTCGTTCTTGTTACTTTTTTGTTTTTGGATTTACATTTCTCATTGACAAAATAATTATATTGGGCTGCTCCGTATTTCTCTTTCAAATGTGAAACAAGCTGGTTATAAGTCATTTTCATTTCAAGTCGAATTTCTTTACGATCCATGGTTGCACCTCCTTGGCGTGTATTTTGCTTGCCTTTATAGTATCGGGGGTCAAGCGCAGCTTGTCAACAATCTGCGAGCAGATTGAAACGTGAAAATTGCGAAACGCAGCGAAAAAGGTGAGAGCAAGAATCGTCCCGTGGCCACAAATTTTCAATTCTTGAAAATTCTTGCCACTTCGGGACGGCTTCTTGTTGGGGCGTGCCTGCCCCAAACCCTGCTAGAAACGAGTACGACAAACTGGAATTTATCTTTTTCTTCCTAAATATCGGCATACTTTTGATTTGTATTGCAGGTACTCATTTCCGAATGCTTCTATCAAAAAATCTTCCTCTACATTGACTATCTGTAAATGAAAAAATACCACTGCAAAACCTGTGGCAAACCAAAGGAACCAATTAAAGAACGAAAACAATATTCCTATATACATTAAATCAAAACCCAAAAATGCAGGATTTCTGCTAATAGAATAGATTCCCGTTGTTACCAAATTGGTCTTTTCTTCTTTTTGCACACCTGCTCTCCAATTCTCCTTCATCTGTGTAACAGAAACAATAAAAGCAAGTACACCGAACATTGTTATTACAACTCCTGTAAATTGCAACACAATAGGTGCTGTTCCCGAATAAAACACAATACTGATAATCTGTATTACAGGAAGCAAATATGTGATTATTTTAAGAGCTACTTCTATAAATTTGACAAATCCCTCTTTTCCTTTTCCTAATTGGTCTGTCTTTATGCCTTGCTTTTTCTGACTAATCAGCTTTGCAAAATAGCAGATGTAGAACACTGCCATCAGTGAAGTTGTAACAATTTTTATTATCATCGTGTACCTCCAAATTCCGATTTGTTGTACTAAGCCGATTATACCACACCCGCCAAGGAAAGAACATCCCCGATATAGTGAAATTTTGCCATTTTCCTGCGTACGTGCGTACACGCTCCGCAGGGATTCCAAAGGGGCTATGCCCCTTGGCACACAGACTTTGGCACAAAGTCTAGTGTGTTACACCTTGCCAGAGGTGTAAACGCTCTCCCGGTACGCACGTACGCAGCGATTGCCCCCAATGCGAACTTGATTCCGCAAAACAAAGGCAGGATACCATCGCCACGATGATACCCTGCCTTTACTTGTTTACCGCTCTGCGTACTCTCGCCGCAGAACCTCCGATAAACAAAAAACGTACCCGAACCCTTTTTCATAAAGAATCGGGTTCGAGTACGAACTGTATGGTGGAGAATTAGGGACTCGAACCCCAGACCCCCTGCGTGTGATGCAGGTGCTCTAACCAGCTGAGCTAATCCTCCATATTCGCTTGTGTTGTGCGCTCCGAACTGGAACGTGATTATTATAGCACGGCCTTTGCCGAAATGCAAGCCCTAATTTGAAAAACTTTTACTTTTTTCGAAACCTTTTTTCTGGCTGCAAAAATGCCATGCCGTGCTCCGGTCGTGCAGCATTGCCGCCGGGCAGCAGCAGCTGCTGCGCCCTGCACAAAAAAATGTGCGGCAGGCTGTTGCTCTTTGCCCGCAAATCGTGTATACTTGGGGGCAGAAAGCTGCATAAGAGAAATCGAGGGATGAACATGCTGACACTTCGCGGGATCATTACCATTCTGGTGCTGGCAGGGCTGTTTGCCCTGGCAGTGGTCTGGATCTCCAAGCAGGGCGGCTGGAAGGGCGAAGGCTGTGGCGGAAATTGTGCTTCCTGCCACGGACATTGCGACCATCCGGAACAGAAAAAACAGTAAACGCAGGGACTCCCGGGGCATGTCGCCGGGGGTCCTTTTTACAGTGCGCCGAAGCGGGCCGCGTAGATCGCCACCGTGCTTAAAAGGTCGAGCTGGGCCTTCTGGTAGGTGCTGCGACCGATGTGCAGCTGCTCGATCGTGTCGTCCTCGGTGCGGCGCTCGAAGTAGCGCAGACGCATCAGGTCGGCCCGCAGGGGATCGACCTCCTGATAATATTCCAGCGTCCGCTCGATGGCCCGCTGCCATCCCGCGTTGGCAGGGCTGCAAGCCCACTGGCGGGTCCCGTAGCGGCGAAGTGCATCCTTGGTCAGTTGTCGCTGTTCTTTGGTCATCTTCGTCACCTCCGGCTGCCCGCGCAGAAAAAGCACAGGTCCCGCTGGGGCGGGGTCAGGCCCAGCAGGGAAGAGAGGGTGTCGGCTTCGCTGACCTTGAAATCCGTCTTTCCGGCCAGCTTGTTTTTCAGCGTGCTGGTGCTGATGCCCAGCACTTTTGCAACGTGGCTGGTTTTCATGTTGTTTTTCCAGATAAAATATTCGATCTGTGCGCCATCTGTCATGTGAAATCTCCTTTCTGGTTGGAACAGCTTGCGCACTCCACAATCTTTAGTTGTATTATACAACTGAAACACCACCGTGTCAACCATTTTTTCCGAGAAGGAGACGATTCTCATGAAGCAGACTGCCAACGAAGCAATGACCTTGAAAGTCATCGCGCACATCCATACCGCGTTCCCCACCAAGTTCGGCATCCCGCGCCAGAGCGGTTTGGTGGACAGTCTCCGGGGCGAGGTCATCTTCACGCCCGAATACCGCAATCCGGACGCCGTCCGCGGGCTGGAAGATTTCAGCCATATCTGGCTGGTGTGGCAGTTCTCCGGGGCGGTGCGGGACACTTGGTCGCCCACGGTCCGGCCCCCGCGTCTGGGCGGAAACACCCGCATGGGCGTGTTTGCCACCCGGTCGCCGTTCCGCCCCAATCCGCTGGGACTTTCCAGCGTCAAGCTGGAAGCCATCGAGTTCCGGCAGGATGTCGGCCCGGTCCTCATCGTGCGGGGCGCGGACCTGATGGACGGAACGCCCATCTATGACATCAAACCCTATATCCCGTATGCCGACTGCCACGCGGATGCCGCCGGTGGGTTCACCGCCCAGACGCAGATGCACAAGCTGACCGTCGAGGCCCCCGAGACGCTCTGGGCAAAGGTCCCCGCCGACGAGCGCGACGCCCTGCGCGGCGTGCTGGAAAACGACCCGCGTCCGTCCTATCAGCACGACCCGGAGCGGGTCTACGGCATGGAGTTCGGTCCGCTGGAAGTCCACTTCAAAGTCGATGGCGAGACGCTGACGGTCACCGACATTTCCCGCCGCTGAGCCGAAGGAGACGCTATGGAACTGCGGACCATCAACACCTTTCTGCACATCGCCGAGCTGCACAGCTTCTCCCGCGCGGCGCGCGAGCTGGGCTATTCGCAGTCGGCAGTGTCGTCCCAGATCGCACAGCTGGAAGCCGAGCTGGAAACGCCCCTCTTCGACCGCGTGGGAAAGACGGTCCGGCTGACGGATGCCGGCCAGACCTTTCTTTCCTATGCCCGCACCTTGCTGGCCACGTCGCAGCAGGCGAAAGCGGCGCTGCAGCCCGCGCGGCAGGTCAGCGGGACCCTGCGCGTTGCGCTGGCCGACTCGCTGTGCAGCGCCTTTCTGCCCGATCTGTTGCAGCGGTATCATGCGCTTTTTCCGCAGGTCGAATTGGTCCTGCACACGGCCACGGCGGATGAGATGCTTCAGTGGCTGGGCACGAATCAGGTCGATCTGGCCTATACGCTGGATCAGCCGCTGGTCCAGCCCAGCTTGGTGCTGGCGCTGGATGAACCGGAACCCATCTGCATCGTGGCCCCGGCGGGTCATCCGCTGGCCGAAAAAGAAGTGGTCACCTTGGAAGAGTTGTCCCAGCAGGAATTTCTGCTGACCGAGCGCGGCATGAGCTACCGGGATGCCCTCGACCAAGCATTGGCGGCGCATCAGCTGTCTATCAAGCCGTATCTGGAGCTGGGTAGTGCGTCTATCCTGTGCCAGATGGTCGAGCGGGGGATGGGGCTTTCATTCCTGCCGGAATACATCGTTCGGGAAGCGCTCTCCGCCGGGACCCTTTCCCGCCTGAACGTCCCGGACTGCGACGTCGTGATGCGGCGCCAGCTGTTTTATCATCGGGACAAATGGCTGACCCCGCAGATGAAAGCCTTCATCGAGCTGGTCCAGACAAAATGAGAGAAAAACAATGCCCCCAGCCTTGCGGACTGCAAAGCTGGGGGCATTGCTGTTTTATCAGATCATATTCGATGGCGAAGTATTATAATGAATGGTCGCGTTTTGCAGGGTGGGATTTCTCGGCGGCGTCGAGCTGGCATTCAGGTCGTTCAGCTGCTGAAGGGTTTTCCATTCAGCTTCGCTTCCGCCGTAATAAATATCATACAGCCGGATGCTGTCCTCAAACAGTTCCGACATGATGTTCAAGCTTGCCGGGAGATAGATTTGGTTCAGATTTTCGCAGCCGTCAAAAGCATGGGCGAGAGAAGCCGTTCCATTCGGGATCACGACTTTTCGCAGACGATAGCAGTTTTTGAAGGTACCGCTCAGCGACAGCAGGGTAGAGGGAAGCTTGACATCCGAAAGCTCCGCGCATTCTGCAAAAGTGCCGACCAGAGAGGTTACACCCTCCGGCACTTCGATCGAGGTGAACCGGCATCCGGCAAATGCATTTTCGCCAATCGATTTCAGCGTCTTGGGAAGAACGATATGTTTCAGAGAACATCTCTGGAATGCGTTGTCGCCGATGGAAGTCACGCCGTTCATGGTTACATCTTCCAAAGAGGAGCATCCCGCAAAGGTCCCGTTGGGAATTACAGAAATCGTCTCTGGAATGATGACCGACTTCAGTTCGTCACAGCCCGAAAAGACGCTTTCGCCCCAAGTTGTGAGACTCTGCGGAAGCGTGACAGATTCGAGGAAACAGCCGGAAAAAGCCTTTTCCTCAAGGGCCGTCAATTCCTGCGGAAGATCCACGGATGGGAGTGCACAATACAAGAATGCATTTGCACCGATCCTTTTCAGGGTATTTGGGAATTGGATGGATTCGAGATAGCAGCATTCTGCAAAGGCGCGTGCTCCAATCGTTTCCAGTCCGTTGGATGTTTCAACACGCCGCAGACTTGTGCACTCTTCGAAAGCGGAATCTTCAATTATTTTGACAGCCGCAGGGATCGCGACGCTGACCAATTCCGTATTTTTATAAAACGCCTTTGCCTGAATGCCGGTGATGGTATACCCATCGACTTTTTCCGGAATTTTCACGCCGCCGGAAGGAGTCACACCGGAAGCTTCGTTGTAGCCTGTTAATACAGCGGTATCGGGACCGGTGACGGTATACCGCCATTTGATCTCACTTTTTTCTTCCGGCTCAGGGATTTTATCTTCTGGCTCCTCGTCTGGCTGGGGGTCTGGAGGAGTAGGCTCTTCTGTGTAAGAAGTTGACGTTGCCGTAGAGGTGGACTCTGAACCTCCGCATCCTGCAAAAAAGACCGTTGCAAGAAGTGAAATTGCTATCAAACAAGAGACGGTACGCAAAACGTTTGCTTTTCTTCGCATGAGGTCCACTCCTTTGGAATGTTTCATTGCATAGACTTTTTTAAGTCCACTAAATTTATTTCATTGTAGCATAATCCACCCTATACTGCAAGAAAATAATAAACTGCATGGTCAAAAGTTAAACCTGATAGACAAAGAGGGATTCTATGGATTATGCTGCTATCGGAAAGCGGATTCGTGCATACCGAAAGAAAATAGATTTGGCCTGTGCGCTTGGGGTACGGACGGATGACCTGATCTTTGAAAAACAGCCCCCAGCCTTGCGTTTGCAAAGCTGGGGGCTGTTCGTTAGCGGTTTTCGCGCTGTGACAGGCGGGAGAACCGTTTTTCTTTTTCGTCGTCCTTTTCGGAAGCGTCAGCGGGCGTCGTCGGAGTCAGACGGACTTCGGTGACGCGGCGGCGGGCGGTGCGGGTGACCACACCATCGTACTCGCCGAGGGTGAAGTGGTCGCCGACCTTGGGCAGATGGCAGGTCTTTTCCTGCACCAAGCCGTTGACGGTGTTGGAATCGATGTCCTCATCCTCGGGCAGGTCGAGCATCTCGAACAGGTCATCGACGCTGGCCGAGCCGGACACCAGCCAGCTGCCGTCCGACTGCTTGCGGAAGTCCTCGGTGACCTCGTCGTGTTCATCCCAGATCTCGCCCACCAGCTCTTCGAGGATGTCCTCCAAGGTGATGATGCCTTCCGTGCCGCCGTATTCGTCCACGACGACGGCCATGTGGTGGTGCTGCTCCCGCAGGGTGCGGAGCAGCTGCGAAATTTGGGTGGAGCCGGTGGTGTACAGGGTGGGAGCCACCAGATCGTCGATCTTTGTTTCTTTTTTCAGGCGGGCAATGTAGAAGTCCTTTTCGTGGACCACGCCGATGATGTTATCGATGGTCCCATGATAGACGGGCAGACGGGAGTATCCGGACTCTGCAAAGGTCTGCGCCAATTCTTCCAGCGCGATATCGTCCGCCACGGCCACCACATCCACGCGGGGAGTCAAAATCTCTTCCACTTCCACGTCGTCGAACTCGATGGCGCTGCGGATCAGTTCGCTCTCGCGGTCGGTCAGCTCGCCGTCGTTCTCGGCCTCGCTCACCATGGTCATCAGCTCACCTTCGGTGATGGTATCGCTCTCGCCGCTGTGGATGAAGTGGCCCAGCAGTTTTTTCCACTGGGTGAACAGCCACGTCACCGGCGTCAAAATGACCATGAGGATGTTCAGGAAGGGCGACACCATCGTGGCCACCCGTTCCGGCATCTCTTTGGCCAGACTTTTCGGGGTCACCTCGCCGAAGATCAGCACCACGATGGTCAGCACGATGGTGGAGACGGTCGCGCCCCGTTCTGCGCCCAGCAGACGGCTGAACAGGATCGTGCCGATGGAAGCGGCGGCAATGTTCACGATGTTGTTGCCCACCAGAATCGTGGACAGGAGCTTATCATACTGTTCGGCCATAGCCAGAACGCGGGCGGCGGAGCTGTCGCCATCGTCGGCACGGCTTTTCAGACGGATCTGATTCAGGGAAGAAAATGCGGTCTCGGATGCGGAGAAAAAGGCGGAGA
>OIYO01000928.1_pt1 | contig 19601 bp, 15 predicted proteins | sample 1588191 | NCBI WGS metagenome assembly OIYO01 (sample SAMN03283275) | human gut metagenome | biome: human-associated habitat; material: feces | host: Homo sapiens | place: Peru | collected 2012 | reverse complement strand
CATGCCTATGGCTGGCTGCCATAAATCAAGGGGCAAATATATAGTAACAGGAGATACACACACCATGCGCTACGCCAGCAAAGATTACCGCAAAGTCGCCCGTCAGATGCTCCGTCATCACCCGATTTTGCTGCTGCTGACCCTGCTCTGTCAGCTTCCGAGCATGCTGCTGAACATCTTCTGTCTTCCGCAGCCTGACCGTACCGTCAAAGACGTGCTGTCGTATCTTTTTTCGTCCGCAGGGCGTTCGTTTGCCCAATACTGGTACATCATCATCCCCTGCGCGCTGGTGACAGCCGTCACCGTTCCGATGCTGTACAGCGTCGCCCTCGCCGCCGTCAAGGACAGAAAACCCGCCGCAAAGGATTTCACGCTCGGTCTGCGCTATGCACCGCGCGCCATTGGACTGCATCTGCTGCTGGCGGTATACGAGTCGCTTCCCACCATCGGCGCAGTCCTGCTCATCGCACTGCTGGGAAGCATCATCAGCTGGCGCGCCTACTGGCTTCGGCAAATCACCGGTGTGATTGTCCTCATTGTCGAGGTTGTCTGGACGGTGCTGATTGCCGTCGGCATCCACGCCGTCCGCTACCGCTTCGTCCTCGACCCGGACAGCGGCGTCTGGGACACCTTCAAGCACGCCCGCGAGGACATGAACGTCTGGCGCTTCGACCTGCTGATGACCATCCTGCCGATTGCGCTGTGGTACATTCTCTGTCTGGCGGCGCAGACCGCGCTCGTGCTGTACGCCGGGATGCTCGGGCGCGTCCTCGCGGAAGTGCTGCCCGTGCCGATACTGGCGTATGCCATCATGACCCTGCTGCTCGCGCTGGATGATATTGATACGCCGGAAGAAGCAGAAACCGCCGCACCGAAAGAAGTGTAAAGGAGAGATACCCATGCGTACTGCCAAGGAATACCGCCGAATTGCGTGGAACGTCATCCGCCCACACTGGAGCGCCATGCTGCTGATTTCCCTCGCTGCGGTGCTGCCGCAGCTCATCGAGTTCTTCCTGCAATTGCTCTTCGGGCTGATTCCGCCGATAGACATGCAGTTTTGGTTCAGCGACCCCAGCCGCTTTCTGGCAGCCTACGATGCGTTCGTCGTGCAGACGCTCGCGCCGAATCTGCTCCTGAACGTGCTGTTCAACTGTCTGTCCGTACCGCTGACGCTGGGGCTGATTGGCGCGGCACAGCGGCTTCTGCGCGGGGAAGATGTGCAGGCGCGCCATTCGCTGACGTATGTCCCCCACGCTGCCCGCGCGATTTGGCTGGAAATCCGCATATACTTCTACGCTTTCTGGTCGCTGCTGGTCGTCTCTGCCGTTGCCCTTGCCTTGATGCTTATCTCCCCTTCATACGGCGTTATCCAGCTGTTCTACCTCGCCTCGCTCGCGGCAATCGCCTTTGGGGTCACGCGGCTGTATTCGATGGCAGCGGCGAAATACCTGATGGCGAAGAACCCGACCCTGCGCGTGTCCGACCTCATGGAAACAAGCCGCACGATCATGGAGGACAGGCGGTTGAACCTCTTCCTGCTGGAATTGTCGTTCGCCGGGTGGTGGCTGCCAATGATCCTCGTCTGCGCGGCGGTGCTCTTGCTGGTGGGCTACAACGCCTATGTCGTCTGCGTCTTCCTGCTGCCGGTGTTCGTGCGGGCGTACATGATCACCGCGCGCGCCGCTTTTGTGGATGATTGGGTCGGCAACCTCGTTTCCTCGGCGGATGACACTGCATCCATCACCCCAAAGTCCATATAAAAGGAGAAATGCTTATGCGTACCTCGAAAGAATATCGCCAAACCGCTTGGGCTGCCATCAAGCCCGTTCTGCCCATTATGCTGCTGATTGCCCTCGTTGCGAGCCTGCCTCAGCTTGTCTTCCTCTTCATCCAAGCGAGTTGCGGGCTGACGCCGCCGATGGATACGGACTTGCTTCTCAGCGACCCGGATGCTTTTGCGGCGGCTTACAGCGCCTTCATGTCATCGAGCAAGGGGATCACTTATTCGCTGCTGAACCTGCTGTTTACGCTGATGACCATTCCGCTGTCGCTGGGCAGCATCGGCGCGGCACAGCGCATTCTCCGCGGCGAGGACGTGCTGGTGCGCCATTCGCTGGCGTATATCCCCTATACCTTCCGCGCGATTTGGCTGCAGATCTGCACGGCGTTCTACGCCTTCTGGCCGATGCTGCTGGCGTATGTGGTGGCGATTCCAGTGCTGCTGACTGTACCGTCGCCCGATATCGTGCTGCTCACCGCCATTCTGCTTCTCATTGCAGTAATTGCGACGCTGGTGTTCGCCATCATGCGCACCTACTTAATGGTAGCCTCCGACTACCTGCTGGCGCGCAACCCGAACACGAGCGTCTCGGAGATTATGCGCACCAGCCGCACCATCATGAAGGGCAACCGCATGAATTTCTTCCTGCTGGAGTTGTCTTTTATCGGCTGGAATCTGCTGATTGCCGTGCTTGATTCTATCGTGCTCAGTATGGCGGGCTACACGCTTGCAAACGTCTGCTCCATGCTGCTGTCGCTGTTCCTCGGCGTGTACATGACCACCGCTGAAGCAGCGTTTGTCAACGATTTGACCGCCGCAGCGCCTTCGGATAACGCAAGCGGCAAAATGACGGAATAAAAATTGCATCATGCAAGTCATTTTCCCCGGCATCGCAAGACGTCGGGGATTTTTTTTTGCATTTTGCAGGAAAACCGCAATTTTATGCATTTTTATCGTTTTCCCTATTGCATTTTCGCTGTAAACGGGATATAATTAACTTGTTGTGAGCATTCACGCACCATCCGCCGCATCCCTTTCAATGAGGAAACGGATGAAACAGCACTGCGGATTGCATTTCATATCACTTGTTATTGCAGGAGGTAATCCTTATGGCGCTTACGATTTCTCACCGTTGTCAGAATATTGCTCCCTCCCCGACGCTGGCGATTGACGCGCGGGCGAAGGAAATGAAGGCCGCGGGCGTGGACGTCATCGGCTTCGGCGCGGGCGAACCCGACTTTCCGACCCCCGCATACATCTGCGACGCCGCGAAAGAGGCGCTGGACAAGGGCATGACCCGCTATACCCCCGCTGCCGGCACGGTTGCGCTGCGTCAGGCGATTTGCGACAAGCTGGAGCGCGACAACCATCTGCATTATACGCCGTCGGACATTATCGTTTCCTCCGGCGCGAAGCACAGCCTGTACACCATCTTCCAGTGCATCCTCGACCCCGGCGACGAAGTGCTGATTCCCACGCCCTGCTGGGTGTCGTATCCCGAAATGGTGCGCATGGCGGGCGGTGTGCCGGTGTTCATCCCGTCGGATGAGCGCAATAACTTCATCCCCACCAGCCACGATATTGCCGCGCGCGTCACCCGCCGTACCAAGGCGATTATCCTCACCAGCCCGTCGAACCCGAACGGCTCCGTCTGGTCACGGGAGCAGCTGCAATTCGTTGCTGACCTCGCCGTCAGCCACCCGTTCTACGTCGTCAGCGACGAAATCTACGAAAAGCTGATTTACGACGGGCAGAAGCACGTTTCTATCGCCGAACTGGGCGAAGCTATCAAGAACCAGACGTTCGTGGTCAACGGCATGTCCAAGGCATATGCCATGACCGGCTGGCGCATCGGCTACGTCGCCGGCCCGCGCATCGAGATTTGCGCCATGACAAGTTTCCAGTCCCACGCGACATCCAACGCAAACTCCATCGCGCAGTACGCCGCGATGAAAGCATTGCAGGGCGATCCGCAGTGCGTGACGGACATGGTGGCGCAGTTTGAGGCGCGCCGCAACGCAATGGTGGAGAAAATCAACAGCATTCCGGGCTTGAGCTGCATGAAGCCGCAGGGTGCGTTCTACATCATGCTGAACATCACGGGCGTGATGGGCAAGACGTACAATGGGCGCGTTGTTGACAGCAGCCAGACATTCGCGGAGCTGCTGCTGGCGGACAAGCACGTCGCCGTCGTGCCGGGCAACGCCTTTGAGGCAGAGGGCTTCTGCCGTTTGAGCTACGCTGTGGCAATGGAAAGCTGCATGGAGGGTCTGCGCCGCATCGAGGAGTTTGTCAGCGAATTGAAATAATCCATGCCGCAACGACGCGACAGTAAACCGAAAGGCAATACGTTCGCGTACTGCCTTTCTTTGCTATTATCTGTTGTATTTATGAAGAAGGAGGCGCATTTCCATGCTCGAATTTGACAAGAAATCGAACCTGCTGATGACCAACCGCTATCAGTACAGCCTGCAAGATGTCGCAGAGCCGAACCTTTATCGCGAACTGTACGACTATGAATCCATCCCGAAGGTTGCATTCAACATGCGCCATGTGCCGGAAAACATGCCGGACGAAATCTGGATGACCGATACCACCTTCCGCGACGGTCAGCAGTCTGTCAGCCCGTTCACGGTCGAGCAGATTGTCCACCTGTATTCGCTGATGCACCGTCTGGGCGGTCCGAAGGGGCTGATTCGCCAGTCCGAATTCTTCCTGTACACCGACAAGGACAAGAAGGCGCTCCATGCCTGCCAAGACCTCGGCTACGATTTCCCGGAAATCACGACGTGGATTCGCGCCAACGAGAAGGATTTCGAGCTGGTCAAGCAGGCGGGCGTGAAGGAAACGGGCATCCTCGTCTCCTGCTCGGATTACCACATCTTCAAGAAGATGCACCTGACGCGCAAGCAGGCGATGGACAAGTATCTGGGCATCGTCAAGGCAGCACTTGACCGCGGCATCCGCCCGCGCTGCCACTTCGAGGACATCACCCGCGCTGACTTCTACGGCTTCGTCCTTCCCTTCGCCGAAGAATTGATGTACCTGTCCGAGGAATCCGGGCTGCCGATTAAAATTCGCGCCTGCGACACGATGGGCTACGGCGTGCATTACTACGGCGCTGCCCTGCCGCGTTCCGTCCCCGGCATCATCTACGGTCTGCACCACTATGCGCGCGTGCCGTCGGAACAGCTGGAGTGGCACGGCCACAACGACTTCTACAAGGTTGTCAGCAACGCGGGTACGGCGTGGATGTACGGCTGCTCGTCGGTCAACTGCTCGCTGCTGGGCATCGGCGAACGCACGGGCAACTGCCCGCTGGAAGCCATGGCGATTGAGTACGCCTCCCTGCGCGGTACGCTCGACGGCATGGACTTGACCGCCGTAACCGAAATTGCCGAGTACATGGAGCGCGAAATCGGCATCGAAATCAGCCCGCGTCAGCCGTTCGTCGGCCGCCACTTCAACGTCACCCGCGCGGGCATCCACGCCGACGGTCTGCTGAAGGACGAGGAAATCTACAACATTTTCGACACGGCGAAGATTCTGAACCGTCCGGCGCTTGTCGCGGTGGATGCGACCTCCGGCACGGCAGGCGTGGCGCACTGGCTGAACAGCTACTTCCGCCTGAAGGGCGACGAGGTCATCCCGAAGACCGATCCGCTGGTCACGACGCTGCGCGACTTGGTCGCCGAGCTGTACGCGCAGGGCCGCAACACGGTCATGGGCGACGAAGAATTGGAGATTATGGTGCGCACGATTGACACCGAACGGTATGAGCATCTGCTGTTCCATAAGAGCCACTGATATGGAGAGAGCCGGACAGAATGGAAGCTGTCCGGCTCTCTTATTTATGCTATTATGGGATGGCAAATTTTTATACGTTTTTTCTCTAATACGTATTGACTTTGCACGTGTTGTGCTGTATAATTGTACCGGAAAGGAGGTTGAGTGCTTTGCCACTGAAGCCAAAGGAAATGGAACAAGAAATTACCCGCGCAGGCTGGTGTTTCAAGTCGCAAGAAGGCAGCCACAGACAGTACGTGCACCCCACGAAGCCGGGAAAAGTAACCATCCCGTTTCACACTCGTGAATTAACAAAGGCTACCGAACATTCCATCCGTAAACAAGCTGGGCTTATATAACTTACACATCACAATTCACAAAGCACCTTTAACATAAATGAATAACAAGTAATAATCGTGAAATTGAACGCATAACATTCACTATCACAATCACCACTCAATTTTGCAATATAGTAATTATTGAGGGCTTCTTACTTAATTACTGTGTGCATTTTGAGTTGCTCACAATAAACAATCACTATTGCTATCATCAAGGAGGTTAGCTAATGTTAACCACATACCCTGCTATCTTCATTAAAGAATCCGATGGACGCTATTCCGTCCTCTTCCCCGATTTCGACTGCGCCACCTGCGGCGACGACCTGAACGACGCAGTAGAAATGGCGGTGGACTGCATGGCGGGGGAAGTGTACACGATGCAGAAGGAGCATCAAGCGCTTCCCGAACCGTCCGAAATGACGCCGGAACTGCTGGAAAAGGCGTGTCTGGACGTTGAAGTCGACCCGAAAGCCGCCTTCTGGAATCTGGTTGCGGTGGATGTGGCGGATTACGCCAAACGCCACTTCGAGAAAAGCGTGAAAAAGACGTTGACCATTCCGCAGTGGATGAACGAAGCCGCCGAAAAGCAGGGCATCAACTTCTCGCAGGTGCTGCAAGAAGCATTGGCGGCGAAATTGAGCCACGCGGGGACATAAAATACGGGAGATTGCATGTCGTCTGTGCAATCTCCCGTTCTTTATGCCTTTTTCGTCAGCCTTTCCATCAGCCTCAGCCCCATCCGCGTCCGGAAAATCTTCTCCCGTCCGCACTGAATCGCCTCCGCCTTCATCCCCTCCTCAATCATATTGACGAGGAAGTCCGCTTCCAGCAGAATCCGCCAGTCCAGCGCATCCACGCCGTCAAGCGTGTGGTGGTGCGCAATCAGGAAGCATACCCGTTCCGTCACATCCGGCGCGAAGCCGAGCGAATCCAGCATCTTCTGGGCTTCGGACGGGCCGAGGCGCTCTTGCAGCTTGCCGCCGCACTGCCCGTACAGGCGCTCTGCTTCGCGGATGCCAATGTCGTGCGTCAGGGCAGCTGCTTCCAGCAGAAACAGCGTGTCCGCGTCCAGCTGCTCCGCAAGCCCGATTTGCCGCGCGTAGGCGTGCACCTTCACGAAGTGGTTGATGCGCGCCGGGTCACCCGCGTAATAGTCGGTCATGGCGGAAAAGAGGTCAAACAGCTGCTGCGTCTGCTGCGCGGAAAATACGGCGATGCTCATGCGTTTTCCTCCAAGGACTTGCGCCCCTCGTCAATCGCCGCCTGCACCATGTCCGGCGCGGGCGCACCCGGAATCCGCCGCTTCTCGACGCAGGAGAGCATCGACAGGTCGTCAAACACATCCGCCTCAAACGCCGGATGGAATTGCTTCAATTCGTCCAGCGACAAATCCAGCAGCGCCTTATTCTCATTCAGGCAGTGCGCCACCAGCCGCCCAACGACCGCGTGCGCATCCCGGAACGGCACGCCGCGCTTGACCAGATAATCCGCACAGTCCGTCGCGTTCGTGAAGCCGCCGGACGCGCCCTTCTCCATCACGTCCTTGCGGAAAGTAACGGTGCGCAGCATGGCGGTGAACACGGTCAGCCCCTTCACCAGCGTATCGCGCGCATCGAAAAACGCTTCCTTATCCTCCTGCATGTCCTTGTTGTACGCCAGCGGCAGCCCCTTCATCGTCGTCAGCAAGCCCATCAAATCGCCGTAGATGCGCCCGGTCTTGCCGCGAATCAGCTCCGCAACGTCGGGGTTCTTCTTCTGCGGCATGATGGACGACCCGGTCGCAAAGGCGTCATCCATCTCGACAAAGCGGAACTCGTTCGTGTTCCACAAAATCAGTTCCTCGCAGAAGCGCGAGAGGTGCATCATGCAAATTGACGCCGCCGAAAGGTATTCTAATAGGAAGTCGCGGTCGGACACCCCGTCGAGGCTGTTCATGCTGATGCGGGAGAAGCCCAGCAATTCCGCCACGCGCTCACGATTGAGCGGATAGGTCGTGCCCGCCAGCGCGCCGCTGCCCAGCGGCATCACGTCCGCCGCGTCATAGGCGTGAGCGAAGCGGTCGAGGTCGCGCCGGAACATCTGGAAATACGCCATCATGTGGTGCGCCAAGGTGATGGGCTGCGCCTTTTGCAGATGGGTGTAGCCGGGCATGATGGTGTGCAGGTTGTCCTGCGCGATGTCCAGCAGGACGCTGAGCAGCTCGCGGAGCATCTCTTGCGTCTCCTGACAGGCAAGTTTGGCGTACATGCGGCAATCCAGCGCCACCTGATCGTTGCGGCTGCGCCCGGTATGCAGGCGCTTGCCCGCTTCGCCGATGCGCTCGGTCAGCAGGGCCTCCACGTTCATGTGGATGTCCTCCGCGTCCACCCTCCAGTGGACTTTTCCCGCCTTGACGTCCGCCAAAATACCGCGCAGGCCTTCGACAATCTTGTCCGCGTCTTCCTGCGGGATAATGCCCTGCTCGCCCAGCATGGTCGCGTGGGCAATCGAGCCGGTAATATCCTGCTCCGCCAGCCGCTGGTCAAAAGAAATGCTGGAATGGAAATCGTCCACCAGCCCATCGGTCGCCTTGCTGAAGCGTCCTCCCCAGAGTTTCATTGCGTTCCTCCTGATGCGCGGGCAAGTCAGCCGTCCGCGCGAAAAATTTCGGTTCAAAAATATTGTACCGTGTTTCCCGGCGTGTGTAAAGTCCCGCGCGTGTATTTTCTGCGCACTTATCGCAGCTTTGAATGCTGTTTCACTGGCATTTTCGTAATTTTCGACAATTTTCGTTAGGAATCCATTTCCTTTTCCATTGACTTTTTGGTACGAAAACGTTATAATAATAGCAAGAGTGCGTAATGTCTGCTGGAAACGCGCACAAAATTCTCGCAAAACAAAGGAGGAGTTTTCCCATGAAGCATCTTTCCCGTCTGGCCGCGCTGCTGCTCACGCTTGCCATGCTGCTGAGTCTGGTCAGCATTGCGCACGCGGAAGAAAAGCAATCCGCCACCGCGTGGCTGCTGTACTTTGCGTCGAACCATGAAACCGATTCCTCGAAATTCCCGTGGTGGCCGCAGCATAAGTCTGCTGACCAGCCCTCGTCCGAAACGGGCGTGGAAGCCACGAACGCCGAAGTCACCGGTCCCGGCATGTACACGGTCGGGCTCAAGTTCAACTGGCAGAAGGCGGAGGGCGCGATTCAGTTCAACCTCGTGCTGGACAACGCGGAGAGCCTCTTCCCCGGCTACTATGTGAAGATTACAGACATCCGCGTCAACGGCAAGTCCATTGACCACAAGCCGAACCTCTACGGCACCTTCCACGACGACCCGAACGCGGGCTTTGCGCCGATTTACAACAACTACTGGGACAAGAATTTCTCCCCGGATTCCACCGGTCCGGATGGTCTGCGCGCCTTTGACAGCGAGGACGAAGCCACCTACGAAATCATCAACCCTGACGACATCGTTGCGGGCGACACGATTGAGGTGGACTTCATCGTTGCGGCGAACGCGGGCGAAATGCCGGAAGACATCGGCGAAAAGCCCGGTAAGCTGACCTCTCTGGTTGCGCCGCCGCCGGTGCTGGAGGACGGCGCGGAAGCGTGGCTGTTCTATCAGTCCGGCAGCTGGTGGCCTGCCAACACGAAGCCCGAAGGCGACAGCGCAGGTCATGCCAACAGCACAACGGCAAAGATTACCGGCGACGGGTATTATACCGCCAGCCTGTCCTTTGACCGCGATGGCTGGTCGTCTCCTGTGAACGGCGCGAAGAAGCTGCTGCTGGTCGTCTCTGACGGCACGACGAAGCTCCCGAACAGCTACCTCAAGATTACCGACATCCGCGTCAACGGCAAGTCCATTAACTTCACCGACGTCGGCTTCGGCGCGCACTACGGCGACCAGTACATCCAGGCGACGGACGATTACTCTATCATTTATGACGACTGGATGGTGGAAAACAACTCCGCCCCGTGGAATCACAAGGACTGGAACGGCAATGTGACCGGCAATGTTTCCGCCATCAATCCCGATGACATCAAGAATGGCATGACCATCGACGTAGACTTCTTCATCACCAGCACCGCCGGCAAGGCGCCCGCGAAGGACACCAGCAGCGACCCCGTCTGGTTCCCGAACAATACGGCTTCTCTGGCGGGTCTGACGCTGAAGGATCTGGGCATTGCCGACGACTGGCACGCCATCGTTCCCGTTGACCTGAGCAAGACCGGCTGGCAGACTTTCCCGCTGCTGGCGGCGAACTTCAAGCAGGTCGGCACGGCGTATGTCGCGGTGAACAACGGCTCTGTGACCGTCACCTGCGAGTACAACGGCTTCTATGTGTTTGAGAAGAGCCAGTGCGTCAAGTGGTTCACGAGCCTCGACCAGATTTCCAAGTCGGAACTGGTGGATATCTCGAACGGCCTTGACTGCGGCAGCGTTGTGAGCATCGCGGATGACCTCGGCGGCGCGCAGATGGCGTACCTGTCCATCAACAACAAGATTACTTGGCGCAATCCGGTCGATGATTTCGGCAACAGCCTGCCGGACTACTGGAAGAACCTTCCCCAGTGGAAGGAATACCGCGCGAATCTGATGGAAATGATTAACGCGGCGAACGCGGAATAATTCTACCTCCCCTGCCCCTTCTGGCGAAAATCAGAAGGGGCTTTTCGTTTGTCTGCGGATTGGCGGTCAGGAGAGCATACGAATCCTTCTGCAACAAAAAGACCGTCAACTTTTCGCACACTGCGGCCAGTCAACGGTCTAATGTTTAGTACGACAACCTAAAATTTACAGATTGAAAGTTTTCTTAATCAATCTTGCGACTTCATCAGGTTCTATATCAGAATTATCAATCCTCAGGTAGTTATCAAAAGGAATCTCGCCTTCATAACTAACACACCGATGGTTTTTGTCGTCATTGATTAAGCGCTGATTGGAAGCCTCAATATCTCTTTTGGACGCTTTATTTTTTAGTCTGTTTTCAGAAATATTCCTTTTCAGTCTTATCTCCTGCGGCGCAATCAGTTCAACATAATAGAAGTCAGTCCCGTATGGTTCAAAGATGCCTTTGACATGCTCCAGATACGCCCATTCTGATGGCAGATTGAAATCCATCATCATTGTAAAAATCATCCCATCATTATCGGAAGCTGCATAGTTCTTGAAAATAACGTCGCGGATTTCTGCGATTGTCTTGCCGTCGTATCGACCGAAAATCTCTATCACTGGTTCGATGGTCATGTGATTGTGAAAGAGCCTTAAATCCGTTATTTTCATCAATTCCTGACCAACTGTCATTTTCCCAACAGCCGCATCGCCAATAATAAACAATAGTTTCATAAAGCACCTCAACAAATTCTGTGCAGATTCTAATACTCCCCTGCTTCGCCGTTGAGAATCGCATCTGTCAGCGTTCCCAGCAAGCCACTATCCTCCATCATGTCCATTGCGCCCTGCACGAGTTCCGCCGGAAGTGCCGCAAGCCACTGCGTCACCTTCCGCACCATCGGCTTTCCAATCCGCCCCATCAGCTCCGCCAATGCCGGGCCATCCACCGACAGCACATTCGTGCCCTGCACATCCTCCGGCGCATACTGCACCGTGCCCTCCGCCACCTGAATCACCTTGACCGTCAGCGTCATCATCGTGGCGCTATGGTCGGGCTGAATCCGGCGGATGGTGATGGTATCGCCCTGCGCCTCTCCCTCAAAAGCAAGGTGGATGCCGTCGTCGCCCGCAATCATGCCATCCGCGTCGATTTGCGCGTAGAACGGCAGCGTGACGGGATAGCTTGCGGGCAGTGAGAACGAAATCTCCGCATTCAGCACGTCTGATTGCAGGGAGAGCGCACCTGTGAAGAGCAGCGCATCCCGGCGGAGCGTCGCGGAAAAGTCCACCAAATCAGGCAAATGCAGCGAAATGACCTGCGTGCCGTCCGCATCCGCGTACGAAAAGACGGTTTCCTCGCCGTTTTGCCAGCTGACGCCGTTTTCGGTGTGTTCGATGCTCAAGCCATCCGGGAAGTTCGCTTCGACGTACTCCGGCAAGGTCGCCAGCGCGTCAAAAATATTCGCATCCGCGCCGCTTTCCAAGCCGAACGCTTCAATATAGTAATACAGCGCCCTGTCATCCTCGGACAGGCGGGCGATTTCTTCCGCGCAGGTTATCAGCGCCGTGTTTTCCAGCCGACCACCGGTTTCCTGCGCCGCCAAATCGGCAATCGCCTGTCGGACACCCGCCCATGCGCTGGTGTGCGCGTAGGGGGACAGCCACAGGAACACCCGCTGCAAGGGCAAGTCAAGGTGATTGTACGCCTTGATGGCAAATTCCAGCCACGCCAGCTGATTGACCATCAGCGTTTCGCCGCCAAGGTCAGTCGCCTGAATCCCCCAGTGGCTGTCCAGACCGAAGAAGCGGATGCGGGTCGCGGTTTTTTCCGGCGCATTCGTCAGGCCAAGGTCAATGCGCGCGTCAAAGCTGCCATCCGACGCCACCACGTCACCCTCCACCGTCAGCAGACGGAAGAGCGATTTCAGCCCCTGCGCCAGCTTGCGCTCCTGTGCGGGGTACTGCACGGGGTCAATGTCCGCGCTCAGGCGGAACGTGACGCGCTCGCCCAGCGCCGTGGACAGCAGGAGCACCGCCGCCAGCGCTGCCGCCGCCAGCCGCCGCATCAGCCCCATAGCAGCGCCAGCGCCGGAACAATCTGCTTTTTCCGGCTTACAACTTTCGGAAGCCACACATGGTGACTGGAGGTGTCCTCCTCGAGGTTAAACGCCTGCCGCACCGCATCGTCGCCGCCGAGGAACACCAGCTCCGTGCCGCAGCGCAAGACGTCGGTCAGCATCATGAGGAACATATCGTAGCCTTTATTGTCCTTGATTTTCTGCATTTCGGGCAGGATTTCCGGCAGACGCTCCAGCATCCGGTCAATGTCAAGGCAGGTAATCTGGCAGATGCCGAGGTTGTGCCCCGCGATGTGGAATTCCTTGAAGTCGGTATTGAGCAGCTGTTCGACGGGCTTGTCCGCGCCGCTGCCGGCGGAGAACATCTCGCGGCCGAGCGTCTCCAAATCAATCCCTGCGATTCGCGCCAGACGGTCAGCCATGCGGCGGTCGCGCGGCGTGCACGTCGGGGACTTGAACATGACCGTATCGGACAAAATCGCCGCCGCCATCAGCCCTGCCATCTTCTCAGAGGGCTGCAGGCCGCGTTCCTGGAACATCGTCGCGACAATCGTCGTCGTCGAGCCAACGGGCTCATTGCGCATGAACACCGGCGCGCCCGTCTGGATATCCGCCAGCCGGTGATGGTCGATAATCGCGATAATATCCGCCTGTTCCAGACCGGGGATGGACTGGCTCTTCTCGTTGTGATCAACCAGCACAACGCGCTTGCGCCGCGGCCGCAGCAGGTGATAGCGGCTCAGCGTGCCGACGACCTTCTCGTTCTCGTCCAGCACAGGATAGGAGCGGTAGCGGCTTTGCAGCACCGTCTCGCGCACGTCGTCGATGAAGTCGTTGAGGTGGAACAGCACGACCCCCGTATGCTGGGCAATGCGCTGCACAGGAATCGCCTGATAAATCATCCGCGCCGCGCGGTACGCGTCGCAGGGTGTGGCGATAATGCACGTTTTGCTGGACAGACCAAGGTACTTTTCCGACAGTGAGCCTTGGCAGATAATGACGCACGATGCGCCGATTTCCAGCGCCTTGTCCACCACGTCCTTCTGCTGCCCGCAGATGACGATGCTGCCGCTGTTGACACCCTTCAGGCATTCGCCGGGTGTCGGCAGGGCAATCACGACTTCGCCGGAAATGGTATCGAACGTATCCTCCTCGTTGTTGATGATATGCCCTTCGAGCGCGGACAGAAGGTTGAAAATCGGCACGTCGCGGACTTCGGGCTTCGTGATGCTCTCCATGTCCTTTTCGGCAATGCCGCCCGCGGTCAGCATCCCGTAGAGCGTGCCATCCTCATTCGTGACCGGCACCGCAGACAGATTTTCATCCTCGCGCAGCACTGCCCACGCGTGACTGATCGGGACACTCGTGCCGAGTGTCGGCGGACGGTCGTAGTCAATATCGCGCACCTGCGTGCGGACATTGGTGAGCAGCGTCGGCGCCTGAAAGCCGAAGCGGTCGAGCAGAAACTGCGTCTCGTCGTTCGGTGCGCCCTGCATGGCGGCGACATAGGCGTTGTCGCCCAGCGCGTTATGCAGCGCCGCAAACGCCATGGCGGACACCACGGAATCGGTATCGGGATTGCGGTGTCCGCAGACATAAATCGGATCCATCTATGTATTCTCCTTTCACGGGGGAAAGCTGTCGTCAAAAGCACTTTCTGCCCTTACCAGTCCAAATCGTCATCTTCCTCGTTGTCATCCACGACCCCCGCCCAAGCATTGGGGTCGGTGTAGAGGCGCAGGCGATACTCGTCGTTCAGCGCTTTCTGTGTGTCAATATTCGCGATGCCCAGCGTTTTCAAGCCCTTCTTGCCCTGATACGCCTTCACGGCCTCCACCGTTGCCGCACCGTAGACGCCGTCCACCTTGTCCGCCGCCAGATAGCCCAGATACGACAGCTTCTCCTGCAATTCGCGAACCTTTTGGCCGCTGTTGCCGCTGCGCATCGTCCAGTCGGCGACGTCATGCACCGTGCCGTATCCCAGAATCCGGTTGTACGTCAAGGCGTACTCCGCGCGCTTGACCGCAACGGGCGTGTTTCCCTCGATGACATGCACGGTGATGTTCCCTGCTGCGTCCTGTGAGCAGTATTCCACCATGGCGACGTGGTCGGTATCCGTGCTGCTCGTCCAAGTGAAGAACACCCAGTCGCCGGGCTGCGGGATGTACGTTCCGGTGGTGATGTAGGTGTCGTCGTCCTTCATCCACTGGTATCCCCAGTTCGCCAGATTGCCGTTGCGGGTGACATACCGCCCCTGCCGGATGAACCAGTCGCGCCCGACGTTCTGCCCGGAATACATGGGGTAGACGTTGCGCAGCAATTCCGTGCCGTGCTGCTGATCCACCTGATCGACGCACCAGCAGAGGAACTCGGCGCACCACTGCGCGTAGGCATCCCCCGCCCATTCGCCGTACTTGGAGTACCCGTGCGGCCCCTCCTTGTACCCGATTTCGCCGCGCGCCACGTCCAGCAGCCACTGCACATAGTCCGGCACATGCCAGAGCGGTTCAAGCACCGTGTCCTCCGCCTTCGCGCAGGGCAGCAGCAGCCCCGCCGTCAGCAGCAGGGTCAGCATCAGCGACAGCAAGCGTTTCATCGGGTGATTTCTCCTTTCAAGTGGAAGAGGTAACAAGTTTACATTCGACCTCGAGGGGCGAAATTCCTGCTGATTTGCCGGATTTCCCGCTTTTCCCATCCGATTTCATCAAAAAAGAGGCGATTGCTCGCCCCTTTTGCGTGTGGATTGCCTTATTCCCCGTCATACACCCGGTAAATCAGCATACACAGCGCACCGTCGCCGCTGGTGTGCGCTTCGACGCGAATCGGGAAGTCGTAGTCGTTGCGCCAGCGGAGGTTCTGCGTTTTGTTGCCGACCGCCGCGTCCACGCCGTGCGGCAAGTACGGCGCGGCATTCTCGCCATGTGCACGGCGATAGAGGATGTTGATTCCCGGCAGCTGGAGCAGCGCGTTGTACAGCGTCGAGGACACCTGACAGGTGCCGCCGCCGTATGCCTTTGATGCCGTGCCGTCCGACAGCGCGCCGGCAATCAGGTAGCCCTTCCCTTTGTTGTACGGACCCATGATTTTGTTGCCGTCAAAAACATCGCCCGGCTGATACACGCCGGAAATCAATTCACCGCCGCGCGCAATGTTGTGGATGCGGTTATGGTTTTTTTCCGTGTCCACCATCGTATAATACGAGGTGTACGCCGCAATCGGGGTATCCTCGCGCAGGGGATTATCCGTCGGGGACACCGGCGTCAAGTCCGTCAGCTGATCAAGATTGATATAGCCATAGCTGCGCATATAGTTGACGACCGCCCAGCCGTCGTACATGCACCAGATGGAAATCGTCGTGCCGGGATTCAGCACCACCCAGCTTTCGTCCTGATCGCTCATGGACTTGCGGACGTAGCAGGTCGCGGCGGTCTTGGCGACATAGGCGTGCTTCTGCGTGCCGTATGGCGGCGTCGTGGAAGAATCCACCGGCGTCACACTGAAAATGCGGTGACGCTTGACATACGCAAGGTTCCCCTGATAGCGCATGATGACCCACGTCGGGTCAACATACAGCACTTCGCCGCGCGCAGAGGTATCGCCGACGCGGAAAACGCGCGTGCTTTCGATGTCGCGATCCACATAGCCGCTGGTATACGCGGTCATGCGGGCGGTATAGAGTGCCGGGGAATTGCTGTCAAAATCCGACAGCACCTTATCCGGATAGACCGCACCCACGACATGGATGACCTCGTCCTCATTGAACTCCGAGTCGTCCACTTCCTCATACAGCTCATCTTCCGCCAGCGCCATTCCGGTCAGCGCAATGCACAGCATCAGCAAAAGGGCCATCAGACGTTTCATCTGTTATCCTCCCCTGTCGAAACAGTTTCCGTTTCTCATTATACCATTCCTTTGGCAGACAGGCAAGGGGGCGGATGCAGAATTTACAAGTTTGGCGTACATTCTGACGCTTTTATGCGATTTTCGGATATTTTTCCTTTCTCCCGCCCTTATTCACCACGCTCCTGATAAACCATCTCAAAGTAGCGGTTGCCTTCCTGCGTAAACGCCTCCACCGTCAAATTGCCCGTCGACAGGCGCTCCACTAATTTCTTCAAATCCGCCGTGAAATAATTTTCCTCCGGCACGACGATATTCCCTGCAACCTGCTTCCACGCGGCAATATCCTCCACATCGATGATGTTTCGGTACTTCTCCGCTTCCGCCTTGCTTGCACGCAGTTCTGTCAGCTGTTGAGCAACTTCCGTCGTTTGCTCCTGCGTCTCCAAGGATGCAATCTGCGCCGCCAGTTCCGCAATCCGCTGTTCCTGATAGGTGTTCACCAGCGGTTCGGTCATGTCCGCGAAAATGCGGTACTGCGTTTCGTCGTAGACGTTCTGCGCGCAGTATTCCAGATAGCGGATGGCTTCCTCCTTGTGCTGGGAATACGGGTTCACCACCAGCACATAGACCGATGCCGGAATCGCGGCAGGCGACGACGTGCCAACCTTCATCGGCATGTGGCAGTCCGTCGTAATGGGCATGGAGACGTCCATCTCGTAGAGGGAATAGCCGTCCTCGTTCTCCGGGAAAGCGTCTTCGTCCTCCGGGACGTTCGCGACGATGTAGCTCAGCAGCTCCTGCAATTCAGCGTTGTTCAGCGTGATGCGGTTGCCGAGCAGCTGCTGCTCGTTCAGGTAGCGCTCGATGCTCATGTTCAGCATATTCAGGCGGCTGTAACCGGGGTAGCCGAGGGGCGCCATGCCTTCATCCGCGAAAACGCCCTCATCCGCCAGCTGGGTGATTTGCTGGAACATCTCCAGCAGCGTATTCGCAAAAGTCATGCCGTTCTGCTCCAGCACATCCATTGCCGCATCAGGCAGATATGTTTCAACCGTCTCATACCAGCCGATAATTTTGCCGTCATCGGTCGTGAGACCCTTCTGCAAACCGGGATAGAGGCGGCTGACCTGCTTGGAGAGGATTGCACTGCTGCTCAGATCGGTGAAGTAGCCCTTGGTTTTCAGCAGCTTCAAACTCACCGTATCAAACGGCGTGATGCAGAGAATATCCACATCGCTGTTTTTCGTGTTGAGGATATCCGCGGTCGTCAGATCATAGACGCTGCGGAAGTTAACGCCGTTCTGCAGCGTGTAGTAAGCCGCGTTGTGCGCTTCCGTCTGGCTCAGGACAAGCGTCACGGATGCCCCGGAGACAATACGGCTGCTCATCAGCAGCGTACCGTTGGCGAGCAGTACGTCATCGTCCGTGACCAGCAGGATGCTGTCCATTGTCGTCAGCGGCGTCGCAATGCACGTCATGGTTTCCAGCGTTTCGCCGCTGTACAGCCCGCGCACATTGTCGTCATACATCAGGGCGTAATAGCACCCGTTCACATAGCGCAAATCGTCCGCCGTCCAAAGCGGCACGGTGTCCGACGTGTACGTTTCTTTGCCGACTTTGCCCGTCGCGGGGTCAAAGGTGTGCAGCGTCAGCATCTGCTTGTCGTAATCCCCTTCGGGATTGCAGAGCGTATCGCCGCGGAGGAACAGCTTCACCTCGCTCCACTCTTCATCGGTGAAACTGCCGATTTGCCGCACTTCGCTCGTTTCCAGATTCTCGTAAATCAGCTGCTGCGGCTTGCCCTCCACGCGCAGGGTAAGGTAGATTGCCTTGTCGGACACCAGCAAATCGCCGACACCCGCGTTTTCGTCATCCAACGCTTCGCGCACATCCCAGCGCGATGTCAGTTCCCACGCATTGTCCGCATTCAGCGTGTACGTCACGAGCTGCTCCTGCCAGTTGTCATCGTACCCGATGCCGGTTAGCGTCAGCTGCCTTTCCGCGTCGCGCCGCAGCACCTGATGCGACACACTGTTTGGCACATCCGCCAGCTTCTCCGCGTCTCCGCCTGTCAGCGGCACGCGGTACAGCCCGCCATAAGTCGCAAGCAGCAGATTGTCTCCCTCCTGCAAGGGCGTCGTATCGCTCACATACGCCCCTTCCGGCAGCTCACAGCGGAAATTCTCCGCCATTGCCGCGCCGCAGAGCAGCACCAGCATCGCCAAACATGCGCACAAGACTTTCTTCATGATATAGACTCCTTTCGTTCTATCCTGTCTATAAACGAATTCCGCGCCTCCGGAAGCGCTTCACCCATTAGACGCGCGACAGGCGGAATCGGTTGCGCGGAAATTGCATTTTCTGCAAAAAAAATCGGACAGCACGGATTCGTACTGCCCGAAATTGGATTATTCCTCTATGCTGCTTTCTGCCGCACGGTTCATCACAAAGTCCAGCTCCGACTCTTGGTATGCCGTGACGAACAGCAGCCGCCCGTCCGTCAGCATCCCCACCTCAAAGAGCGTGATGTTCTCTCCTGTCTGCACCCGCACGCCGTGCAGACCGTTGCCGTAATCCGTCAGCGGCAGCAGATTGCCGTCCAGCAATGTGCTGCCAAGCAGGTTATGCACCGTCAGGTTTTCGCCCGTGATGCCGATGGTGCATTCGCTGTCCAGCCGCGCCATATCAACCAATCTGTCGTTCAGGATGATGCTCTCGGCGTACCACTCGCCCGCGAAATCCGCCAGCGGGGCATCCGTGTCAATCAGCAGAACGCTCCGCTGTGCAAGCTGATAGGCGGTATCGCCGTATTCCAGCATCAAGCCATTTACGCCCACATCGATGGTGGTCTCGCTGCCTGCGTCGCTCGTCAGCACGATTTCGTTCTCCGTGCGCCACGCCCATGTGCCGAGGGTCACATCCGCATTGATTGCCAGATTGTACGTTCCGTCTGCTTCCAGCTGTACCACCAGAATCACCGTGCCCTCGGCATCCAAGGGCGCATACCAGAAGCCCGTCACGTCCGGCGTTTCCGCAAAGGCAGCGCCGCAGAGCAGCAAAAGTGTCATCAGGATTGCAAGCAGTTTCTTCATGGTGTATCTTCTCCTTTTTCCGCTGAATTTTTAGGGTAACACCGCACAAATGAGGTGGTCGGCTGGCGAATGGATTTTTCGTCAGATGC
>OIYO01000927.1_pt1 | contig 19605 bp, 14 predicted proteins | sample 1588191 | NCBI WGS metagenome assembly OIYO01 (sample SAMN03283275) | human gut metagenome | biome: human-associated habitat; material: feces | host: Homo sapiens | place: Peru | collected 2012 | reverse complement strand
CGAATGCCTTTGCTGAGGACGTGCAGCTGGCAAAGAACACCGGCATGAACGAGCACATCGCCAAACCGCTAGATTTGAATAAGCTGAACGATGTGCTGAAACAGTGGCTGTGATCTGCTGCGTTGCAGCAAGGCGCGTGATACCCGCCCAAGGAGAGCAACCGTGACCGTCTGTGCGGAATCATCGACACAATCCTTGTGGAGAAGCCGCAGCACACCAGATGAACGAACAACGTCGAGGATTCTTCCCATTGGGGAGGTGTCCTCGGTGGCTTTTTTATATAGGGCAGCAATTCTTGACCGTTTTTTTGTGAAGGTGATGAGTTACGAGATGGAGCACAGCTTTCTCCGCAATGATCTCGATTGAAAACTACTGCACATATAAAGCAGAAAAGGAATACGCTTACTTGTCAATCTGCTGTAGAAAATCACCTAAGTTTGGGCAAAATTGACAAAGTGAAAAAGAAACCTGTTTCTATCTTGACACTCCACAAAGAATATGGTATTGTAATCAAGCATAAAATAAATTATTCTTCAAGTGCTTAATTTGTTTGTGCCTTACAAAAAAGAAAAATGTACGTGAGCAGCGTCGTTGGATTGTTACCGTTTGGCGGGCTAGACCAACTCTGCATAGCACAAGCCGAAAGCGTGTTTCAGCCTTCGGCATGTTTACTGTGTCGAGGATGGTCTTTTTTTATTGCCTTTTTCAACTTGAGGAGGAGAAACAATGCAATATACCGTCAAAAAACCAATCAACAACAACATTCTGCGCGTGGTGGACCCCACGGGCTGTGAGCTGATCGTCACCGGGCGCGGTCTGGGCTTTGGTGTTAAGCCGGGCTATAAAATCGAGGCTGAAACCGTGGAGCGCAGCTACCGCATGACCAGCCCTGCCGTGCAGCAGAAGTTGGTGGAACTTCTGGAACAGATCCCGTATGAGCATTTGCTGCTCACCGACGAGCTGGTGGCAATGATCCGCAGCCGGGTGAACTACCCGTTGAACGAGAGTCTGCTCATCACGCTGGCCGACCACATCAGCTTTGCCATCCAGCGCAGCGAACAGGGGATTCGCTTTTCCAACCCGCTGATGGCTCCCATTCGGGAATTCTACCCGGAAGAGTATCGCCTTGGCATGGAGTGCCTTGCCGCCATCCGCCAGCGCTGCCATGCAGACCTTTCGGACGACGAGGGCGGCTTCATTGCGCTGCACATCGTCAACGCAGAGCTCAACACCACCATGAGCGTGGTGAACGATGTCACCCGCTTTGTGGATGGCTGCGTGCAGGTAGTGGAATACTTTTACAACTGCCATTTTGACCGGGATGCACTGGATTTCAGCCGCTTTACAGTGCATTTGCGCTTTTTTGCGCAGCGCGTGTTTCAAGGAAAACAGGAGCAGGAAAACGATACCCACGACGAAGTGTTCCGCGCCCTGATCGCCCGGAATTGCAGCGAACACTACAAATGCGCCTGCTGCATTGCGGAGTATGTGCGCAACACCTGGCACAAGGAGCTTTCGGACGAGGAACTGGTGTTCCTTACGATCCATCTGAAACGGATTCGGATGGGGAAATAAGCTTTCTTGCTTCGCCTTTGATTCTCCACAGGTCTTTCCTGTGTGGATATATATGCTGGATACGAACTTGAGAAAAGGAGAACTGAAGATGAAAGACAAGATCTTTGGCGTGCTGCAGCGCGTGGGACGTAGCTTTATGCTGCCCATTGCACTGCTGCCTGTAGCGGGCCTGCTGCTGGGTATCGGCAGCTCGTTCACCAACGAAACCATGCTGGCGGCCTATGGCCTGAACAGCGTCATCCACCCCGGTACCCTGATCTACACCATTCTGGACGTGATGAGCCAGACCGGCAGCGCCGTGTTCAACAATCTGGCCCTGCTGTTCGCCATGGGCGTGGCCATCGGCATGGCCCGCAAGGAAAAAGAGGTGGCTGCCCTGTCCGGCGCAGTGGCCTATATCATTATGAACACGGCCATTCAGGCCATGATCAACGCGGCAGGCGGCGTGGACGCAATGCCTGCCAACTCCACCACCACCATGCTGGGCATCACCACCCTGCAGATGGGTGTGTTCGGCGGCATCGTGGTCGGTCTGGGCGTGGCAGCGCTGCACAACAAGTTCTATAAGATCGAGCTGCCGCAGGTGCTGGCCTTCTTTGGCGGCACACGCTTCGTGCCCATCGTCAGTTCTATTGTGTATCTGGTGGTCGGCATTGCCATGTTCTATATCTGGCCGGTGGTGCAGAGCGGTATTGCCGCGCTGGGTGCACTGGTGCTGGCTTCCGGCTACGCAGGCACCTTTATTTACGGCTTGCTGGAGCGCGCGCTGATCCCCTTTGGACTGCATCATGTGTTCTATATGCCGTTCTGGCAGACCGCTGTGGGCGGCACCGCCATCATCGATGGCGTCACCGTGACCGGCGCACAGAACATCTTCTTTGCCGAGCTGGCTTCCAAGTCAACCACGGTGTTCTCGGTCAGCGCTACCCGTTTCATGGCCGGTAAATTCCCCTTTATGATGTTCGGTCTGCCCGGCGCGGCGCTGGCGATGTACCAGTGCGCCAAGCCGGAAAAGAAAAAGGCGGCAGGTGGCCTGCTGCTTTCCGCAGCCCTGACCGCCTTCCTCACCGGCATCACCGAGCCGCTGGAGTTCACATTCATCTTTGTGGCACTGCCCATGTACGCCGTGCACTGCGTGCTGGCGGGTCTGTCCTTCATGCTGATGCATATCCTGAACGTGGGCGTGGGCATGACCTTCTCCGGCGGTCTGATCGACTTGGTGCTGTTCGGTGTGATGCAGGGCAACGCCAAGACCCACTGGGTGTGGGTGGTCGTGGTCGGTGCGGTGTACTTTGTACTGTACTACATCATTTTCCGCTTTATGATCTCCAAGTTTGACTACAAGACCCCGGGCCGCGATGATGCCGAGGAAGTCAAGCTGTACACCCGTGCGGACGTGAACGCCCGCAGCGCCGCTTCCGGCAGCACCGCCCCCGCAGGGGATGATCCGGTCAGCGCCCTGATCGTAGAAGGTCTGGGCGGTGCCGCGAATCTGTCCGACGTGGACTGCTGTGCAACCCGTCTGCGCTGCACCGTCAAGGACGCTGCGCTGGTCCGGCAGGATGTGCTCAAAGCCTCCGGTGCCTCCGGCGTGATCTGCAAGGGCAACGGCGTGCAGGTGGTGTACGGCCCCAAGGTGGCCGTCATCAAGGCAAAGCTGGAAGATTATCTGGAAAATGCACCTAAGACCCCGGCGGCGACCGCAACACCTGCCCCGGCGGCCCCCGCAGCAAAGGATACCGTGCTGTCTGCCTGCCTGAACGGCACTGTAGTGCCGCTGGCCGATGTGAAGGATGAAGCCTTTGCCAGCGGTGCACTGGGGGACGGCATTGCCATTGAGCCCACTGACGGTGAACTGGTGGCACCTGCTGACGGTGAGATCTCCTCCACCTTTGAGACCCACCATGCCGTGGGCATGACCACGGCTGACGGTGCCGAACTGCTGATGCACATCGGCATCGATACGGTCAAGCTGGGTGGCAAACACTTTACCTACCTCGTCAACGAGGGCGACAAGGTGAAGAAAGGCCAACCGTTGATCCGCTTTGAACTGGAAGCCATTAAGGCCGAAGGATATCCCGTGACCACGCCGCTCATTGTCTGCAATACCGATGACTATGCCGCTGTCGCGGCTAAAGCCAGTGGCACCGTAAAGCAGGGCGATGCGCTGCTGGAACTGAAGCACTAAGCGTTTCTCCCAAACTGTAAGGCAGGGTTGTTATAAAGGGGGCTGTTGCAAAATAGCCCCAACAAAAAAATGAGATAGACTTCCCCAAAAGGGATTGCCTATCTCATTTTTTGTTGTAAGCTGAAACTGCAACGAACCAACTACAATATGGCGATGTTTGAGCAGCCGACGATCAAGGATACGATTCAGGTGTTGATGGAAGTTCAGCCGCTTGTGGCAGAGGATGCAGAGATGGCTGCGCTCGTTCAGCAGACGATCTAGAAGATGCAGCAGTTGAATGAGCAGCAGTTCAAGGGGCTGGAACTGGAATGGCATAGGCCGGAGGATGATGCAGGAAAATGAGTTCAGATACAATACTATGTATCGGTTGCCAAGGGTCTGGATGTTGATAAACCGAGAAACCTCGCCAAAAGTGTGACCGTGGAATAATAAACCACACCCCGTTTATCGGACATTCAATCATCCGACAAACGGGGTGTGTTATTTCTTATAAAGGGGATGATCTCTTCACCCATGCCCAATAGAGCATTCCACCAAGTGCACCACCTAGTGTGTTATAAAACAAATCTGACAGTTGAAATGTGCCGACCCGCAGAAACAGCTGTGAAAATTCGATCCCGAGCGAGAAGTAGAATGCAATCGCTGCACTTTTTCGCACGATAGACTTAAAGTCTTTTCGCCCTCCGAGAAGTTTGTTCCCGATCGTCCACAGCAAAACGCCCGTGAACGGGACCATCATGATCACGTTCTCGATACACTCTGTGGTCAAAGTCCGCGTCCCATCTGCCGCTGTCACCCAGAGCGACCAGCCGCCCATGACATTGGACAGCGGATTCATCCAGAGATTACGATTCAGCAGCGTCCGGGATAAGATCAATGAAGTAACAAACGCCAAAAGAAACAGCTTACGAAACAGGAGAGACGCTTTGAAAGTGGTAAACCACTGTTTTATCGCTGCCTTCCAGCCTTTTCCTGCATTCTCTGGACAATAGGCGTACAGATAGAAAAACAGGATAAAGAACGAAAGCAAAATCGAAAATCCAAATGGCTGGTAGAGTGCAGTCAGGACATTGGTGATGATCTTCCCCAAAATAGTAATGATCGATGTCATCAATAATTTAGCCCGTCAGCGCAATTACTCCACGCTGATCATATAATAGTAAACGGGCTGGCCGCCGCGGATGTGGCTGACTTCCACATGGTTGGGGCACTTTGCCTTGACGACCTCGGTGACTTTCTCGGCATCCTCGTCGGAGACGTCGCAGCCGGAGATGATGGTAACAAAGCTGGAATCCTTCTTGCACATGCTGCGTGCCAGACGGTAAGTCGCCTTGGTCAGGTCGTTGGAGGTGGCGACGATCTTGCCGTTCTCCAGAGCCATGATCTCGCCCTTCTTGATCCGCTTGCCATCGAACTCGCTGTCGCGGGCGGCGTAGGTGATCAGGCCGGTGGAGACTTTGTCAGCAGCAGCCATCATGTTGATGGTGTTCGTTTCAACGTTGGCGGAAGGGTCAAAGTTGAGCAGGGCAGTAATACCCATGGGAACGGTGCGAGTGGGCAGGACGACAACCTGACGGTCGGCCAGCTTCTGAGCCTGTTCTGCAGCCATGATGATGTTCTTGTTGTTGGGCAGAACGAACACGGTCTTGGCCGGAACGCTCTGGACAGCAGCGAGGATGTCCTCGGTGGCGGGGTTCATGGTCTGACCGCCGGAAACAACAGCATCCGCAGCCAGATCGGTGAACACAGCCTTCAGGCCTTCACCGGCAGCAACGGCGACAAAGCCGTAGTCACGGCTGGGGTCCACAGCGGCATAGATGAACTCTGCGGTCGGGTCGGTCTTTTTCTCCGCAGATGCCTGTTTCTCAAGGCTCTTGCCCTGCTTCTGGCGGGCAAGGAACTGCTCGTGCATATTCTCGATCTTGAAGTTGGTCAGATAACCGTACTTGATGGCCTCGCTCAGGATCTTGCCGGGGTCAGCGGTATGGACGTGCAGGTTGATCACATCGTCATCCTCGATGCAAACGACGCTGTCGCCGTTGGACTCTGCAAATGCACGCATCTTGGCAGCGCTTGCGCCCTCGTTCTTATTAATAAGGAACTGGGTGCAGTAGCCGTTCTTGATGTCCTCGACCTTCATCAGGTCATCGGTGAACACGCCCTTGCCAGCGTTCTCGGTGGAGAGCTTGGCTTTGTTGGGGGTGGCTTCGCCGCCCGCGACGATGCCCTCGCCGTGGAACACCTTGCTCATACCTTCGAAAATGACCATGATGCCCTGACCGCCAGCGTCCACGACGCCGGCCTTCTTCAGGACGGGCAGCAGGTTGGGGGTGTCATCCAGAGCCTTCTGGCCGGCAGCCAGCACCACATCCCACAGTTCGGGGACTTCCGTGGCGCTGCAAGCGGCAGCTTCCTCAGAAGCCACACGGGCAACGGTCAGGATCGTGCCCTCGGTGGGCTTCATGACGGCTTTGTATGCGCCCTCGACGCCCTTCTTCAGAGCCTCAACGAGGTCCTCAGCGCCGGCTTCCTTCTTGCCCTCCAGAGCCTTGGAAAAGCCGCGGAACAGCAGACTGGTGATAACGCCGGAGTTGCCGCGCGCACCGCGCAGCATCGCGGAAGCGGCCGTCTTGGCAGCTTCGCCAACGGTGCAGTTGTCGTCCAGAGCTTCCAGCTCGCGGACGGATGCGCCGACGGTCATGCCCATGTTCGTGCCGGTGTCGCCATCGGGAACGGGGAAGACGTTCAGCTCGTCCACGCGGGAGCGCTGATTGTTGATGTTGTTCGCGCCGGAAATAATCGCGTCGCGCAGGATCTTACCAGAAATCATTTGTAACTATCTCCTTATTGTCTTGTCCGATCAGGCGATCACGTCATCGACCGAGACGATCACGCGGGCAACTTTCAGGCCGGTAGCCTGTTCGACTTCATCCTTGACGCGGTGCGAGATGCTGCGTGCGGCGGTCGAGATGTTCAGCCCGTAGCTGACGGCAATGTGCAGCTCGATCACGAGACGGCCCTCTTCCTGCGTGACACGGACGCCCTTTGCCGAAAAATCAGCGCCGTGCACCATGCTCCGGACCTTGTCGGTCAGATCGCGGGGCGTCATTGCGGCCACACCGTAGCATTGTTTGGTTGCTTCGCCCACGAGCGTCGAAAAATACTCGGCGGAGAAGCTGACATCTCCCAGCGGGAAACGGGAAGTGATCATAGTCGCTCTGCTCCTTTTACTATTTTACAAAGTTTCGAATTGCCCGGTACTCCGGGCAAAAGGATCTTACAAGCCTATTATACCTCTTAAATGGCCTTGTGTACAGCGCAAATTGCACAGGGGCGGAACAAAACCGCCCGCTTGTCCCCATTTTCGAGCCGTGCGGCAGGTATCCTGAACACAGAAGCCCTGCGGCCGCACGCTCCATGGAGCAATCCTTCTCTGCTAGTATAGCACAAAATCCGCCGGTGTGCACAGTTTTTACGCATCTTTTGAAAGTTGTTGCAAAATGACTGTGAATAAATTATAAAAAGTATGATTTTTCCCTTTTATTTGCTGTGAAAAAGTGCTAAACTCAAAGCAGAGAAACGGGGGCTGCGCCCACAACGGCAGAAGATTGTTTTTGATAGGAGAGCTGATCGATGAACATTTTGTTTTTCCTTTCCCCCAAGCAGGACCTGATGTATGTCTATGACGACTTTACCCTGCGGCAGACGCTGGAAAAATGGGAGAACAACCGCTATGCATCCATCCCGGTGCTCAACCGAAAGGGGGAATATGTCGGGACCCTGACCGAAGGGGATATCCTCTGGGGCCTGAAAAAATACCACGGGCTGGACTTGGAAGCCGCCGAGGATGTGCCCATCTCGAGCTTCCCGCACAAGCGGGATTACAAGGCGGTGACTGTGACCACCAGCATGGACCAGTTGATCGAGGCCGCGATGAACCAGAACTTTGTACCGGTGGTGGACGACCGGGGCATGTTCATCGGCATCGTCCGCCGTCAGGCCATCATCCGCTACTGCTACGACAAGGCCCGCGCCGAGCAGCCCGCCGCCAAAGCGGCCAAGCGGCGGGAGATCGCGGCGGCAAACGCGAGCTGATTGTAAAATCAATGTAAAATCTGAGAAAAAGACCCGTGCAGAAACCGCAGAAACTCGTAAAAATGTATCAAAAAAGCAAAAAACATGTAAAATAAGGCTTGTTGAAGCGGGCCACTCGATGCTATAATAAAAAGGACGGCGTTCAAGGCGGAAGAGCCCTGCGGCCGTCCTTTGTTGGTTCAAGAGCAAAAGGAAGAACATTTTTAGGAGTATCGAGATGGATATCACACACATCACCTCTCTGTTGGGCGGTATTGCGCTGTTCCTGTACGGCATGTCGATCATGGGCGCCGGCTTGGAGAAGCTGGCGGGCGGCAAGATGCAGGGCGTATTGCAGAAGCTGACCTCTTCCACCCTGAAGGGTGTCATTTTCGGCACTCTCATCACCGGCGTCATCCAGTCGTCGGCGGGCACGGTCGTCATATGTGTCGGCCTTGTCAACTCTGGTATCATGACCCTCACGCAGTCCGTAGGCGTGATCATGGGTGCAAACATTGGTACGACCGTTACCGGCCAGCTGATCCGCATGGCGGACATCTCCGGCGACAGTCTGTGGCTGACTTTGATCCAGCCCAAGACGTTTGCGCCGGTGGTCGCGTTTATTGGCTGCATTTTTTATGTGTTCCTGCGCAACGCCAAGAAAAAGAACATCGGCCAGATCATGCTGGGCTTCGGCATCCTGTTCACCGGCATGAGCCTGATGGACAGCGGCGTTTCGCCCCTGCGTGAGAGCGCAGCGTTCCAGGAACTGTTCGTCAGCATGACCAACCCCATCCTCGGCATCCTCGTCGGTGTGGTGGTCACGGTCATCATCCAGTCCTCTTCGGCATCGGTCGGTATCTTACAGGCGCTGTCCAGCACGGGTCTGGTCACGTTCGGCTCGGCCATCCCCATCATTCTGGGTGCGCACATCGGCACGGCCTTCACGCCGCTGCTGACCATCGGCGGTTCCTCCAAGGATGGCAAGCGCACGGCGCTGATCCACCTTTATTTTAATATCATCGGCAGCGTGGTTCTGCTGGCGGCGATCTACGCGGTGCGCTACACCATCGGCATCTCGGTCTGGGACGACGTGATGAACAAAAGCTCTATCGCAAACATCCACACCCTGTCCAGCGTGGCAGCGATGATCCTGTTCCTGCCGTTCAGCCGTGTGCTGTCCAAGCTGGCCGTCATGACGGTCCCCGACAGCGCCGAGGAAGCACAGGAATTGAGCATGCCGGTCCTCGACGAGCGCCTGTTCAAAAGCCCCGCTGTGGCTCTGCAGCAGGCAAAGAACGCGGTGGTCAAGATGTCCCGCCGCGCGGCCCGCAATGTGAATCTGTCCGCGCCGCTGCTGTTGAAAATGGACGAAGATGTGGTCAGCGCCATCAATGTGCGTGAAAATCTCATCGACCGGATGGAGGTCGAGATCTCCAACTATCTGATCAAAATGACCGATCAGGAGCTGGGCGACGACGAGAGCCATGCAGTCACCGAACTGCTGAACTTCGTCACGGAGTACGAGCGCATTGGCGACTATGCTGTGAACATCATGGAGAAATCCGAGGAGCTTTACGAGAAGGAAGCATCTTTCAGCGACCACGCCAAGGAAGAGCTGAAGATCCTCACCGAAGCCATGGAGCGCATCTTGGACCTGACCAACGATGCCTTCGAGAACGACGACATGCAGCTGGCCGTTCAGGTCGAGCCGCTGGAAGAAGTCATCGATATCATGGTCGAAAAGCTTCGCGACCAGCACATCAAGCGCTTAAAGGACGGCATTTGCTCCATCGATACCGGCGTCGTGTTCCTCGATGTGCTGAACAATGTGGAGCGCATCTCGGACCATTGCTCGAACATTGCGGCCCGTCTGGTGGGCATGAGCGAGGGCGACGACTACGATTCCCATACCCTCAAGAGCCTGATGCACCACAACCCCACCAAGGAATACTCGCTCCAGTATGAACAGTGCTGCAAGGAATACCTTGTTCCGCTGGAAGCAATGGAAGCCTGAGCCTAGAATTTCACAAAGCATCTGCGGCCGCCGCTTTTGGGCTGGCTGCAGATGCTTTTGATTTTTGGAGAGACTGCTTTCCCCAAGAAAGACGCTGAAGGGAAAAGACTCATTCCCCGAGATCCTCGAGGACGGTCCGCAGTTCCGTCTCGCTGTAAAGCTTCAGCCCCTGCTTGATGCGCAGGGCGTCGTTTTCGGGCAGGAGATTGACATAGATGCCGGTCTCTTCCAGCCGGTCGGCCGGTTCGCCGTCCGCGCCGCAGGTGTAGACGGTCAGAAGCCCGCCCTCGTCGCAGAGATAGTAGAGCGCGGTCCGTTCCGGTAGCGCCTGAGCCGCGAGACTGAGCGGGACCGACCCCGCTTCCTCCGAGGGAGCAGGGGAGGGCCGCGCCAGCCGCGGCAGGGCCATCCAGAACAGGCTGAACGCGATGGTAAAGGCACACAGCGCATAAAACAGGCATAAGGCAAGCTTGCGCATGGCGGGATCACTCCTTTGTGGGAAAAGTTTCAAACGGTAGTATGTGCAAAAGCGGAAATTTTCAGACATCCGGGCAGAATTTTCACACCCGAATGCTGTACTTTCCGGGGCAAAATGTGCTATACTACCACTATCCGGGGAAAATTCTGCCCATTTGCCGGTGCAGGCGGCAGGGCAGTCATCGTAGAACCATTGAATCATCGGCCACAGGGCCGGTCAGGAGGCGATCCGTATCGAACCGAGAAAGATCCACCAAGGCGGGGCCAAACGGGACCCTCAGCCCTCAGTGGGACGTCAAGTCAATGTCAACAACAGCCGCCGGGAGCCTGAACCCAGCGGCAAACCGCCAAAAGCACCCAAGGAGCCGCGCGAGAAGAGCAAACATCCCGTGCTGAAGTTCCTTGGCCGCACCCTCGCAACGCTGATCTGTCTGGGCATCATGGCCGGCAGTCTGCTGATGGTGGGCGCAGTCTATTATGTGGTACAGGCCACCGCCAACGACGGCGACCTGCTCGATCTGGACAACATCGAGCTGAGCCAGTCCAGCACGGTCGTCGCGACCGACCCCGACACCGGGGCACAGGTCGAGTATGCGACCCTTCGCTCTTCCAGCAGCCACCGCGTTTGGGCCGATCTTGAGCAGATCCCGACCAACCTACAGTATGCGTTCATCTGCACCGAGGACAAAGATTTTTATAATGAACCCGGTGTCAACTTCAAGCGCACCATCGGCGCAATGGTCAACGAATATGTGCTGCCCATCTACAGCTCCAAGCAGGGCGCTTCCACGCTGGAACAGCAGCTCATCAAGAACCTGACCTCGGACAAGAGCGCCAGCGGCATCGAAGGCGCGCTACGCAAGCTGCGCGAGATCTACCGTGCGCTCTGCCTGAGCCGTACCTACTCGAAGGAGACGATCCTCGAAGCCTATCTGAACACCATCAGCTTCACCGGCACGATCCAAGGCGTTCAGACGGCGGCGAACGAATACTTCAACAAGGACGTCAGCCAGCTCACCCTTTGGGAGTGCGCTACGATCGCGTCCATCACCAAGAACCCGACCAACTACAATCCTTATACGAACCCCGAAAATCTGATCCACCGCCGCAATTTCATCCTGTACAATATGTGGCAGCAGGGCGTCATCTCGGAAGATGACTACCGCAGCGCTGCCGCTCAGCCGTTGGTTCTGGCGGAGGACACCAGCAAGAAGAACACCTCGTCTGTGACCAGCTACTTCACCGATGCGCTGTTCAACGAAGTGGTCGGCGACATCATGGAGAAAGAGGGCGTGGACGAAGCTACAGCTCAGAATATGCTCTACACCGGCGGCTACACCATCGAAGCCACTGTCAACCCCAAGATGCAGACCGCCATGGAAAACCTCATGCTCAACACTGACGACGCCTATTTCCCGGCGGGCTGGCATGAGGAAGAGGTGACCTCGATCTCGGACGACGACGTGCAGGTCATGAATGATGACGGCACGCCCAAGACCCGCACCGGCGATGACGGCACGGTGTACTATTACCGTAATGTCCGCACACAGGCGGCCATGGTCACGCTGGACTATGACGGCAATGTGCTGGCTATGGTGGGCGGTCTGGGCAAAAAGACCAAGAGCCTGTCCCTGAACCGCGCTTACAGCGTCACCCGGCAGACCGGTTCGACCATCAAGCCCATCGGTGCGTATGCGCTGGGCGTGGAATATGGTCTGGTCAACTGGTCCACGATGCTCAACAACTCGCCGCTTTACCTCAAGCAGGATATGGTCATCCGTGATGAGGATTACTGCCGCAAGAACGGCCTGATGGGCTTGTCGGACACCCAGCTGAAAGCCTATCCCAATGCATGGCGCAGCTGGCCCCGCAACTACGGCGGCAACTATGGCGATAACACCGATCTTCCGCTGTGGAACGGTCTGGCCCGCTCGCTGAACACCATCGCCATCCGCGTGGGCGACCTTGTGGGCGCAAGCAACATCTTCAACTTCGTCTACAACACCCTGCAGCTGAATACGCTGGACCCCACCAATGATGTGGGTCTGGCCCAGATGGTCATGGGCAGCCAAACGCACGGCGTGACGCCCACCGCACTGGCAGCAGCTTTCCAGATCTTCTACGATGGCGGCTACACCACCCCGCATCTGTACACCCGCGTGCTGGACCGTGACGGCAACATCTATCTGGAAAACAACTCCACCAGCTATCAGGCGCTCACCCCGCAGACGGCCTATGTCATGAACCGTCTGCTCAAGAACGTCCTGTACTCCAATGTCGGTACGGCCAGCGGCCGCTACCCCAACTCCAACGGCATGGAATCCTTCGGCAAGACCGGTACGGCCAGCGACGAAAAGGATCTGTGGTTCGTGGGCGGTACGCCTTATTACGTCACCGCAGTCTGGTGGGGCTACGATGCGCCTTACGATATGACCAAGACCCTGAGCAAGGATCAGGCCAAGACCCGCACCTGCGTCATGGCATGGAAGGCCTATATGGAAGAGGTCCAGAAAGATCTGCCCTATAAGGCATTCCCGGCTGCAGACGGCGTGGTGGAGCGCGCTTACTGCACCCAAAGCGGTCTGCTGGCGGGTCCGAACTGCCCCAGCCGCGCCACCGGTTACTACCGTGCGGACGATCTGCCCGACACCTGCAACTACTCCCATTCTTCGGGCGTGACACAGGCGGCGCAGACCACTATCCCCACGGATACGTCCAATCTGGACACCGACTGAGCAGGAAAAATCATACTTTTCCGCTCGACAGATGCCATTCCGGCAACGCAGCACGTCACTTCACGCATCAAAACTGGATAATCTGACAAAAGTACATCCGGCCTCTTGCAATGCAGGGAGCCGGATGTTATTATATTCTCTGCAAGAACACTTGTGTTTGTGAGGTGAACAAGTTGGAACGCCGCTTTTATCTGGTGGACGCACAGGTCCTGCCCGAAGTGTTCCTCAAGGTCGTCAAGGCCAAGGAGCTTCTGGCCAGTGGAGAGGCACGCAGTATTTCGGCTGCGACCCGAAGCGTGGACCTGTCGCGCAGCGCCTTCTATAAGTATAAGGATTGCATTTTTGATTCGGAAAACGGCCGCGAGGTCATCACAGTCATGGCAACGCTCCGGGACGAGACAGGCGCGCTGCAAAGTCTGTTGGCCGGCATCAGCGCCGCAGGAGCCAGCATCGTGACCATCAACCAGTCCACGCCGGAAAATGGCGCGGCGCTGGTGGCGGTCACCATCCGCACCGATACCATGCAGATGACCCCCGAGGAACTGACGGAAAAGCTTTCCCGCCAGCGGATGGTCGTTGGGGTGCATTGCGGATACAATCTGTAAGGTGCAAGAAATTTTAGTGTAGGAACGAGGGTTTACCATGGCGAAAATTGCAATTTTAGGCTTTGGCACGGTGGGCGGCGGCGTGTACGAGGTGCTGTGCCGCAACGCAGCGGGCGTTTCCCGCCGGGCCGGAGAGCCGGTCGAGGTGAAGTACATCCTCGACCCCAAGGATTTCTCGAATCATCCAGCCGCACATCTCTTCGTCAAGAATTTTGACGTCATCCTCGAGGACCCTGAGATCAAGGTCGTGGTCGAGACGATCGGCGGTACGCGGTTCGCTTATCCGTATGTCAAGGCCTGTCTGGAGAGCGGCCGCAGCGTCTGTACCTCCAACAAGGAGATGGTCGCCACCTACGGCGCAGAGCTGCTGGCGCTGGCCAAGGAGCACAACTGCGCGTTCCTGTTCGAAGCTTCGGTCGGCGGCGGCACGCCCATCATCACCCCGATGCACCAGTGCCTCGCGGCCAATGTCATCACCGAGGTGCAGGGCATCGTCAACGGCACGACCAACTTCATGCTGACCAAGATGGTGCGCGAGAATCTGGGCTTCGATGATGCGCTGAAGATCGCGCAGGAGCTGGGCTATGCCGAGACGAAGGACCCCGGTGACGACGTGGACGGCCGCGATGCCTGCCGCAAGATCGCCATTCTGTCGTCCTTAGTCTGCGGACACCAGATCTACCCTCAGAACATCCCCACCCGCGGCATCCGCGATATCTCGGTGGCCGATGTGGCCGCAGCAGAAAAGCTGGGCTGTGTCATCAAGCTCATCGCGTGGATGAAGCGCGGCGAGGACGGCAGCGTGGCTGCCGGCGTGGAACCCTGCCTTGTGCCCAAGAGCAACCAGCTGGCCGGCGTCGATGACGTGTTCAACGCCGTTCTGGTCAAGGGCGACATGCTGGGCGATGTCGTGTTCTACGGCAAGGGTGCGGGCAAACTGCCCACCGCCAGCGCCGTGGTGGCCGACGTGGTGGATGCCCTCAAGAATGGCGTCAAGGTCCACGACAGCCTGTTCTGGCAGCCCGCCAAGCCGGTGGAAGGGATGCTCACCGACCCCGCGCCCGCAGCATATTATGTGCGTGTAGCGGGCATTGCCCCGGCCGTGGTGGAAGCCATCTATGGCTACGGCAAGGTCGTGGATGAGCGGTATGACGGCTGTGCATACTTCGTCGAGCGCGCCGACGACAAGGCGCTGGCAGAAGCAGCCCGGAAGGTGGAAGCCGTGGGCGGCAGCGTCAAGCTGGTGCTCAAGCGTCTGCCTGAGGAAGCATAAGGAAAAGGAGCGTCAGCCATGAAGATCAAAGTCTCTGTTCCGGCCACCAGCGCCAACGTTGGCTCCGGCTTCGATGCGCTGGGCCTTGCGGTGACGCTGTACAACACCGTCACCTTTGAGGAGAGCGATAAGTTGGACATCTCGGCAGCGGATGGGACCCGCATCCCCCGCAACGAGTCCAATCTGGTCTACCGCTCGGCCAAGGGCCTGTTCGACAAGGTCGGCAAAAAGATCCCGCCCCTCAAGATCGTGCAGACCAACCCCATCCCGATGGCGCGCGGTCTGGGTTCGTCCTCGGCGTGCATCATTGCCGGTCTGCTGGGCGCGAACCGGATGCTGGGCGATATCCTCGATACGCAGGAGCTGCTCACGCTGGCCACCAGCATCGAGGGTCATCCGGACAACGTGGCTCCGGCTCTGCTGGGCGGCTTGACCAGCAGCGTCTATGAGGACGGTGTGGTCTATTCCGTCAAGCGGGATGTGGACCAGAGCCTTTGCTTTGCGGCCATCGTGCCGGACTATAAACTCCTGACCGAGGCGGCGCGTGCCGCCCTGCCGAAGGAAGTTTCCCACAAGGATGCCGTTTACAATCTGTCCCGTGCGGCACTCGTGCCCGCCGCCTTCTGCGAAGGCCGCCACGAGCTGCTGGCCATTGCGACGGAAGACAAACTGCATCAGCCCTACCGGATGCCGCTGATGCCCGGTTCCAAGGAGGCTTTCGCGCTGGCAAAACAGTGCGGGGCCAAGGCGGTCTACGTTTCGGGCGCTGGCTCCACCGTAATGGCGGTGGCCGAGCGCGCCGATGCTGACCGCTTCTATGCCGGACTTGAACAGGGGCTGGAACAGCTGGAAGGGCTGGACGGATGTGAAGCATTTACGCTGCTGCGCTTGGATGCAGACAACACCGGCGCAACCGTGGAATGATATTAGGTGTACGCCCTGCGAACACACAGGGCAGAAAAAGAGGAGAGTGACAAACTATGGCGTTGATCGTACAGAAGTTCGGCGGTTCTTCCGTGAAGGACCGTGACCGTATTTTCAACGTGGCCCGCATCGTGGCCAATACCCATAACGCAGGCAATGACGTGGTGGTCGTGGTGTCTGCCCAAGGCGACACCACCGATGACCTGATCGCAAAGGCAGGGGAAATCACCCACAACCCCTCGGCCCGTGAGATGGATATGCTGCTGGCCACCGGCGAGCAGATCAGCATCTCGCTGCTGGCCATGGCTCTGAACGAGCTGGGCTGCCACGCCATCAGCCTGACCGGCTGGCAGGCGGGCTTCCGCACCGACCGTGCCTATACCAAGGCCCGCATCACCCGTCTGGAAACGGAGCGCATCTCCTCGGAGCTGGAGCGCAACCGTGTCGTCGTCGTGGCCGGTTTCCAGGGCCTGAACAAGCTGGATGACATCACCACGCTGGGCCGCGGCGGTTCTGATACCAGCGCCGTTGCCATCGCCGCTGCTCTGCACGCAGACCGCTGCCAGATCTTCACGGATGTGGAAGGCGTCTACACCGCAGACCCGCGCAAGGTGCGCAACACCCGCAAGCTGGAAGAGATCACCTTCGACGAGATGCTGGAACTGGCATCCCTCGGCGCACAGGTGCTCAACAACCGCAGCGTGGAGCTGGCTAAAAAGTATAACGTGGAGCTGGAGGTGCTCTCCAGCCTGAACCCTGTTCCGGGTACGGTCGTCAAGGAGGTTGCAAAAATGGAAGGTATGCTGATCAAGGGCGTCGCAAAGGACACCGACGTTGCTGTTATTACGATTCTGAATGTTCCCGATGAACCGGGCACGAGCTTCAAGATCTTCGGTCTGCTGGCCCAGAAGAACGTCAACGTGGATATCATCCTGCAGTCCACCGGCCGCGACGGCAAGAAGGATATCTCCTTCACCTGCGCAGAGGGCGAGGCCGATACCGCTCTGCGCGCCCTGAAGGACAGCGCACACTTCACCGATGTCAGCGTGGATACCACCTGCGCCAAGGTTTCCATCGTGGGAGCTGGCATGCAGAGCCACAGCGGCGTGGCTTCCAAGATGTTCGAGGCCCTGTCCAACAACAACATCAACATCAAGATGATCTCCACCAGCGAGATCAAGATCTCCTGCATCATCGACCGTGACGATGCTGACAAGGCTGTCAGCGCCATCCACGAGATGCTGTTCGACTAAGGATTCGCTTCTATCAGGCTCTCCCACTTCCGGGAGAGCCTTTTTGTTTTGCCCCAAACGGGGAGAAAGATGAATTTTGTTAATCTTTGAAAGTGGAGAGCTGATTTTTTTGCTGTCTGCTTTTGTGACTTCGTCTGAAAAAGTGCTTTTCCTTTCCTTTTTTTCGTGCTATACTAAAACCTATCAGGGAACGCGGAGCGACGGTGTAAGGCTCCGGACCCGGTGCGGCCCGCAGGGGAAAGGCGGGCAAATTTGTAGAGAGAGGCGAAGGAAAATGTTGAAATCGATCAAATGCAGCACGAATGGCGCATACTATGTGCGTGGCCAGTGGATCAGCGCAGATGCACAGGCCCCGGCGGCGCTGGCCGCACAGGGCTTTGATGCCGCTGCGGCAGCGGACGCTTACAAGGGCACGATGGCCTACGGCATCCTGACGGCGCACAATACCAGCGGCGACGACGCGAACCTGAAGATCAAGTTCGACGCCATGGCAAGCCACGATATCACCTTTGTGGGCATCATCCAGACGGCCCGTGCATCGGGTCTGGAAAAGTTCCCCATCCCATATGTGCTCACCAACTGCCACAACAGCCTGTGCGCCGTGGGCGGCACGATCAATGAGGATGACCACCGCTTTGGCCTGTCCGCAGCTCAGAAGTACGGCGGCATTTTCGTCCCGCCGCACCTTGCGGTCATCCACCAGTACATGCGCGAGCGGTTCGCGGGCTGCGGCAAGATGATCCTCGGTTCGGATTCCCACACCCGCTATGGTGCGCTGGGCACGATGGCCATCGGCGAGGGCGGCGGCGAGCTGGCAAAGCAGCTTCTGGGCCGCACTTACGATGTTGCCCGTCCCGGGGTGGTCGCCATCGAGCTGACCGGTGCGCTTCCTGCTGGCTGCGGCCCGCATGATGTCGCCATTGCGCTGGTGGGCGAGCTGTTTAAGAGCGGCTATGTCAAGAACAAGGTCATGGAGTTCGTCGGCCCCGGCATCGCATCTCTGCGGCAGGACACCCGCAACGCCATCGACGCCATGACCACCGAGACGACCTGCCTTTCCTCCATCTGGGAGACCGACGAGACGACGCAGAGATTCCTCACGGTCCATGGCCGTGCGGGGGATTATAAGCCCCTCAAGCCCGCCGAGCTGGCCTATTATGACGGCGTGGTCCATGTGGACCTGTCCAAGATCCGTCCGATGATCGCGCTGCCCATGCATCCGTCCAATGCGTTCACCATCGAAGAGCTGAACGCCAACCTCAAGGACATCCTGCACGAGTGCGAGGAAAACGTCCAGAAGCTCGTGGGCCGCAAGGACGTCAAGCTGGACCTGTGCAGCAAGATCGAAAACGGCAGACTGCGGGTCGATCAGGGCGTCATTGCGGGCTGTGCGGGCGGTCTGTTCGACAGCATTTATGAAGCGGCGACCATCCTGAAGGGCCACACCGGCGGCTGCGGCGACTACGCCCTCAGCGTCTATCCCGGAAGCCAGCCCATCATGATGGAACTGGCCCGCACCGGCGTTCTGACCGACTTGATGGCCAGCGGTGCGACCATCCGGACCGCGTTCTGCGGCCCCTGCTTCGGTGCAGGTGATGTGCCCGCCAACGGCGCACTCTCCATCCGCCACACGACTCGCAACTTCCCCAGCCGCGAAGGTTCCAAACCCGGCAATGGCCAACTTTCGGGCGTGGCACTCATGGATGCCCGCAGCATCGCGGCTACTACGGCCAACGGCGGCATCCTGACCCCCGCAACGGATATCGATTACGATCCCACCGTTCCGGAGTACCACTACGATTCTTCCAGCTACGATACCCGTGTGTATCAGGGCTTTGGCCATGGCGATTATGACGCCCTGCTCAAGTTCGGCCCCAACATCAAGGATTGGCCCGAGATCGCACCGCTGGGTGAGAATCTGCTGCTCAAGGTGGCGTCCTACATCACCGACCCGGTGACCACGACCGACGAGCTGATTCCCTCGGGCGAAACCTCGTCCTATCGCTCCAACCCGCTCAAGCTTTCTGAGTTTGCACTGTCGCGCAAGGATCCGCAGTATGTGCCGCGCGCCAAGGCGGTGCAGGCATTGGAAGCCGGCCGCCGCGCAGGCAAGCTGAGCGATGAAGCGAAAGCGCTGCTGAAAGAGGCCGGATGCGGCGAAAAGGACACCGGCATCGGTTCGGTGGTGTTCGCACTCAAGCCGGGCGACGGATCGGCGCGCGAGCAGGCGGCGTCCTGCCAGCGCGTGCTGGGCGGCTGCGCCAACATTGCCGCGGAATACGCGACCAAGAGATACCGCAGCAATGTCGTCAACTGGGGCATGCTGCCGTTCATACTGGACGACGCGAAGAATTCCGGCATTCAGGCCGGAGACGTCGTGGTGGTCCGCGGCATCCGCAAGGCGCTGCTGGACGGAAAGACCGACGAGATTCCGGCGGAGCTGATCTCCGGCGGCTCCCGCAGGGAACTTACCTTGTCGCTGCC